>Ga0163151_10008725_pt1 | contig 11292 bp, 4 predicted proteins | sample OliLakLV19MP5IB2_FD_145596 | JGI IMG/M metagenome (GOLD analysis project Ga0163151, IMG submission 145596) | Freshwater microbial mat bacterial communities from Lake Vanda, McMurdo Dry Valleys, Antarctica - Oligotrophic Lake LV.19.MP5.IB-2 | ecosystem: Environmental > Aquatic > Freshwater > Lake...
GTATTTCAGTACCGATGGTTTGCAAACGCTGGGCGGTTTCGATATTTACAAATCCCAGGGTTATGGTACCAAATGGGGCGAGCCTGTGAATATGGGTGCGCCATTGAATACAAGTTACAACGACGCTTATTTCACCCTGACGCCCAATAGCCACACTGCTTTTTTGTCTTCCAACCGCCGGGGCGACCACAACAGTTCGGAAGAGGCCTGCTGCTACGATATATTTAAAGCAGATCTGGTGAAACCGCAGATGCTTGCCATTACTTTCAACCGTTTGACGGGCGACTCGCTGTCGGCTACCACGATGCGTCTGGTGGAAATTACGCCAAACGGGCCGGGTGAAGAAATCAAGGTGAAAGTGGCGGGCACCAACTTTGCATTTCCGCTGCAACCGGGCAAAAAATACATGCTCATTGCGGATAAACCGCATTTTAAAAGCGATACCATCGTTTTTGACACCCCCAAGACCATCTGGAAAGATGTACTGGTCAAGAAGTTATACCTCACGCCTGCTGAGGTAAACCTGATCGTTACGGTGTATGACAAAGAAACCAAACAGCCGATCCAAGGCGCGAAGGCACGTTATTATGATATTGGCCAACTACTGCCTGGCGGCACTTTCGCCACGGGCAAAGGCGGTTCGCCGCTGGAAATGCTGGAACAAACGCGCCCCGCAGACAATCGCTTTGAATACCCGCTGAAATTCGATCACCGCTATAAAGTGGTTGTATCCAAACCCGGATATACCATTGACTCAACGGACATTGTGTCGACGGAAGGCCTGGACGGCAATACGACCATAGAAAGAAAACTGTATATCACACGCGGTTTGAGTTTCGAGGCATTTACGACCAATATGCAAAACCGCGATACGCTGTACGGCGTGCGGTATGAATTAGTGGAAATTGGCGGAGATAACCGCCGGGATCAATACCTCAGCCCGCTAGGCAAAAACTATGAAACGACTGTCAACTACGACCGGCGTTACATGATTAAAGCGACAAAAGACGGTTTCTCGCGCGACTCCCTGGAATTTTCAACAGCCAACCTCGAACGCATTGACTTTCAAAAGATCGTCCGGGAATTGCGCCTGAAACCACTGATCCTGGAAGCCTACCTGCCGATTCGTCTTTTCTTTGATAATGACTATCCTGATCCGCGTACCCTGGCGACCACCACACCGCGCGACTATCGCCCGACTTATGTGGAATATTACAACCGGAAAGATGATTTTATTGCAAAATATACCGCCGGTTTGACAGGTAAGGAACTTCAGATAACAACCGATACGCTCGATTATTTCTTTGAAAAAGATGTGCGCGCGGGATGGGAAGGTTTGATGGCATTTTCCGAGGTATTGTACGAAATGATGACGCGCGGCGACACCATTGTGCTGACCCTGAAGGGTTTCGCTTCGCCGCGTGCCGCTACCAACTACAACCTCAACCTGACAGCCCGCCGGGTATCGAGCGTATTGAACCACTTTATGATATTTGACGGTGGTATTTACAAGAAATTCGTTCAAAACGGCCAGATCACGATTGTGCAGGAGCCGAATGGCGAATCGAAATCCCCGCGCGGTATCAGCGACGTTATTTCCAAAGAACGCGAGTCCATTTACAGTGTGCCTGCCTCCCGCGAACGACGATTGGAAATTATCGGGGTTCAGGTGAATAACCAGCAAAAATTGGACAATATTCAAAAGTAATCCTGACCTGAATTATTGACTGCTGTGATGGAACCCAAGTAGATGCGGGCGCCGGCAACACATAAACAAGAACCATTGAGCCATGAAGAATATACATAGTAAAACGCATAACTGCATGAAATACAGCCTTTTTTCGGCAATCTTACTATTGGTGTCGAATGTTGCATTTGCTCAACTGCAACTGTCGTTTTCCACCCTGCCGCCTACCTGCAACGGCTTTACCAATGGTACAGCCACGGCTTTGCCAAGCGGTGGGACGGAACCGTATGCCTACAATTGGAGCAATGGCCAAAGTGGTCAGACTACCCTGGGTGTAGGCGCGGGTACCTATTCCGTTACCATTACCGATGCTGCCGACCTGACCATTACGGGAGAAGTAACGGTAACCGCGCCTGATCCGGTGATCGTTTCCATTACACCGGAAGGTTTAAGTTGTACGGATGCGGAAGGAACATTGGTGGCCGGTACAGTGGGCGGCACTTCCCCGTACACTTATGAGTGGGAAAATAGCAGCACCGCAAGCAGCCTACCCGTCACGCAGTCGGGCCTGTACTATGTAACCGCTACGGATGCCAACGGATGTTCGGCACTGGCGAATTATTTTGTCAGGCCTCCTGCAGAAATTGTGATTCAGTTTCTGACGCTCGATGCGCCTTCCTGCTCCAACAGTTCCGACGGCGCCATCGTGGTTAATATTTTTGGCAACAATGCCCCCTACACCTGGGTTTGGGAAAATGGTGTTGCCAATGCGTCGCTTTCAAATATTCCCGGCGGCACTTACAGCATTACGGCAACGGATGCGCTGGGTTGTACAAAAGTGGAAACAGCCACGTTGAATGCACCCCCCGCTTTGGTGGTGGAGGTTTTTCCCACCAATATTCCCTGCTCTTATCTGCCGAATGGCGGCGCCGTCAATGCAGGCGTTGCAGGCGGGGTGAATCCTTATACTTTCCTCTGGAATACCGGTAGTACCGAATCCGGTTTGCAGGGCATCCCGCAGGGGACTTACACGGTGACCGTAACGGATGTGAATGGCTGTACCGCCGTAGATGACGCTACCGTTACCCAGCCGCCGCTATTGACGGCCTCTGTGGTCAGCATTACACCTGCTTGCGGTGGCAATAACGGCAGCGCAACGATTACAGCCAGCGGTGGTACGCCGCCTTACAAACATATCTGGAGTGATGGTCAAATGGGCCTGACTGCCACCAATCTGGCCCCCGGCCAATATTACGTTTGTACGTTTGATGCTAACAATTGCCAGTTCGACGTTTGGGTCGTTATTCCTGTAGGGGAAGGCCTGGACGTATCCCTCAATTTCGTAAAAGCAGAATGTCCCGGTATCGATAACGGTATCGCAACTGCCATTGTCAATCCGGCGACCGGTACTTATACCTACGCCTGGAACATTCAAAACAGCCCTCAGACATCACAATTGAACGGTATTCCTGCCGGTACGGTTGTTTCCGTTACCGTAACTGATGTGAATACGGGTTGTCAGGGTACTGCTACCGGCGTGGTCGGCACCCACAATCAGGTGCAGGTAGCCGTTACAGATACGGATGCATCCTGCGGCGGGGCGCCCACGGGTAGCGCTTCGGCGATTGCATCGCTGGGTACTGCTCCTTATTCATACGTCTGGACCTATCCCGACGCTTCTCAAGTGACTGGTCCGGAAATTTCTAACCTGGCGCCCGGCGCTTATGCCGTGGTGGCTACCGATGTAAAAGGGTGTACCGCTATCGGCGTGGCCGACATTGGTTTGGATTCCGATCTGACAGCCAATTACAGCCTCAGTGTTGTTGATTGTGACGCCGCTATCCCTTCCGTTCAGTTTACCGATCAATCCACCGACCCGTTTGGAACCATTACCGGCTGGAATTGGGTCATTACATGGAGCAATGGTTTTACGCAATCTACCGCTCAAAACCCGCCTCCGATCGTTTTACCAAATGGCGAGACAGGAACGGTGCAACTCACCGTTACCAGCGCAGGAGGCTGTACAGGCACGATCTCATCCGCATTTACCATTGATGCACTACCTAATGTAACCGTACAGGTAGAAAACAATTCCGGCGCGACCTGTCAAAATGTTCCCGCCCAGATTACCGTTTTTGGTGAACAGACTTATACCTATACCTGGATTCCACAAACAGACCTGACCTTCAACCCGGATGCACAACACGTCATTGCCAATCCGGCACAAACAACTGTTTATCAGTTAGTTGCAAGCAATGGTCTCTGTTCGGTTACGATTCCGGTAGAAGTTGTACGGGTGCAACCGCCCGTTATTTCCGTAACAACCAACGGCATTGTTACCTGCGATACAGTGGTAGTTCTGACCGCCACCTCCACCGGGAATGCCAATATTATCTGGTACAACAGTGCGAATGAACCAGTAGGAACAGGCAATACAATCACGGTTCCTGCCGCAGCGGCTTCCACGTATTCCGTAGTGGCTACGGATGCCCAGGGTTGTACGGATTCAGAAGCCCTTGTGGTAACCGGAAATAGTGTGGACGTGGATGCTGCTATCAGCCAGCCCATCAGCGCATGTGAAAATACTCCCGTTTCTGTGCAGGTTATCAATCTGGATCCCAATGACAATTTAACCTATCAATGGTCGTCGAGCAACCCTGCGCTCAGCATCACACCACAAGGCGCTGCACAGGTAACGCTCAGCGGCGCAGAAGGACAATATACGGTCACCGTAGTGGTTACCAATCAGTTCGATTGCCAGCGCAGCTTCACTACGCAGGTGACCCTGACGCCCGGCGAATCGCTGGAAGGCACCATTTCGACTGATCTTTGCAACGGATTACTCGTTGCTTTTCAAAACAACAGCAATATTTCAGGTGTCTGGAATTTCGGCGATAATTCGGCGCCAAGCACCGAAAACGACCCCGCTCACACATACGCCCAAGCCGGAACCTACCCGGTTACATTTGTTTCAGATCAGGCTTGTGTAGCGCCCTATTCCGCGCAAATCGAAGTTCTGGCTGCTCCTGCAGTACAAGTCGCCATCGGAAACAACCTGATGGGTTGTGTGGATAGCGCAACAGTTCAGTTTACCGATCAGACGGTGGGCGCAGATTTGACGAACTGGCAGTGGACGTTCTCCAACGGCGCCACTTCCAACGAACAAAATCCAACGGTGGTGTTCGGTCAGACAGGCGCTACTACCGCTACTTTGACCGTGACGAATGCAGATGGTTGTACAGGTACCGCAACGGCCCAACCGCAGGTAGATATTATCAATGAATCTGTTGAAGAACAGTTCAATTTCTGCCAACCCACTTCGGTAGCGCTCAATCCTTCCTTCAACCAGGGTTACACGTACACCTGGACGGCTACGCCTGCCGACCCGAATTTACTGGTCAACAACCCGAATCCATCGGTTTCGCCATCCGTACCGACCACTTATTCGGTCAATATTACCAATGGTGCCTGTTCCGTTGCCTATTCGGCGCTTGTAACGCCGCGGGAGGCTGCGACACTCGAATTGCCTGCGGATCAATTGGTATGTTCCAATGATGCAGTGTTGGTATCCGTACTCAATACCAATGCGACTTCCATTAAATGGTCGCTGTCGCCAACCTTGACGCCGATCCTGGCAACGGGCAATACGGTGCTCATCATACCGGTTCCGAATGGCATGTACTATGTGGAAGCGACGAATGGAGCAGGTTGCAAAGCCCTTGATTCCATCGGTATCAACAATGCTTCCGTCAATGTGCTGGCAGAATCTTTGAATCGCGATATTTGTAAAAGCTTCGCTACGGAACTGACGGTGACCAATATGATTCCTTCTCATATACTTACCTATGAGTGGACGCAGGGCCTCGCTCCCGTCCCGAATCCAATGGTTGTTCCTTTGGCGGATGCCACCTACGAAGTTAAAGTGACCAATCAGTTTGGTTGTAAGGATACCCTCACTTTCCAGGTGAATGTTATCGAAGTTGCCGTAACGGCGGAAGTTACTGGCCCGGATACCATTTGTACCGGCCAAACCACCAGATTGTTGGCAACAGCAAGCGGTAACGCTTCTGTTTATACCTACTCGTGGGCGCCTGCTGCCAGCCTGAGTGAAGGCGATGTGCCAGATCCGATTGCCGAGCCGCAAGAGACCACAGACTATATTGTAACGGTTCTGGGCGACGGCCAATGCCCTGCCTCTGCTTCCGTAACGGTTTATTTCATGGAGACAGAATGTGCGGAGCCATTTATTTTTGTTCCGAAAGCATTCACGCCCAACGGCGATAGCAACAACGATATGTTTATCGTACGCGGTCTCAATATCAAAGAACTGCACTTTATTGTCTGGGATCGCTGGGGTGAAAAGGTGTATGAAACCACCGATATTCTGGCGCTTGGCTGGGACGGTACCTATAACGGAAGAGAGTCCACCCCGGATTCTTACGCCTGGTACATAGAAGTAACCTGCGGCAATGGAGCCACGTATGTTAACAAAGGCAATGTGACGTTGCTTAAATAAATTGAGATAGTTTGATGGTTTGAAAGGGTTTGATGGTTTGAGGTGGTAATACTCGCCTGAGCGTTACCACCTCAAACCATCAAACCTTTTCAAACCATCAAACCTTTTTCAAACCCTCTCTTCAACATGAAAAAACTCTCCCGCCGCTCCTTCATAGCAAGCACTTCGCTTGCCACTGCAGCAGTTGCCCTGCCCGTACCTGTTGATCTGGAAAAAGGCAAAAAAAATGTGTTTGTTCACCATGTCTATTTCTGGTTAAAAAACCCGAAAAGTGAAGCGGACCGCGCCAAATTGATGGAAGGACTCGATGCACTCAGCGCGGTGCCGACCATCAAAATGTGCCATATCGGTACGCCTGCCGATACCAATCGCGGCGTGATCGATAGCAGTTACGCCGTGTCCTGGTTGTGTTTCTTTAAAAACAAGGAAGAGGAAGAAATCTACCAGACGCATCCTATTCACCTTAAGTTTATTGCTGATTGCGCCCACCTGTGGGATAAGGTGATTGTGTACGATTCGGAAGGGCCGAAACGGTAGGTACGTACGACCGAACCCTGTTCGGTCAACTGCGTGAAAACAAAAAAAAATTACCACAACGGACACAAAGTGGTTTCACAAAGGACACAAGGCGTAGAGTTGACCACATTACTTTCCAATAAAAAAACGCCGGTCGGTCACATTAGATGCTCCATCTAGCAACCATCAAAAAAAGAGCGGAATTGTGCTGTACGGTGCTCTTGGTGTTGAAAAAAACACCAAGAGCGGCGCTGCTGGCGTCAGTAGAAAGGAACATGAACACTAAGCAAGGGGGATAGAGCAATGGCTACTTTACAACAAAAGCAAAAGAGCCACGCTTAATGAAATCGCCTTCCCAGTTGGCAGGGTTCCCGATGAGATAAGGTCTATATTGTTGTCCACCGGGTCACCCGTATTCATTAAACACCAAAATTCTGTAGGTTTATGACTGCACGGACCCTCATACACAGCCGGATTGCGACGATCATCATAATTAGAAACTAATCTTGATTCAAAAGTGCCTTTTTCCTTCAGAACAAGAATCGCCGAATACCGATACATAGCGCCATCGTACACCAAATGAAGATCGTAATTCTGAGATTCACTAAAAGTCCTGGCGGTGGAGCTTCCGACGACGTCAGTCAAATCTAAGGTGTTGAAAGTGAACGCATGATACATATCATGGCGAACGGTATAAAATTCCAGTTGAAAATTAAAGTCCTCGAAAATGGTAGAGTCTGACAATTCTTCCGCTTTTATGGACCTGGGAAACTCCAAAGACAAAAAGAGTGTATCGCCTACCTGAAAAGTGTCTCTGACAGGGCTTATCCGGGCGGGCAGATGATAGGTTATATTGGGAGGACAATCCCCCTTTGGCACACAGGATGGCAGGTAAAGAAGAAAGAATACGAGTATAGAAAAGAATAATAGTTTCATGACAGGAAATTTACGGAGGCTGTCTCATGCGACAGCCTCCTCGGGTAAATGTTAAAGTTCACAGGCCGTAGCCTGCATTCAGAGCGTCATAATTAGCCTGGGTAATGCCACGGCTGGGTAGAAGGGTTTGAAACTCGTTCCTTTGGAATTGAACAGTGACAGTGCCTGACCCCATGGTATTGAAGATATCGCTGCGGGTAATTCCGGTTACATTATCCGAAAGTGGTAGGCCATTAATGCCTGTCGGTTCTTCTGCATTGGCGTTGTCTATAAGGTCATGTTGCCAGCCATAAGGGATGAAGCCTTCAAAAAAAAGTTCTTCTTCAGCTTGTTCGAGCCAACTATCTGACTCGCTATGCAAGACACCATACCGCAAATGCGCCATATTATATCCCATTTGATACCCCCAGGACTCCACAACCTGTACGCGCCCCGATCCATTTTCCGTACCGTTGCCATATCCATTGTGCTGAATCGTAAAGATAATTTCGTCGAGCCAGTAAGCGTCACCGGCTTTCAGGAAATGAATACTATGCGCCAACTCATGGTATAGTATCTCTCGCATATCGTCTGAATTAATATTAGCTGCATTACTGGAATTAACTATAATATCCGGCGCCGCGATGCCCAGCCATACACTAAGCGGAGCGAGTACCGGAACTACAGTAGGCGGGACACCTCTATCAGGTGTTGGTTCGAATAAGCTGACTATGGAGACAGCAATTGGATATAATACGCCTCCAACATATGTAGCCGCAGTCAGAAGACTGACATTACCAGGAGATTTGTCCAGCATCGGTGCAGAACCGACATTACCCATATTTTCAAAACAAGTCAGGAGAACTTTCAAATTCCCTGGCGGATGTGGCAAATTTTGTGACGTAAAGTAGCGCTGTGTTTCGTAAATAGAATTGTTTGCCGTAGCCGCTGCCCAGCCACGGAATCTGCTGGTATCTATATCGTTCGTCCACGGGAAGTGAATACTGATGCCGTTGAGGTTTGGGGCGTCATAGGAACCCACGTAATCGCGTCGGGCAAAAGTATAATCCCACAGGCGTCACGAATGGTATTGACGGCATAGGGAATACTTTTCGGCGAACCAAGTATGGTAAATTCATATGCACTTTGAAACGCTCCCAGACCACTGCCGGAATCACGTTCGGTTAGAGTGCCGGCAGGGCCACTCCCCACAAGAGGATGATCTAATTCTTTCCTGCACGCTACAAAAAAGAGGATAAAAAAGCGACCAAAGTCGCGAAACGGGAAGATGAAGAACGATTTTTCATTAAAGTGCATTTGTGAGTGAAAAGTGACGGTGTTGATCTCAAGCAATGGCATACATTGCATTGCCTGACGCAATCAAATATAAGCCCTGAACTGCGATCCTTGCAAATAAATCTTTTTGCCTCGTCAGGTCTTTCATTCCTTCTCTCAAAAACCAGGCGTAACGTCGCCGCAGCAGTGTCTCCAGCCTGCGGTCAATGCAATCTTTTGATTAGACTTAAATATAAGTGGGTGTCTCATAAGTCATCGAAAATTGAACATTATATTTTTTAGGCCTCGCTTGGTATTCCCGCTCCCCAACAACTCACCCAAGCGCGGCGCTGGCGTCAGTTGAAAGGAACATGAACACCCCAAGCAAGGGAAAAAAGTCAGGAGCCGTCAGATCACCTTTCCGGTTTTATCTGACGGCTCCATGACTTGAATCACTCACGATTCACGGCTCACCACGCACCTCAAATCACCTCTACCCATTTCCCAGGCGTCGTCGCCTGAATCCGGTTGTCATACATCGCTTCACAGGCCACCGCAGGCAGGTAATATTTGCCGGCATAAGCCGCGTTCAGTTGAATCCGGTACACGCGGGCGTCCGATTGATTCTGATTTCTATTGCGGGGCAGGTCGAAATACGTCATCACCCGGTCGTCGCGCACATCCTGGTAGTCCAGCGGACTATTGGTCAGGTTGGAAACGCCGCCGTCCATGCGGGCATTGGTGATTTCCCAGCCGGAAGGAAAGATTTGCGTGAGCGCCAATTCGTCGAAAGTAAACGTGAAACCGGTACTGCGTTTCACCGTTACTTCGGCGATAAAATCGACACCTTGTTTGATTTGCGCGGCATCAATCACTTGTCCTTTCAAGTCGGTGTAGCGCACACTCAGCGCAATATTGCTGGCAACAGGCGTCGCGGAAGGTGTGACAGGCGCAGCTGCAACGACCAAACGCGCATACAAACGCGCCGATCCGTTGTTTTTGACCGATACTTTACCACTTCCCATGGCATCTTCTGTAAAATCGACCATTGAAACTGGTTTGGAACCGTCGCCTGTTTTTTGGCTGCCTGCTCCAATGCGGTAGGCGTAGGAAGGACCGCTGCCCACATTTTTGGAGACGTATTTGGACAAGGCGCGCAAACCCGTGGCGAGGCTTTGGGTATTCCAGTACCAGCCATTTTCTTTGCCCATTTCGGTGCTGATATAGCCTGCAAGTGCCTGTGCCCGTTCGGTATCGCCTACCAGCGTATAGGTTTCAAGCAGGAGGGAACGGTCGCGCAGATCGGAGCCATACGTGATGCCACAGTACTCGTATTTCCAGTCTTCTTTCCATTTCTGCGCTAAAATATCGCGGGCCGCTTCGGCTTTGCCAGCCTGTGCGTAAGCGGCGGCCAGCATTCCGGCTGATTGCGACCACATATTTTTGTCCTCGCGCAGTCGGTTCATATCGGCCAGGTCCGGTTTACCGGCCAGCGCGAGTGTGTACAAACGATAGGCCTGGGTAAGATAACTGTGGTAATCGTTGTTGCCCGCGGTACCGGGATTCCAGCTGCGCGCTAAGGCCGTCTGGTTTTGAATCCAGCGATCCAACATGCCGTCCGGGATCGCATAACCCTTGTTTTTGGCTTCCAGCAGGAAATGTCCTACATACGTGCTGCTCCAGGCATTTATATCACTGCTGCCTCTCCAGTAAGCAAAACCGCCGCTGGAATGCTGGAACGTGCGCAATTTCCCGATGGCAATCGTCACGTATTTGCTGATGTCGTCTTTTTGTTTCTGGGAAAGCGGCGTCAGCAGGTCGACATACAACTGCGGGAACACGGTGGAAGTCACTTGTTCCACACAACCGTGCGGGTATTGAATCAGGTAATCTAAGTGGCGGCTCAAATTGATCGGCGGCAAAGCGCTGACTTCAATCACAGCCGTTCGGATATCCGAGTATTTGGAAGGATCAAATGAAGACGACCATTCCTGTCCGGCTTCGATGGTACCCTCCCAAACATTGGTGACTACTGGATTGGGGTTGCGCACCATCAGTTCCACTTCCTGTGTGGCTGTTTCGCCGCCGCCCTGTGCGGTGACCGTGAATTTGGCAACGCCTGTTTTTTGACCCACTTTCAGGTCGAAATAAGTCATTTTTTGACCAGGCTCTGTAAATGTCAAGGTATTCTGCGCGGTACCGCCAATGGTTACTAAGCCCGATTTTTCACGAACGCTGATGCTGGCGTTCTGCACCGATTTTTCCATGACAAATACGTCGACGGGCAGGCGCAGGGTTTCGCCCGGACCCAATACGCGGGGCAGCGTAGGCAGGATCATCAGCGGTTTGCGTACGGGGCAGGTCTTTTCAGCATTGCCGTAAG
>Ga0163151_10008727_pt1 | contig 11289 bp, 8 predicted proteins | sample OliLakLV19MP5IB2_FD_145596 | JGI IMG/M metagenome (GOLD analysis project Ga0163151, IMG submission 145596) | Freshwater microbial mat bacterial communities from Lake Vanda, McMurdo Dry Valleys, Antarctica - Oligotrophic Lake LV.19.MP5.IB-2 | ecosystem: Environmental > Aquatic > Freshwater > Lake...
TCACATCGCAACGGAATGCCTATTCTCATGCCAACGGAATCCCGATTCCCATCCGCCCGGAATCCCCATTCACATCCCAACGGAATGTCTATTCTCATCGACTGGAATACCCACAGATTACCGAAACCTGCCTGAAATGTCCCACCACACCCCCCGGAATCTCCTGCTCTCCTACCCGACGGCTACCTCGACTATCTCCGCCTCAAACTCCACAACGTTGCGGCCCGATTGCCGGCGCCTGTCCAGAAAAATACGTTCTCTCGTGATCGCTAACAGTATTCCATCAAGCGTGGGAGGACTCCTGTGCTCAGTGCTGAGGAAGCTCGTCAGCTCCTCGATTCAATTGAGACCGATACGATTATCGGACTCCGCGACCGGGCGTTGATCGGCGTGATGGTCTACAGCTTCTCTCGCGTATCGGCTGCGGTCTCAATGCGGGTGGAAGACTACTTCCAATCCGGGAAGCGCTGGAAGTTCCGCTTCATGGAAAAGGGTGGCAAGTACAACGAGGTCTTCGCGCATCACAATGCGGAATCCTACGTCGATGCTTACCTGGACGCTGCGGCTCTATGGGAAGAAAAGAAGAGACCCCTCTTCCGCACGATTGACCGGCGGCAATGTCTCTCTGACCGGCAACTCCACCGTACAGATGCTCTTCGCATGATCAAGCGCCGGGCTTTGGCGGCAGGATTGGCGGCATCGACTTGCAACCATACCTTTCGTGCAACAGGCATTACGACATATTTGAAGAACGGTGGGCGTGTGGAAGTCGCCCAGCAGATCGCTGGCCATGAATCGGCGAGGACAACAGGGCTCTACGACCGACGAGACGAAGAGGTGTCGCTCGATGAGGTGGAGCGGATTGTAATTTGACATCCTTTTAATTCATGCCCCTCTTCTCCCTTCCAACAATGACTGCACTAGTTGAAGCGATCACAGGTGGTGCCGGTAATCAAACGTCCCCGCCGATTGGCCTCTATAGAACGGGCACCACACTAGAAACCTTTTTCGGGGCGGCAGGACTATCCTTCCAACTCGGTCCGCGAAGCCGAGTTCCCGCGACGAGGGAACTCGTTGCTCAAGTCAACGATTCCGAAGATGCCCTGCCGCGCCTGCGGAGGATCTTTGAACAGGTCGCTGACCCGCGTGAGTACGCACGGGAGCCCGAACGGCTCACGGAACTAGTGGACTATCTGAATGTTAATTTGCGAGTAGATGGTTACGAATTGCGTCTGATTGATCAACGATTCCGGCTGATGGAGCTTGGGTCCAATGCACCTGTTGCAGCTGCGCTTACAGAGGCTGCGCGATTACTTAATTTAGATTCAGTCTCGCGCGATTTTCAAAGGGCACTGGACCAAACGGACACTGACGCTGAGGGCGCCATCACTTCAGCGTGCTCCACTGTAGAAAGTGTGTGCAAATGCCTACTCGATCAAATGGGTCACCCTTATCCAGCTACTCAAGATATTTCTGGACTGGTTCGCGAGGTGCAGCGACATCTCGATCTCTCTCCTGGCCAGCCGAACCTGCATCAAGATATTCGACAGATTCTTAGCGGACTTGCTACTACTGCTGGAGGTGTTGGAGCACTCAGAACGCATACCGGTGACGCTCATGGGCGCGGAATTGGCGTGGTTCGTTCCAGCCCTCGGCTGGCTCGCTTGGCCATCCACGCGGCAAGCACGTTGGCCTTGTTTCTAATCGAGACTTGGCAGGTACGTGAGAATGCGACTCCACCGTCGTCCTGAACTTTTAACCTCAAGTAGTGATCCTCACGACATCGAAGCGTTCGGAACACAAGCTGTTAGTCGATTGTGTCGCTAAGCCCCAGCTCAACCGGAGGAGTCAGCGAAGACAAAAGCAAGGCTTAGACGCGCACGGTTGAAACCCGTTCGGAATAGGAAAACCTGGCAGTTTAGCGATCACACGATTCGTCGCACTGTCAACGGATAGCTGTCGCCAGCTCCGCCTCGACTCGTATCGCCGCAAATGGGACAGGCGGGGCTAGGAGTGTAGAACCGAGTGCGGGTGCTAAAGTTCGTGATCGATTCGCGAATGCTGTGTGGGAGTGGTGAATCAAGAAATGGCTGAAGTAAATGTCGCAGGAGAAGCATTGCCCAAGCGGCTGCCTTCATATTTAGATCCATCACCGCTGGCGCAGATAGCCGGATGTCGGTGGAGTAGCCCATGGAGAGAACTCGTTCGAGTTCTTGCTCACCGTAACCTTCGAGCCGGATTCTGTCCACCAAACCGCTGCACAGAAGACATGGCGAGTCTGGGCTGACATATGAAGCTCGTACATCGAGGCTGGAGACCTGTCCCGTAGCCACGCCAATCTCAGTTCCGATATCAATGTAAGGGATGAGGTACTGAAATGCGATTTCAGAGAGGACAAGACGGGGCCAGTCGCGGTCCACGCAGCCAATCAGCACATCGCACCCGGCGAGTTCACCAGCAACGGCGGCATCAGTTATGTCGCCGCCGGAAACAACAGTGACGACAGTGGATAAACCGGACTGCTCGATGACTTCTTTCAGTCTCTCGGCCTTTCGTCTTGAGTTGTTCACGTCCTGCGAACGAAGATGCAGGACACGGTTCAAGTTCGACACCGTCGCAACGTCGAAGTCAAAGAGCAATATCTCTCCAACGCCGGCCCTGAACAGAAGTTCTGCGACAAGAGAGCCGGTTCCGCCCGCGCCGGCTACTCCGACACGCATTGCTGACAGCTCCGCCATTGCCCCTCTGCCGGTTAGGGCCATTCCCCGGTCAAAGACCGCGCTGGCCGACGGTGCGATACCGGTTGATCCGCCATGGGGCAGCTTCTCCAATCGCTCGCCAGCAATGACAATCTCTGAAAGGGGCCGGAAGACTTCCAAATCCTTGTCCCACACGCGTCCGGCCGCGCAGACTTTTCCAAGCACTACGCTTCCGAAAATTGCTTCCGGTTGAAGTTCGTTGAGGTTCTGCATAAGCTCAGGGTCGCAAGCGTCGTCGTATGGCGAAAATTCCACATGGTCAGTTGCCATCGGGTGCGTATGGACGGTTAAGAAGCCTGCCAAGCCGCGCTCCCGGACTTCTAGCAAAGCCCGACGCAGGTACCGGCTCGAAAACCTCAGCGCGTCGAACCCTTGATGTTCAAAATCGCCGTCTCCGGCCCGGACGACACCAGCAACTGTTAGGGATGGGTTTGGTGAATGACAATTCCGGCCCAGAAGCAGAATGCATCCAGTCTCGGGAGGAAATTCCAGTGGGCTATTGAATGAGACGGCAGCCACCTGACGAACCGCTTCGTAGTCACTGTGACGGATTCGGAGTTTCATTGCCCAACTCCCCGTGTCATGAAGAAGCCCCGGCAGTGTTCGACATGACTGCTGAGATCGTCACTCCTTGAATTCCACGGTCGGTTCAAAGTGTAGTGCCACGAGATAAGACGCCATTCTTTGCCAGCGATGACGCTGACGCCTTGCTGATAAGGTACGGTGCCACTGCTGTGGCTGAGGCTGGCTTCTACATAGAGGGCATCTAGGCCGCCAATCGGGTATGTCGCAGGCACAGCGAAAAGAATCGCAGCACGCGCTTTCGACCACGGCGGTGAGGGCACAACTACGTTTGAGACTTCCAAGTAGGTCTGTCCGTTGTGGCTATGGACAACTGCCTCAAGGCCAGCCGGCGCAAGGGCATCGAACTCAAGTTCGAAAGAGTCTTGAACACAGACCGCCGCCCCGCCGTAACGGCCATCCTTCTGTGCCTCAAACTTTTCGCCACGACTCAAGTGAATCGACTCGTCGGGCGGCAGCGGGTCTTTGCCGTCGGACTTGTAGAGGCTATATTCGCTGGGTTCGAAGCCGAACTGATTGAGAAGCTCCCGTGGCGTCATTTCACTGTGTTCGGCGACGCCCCAGCGTGCATTGATTTGCACAGCAAGCGTGTACTCGATAGCAAAATGTCGGGAATAGCCACTTGCCAGAGCCATCCAAATGGGAGTTTCCAAATCTTGAATCGGCTCGCTCCATTCGTGGCGGGGCATGCGAACACGCAGGACGTCCAGGGGCTTCGCCGGACGCGGCGGGAGTATGGGCCGTTTCAATTCCTCGCCTCCGGCGTACATCACTTGCCGCAGCGTATCGCCGAGTTTCACCCGCAGATGCTCGACTTCTCCCTTGGGCCACGCTTGGACGCTTATCCTTACTCTTAAGTGGAGGAGGCGCTCGGGCAGAGAGCCCGTGGAAAGATGAGCGCGGCCCGCATCATCTGGGATTGCTGATTCAGCATCCTCAAGCCAGATCTCTTCAATCTGTTCAGCCGTAGCAGGGCTTTGGTTCAGTTGTGTCATGTATAGTACCTCGTTGATTGGTTTCATTTCCCTTCACGGAGGTACTGCCAGCGAACCTTGCGATTTCGGCCTGGTCGGCGTCAAGAATCTTTTTGGGCCCCTCGCCGAATTTGGCGTCGCCGCCGGCAGATCAGAAGTGGACGCAGGTGAAGCGTGGCCGGAACGCGTTGAAAAATAGTTTCTGGTGTCCGCCGAATCCTGCTGACACGCTCGCAGTTACAGTAGGCAGGACAAAATGGTGCGGAACAGCAAGGAAGGCAAATGGTAGATGAGGATTACGAATGGCGACTGTAGCAACTAAAACGAGAGCAATCCTGGACGGGATAAGCGAAGAGCAGTGGACAGGATATTACAACGAACTCGTTGTGTACTCTGGGATGAAGTGCCGCCGATTGTATTGGCGGAACGGCACCACGGAAAATCTGCCAGAGACCCATTCCCCGGACTCCATTGTTCGGGAGGCCGTCACGCTATTGTACGCAGGTGACCGTATGTGGAATCATCAACGCTACCCGGAATCGAGTCCCGTACCCTTCCTTAAATCTGTCATCGATAGTTTGGTATCCGGGCTGGTCATGGGCCAGGAACACCAACGATCTGTTTATTTGGTTGACCAGCAGAAAAGAAGTACAATCGACGGCGATAAATACGATGTGGAAGTCCGGGGCTCGGAAGATGTTCCTGATCTCGCACGACCGGAGCCGTTGAATCCTGAAAAGGCAGTCTATTTCGCCGAAGTAGAAAAACGGATCGGTGAAGCGATTGAAGACCGGCCAGACTTGGTCCGATTCTTCGGATTCATTCAAGAGGGTCGCTCTTCTTCTGAGATTGCGGAGCTGATGCAGGTGGGCGTCGAGGCGGTATATCAGATGAGGAAGTTGTTCGATGCTCGCACGGCCTCGATCAAAGCGGAGCTGCTTCGCCGCTAGAATTCAGAATGAATAAAAAATGTGGAGATTTGCCATGAATACGAAAGACAACAACTTGGATGCTCTAGACAGAGCGACGGCCTGGCTGGAAAGAACCGAGGATCTCACGCTCGACGACTTGCGCTCGGTACGGCATCAGATGGGAGAAGATGTTGAAACTAGTGAACGGGATTTCTTGAAATTCATCAAGGAAATCAAGACCGTTACCGCACCTGCTCCCTTCGCGCTCCTCTCACGCGCCAAACAATTGGGCTTGAGTAAGGTTAATTTAGCGGATGCCACTGAGTTAAGTGTGCCGCTGATCATGAAACTTGATCGCCGGATGATCCAGTTTTCCACGATACCGGAACTTGTGGTGAGAAAAGTCGGCGAAGTACTAGCCGCGCCGATCGAGCTAGTCCGCGTGTATCTTCAACAGCAACCAGCGTTTGCAACTGGAGCCAATTTCCGTGCGGACGAAGCGCCGAGACTTCCGGAAGCTCAGAATTTTTTCGACGCCGTTTCGGAGGACCTCACAATCAGTGAGGCGAGGAAGAAGTCTCTCCTGGCGTTAAAACCGTAAACCTGGAGAAAGATATGAGCCATTGGGACAGCGTCCGGGCCCGAGCCCGAGCACTCCGCTCTGAGTTAAGTGCGAAGGCCGGGGGTGCCCACAACCCCAAAGCAATTCTTGATGCAGCCAGTTCGATGACCGGTATCGAGAGGATTCCCCTTCCACCGGGCGATCCACTGCTTTTCGGTTCAGCCGATGCTGTCCTCTACGAAGAATCAATCTGGTTCAATAACGGTGTAGAGCCCTGGCAGAAGCATTTTTTTCAAGCCCACGAATATGCCCATCACTGGCTTCACAATGAGACTTGCGCCTGTGCAACCTGCACGATGGATGACGAAATTTCCGAAAGTGATCTCGGATTCGGAATCCAGCGAGTAGAGGGATACGGCCCACACGAGAGGCGGGAGCTTGAGGCTAATGTCTTTGCACGGGAGTTGCTGCTGCCAAGCGACTTGCTCAGGCGGTGGTTTCTGGAAGACGGGCATACAGCAGTGGAAATCGCCGCGCTCACAGAAATGCCGCACGGTATGGTGTGTCATCAGCTCACTAGAGCCTTGCTCGGTCCGGAGCCTAAGCCAGTGGACGTTCCGGTGGAAAGAATTGAACCACCATTAGACGAGAGTCAAAAAGCGGCAGCGCTAGTTGTAACTGGACCAGCAATCGTGGAGGCTGGCCCAGGCACCGGAAAAACCCGGACGCTGATTGGACGCCTAAGCGATCTCCTGATCGCCAAAGCGGTCGCGCCTGAGCACATCCTTACGCTTACGTATTCGAACAAAGCGGCCGAAGAGATGCGAAACCGGGCTGTTAAATCAAACCCGGAACTGGCGCCGCGCTTATGGATGGGAACATTCCACGCATTCGGACTTGAAACGTTGCGAAAGCACGGTTCCTTGATCGGCTTGTCGCCGAAGCCTTTAGTCATAGACCCCGTTGAGGCCATCGACCTTCTCGAACGCTCGCTTGCAGACCTAAACCTCATCTACTACCAGCATTTGAGCGAGCCCACGTTCTATCTCCGTGACGTCTTAGGAGCAATTTCACGTGCGAAGGACGAGCTTAAGAGCCCCGAAGACTACCGCCTTCTCAGCGAAGAAATGCGTCGAAAGGCGTCCGACGACAAGAGCATTGAGGATGCTGAAAAGGCTCTTGAGGTGGCGCGCATTTACAAGTTCTATGATGAGCATCTGCGAAAAGAGAGCCTGCTCGACTATGGAGATCTGATTCTGCGAACGGCTGAGTTGCTCCAAGCTCATCCAGCGGTCCGGGATCAATTGAGTCAGCGCTACCTGCACATTCTCGTGGATGAATATCAAGACGTTAACACTGCAAGCAAAGTCCTGCTTAAGTTGATCAGCAGCGACGGAAGTGGGCTGTGGGTTGTTGGCGATGCACTCCAAGCGATCTATCGATTTCGCGGGGCGGCACCGGCGAACATGCGCGAATTTTCGACTGACTTCAAGAATGCGACAGTGAAACCTCTGAAGCGGAACTACCGGTCGCTTAAACCAGTGGTAGCTGCCTTTTCAATGTACTCAAAGCAGATGGCTGCTAAGACCCCTACTATGTTTCTGGATTGGTCAGTCAACCGCACGGCAACCACTGGGACGGTCATTTACGAAGTTGCGGTTGATGATGCTGCCGAGGCGGAAGGAATCGCCTCAGAAATCTTTCGGCTCCAAGCCGGGGGAGTGGCCTTTAAAGATCAGGCAATCCTGGCAAGGTCGCACGGAGTTCTCCAACGGCTCGCACCGATACTAGAGTCACGGGGAGTGCCGCTGTTCTACCTTGGCGATTTGTTTGAGCGCCCGGAAATTCGCGATCTCCTATCGCTAATTTCGGCAGCATCTGAGCCGGCTGGAAGTGGATTGCTCCGAGCTGGGACGATGCCGGAATATGGGATCGACACCCAAGACCTCGTCAACTTTGTGAAATGGGCGGAAGCAGAGAACACTTACTTTCCGAAAGCTCTTGAGTCCATCGCAAACGCCACCGGAGTTTCTAATGCGGGTAAAGAAAAACTCTCCCTGCTCGCTGACCACCTCAATGGCCTGTGCTTTGGCGTATCCGCATGGCAGCTTCTCACTAGCTACCTATTGGATCGTTCATCTCTCCTACGAAAACTTTGTGCCGCAATCGGAGTCGAGGCGTCGCGGAAACGCCTCGCCGTTTACCAGCTAGTTCAGTTCGCCTATCAAATGCGTAGACGCAGGCATGGAACGCTAGATCCGAAACGAGACTTTCTTAACTACATCCGCCAGCTCGAAATTTGGGGCGAAGAACGGCAGTTGCGCCAACTCCCTAATTGGGCCGCGGATGTAGATGCGGTCCGCATGATGACTGTTCACGCGAGTAAGGGTCTTGAGTTTAGAGCTGTCTTTGTGCCAGCTCTCGGAAACGGCAAGTTTCCTTCTTCGGCGCAGGGCGAATTCTGTCCACCGCCTCCGGGGCTGACCGCAACGCCACCTGGATGGAAAGTAGAGGAGGAAGAATGTCTTTTCTTCGTTGCGCTCTCACGGGCACAAGATCATCTCTGCTTGTCGCGAGCGATGAAATACGGCAAGTTATCAAGCAATCCGTCGCCTGTTCTCGCTGTTATTGAAAGTCTTCTGAACCGTCCCGTAACCACCGCAGCCACATGGACCGCTGGTCGGGCGACCGTCGCCTCGAAGGCAGTTCCTCAAGGTTCCGTGGGTCACGTGTTCACTGCGTCAGAGCTGGATGCTTATATGCGGTGCCCACATCAATATTTCGTTGATTACATTCTCTCCGTTAAGGGGAATAGTGCTGACTCTGGATACCTCCGCTTTCATAGGTGTGTTCACAAGGCGATGGGGCGGATTCGAGCCGAAAATAGCAAGACGACCCCTGCTATCACACCAGCGCAGGCAGTCGCCTATCTGGGCGAGGAATGGGAACGATTCGGCCCGACGGGGCACCTTCATGAGGCTTACTACCGGCGAGAGGGGGAGAGAATGATCCGCGAAATCGCAGACAGAATGTCGGGCGCCGGATCGCTGAGAATCGAAGCACAATGGACCATTTCGTTGGTAGACGCATCGGTTACGGTAAAACCGGATTGGATCGAAACGAGGAGTACTGCTTTGGGTGAGCAAGTGCTAATTCGGCGAATCAAGACCGGCCGCCGCACAAAATCGGCGGTGGTTGATCCGGTACTGATGCTCTACCAGCACGCGGCCAAGTCCGAATTCCCGAACGCGACCAGGTCCTTTGACACTCTTTTTCTTCTCACTGGCGAGGAGTGGCCGGTTGATTCCAAGGATGAGCAGGTAAGAAAGGGCGTCGAGAAATATCAGGACGCCGCCGATGGAATTCGTGCAGGCGAGTTCCAGCCGAAGCCAAATGAACGGACATGTCCAAAGTGCCCGCACTATTTTATCTGTCCTGGAAAGGCAGACGATTGAGATAGCGGGGCACTGAACCGAAAATCTTCAGACTGCTAGCGCCTTCAGTAATGCATCGCGGGCATCGAGGTAGTAGTGAATTGTGATCTTGGCTGCTAAATCGTCGGACAGTTCGTTTAACTGTCGCCGGCTGCTGATCGGCATCAAAATGCTGGCGGCACCTTTCTCAATAGCAACCTCAACGACTGCGACGGGATTGAAAATTGGTAACAGTTCAGGTACCCCCCTTGATGAGGCGAATTCCGGCGTGGGAGCGTCGTCGCCCGCGCCTTGGCTCGCCGCGAAGTTGTTGATTCCCCGTTCGACGGCGTTTGCTCAGCGCTTGGCCGGGCGCACCTAACCTGCCCTCCAGGCGAATTCGGGGGGGTACCTGAACTGGTACGAAAATTGTTTCTATGGAGCCGCCGAGGTTTAGACCACCAGTAACAGCTAAGCCGCCTTTGATGCTCGTCTGAAGTAGCGATGAGCAGAGCGCGAGAAGGACGCCAATCCCGACCGCTGATCCGCTCCGTGCGGTGTCAAATGCCCGCAACTGAATAGAGAACTCGTGTTGGCGCGGTTCTCGATCGCCCACAAACTCTTTTGCTCGGGCGTAAAGATTCTGTTCGGCGAAGCGGACACTTTCCTTGAACGCTGGGGGAGCCGGCTGATTTAGTATCTTCACGCCGCTGCCGGGCCCCTCAGAAATTCCTATCTGATAGAGGCCGGGGTTTTCATCGCCGCCGCCAGCCGAGATAACCCAAACCTGTCCTGGCGGAAGTGGATCGCTGCTGATGCTATTTTCGCTATACAACTCAGGCGTCGCCACAAACTTCTCGACCCCGTCATCACCCATCGTGTAGCTAAATTGAGTGTTCCGAAACTCGGCGGACCCGATGCGCTTTTGCTGTTCCTTGACCCTACGGCGGCACTCCAGCGCAATTCGTAGCGCCCACTCCAAGACGTCGTCCGTAACGGGTGTGTCTGGGTTCGGCGACATCAGCTTAATAAGCCCGCTTACGGTTTTTTGAACGCCGGTTGTATCGCGGCCGCTCAGAGCGGCACCGAGGTGAATACGGCCTTGGAACACATTTTGCCGACTCTGGCGTCGAAGCTGGCTCCAACACTCTGACAGGAAATCGCTGACAAGACCGAAGTGATCAGTGAGTAGATCGCGGTTTACCTTCGGTAAATCCCAGCCGGGCAAGTATGAATGGATTCGGTCCATGAAGGCAGTGTCGGACCGCATCTCTGGTGGGAGTGGGCCGAATAGGTGACCAACCCGCTGCTGGTGCTGCACATCCACATCGAAGTTTCCTACCATCACCACGCCACCATCGGCTCGGATACTCTCTTTCCCCCTGCTGAATTCGCCGGACTCCATGTAGCCCTTCATGATGTTCACGCCATCCTTCTGGTCGAATGAAACGCCGGAAATTTCGTCGAAGCAGACCACGTCATATTGGCAAACTAGTCCGCGTTGACCATTGGCGTTGTTGACAAACATCCGAGCAACTGTCGCTTTGCCTCCGGAGATCAGGTGGGCGTATGGAGAGACTTGCTGGAATAAGTGGCTCTTGCCGGTGCCTCGCGGGCCGAGTTCGACCATGTTGTAGTTGCGTTCTACGAACGGCACCATACGCAAAAGCATCATGTCACGAGCACGGGGCGTGAGTTGTTTCGGCTCCATGCCGATGCTTCGTATCAGGAAGTCCTTCCACTCCTCTGCGGCAAACGCCTCGCGGCCTCGATATAGCACCGGCAATACTTCGCGCTTAGAAAGTTGGATCTCACGCATCGACCCGACGCCAAATGGACGGCCATTCTTCTCTCCAGAAACTCCTCTTCGGACTACCCGGGAGACCCGGTGTTGGTTGCTGATTGGTGGCGGGATGAGAGGCCGTTGGGCTGGGAGGGAGGAGAAAATGAGTGAGGAGTATGGTCAAATGCGCACACTTCCGCCGTGCTGCCGCTAAGGAGTAGCCGCACAGGCGTTGCGCGTGTTAGTGATCGCTATAGTCTTGCCGCCGGAAGCCTCGCCTAAGCGTTGGCAGTGACCGGGAGAAG
>Ga0163151_10008729_pt1 | contig 11287 bp, 10 predicted proteins | sample OliLakLV19MP5IB2_FD_145596 | JGI IMG/M metagenome (GOLD analysis project Ga0163151, IMG submission 145596) | Freshwater microbial mat bacterial communities from Lake Vanda, McMurdo Dry Valleys, Antarctica - Oligotrophic Lake LV.19.MP5.IB-2 | ecosystem: Environmental > Aquatic > Freshwater >...
GGCGTCTGGCCCGCAAGCATCTCCAACATCGAGCGCGGCACCCGACGCGACGACGAATTCGTCACCACCTACCGCGAATGGCTTACCGCAGCTTGACAACCAATAGGAGCATCATTCCATTCGACAGTCGGCGCTGGTCACGAGTGACACACGTGGGATACGCAGGTTTGCGTCATGGTGTGCCACTGTGACCATCAATGCCCCCACTCAGCGCGTTAGCCCGACGAGCAGATCAACCCGGTACCGACCACCCTTCTTGACGATCGCGACCGGGATGCGCTGCTTCTTCCCCCGCACGTCCAGGCGAGCAAAGGTCTCGTCAATGACGGACTCCAAACCCCGCGGCACCCAGCCAACGGGTCCGCTGACGCGCGTGCCAGTGAACAGACGCACTTCGATTGGCGCATCGATCCGTTCTTGATCCAGCGTGCGGCGAGAGGTCGCAGTCTCGAGGTTGTCGGCTCCGAGCGCGAGTATCCCTGTGAGCTCCGCTTGAAAGAGGTTGCAGCCGGCCAAGCGAATCGTCACTCGAGAGTTCGCAGGTTCGAGCACGCCTCGATAATCAGACAGCGACCCCTTGCCACGGTCATCGCGATCAAGGGGCTCAGGGTACCCGGAAAAGTCAGCCACTATCGGATGCTACCGGTTGAGCGCGCCTCCAGCTTGAGCCACAGTCGCTTGAGCCGTCGGCGCTTGAGCGACTGTCGCTTGAGCTATTGTCGCTTGAGCTATTGTCGCTTGAGCTATTGCCGCTTGAGCTATTGCCGCTTGAGCTATTGCCGCTCAGCTCTCGAGCTGCCCGCGCACGATCGAGTCACTGGAATGCGCCGGATTTCCGTCGAATGGCTCGGCTGACACATCGACATTGTTGAAGCGCGCGATGTCGAGTCCGTCGGGAACGACGAAGGTGCCGGTTTGCCCACGCACCACCCCGAGGCTCACGAGTTCGGTGGCGTCGTCATTCATGAGCCACACCTCGCGAAACCCGGATCCGCCGCTCGCTTGAAGCTCCAGTTGCAAGACGCGCGCGCCATCGGCGCGAGATTCGAGCACAGCTTGCCCCGCGGCATCCGGCCAATCAGGAAAGGCGTCAAGTGTGGCCGTCGCGAGCGTTTCGGCCGGTGCAGGCTGCATGACGGTCCACGAAAGCGCACCAACACCAGCAAGCAATACAGCGGATGCCGCGACCGCAAGCACGGGAACCCAGCGGCGACGCGACGAGAGTGCGACGACGTTTGAGCGTGCCTCGGCGGGAACGGCCGATGGGCTCGGCGCGCTGGCGTAACCGGCTCCGACCTCGTCAGCGATTTTGGCCCACACTCGGTCGTTTGGGGTGAGCAAGTCGCCGACGTCGATGGTCGAGCGGCCAACGAAGGCGGCGTGACTGAGGTCGTCGGATTCAAGAGCACATGCAGCGCAGGTCAACAAGTGTTCGCGGTCCGCTGCCGACGCGACATGCTCGCCGAGAGCGAGCAGGGCAAGGACATCAGGGTCTAGATGCTGCATGGTTCACCTCCAATCGGGTGCGCATCCGCTGCAGACTGCGGCGGATGTGACTCTTGACCGTGCCGAGCGGCATTCCCGTTCGGTCGGCTATTTCGTTGTGGGTCAGATCGTCGAAGAATGCCAGGTGCATGATGCGCTGGGCTTCGGGCTCAAGGTGTGAGATTTCGTCTGCGACCAACAGCGTATCCGCTAGATCGACCGGTTCTTGAACGAAATCGCCGGGCTGGGAAACGGCCGCCAACTCTTGTTGCAGTCGGCGAACTCGAGCTCTGGCCTCGTGAGTATCAGCGATCTTGTTCTTGGTGATGGCGACAAGCCAAGTCGAGATCTTTGCGCGGCTCGGATCGAACTTGCCTCGGCTCGTCCAGGCAGCGACGAACACCTTTTGAGTGACGTCCTCGGCATCGCCGATGTCTCCGAGCGAACGCACTGCGAGCGTGTAGACCAGCGATGACCACCGGCGGTACACGGACTCCAGCGCCCGATCATCCCCCGCGGTGAAGGACGCGGCTAGCGCCGCCTCCTCATCTGGAGTGTTGCTCGTTGAGGCTGAGTGAGTTCTGTCATTCATTGCCCGGTCAAGGTACCTCATGAATGTCAGGTCGAGATGGGAGTTGCGACCACGACGACATTGTCCGAGTACTCGAACACGTTGTCGTCGAACTGCCCGCCGCACGTGATGAGCACAAGTCGTGGAGCACCTGTGCGGTCAAACACCTGATCGACCGGCAATTGCTGACGGTTGACGTTCTGAACCGATTCCACCGCGTAGCGGTAGGCAATTCCGTCGGCAGCAGTCACGATGATCTCGGCCCCGGGGGCCAACTGCTTGAGGGAGGCGAATGGGCCAAGGCCCTGCGCGAAGTCGTCGACGTGAGCCGAGATCACGGTTGTGCCGGCGTCGCTCGTTGGGTCAGACCCGAACCGGTACCACCCCGCGACGAAGATGTTCTCTGGGAGTTCCATGAGGCCGTCAGGCTGCACGCCCACTGGGAATGATTCGATGTTGATCCCGACCGAGGGAACCTGCACCCGAACTGGAGCGACAGTCGGCACGGAGGCCGGCTGAACCGAAGCATCCGTAATTGTGCCTTGGAACGTCTGCGGCAGTTGGGATGGGGTCGGGGTCGGGCTGGGGGCCAGCTGCTCCACCGGGTTAGCGGTGGAGCAGCCAGCCAGCAGGAGAAGCGCGAGGAGCGCTCCCGAAAGTTTGGCAATCATCCTGTTACTTCTCCTGTTATGTGTTTATTGATATTGACTAGTGGTGACGCGACCCGCGAGGACTATCCCTCGGTGCGAGCCGCGCGAACGCGGAACACGGTGACTGCGGCAGCAGCGAGCAGTGCGAGAATTCCCGCAGCGCCCAGACCGAGCAGAGCCGGGTTCGGGTCAGCGGCAAGGCCTGCCTGACCTGAGTTCACGCCACCGGGGCTGGAGTGCAGACCGGTGATCTCCTGCACGGCGACGGTAAGTCCGTCAGGTCCGCTCACCGCATAGACGATGGTGTTGACGCCATCCTTGATCGCGACATCGGCTGGGCCGATCGCGGTGGTGGCGGTGCCTTCGAGGTTTACGCGAGCCTCAATCGTGCCGACCGGCAGAAGGGTCTTACCCTCCTCGGTGTTGGTCACGTTCGGGAACGCGACGGCGCCATTGGCGAGGATGTCGACAGCCGGAGCCTCGGCAGTGTGACGAACCGTGAGGCGTCCCTGTCCAGCTGGGATCTTGCTGACGTCATTGACGAACGGCGTGAGCACTGGGGTACCGGCAGCGTTCAAGTGCGCGACAACCGTGATGCTCGTGTTCGCTGGCACCACAACATCGGTAGCCGTAATTGCAGCAAGGGCGAGGTCAGTTGGGTCGACAGTAGCGTCGTACACGTAGATGTCGTACGTTCCCGCGGGAAGCGCGACATTTTCAGCGAGCGAGCCGGGGGTGAAGTCACCCAGCGCGGGCGCTGGAAGCGGTGCCACGGCGTTGGCGGCCACGACGTACACGTCAACTGTTAGTCCGGGTACCGCGTGCAACACCGCGACATCTGCATTTGCTGCTGACGAAACGAACGGTTCGGCTTGAGCGGGAACCGCGATCCCCACCGCCGCGATGAAGCCGACCGCGAGGCCGGCCAGGATTTTCTTGTGCATTGTGTCCTCCTGATGAGTGGGCGAAGTTCGCCTGTCAGGAAGTACTTCCTCCCGAGGGGGAGGTTTGGATGCACTACGTCAGAAATTCTTCCGAATTGATCCCGATCGCTAGGTCTGGAGGTCCAGAACGATCTTGCCGCGGAGGTGACCAGCTATGAGTCGCTCATACGCTTCGCGCACACGCTCCAACGGATAGGTCGAGTCGATCGGAAAGGTGATCTCCCCCGCTCCCACGAGCGATGCCACGTCGACAAGCTCGGTCAACCCAGCTACCGAGCCACCGACCGCAGAGACGCCGTAGTCCGCAGACGCTCGGAAGTCCGCAATCGTGTTGATTCTCGATGCTGGCGCCCCAGTAGCGAGCGCTGCGTCGACGGAGGCTCGACCGTGATTATCGAGAGCGGCCGTAATTCCGTCCGGCGCCAGCGCCCGAATCGCTTCGACGAGCCCACTGCCGTAGAGCACAGGTTCGACTCCGATTGACCTCAAAAAATCCACATTCTCAGGTCCGCACGAGCCGATGACTCTCGCGCCGATTCGTGCGACCAGTTGCGCGGCCAATACCCCAACGCCGCCGGCCGCTGCACTGACAAACACCGTGTCAGCAGCGGTGGGCGCAACCGCCGCAACGGATGCCGCAGCCGTGCGTGCAACGATGTCGAGTGATCCGGCCTGCTCGATCGTGAGACCTGCTGGCACGAGTGCAAGCGCCGTGGCATCCGTCACAAGGTAGTCGGCCTGAGCCTGACCGAAGCGACCGCCGAAGACGAGATCGCCGATCGAGAAGGTGCTTACACCAACACCGAGTTCGTGTACGACCCCCGCGAAGTCGCTTCCAACACCCGCCGGTAGCACAGCGCTCTGCGGGTCGACGGACACAATTCCGCGAAAAACCTTGTGGTCGAAAGGGTTCAAGCCAGCCGTCTGCACCCGCACTCGTACCTCCCCCGGTGCTGCGTGGGGCGGCTCGACCTCGACGATCTCGAGAACTTCTGGACCGCCCAAGCGGGAGTACTGAACGCGACGCGACATGAAAAGCCTTCCTCTGGAGCGCTAGGTGGTAGCTCCGGCCCCTGGCGTGATGAGTAGAATCGCTCGGCCAGCTGGCGACTTGTCGTCAGAGCCCATCATGACCCGAAACTGGAGTCCGTACTTCTTGCGAAGTGGACGCAGGAGCTCGACGATTCGATCCGGCTCGGTGACAACCTCCACGCTACCCTCGACCGGGATCGCATCCGGGTCGACCTTGCCTGAAACGCTGCACGGCACGAGCTCAACTCGTGGGTTGTTGCGCGCACGCTTGACCTTGCCTGCGGTCTCCTGGGTGATGACAACCAGGGCCCCACCCGTCGACGCCACCCATACCGCCGTCGGAACACCCTCCCCCGACTTTCGGAACGTGGTGAGGGAGACGAACGTCTCGTCGCCGAGTTCTGCAAAGGAAGGCATGCTTCGAGGCTAAACGAAAAACGGGCCGCCACCCGAAGGTGACGGCCCGTCGTCAAGGCGCGCGCTGGAGCTGTAAGAATCGCGACAGCGATTCCGCGACGCCAGCGCCGGTGAAGCTGCGCTTCACCGGTCTCATCAAAGCTAGCGACGCAGTCCGAGACGCTCGATCAACGTGCGGTAGCGCTCGATGTCGATGTCTTGGAGGTAGCCCAGCAGACGACGACGCTGACCTACGAGCAAGAGCAGACCACGACGTGAGTGGTGGTCGTGCTTGTGCTCCTTGAGGTGCTCGGTCAGGTCCTTGATGCGGTGCGTAAGCATTGCAACTTGGACCTCGGGGGATCCCGTGTCGCCCGGGTGGGTAGCGTACTCGTCGATGATCGCCTTCTTGACACTGGCTTCTAAAGCCATAAGGTGATCCCCTCTCTCCTCGTTGCGCGGCGCCCATGATCCGAATGATCGGGCTCTCTTTATCCGCGGCCGTTGTACGGCAACCTTGGGAGTTTAGCAGAGGATGAGTTCCGCGCAGCCCCTCAGTCGCGCTGGGCGAGGGTTGACTCGGCAATCGTGGTCGTGGTGGACGCGGCCCTCGCCGGAGTAGCGCCGATTGTTAAGAACGAGGACCAGTCACCCGCCCCTTCGACTGCTCGTCTTAGGTAGCTACAGTCTGCATCCTTGTCTTGAAACAGCTCCGGGTCTTAGTCGCCCTGCCGATCGCCGATAGGACCCCCGGGACTTCACATCTCGCCGTATCGAGCATCCCAGAAGGCGACCTGTCTCAAGGTCCTCCGGTGATGGACGGGGCACCGTTACGGAAGGGAGTGTCAAAATTTCCATCAGTTGGCGCCAATCCGAACGGCCAAAGCCGATTGATACGGCCGCGTAACCACGAAACCTCTGACGCGCATTATATGTTCGACGCTCGAAACCAAGTGCGGATCTTCCAGGAAAAAGATCGGCTTGTCGCTTGGCTGGAGCGAGGCTGCCAAAAACCCTAACCGATACAGAAGTGCTACGGCGGGTTGGTACGTTCCCTCCCAGCCCAAGTCCGCCCTACCGGACAAAACGGGTTCTGAAATAGCCCGGAACCAATCGGCGCCTGCGGCATCAGAGTCAGACAGAGTTAAGATTGCGTTGTCGATACATTCGGCGACATTTTCTCTGCTCATCCTCGCAGCGCTGCCCCTGAACGCTTCGAACAGTAGGCCGACTCCGGGATAAGTTCCCTTCCACTCGTCCCTAAGGGCGAGAAATCTGTTGAACGAGTAAACCTTCTCGGCCTGAAGGATGTTTTCCCACGAAATTTGTGCTTTTCCGTCGGCCTGACGAATGCATTCCTTGAAAAATGATATTGCGTCGCGTGGTCGGAGCAGGGTTCTGTCCAGAATGTACTCCATTGGGTTTCCGCGGGTCGCGTTTGGGTGAGGCAACAACTCAAGCGCTTTCTGCGTGTTCCCGTCGTTCGCGGCACTTGCGACGCGGACCCGCTCGTCAAGCAAAGACGCCAAGCCCTTTCGATCCCAAGTGACTCGTATCTCTAACGCCCGGATTTTCTCTTCCTGCCCCGCACCCTTGCGACCAAAGTCGATGTTTTCGTAGATGTTTGTGCGCAACGCGACGAGGACCTTTAGATTCCTAACACGTTGGAAGTCCATCACCGCTCGAAGAAGGCACCTCATGAGAGCATTCGATAAGCGGTCATCAACCCAGTCGCGATCGAGGTCATCGATTATCACGTAGACAAAGTTCTGGTCGGAGTCAAGGATGTTGTCATTGAGAATTTCAATTAGTTTGTTGAGGCGAGCAAGCTGTGTGTCGTTCACTATCGACTGGTAGCGAGCTGCAAGGTCCTGTTTTTCTTCGTGGGTAAGTTTCGTCTCCCGAGCAACTGAACCACTCGTCGTGAAACCGGGGAAGACGCCTGTTCCCTTGAGCTCACCGGCGATCTTTTTCTCCATTGCGTCTGTAATTTGACGAACTCTTTCGTCGGACTCCGCCCAAAACTTTCCGTCAAACTCCTCTAAATAGTCGAGAGCCAACTTCTTAGCACTGTCGCGACTGACTGCGCTCCTGAGCGTCTCCACGAAGTTCTTCCGTGCGTCCGGAGAGTCGACGTTATACCTGTGCTTAATCACTTCGATCAGAATTACGTGTTTCCACAGGGCGATCCAAAGTAGATCGAGGTTGACGTCAAGCGAATCAAGGTAACGAAAGATGTCGATTGCAGCGATGTAAGGAAGGGAGATGGCTTCGGGATCGATCCTCACAACGTGCTTTGGATGCTCCTCCTCGAGGGTTCGTAGGATTGCAGACTTACCCGAACCTGTACGCCCTATCACAAAGCAATCGAATGACTCTCGTGACCGTGCGACCTCAAACTGATTTGTCCGGAAGAATGCGCGATCTAGAAGGGGATCTGACTCGGCAGATTCTCCGCCAATATTGAAGCTTGAGTTGAGTCGCTGCCGACGATTGGGATTTGCCATTCTTCCTCCAACGCTCTAAAAGTTCCGTACCGATTGCACCTTGTTCGGACTCGTTACCCCACCTCCGCCGTCTCACGGATCCGCCGCAGTACCGCTACCAACTCAGTCACTTTCGCTTCGCCGAACAGCGCGACCGGTCCCGTCGGCGCCACATCCGTAAATGGCGCGGCGAACAACAGCTCGGGTTCCACGATGCCGCGCTGGGTGAGCTGTTCCACGATGAGGGCAACGAACGTCTGCTGGTTGGCCGTGAGCGTCAACCCGGCACTGAACTCCGATAGTGCATCGGTTGCGGCAACCCGATCGAGGCCGACCAGAGACCGCACGAACAGGCCGAGCCCGTGGGCCGCGACCGCGGCATCCCGAACTTGGTCGGGATCGAGGCCGTTCTCGACCATGATGTTCTCGAGCTGCTCGAGGTCGCCGGGCGCGAGCGGCAACCCTTTGCGCAGTTTGTTCACGGCGAGGTCGTTCTCGTGTGTGCGGAGGAACGAGAGTGCCTTCTCCCGAAACCGCGCCCGATCAACCCCCACCGCGACCTTGCGAATCTCGATGACAGCCGACTCCCCCGCCGTGTCCTTGAAGTCGGTGTAGACGATCGCCCGGCTCGACGAGTCGATCAACCTGATCATTTCGCGCAGCCGGATGCGGGCCATTTCGAGCATCCCAACCGTGACATCCACCCACCAGTCTTCGCCAGCGACCGCCTCGATGAGCTGGATATTGTTGTCAATGACCGGGATGCCGCGCTGGGCGCCCAGCGCTGCCGCGATGCTGCGCATTCGCTCTTTCGCTGCCGCAAAGCCTGGGTCTGCTGCGAGCACGCCGAGTTGTGCGCGCAGCGCGAGCAGATCGAACCTCTTCGCGAGCTCGTCGGTGTCGTGCACATCGGTTGCCGACGGGAGGTCGGCCAACATGCCGGCCTCGGTGAAGTCGTCACCCGCGATGGCGAGCCAGCTCTCGCCCCGCGCGAATCGCTCCACCGCGCGCCGCGCCCGTCGCACGATGAAGTTGTCGAGGCTCATGCCCGCGACCTGTGCATGCATGCGGGCGGCAAGACCTTCGCGCAGCGCGGCAAGCTCCGTGTCGGCCGGAGCAGCGTCGATGGCTGCGAGCAGCTCGAGCCGCGAAACAAACAGGCGCGAGCGCAGGGACGGCGTTGCGGTGGCTCCGGCAGAGGGCAGATCCTGGTTGAAGTATTCGATGTTCTGGCAGACATCAAAGATGACGAAATCCTTCTTGGCCTCTCCGGGGCCGTAGAGGTCGGGCCGCAGCCGCGTGCCACGCCCGACCATCTGCCAGTACTTCGTCTTCGAGTGCACTGGCTTAAAGAAAACCAGGTTCACGACCTCGGGCACATCGATTCCCGTATCGAGCATGTCGACGGAGATCGCGATGTGGGGCGCCGAATCGGGTTTCGAGAAGTCGTCGATAAGACTCTGGCTGTAGGTCTGCTGGTAGGTGATCAGCCGCGCAAAGTCGCCTTTGTACTGCGGGTAGTTCGCGTTGAAGCGCTCGGCGATGAACTCGGCGTGTTTGGTGTTTTTGGCGAAGATGATGGTCTTGCCGAGCCGATCGCCGCCCGCGACCATCCGGCCCTCGGTCATCAGGGTTTCGAGCACGGTGTCGACTGTGTCTTTGTTGAACAGCCAGGTGTTCATGGCGGCTGAATCGACGGCATCCGGAATTTCGCCGTCCTCCCAATCCAGCAGGTCCCACTCCTCTCTCTCACCCTCGCTCAAATCGTCATAGCGGATGCCCTCGCGCACGAACTTCGTGGCGACAGATCGGCCGACGGGCGGCACGAGGTAGCCCTCGGCAATCGCGTCGGTGAGGTCGTAGGAGTCGGTCGGCACGCCGTCCTCAAGGTTGAACAGCCCGTAGGTGTTGTGGTCGACCTCGTCTTTCGGGGTGGCCGTAAGCCCCACCAGTAGCGAGTCGAAGTAGTCGAAAATAGCACCGTACTTTTGGTACACCGACCGATGAGCTTCATCAATGATTACCAGGTCGAAATGCCCGGGGCCAAAGCGTCGCGCCCCCGTCGAATCGGCATTAATGAGGCCCATCATCGTCGGGTAGGTCGAGATATAGACCCGCCCCTCGGAGTCCTTGTCGGTCACCAGATTCACCGGTGCCGAGTCCGGCAGTTGCTGCTTAAAGGCGTTAGTCGCCTGATTCACCAGGGCGACACGGTCGGCCAGAAGGAGGATGCGCTTGGCCCAGTTCGCGCGCATCAGCAGGTCGGCGAGCGCAATGACTGTGCGCGTCTTGCCCGACCCGGTCGCCATTACCAGAAGCGCCTTGCGTTCCCCGGCCTCGAAGGCTTCGGAAACCTTCCGAATCGCGCGCTGCTGATAGTACCGCTCGACGACCGCCGAATTGATCTCGATACCGCCGAGCGGCTTGCGCGTGGTGCGGCGCTGGATCAGCAGTTCGAGCTGGTCGCGCGTGTAGAAGCCGTCGACCTTGCGCGGCGGGTAGCTCGCGTCATCCCAGATGAAGTGCTCGTACCCGTTGGTGTAAAAGATCACCGGGCGCTGACCGAACGCCGCCTCAAGCCGATCAGCGTAGAGCTTTGCCTGTTGCTGGCCTGCGATGGCATCCTTGCGGGTGCGCTTGGCTTCGACAAGACCCAGCGGCAGCCCGTTCTTGCCCCACAGTACGTAGTCGACAAAGCCCTGCCCGCCCGGCGAACCGTTCGGCATGCCGGTCACCGCAAACTCGCGATCACGCGTCTCTTCGAGCTTCCAGCCGGCCTCGCCCAGCAGCACATCGATGAAAAGATCGCGCGTTTCGTCTTCACGGTAATCATGGGTGTCTGGAACCTTGGCGTTCGCGGCTTTGGCGAGCGCGACCTCCGCACGAAGCGCAGCCACTTGGGCCTCGAGGGCAACGTTCTGCTCTCGCGTCTTCGTGAGCTCGGCATCCTTGGCCGCCAGTTCGTCGCCGAGTTTCGCCAGTTGCGCCATCGTCTTGGCGACCGCTCCGGCCTGCGGCTTCGGTAGCGATGCAGCATCGAACGGGATGCCCGGGGCTGGCCGCTCTTCGGGCGAGCGGGCGTAACGCGTGGCCACCCACACCATCACGTGGAACAGTTCGCGCACCACCCGCACGCTGTCGGTAGACGTGAGCGGAGCGGGTCGATGAACGGCGTCATTGCCCTGTTTGCGGATCAAGTCGAGCTTGGTGTGAATGGCCGGGCCGACGAGTTGCTTGAGCGTTGGCTCGTAGAGCAGAGCGGCCAAGTCGTCTTTGTATGGCATGCGGAGCGTGGCATCCGCCCGGTAGAGCCAGTGCACCACCAGCTCGATCGCTCGGCGCGAGTAGAAGACCGACGAGCGTGGATCGCCATTCGTATAATGCTCGGCCCGCATCGCCTCCTCGGCAATCTGCGGCCATTCGGCGCGCAGGAAATCGAAGTTGCTCACGACGTCCCTTCCAACGGCCTGTCGCTCAGAATATCGGGCCGGACCGACGGATGCGTGACCTCTCGTCACCGATGTCGGAGGGTGCTGATGGACTGACCGACTTGCCTCCGGCAGGTTCCGTCGCCAATTGCGGCGGGCAACAGCAACGCAAGGAGACAACTCATGTCAGAAAACACAGGCGCGCCCGACCCGACTCAGGTCGGCGACGCCACGAATACCGCGCCCACTCCCCCAAATCCGGCGCCGGGCCCGATGCCGAGCGCGAGTCCGAAGC
>Ga0163151_10008730_pt1 | contig 11286 bp, 10 predicted proteins | sample OliLakLV19MP5IB2_FD_145596 | JGI IMG/M metagenome (GOLD analysis project Ga0163151, IMG submission 145596) | Freshwater microbial mat bacterial communities from Lake Vanda, McMurdo Dry Valleys, Antarctica - Oligotrophic Lake LV.19.MP5.IB-2 | ecosystem: Environmental > Aquatic > Freshwater >...
AAAAGAAAGCTATTTTGAACTCACATTCATTCTTTCTCCTCTAAATAAAAATGCTACGAATTCCAAGTTTTTGCTTCTTTTTTTCGCTTTGTAAAACTCAAATTTCTCCATTAAAAAATGAACAGCATTTTTTTAATAAATGTGAGATTTTGATACTTAGAAATAGTTTTTGACTATATGTGTACTCAAAGAGAGTGATTGGGGGCGAAGCAGGTCCCACCCATGTTCAAGAACAATTTGAGCGTAAAGTCTCATCCTAGTTCTTTCCACCAGACTCAGACTCAGCACTTCACTTCAGCGATTTGACTCAAAATTTACGCTCCAATACAGATTTGCTCTAGCCAGACCTTTCACTTCCTTTCAAATTATTTCCACAAAATAACTGTAGTTTTAATGCTTTAGGTCATGTGCGGGAATACCAGAGAGTATATTCCTTTCAATTCTACGAGGCCCTGCGTAAACAAAAAAGCAAATAACTTTTAAAACTTCTTTCCCGATTATTGGAATTCTGTCCAATTGAGAGGGAGGGGACTTGAGCCTTCTCCTCACAAAATAGGCGTTTTTAACTTTCAATCTCTACTCATAAGATCACTAAATATATGTATTGATACAATTTGTACTCTATTTAAGAAAAATGAACTCGCAAAAATTTCAAAGTGAGTGTGCAAGCCACTTAGTGGAACTCGGTGTAAAAAAAATCGCTTCTCAAAATAGATGAATGCAAGTTGCATCAGAAAAGCAAAATCAGATCGTTCCGGAAAAACACTAAGCCACGTCGGCGCTGCATTAGCAAAAAACTTCTTTGCTAGACTACTCACTTGGGTGTTGAGCGGCAGGGAACTCAGAGCACTTTGATTGACAACGTCACTCACTTGCACAAAGCTCGCGCAAAATTTTTGACCAAAGATTGATACTCTTAATCATACTTAGTAGTAAAAAGATTACTTCATTTACGTGACGGACTTGTGAAAAAAATGTACATCATCATGTTAGCATGATAAATATTGCAGTGAGTCCGATGAGAAAAGTAAACTGAACTAATGCGTGATAATGAAAACAGAAAGAGCAGAACAAACAGGTTGCGCGTGGGTAGTAATCACAAGCATGATCCCGACCGGGCAAACTCACTCACAATTTTTTAAGCCAGCACTACCTGATAGGCATTCCATTTCTTCATGAGCACTAGTAGTTGGGCTCTACTACTTATCGACAAACCTGATGTGCAGAAATTTTCTAAAATAAGAACTGTCAGATTAGAACAAGATCAATTACTGTCGAAGATCATCAGTAGGGATCAGCTAGAGTGGGGAGGTGGAGCATAAGGAGGATATGATCATTTAAGACACTCTTTGATCTGATCTGGACCACTATTTTTACTCACATGCGTATGTGAAATTAGATTGATGAATCAATCTATCGAACTTTAACCTGTTCTTAGCAGTCTACCTACTCATCTGCTAATTTGGGGGAGTGGAACTGCTGATGTACCTTCTGCAACTGGGGCTTCGTCACGTGAGTGTAGATCTGGGTAGTGGCAATACTTTTATGACCGAGCATCTCTTGCACATCCCTCAGACCAGCGCCGTTAAAAAGGAGATCAGTCGCAAAGCTATGACGGATCCCGTGTGGTGTAATTTTAACAGGCAAGCGTGCTCTACGACAGTAGTGATCCACTGCTCGCTGCACACTGCGAGTGGTCAGTCGCATTTCCTCACCATCGGCCAAAGGGTCGGGTCGTGATTGCGAGAGCCGAATAAAAACTGGTCGCCAATTATCTTCGCGCGAGTCTATCCACTTCTGCAACCACTGCGCTGCGCGCTCACTCAGGAACACCACACGTGGTCGCCGACCTTTTCCAATTACTCCAAACTCTCTGCGATCGATGTCAACTTGGTCCCGATTCAAAGATGTTAGCTCGCTAACACGCAGGCCAGTGGAGAACAAAACTTCTAAAATTGCTTTATCGCGCAAACCACCGACTGTTGTTAAATCTGGCTGAGTTAAGAGCCGCTCAATTTGCTCTAAGTTTAAAAACTTCATGGACATTGAGTCGCCTTTAGGCAAGTCAATCTTTTCTGGGTTCAGCACCTCCAGGTCGTTCTTGATAAGCCACTTCAGCCATGATCTGAGTGCAATCATGTAAAAACTCTGAGTTTTTTTAGATAGTGTTTGACCTTCTGGAGTTTCAAAGCGCGCTAAGTATAGTCGATATGAGCGCACTACGTCTGTCGTTAGCTCTCCCAAATGTAGTAAGCCTTGCTCACTAAACCAGTCATTAAAGCGACGTAAGTAGTGGCCGTAGTTGCGAATAGTCAGCTTGCTCAAGTTCCTTTCCACCTCTAGATGCTCTAAAAAGGCGATTGAGGCAACTGATGGGAGAGTAGAGATAGGCATAAAACTTCAATTATTATAGGTTTTTAGCAGAGATGCAGCAATTCTGCTAGGGTAGAGTGGGCCAGATTCGCCCTGATACGTCAGGAGTTTTTAAGTACCATAGTAGTTGCACATCGAGTAGACTACTGATAACTTTTATCGAAAAATGGATAAAACTCCAATTTTCCCACAAAACTAAGATGAATTCTTTAAAAACTCATTTATTGTGCGACGTATTGTAAAATTATTTTAGAGAATTTTTGCGCTGAGTGCAATACTCACAAAGAAAAATTGGATTCGACAAACGACTGGCTGTGATTCAAGAAAAAGATTAACTCCCACCAAAAAATTAATTTGAGAATGTCTAATTTTTTGTAGCAAGACAACTGTCTCAACTTGCTCAGACTTTTGCAAATTGCTTTTTAGGTTAAAGAAAGCCGGACATATGATCTATTACAGACATACTTACTCCCTTATTAAAAATAAGATTGACCTATCAATCCTATCTGGATAATAGGCCTCTGTAATCCTTAAAATCGGCTTTTTATTTCTTTAATGACTCTTAGGTCCTGGGTAAATGTAGCGTCTCAGGGTACTCATCGAAAAAACTTGGAAAATCTGAAGAATCTGCCGGAACTTGATAATATCAGCGAGAAATCCAAGTATGAAGGAGCATTTTGCTAGAAATGTATCTCTGCCTGGTACATAAAATGCCTAATAATACACAGTCAGAGATCTAGTTACTCGAGACAAAATTAACTCAGTTGCACTTTCACCCATCTTTAATGTCGCAAAAGTTATATTGTGCGACGTTGTTAATTCAATAAATACGCCCTCTCCACCACCAGAGAAGAAGTACCTACCACTTATTTTTTTTAATAATTACGTAAGACCTCTATGTACCTCTGGAATCGGTACATCTCCAGCCTATTTCAGCCCGATCGAGAATTTCCAAAAATCCCTTTTAAAAAGTCTCAAAACCTCTAAAAATGGCTTCGGGTTATTTACTTTTGTTGCTAAGCAACAACCTACTCGAGAAGAGCAGCTAACCACCAGATATAGCACTAGTATTCGCCCTTCAAGGGTATTAACGCATATTTCCAGGCATAAATAAAAAGTTATACACAATTCGAGAGGGATTACAAAGGGTGGACGTCCTATAATTTTCACGACTTAACTCAGGCGTAAGCAAAGAGTATGAAGTCATTAGTATATCAAACTATATCACTTCCCTCTTCTCTACCTGGTATTTATTCTTGCAACGCTCTTCTCCACCTTCGGGAATTACCCAGCATTTCTGTGGTCTATTTCCAGGGTAAAAGCAGAAAAAATAGCATAATAAGAAATGCTCCAACACCTGAAAACTCAATCATAGTGTTCCTGAACAGTCGTTCTTGGAGGTAATTCTGTAGTAACCCAAGGCCAATGTACAGAAAAGTCATCAAGAACAAGGCTGTATTCCAGACAGAAAATGGCAAGAATGAGAAAGCCACCGCCAGCTCAACCATTAGTAAGGTAAAAATAACGCTTAACTGGACAATTTTCGGCTCGATCCGCGGCTCTAACTTGACTGACCAGAGGAAGAGAAAGATTAACGGAAAATGTAGGACTCCCACCAGGAGGCCATTAAAAAAGAATGGTAAGCGATGCGAGAAAATGGTATTGAGGAAAAGTAGGGACGTAAATAAAGTAAAAAAGAGACCAATTGTATGGGCTGCTCGAAGTAACTGGATGGTTCTCCCCTTCGCGACTGAGTAAATATTGGCAGTCAGATATAACGCGTAGGTTCCTAAACCAAAGATGAAGAGGTCAAAGAATTTACTCAAAATATTCTCGGGAAGAAGAAAATAGAACGCTCCCACAGCTGAGGCATACAGCGCTGGGATGGGAATAATTGTGAACCACTCAATCTTCTGCAGATCATTTGAGAGCGCCCAGGCAGAAATAAAATAGGTCAGGATGCCAAATAGTGCGACAAAGGGATATCTCCACTCCAAAGAGACGTACTGGACGCTAAACAGGCCCAAACTGAGCAAAATTGATGCCAAGACAAATTTTTCGCGTCTGCGCATCTACTCTTTTCCTTCCCAGATACCTGCGCAAAAAACATCTTCGACGTCTTCATTATCACGAAGGGTGTTGATTAGGTCCTCAAGTTTTTCTTGTTGTTCTAGGTCAGTAACTTCCATCGGAATAGTAATCTGGAACTCATCTCCATGGCGTTGAAAAAGATACATGGCTGAGCCTGGTCCTCCCAGTGATCCCCCAGCTTTACTGAGGATAGCGCGAACCGCGCCCGCGGTTCGCTGCGGGTTGTCGCTTTGCGCCATGATAATAATTCCTACTCCTGGCGGCGCAAAGCCTTCGTAAATGATCTCTTGAATTTGACCACCCTTCCCTTTTCCTAGTCCCCGCTCAATTGCCCGCAGCACATTCTCATTTGGCATATTGGCAGCCCTTGCTTTTTCGACGGCTAGACGGAGAGATGGGCTGGCTTTGGGATCTCCAGACTTCCCCTCTTTTACGGCAATTCTAATATTCTTGGCTAGTTGGCTGAAGAGCTTCCCTTTTTGGGCATCTGCCGCCCCTTTGCGGTTCTTAATATTGTTCCATTTACTGTGTCCGGACATATAGTTTCTATTTTAGCACGCAAGTACTTTCTTGCTTGTTTGGGGATTTTTTTCACCAGATCTATGGTCTTTTTTTTACTTGAGTTTGTTGGTTGACATTTTGCCCTGAGACTCGTATCCTTTTGGCCAATTTGCAGGTGGGTTTTTCTGCTTCTAACCAGGCGAAAATCTACTACTATACACTTGCCCAAAGTGCAAAGAGACGAAGGAAAAAATGAATAACAACTCGACCTCCCTTGAGTTACAAGCCATCCAAGCAGCTAAAACTCAAGATTGGGAAGCTGCTATCGAGTGCAACCAAGCGATGATCGTTGAGAATAGTCAAGATATAAACGCCATGATCCGTTTAGGCGTGGCACAAGCACAGCTTGGTGAAAACAAAAAAGCCAAGGAAGCATTCCAACAAGCCTTAGAACATGATAAATCCAACCAGCTCGCTAAGAAGCACTTACAGAAACTGCAAAATAACCAGACTATTACTCTCTCTACCCTGCCCAGTGATGAGCAGTTCATCGAGGAACCGGGCAAGACGAAGACCGCTGACCTCCATCGCCTCGCTGGCAAGGAACAACTGGACGGGCTGTCAGTCGGAATGGTCTGTGACCTCAAACCCAAAAACCGCTTTATCTCTGTTGAGGTTAGTGGAAAGTACATTGGTTCTCTGCCAGAAGACCTCTCAAGTCGATTGTCTAAGCTTATCAAAGGTGGCAACACCTATATCTGCTATATTCGCTCAGTGAGCATGAACTCTTGTGGCGTCTTCATTAAAGAACTTGAACGCTCACCAAATCAGGAGTATGTCAACTCTTTCCCAGTAGCGAAGAGTCAAATGGCCACGATTAACGACATGTTTACTGATGAGAGTATTCCATTAGAGATGGAGGATATTCCCCTCCAAATTGTTGAGACAGACACCGATGAAGAACGCACTAGTACTGATAGCTTCCAGATTGAGGAACCAGAACACCCTGAAGAGTCTGAAGACCGCGATCAGGAACGGGAACGAGACTAAACCACCAGCAGCCTGTCTTACAGCAGCTGGCTTAACGCAACTCTTTCGCCAAATCCTGACCTAAGAACAGATGCACATTGACGCGATTGGTTGCCCACAGGTCAGCTTGCTCTTCGACTTCCACCTTGAATGGGAAAAGATTTAAGGCATGGTTAACCACTTCGGTACAACTCTCCATACTTGGATCCAGCTTAATGACACTTTTTTCTTGAGACGTCTGTTCATCAGTGACTCGAATCACGGCAAAACCACTTTGTTCAAGAACTTTTGACACTCCAGTTCCCATTCCAGCTTGCGTTGTAGTGTTAGTGATTCCAATTCGGCAATCTTTTAGGTCATTTCCAAAAACAAAGCTGGCCAGCTGTCTTTGGTCCAATGTACGTGGAGTTACCTGATTAAAAAATCGGAACAGCCAGACACGATCCAACAAACCCAACTGCCCATCTGCCGAAGCATGAACTCTCCCTAGTAAAATTTTTCTACTCAGTCTAGAAGCTAGGTCTCGATCTTCCCCAATAAATAAAGCCTCGTCCCCGCTCCACCAAACTTGGTTGACCACCTTTCCAAGCGCGTGCGAGTATGCGGCGCGCAGAAAAGGCGTATCTTTTTTTTCTAGACTTAAGAGTGGATATAAGGAACGAACTGGGTATTGGCCATAACCGCCAATTACTTTAGCGCTAGAATCTGCTGGAAGAAGAACGGCCTCTATTTTCTTGGTTTTTGGAGAAATATGTGCAAGTATAATTTTATTGGCTTGTACGTCCGTATCTATAGGAACGATCACAATATTCTGATCACTTTGATTGCTCCAACTCGGGCCAAAAAATACAAATAATAATAGGAAAATGATTCCCACAACCACGCCTAATAGCAATAAAAGCTTCAAAAGTGTTCCGAAGAGTTGAGAGAAAATATTGCTCCTATTATTACCACTTGAAGAACGAGCTCTGCGCGCAGATAAGGCCCTTTTTGGACGGACGAGTGAGTAAGACGGAATGGCCTTGGAGTTACTACGAGCTACTCTACGACGCTTGATCATTGCTCTATTAAGAGCTGTCTGAGCTGCTCAGTCAAGCGGACCATCAGCCTGACATTATGTATTGAGGCCAAGCGATAATAGGTTAGCTCCTGGCATTTATACAAGTGGTGCAGATAGGCGCGGGTATATCCAAACCGGCAAGTAGAACAATCGCAGCCAGGCAGCAAGGTTTGTGAGTCTTTTGCAAAAACGCTATTACCAATATTAATCCTTGCCTTTGGAAACTCCGACACAAACTCTGGCTGGCCATCCACCATCTCCAGCTTCCCGGAGTAAATTGCCCCATTTCTGGCCAATCGAGTTGGTGCGACACAGTCAAACATGTCAAAGCCAGCCATTACGGCGTCTATCAGATTTTGAGGGTCATTACCTAAACCCATGGCATAACGAGGTTTTTCAGTTGGTAAGACGTCCTGCAGCTGCCCCATTAAACTAACTGTCATCTCCATGTTGTAGCCAATTGTCTCTCCCCCTACAGCTACCCCATCAAAATCAAGACCTGCAATGACTTTGGCAGATTCACGTCGAAGCTCAAGATGTTGCGCGCCTTGGACAATCCCAAACAAAGCCTGGTACTTGCCATAGACACTCAAACGCTGCTGTTGCTCCCAATACTGACGACACTGGGCAGCCCAGCGGTGGGTTCGATCAAGTGCTTCTTTGGTGTACTCAGGGCTGGCTGTGTCTGGTGTGCACTCGTCAAAGGCCATAATAATATCTGCCCCGATTTGACGCTGGAGCTCAATCGCTTTCTCAGGCGTAAAAAGATGTGTACTCCCATCAAGGTGAGAAGTAAACTCCACTCCATGCTCAAAGATCTTGGCTTCCTTAAATGATGGTCCCCCATGAGCGGGCACACTGTTTTTATTTCGACGTTGCTGCTGGCCCAGAGAGAAAACTTGAAACCCACCAGAATCCGTTAACATTGGCTTGGTCCACCTCATGAATTCGTGTACACCACCTTGCTGCTGCAATCGCTCCATGCCTGGTCGGAGATATAAATGGTAGGTATTTGCCAAAATAATCTGGGCTTGGGTTTGCTCAATGTCTTTGGTATCCAGAGCCTTCACCGTGGCTAATGTTCCCACCGGCATAAAAATTGGCGTTTCTACTCTGCCGTGCGGCGTCACAAAGTTGCCCACTCGACCAAACTTGGTCTCTTTTTCTAACGTAAAACTAAATTTAGACATCTGCAAATTGTACCAGGCTATTCGAGTATAATTACCACTTATGCATACTTTAGCTGATATCGAGTTCCACCTACCCCCTGACCGAATCGCACATTCGCCTGTTCATCCTCGAGATCATAGCCGTCTGCTTCGATTGAAACGCGACTCTGGAGAGATTACCCATCACCACTTCTACTCTCTACTTGATTTATTGACAGATCAAGACGTGATCGTTCGCAATAATACTAAGGTGATGCCGGCCCGCATCTTTGGCCAAAAAGTCACCAGCGGCAGCTCTCCGGCCGTCCGCCAGGCTTCGCTTGGCGGCAGCTCTCCGGCCGTCCGCCAGGCTTCGCTTGGCGGTAAGTGCGAGTTACTCCTAGTTCGACAACTGGCCATCTCTGCTTCCACCACTACCTGGGAGTGTCTTACCAAGCCTGGACTCAAGTTGGGACACGTTATTCACTTCCCTTCTTCCAACATGATTGCTACTTGTACAGAAATTACAGAATATACTCGAAAAATGGAATTTTCGTTCTCTGTTAATGATTTTTTTACTGAAATAGAAAAAATTGGCCTGACCCCTATTCCCCCATATATCAAGTGGTCATCTGGAGATGAAGCAGCACTCAGACAGCTTTACCAGACTACCTACGCGAAGGTCATGGGCTCAGTTGCAGCACCAACGGCTGGCCTCCACTTCACCCCTGAACTAGATGAAAAACTGAGAAACAAAGGAGTCCAGATCGAAGAAGTGACTCTACACGTCGGCCTGGGTACATTCTTACCACTTCAGGACTCACAACTCCAGGCTGGGAAGCTCCATCCAGAGTCTTATTCGGTTCGTCCTGAAGTGGCCCAGCGACTTAACTCCGCCAAAAATGCTGGCAAAAAAATCCTCTCGGTTGGGACCACGACCACTCGGGTACTTGAGACTTGTGCAAATGAGCGAGGGCTGATTTCACCAGGTGAAGGTCAGACTGAACTTTTTATTCAACCAGGTGATCGCTTTCGCTTTGTTGACAAGTTGATTACTAATTTCCATTTGCCGAAGTCCAGCTTGCTCTTTTTAGTGAGTGCGTTCGTCAGCAGGCCAAACACAGATCAAGAATTTCATAGCTTTATTGATTCATCCGTTGGGAAAGCCTATCTCGAAGCTATCCAGCACGAGTATCGTTTTTATAGCTTTGGTGATGCGATGTTAATTGAAACAAATATTGCAGTACCAGCTAGCCTAGCTCAACCCACCTAGGAATTTGGTATTGATCGGGCATTACTTTCACCCTCTCCCACCCCGCCTGTTTCGCCATTTTTTCGATCTGATTTTCTTGGCCTTTGCCAAACTCAAGTATCACCTTCCCACTAATTTTTAGGTACTTTTTTGAATTTAAAATAATTTCTTCAATCAATCCTAAACCTCCTTTTTGAGCAAATAATGCCTCTGGCGGTTCAAACTTCAAATCGCCCGAATGTTCTGCTTCTGGATTTATGTATGGTGGGTTCGTTAGGATGTAGTCAAACTGCCCAGAAATCGCTTCAAACAAGTTTCCTACTTTGACTGTGAATCGGTCTACAGAAATTTTATTCAGCTCTAAGTTGAGCGTGGTTTGACTAACGGCTGAGGCCGAAATATCACTAAAAGTCACCACCGCATCAGGAATGGCCTGAAGCAGGCTAATCCCAATACAACCAGAACCACAACATACGTCCAGAACTCTGAGCGTTTGAGCAGCATCTTGCTCTACGGCTTGGGGCCGAGGCAAAAGTTCAGCTTCCGTCAGTATTTCAGAAATCACTTGCTCAACCCAGAACTCGGTTTCTGGCCGCGGGATTAAGGTTCGCTCGGAAAGATCGATGTGCGCTTGTAAAAATGGCACCCATCCAATCACATAGGCTAAAGGCTCGCCTCCGGCGAGCCGCTGCAAGTCTTGACTCAACTCAACTGCTGCTTCTCCCCCTTTTTGCTCCAAGACCTGCTGCTGCGCCAATTCTGCCGTTGCCCCAGCTAGGCACACGACGCCATACTTATCTCGGAGTAACCACCTGAGTGCAGCTTCATTCATACAGTTCGGCACTTACGCTATTTCTACTAGATAGGAAAGTACTTTCTTTAAATCAGTCGGCAACTTGGCAGTAAAAGTTTGCAGGACTGCCGTTCGAGGGTGCGTAAACTGCAGCTCAGTCGCATGCAAAAATAATCTTGGACACCACAGCCGATCGAGTACTTCTCGCTTTTTTCCTAAGTATGTGGGATCCGCCACAATAGGATGGCGTAAGTGACTCAAATGAACTCGGATTTGGTGAGTCCGACCTGTCTTGGGCCAGCACTTGACGAGCGAAAAACCTTGATACGAGTTCGTAACTTTTTTTCTAAAATTTCTGATCTTCTCAGTTTCTGCCAAAATGGCAGGGTCCTCCAACATTTCAACGGGTTTCAAGCCTGAATAGAGCTGGGTCACTTGATACTTGGTTTCGGCCGCACGACCTTCAGGATCCACCGCAAACTTAGTTCGATTCTCTGGAGACCGCTTGAGTGGCAACGAGATGGTATCTTCCAAAACTGTAAACTTGCCATGGACCAGCGCCTGGTACATCTTCTGTGTTTGGCGCAAGCGGAACTGCCGCAAAAGGTTGACTAAGCTGCCAGGGTTTTTGGCTAAAACCATCACACCACTAGTTTCTCTATCGAGGCGATGGACAATTCCCCCTCGCTCCTCAAAAATACTCTCTGGAGAACCATACTCGACTACAAAATCAGTCGGTACCATCCCCTCCCAGTCAATGTTTCCCGGAAACTGGGACTTCCACCAACCCTGAATCGTCTCTTCCTGAACAGTTTCGGCATCATTGACCACAACTCCTGCCGGTTTATTGATTACGGCCAGATCTTGATCTTCATAAATGACTTCAATGTTTTTGATCATGTTGTACTTGAGCTAGTAGTACTGTAACCAATACCCCTACTATTACCCAGTCCGCTATATTATTCTGGATCTTCAGTCCAGGTACATGTATCCAATCAACTACTGCCCCAGATCTGACTCGATCAAAAATATTGCTCGA
>Ga0163151_10008738_pt1 | contig 11277 bp, 6 predicted proteins | sample OliLakLV19MP5IB2_FD_145596 | JGI IMG/M metagenome (GOLD analysis project Ga0163151, IMG submission 145596) | Freshwater microbial mat bacterial communities from Lake Vanda, McMurdo Dry Valleys, Antarctica - Oligotrophic Lake LV.19.MP5.IB-2 | ecosystem: Environmental > Aquatic > Freshwater > Lake...
TCGCAGTCCCGCCGCCGCGATCTGCGCCGAACCGTTCCGCCTCGGCGCAGATCGCGGCGGCGGGACTGCGATGCTCCAGCACCACCACGTCAGGCGGCTGACACCGGGCTCCCGTCTCCGCCGGAATCAAATCGTGGAGCCGGCTGTGCAGCTCCTCGCGTACCGGGGGCGTTGTTCGCGAGGGTTTCGCCACGTGGACCAGACGAACGAGACCGCCGATGCTGCACGCGCCGCACGCAAAGGGGATGGCTGCGTTTCCCAAAGGGGAAAAATCCGTGGCGACGAGGACCCGCCGGTACTCCGGAATGTGCGCGCCGCGCGGGTCAAACTCCGTCGAGGTCGGTACGCATGCGACGTTCAAGCCGGCTTCGTGTAACAACCGCCGCGATACGGACCCGTGAAATAACCGGCTTATTCCGTGACGCCGGTGCGTGCCGACGACGACCAGATCAGCGTGTACTCGCCACGCACATTCGATGACGGCATCGGCGGGTTCACCGGCGGACTGCACGACGATTGCCTCGCTGACATCGATCGCGACCTGATCACGAACCAGCTTCCTCAATTCACGCTGCAGTTGCTGCTGCAGGTCGGGCGTGTCCGCTAGCGCGGCTGAGGGCGAAGCCGGCGGGCGAACGTGACACGGCACGAGCTCGATTGGGCCGGCTCGTCCCATTTCCTTTACCCAGCGCAGGACTGCCTCAGAGCCCGCCTGCAAATCGAGCGCCGCGAGCACCTTCAGAGTTCGGCCGCTCCAACCCCAATCGGACAACACCGCTGGATTGCGCAGCACCAGCGTGGGGACGGGAGAGGTCTCGGCCACGTGTTCGGAAAAACTCCCCAGCGCCCATCGATCCACGACACCCTGCGTCTGTGACCCCACCACCACCAGCGACGGACGTTCCGCCCGAAGGTATTCGAGAAACGTATCCGCGGGCTTGTTACCCTCGAGGAGCACGGCCTCCGCCACGGCGCCGCCCACCGACAACCGCCTGGCCTCCAGCTCGAGGCGACCTTGGCCTTCGACTCGTCCGGTGGTGTCGCGCGGCGAACTCACGTGCACGACTCGCAGCGGCTCAGAGCAGCCCGCCGCGATTTTCGCAGCGGCGCCCGCGGCCAGGCAGGCCTGCTCGGAAAAATCAGTTGCGCACACCAGCGCCGGCCGGTTCGAGCTCATGGGTTTCCTCCAGGTGTAGCGACGCCTCCTTGCGAGCGATGGCGGCCGTTGTTTTCAAGACCGTGTCGGGATTAAGCGAGATGCTGTCGATGCCATGCTCGACGAGGAACTCGGCAAACTCGGGGTAATCACTCGGCGCCTGACCGCAAATCCCGATCTTGCGGCCGCGCGCGCGACAGGCAGCAATGGCCTGGGCGATCATCTTTTTCACCGCCGGATTTCGCTCGTCGAAAATCGGCGCGACGATTTCGGAGTCGCGATCTACGCCGAGAATCAACTGGGTGAGATCGTTCGAGCCGATGCTGAACCCGTCGAAGATTTCCGCAAACTCATCGGCCAGGATCACGTTACTCGGGACCTCGCACATCATGTAGACCTCGAGTCCGTTGACGCCGCGCACCAACCCGTGTTGCGCCATCTCCTCCTGCACTCGCTTGCCCTCTTCGACCGTGCGGCAGAAGGGAATCATTACCTTCAAGTTCGTCAGCCCCATCTCCTCCCGGACTTTCCTCACCGCCCGGCACTCGAGGGCGAAAGCGGCGCGGTATCGAGGATGATAATACCGCGAGGCGCCGCGAAAGCCGATCATCGGATTCTCTTCGGCCGGCTCGTACGCCTGGCCGCCAATCAGGTTGGCGTACTCGTTGGTTTTGAAATCACTAAGCCGCAGAATCACATCCTTGGGATAAAAGGCTGCCGCGAGCATCGCTGCACCCTGCGCCAGTTTGTCGACGAAAAATTGCGGCTTATCGTCATACCCGATGGTGAGCGTGTCGATCTGCCGCTTCACTTCCAAGTCCGGCAGTTTCGCGTAGTCCAGCAACGCGAGCGGATGAACCTTGATGAAGGTCGTAATGATGAACTCTTCCCGAGCCAGACCGACGCCATCATTGGGGATAAACGATAACGCGAACGCCTCCTCCGGATTGCCCACGTTCATCATCACCTTGGTCAAGGGCCGCCCCAGCGACTTCAGGTTCGTGCGCTGCACCTCATAGTCCAATCGCCCCTCGTAAACGAAGCCCGTTTCCCCCTCCGCGCACGAAACCGTCACCAGCTGTCCGTCGCGCAGCTTTTCGGTGCCGTGTTCCGTACCCACAATCGCCGGCACTCCGAGTTCACGGCTAACAATCGCCGCGTGACACGTCCGCCCACCTCGATTGGTGACGATGGCGGCTGCGATTTTCATGATCGGTTCCCAATCGGGATCCGTCTTGTCCGTGACCAGGATTTCGCCAGGCTTAAACTGGCCGAGGAACTGTGCGTTCTTGATCACGCGCACCGGGCCAGACGCAATTTTTTCGCCGATGCTGCGCCCCGAAATCAAGACCGGTCCGCGCTGCTTTAGCTTCAGCGTTTCGATGATTTCCACGTCTTTGCGCGACTGGACGGTTTCCGGCCGAGCTTGGACAATAAAAAGTTCTCCGGTGAGTCCATCCTTCGCCCATTCGATATCCATCGGCGTCGGGCATCCATGCCGCTTGGAATAGTGGTCCTCAATGCGACAGGCCCAGCGAGCCAGACGGAGTATTTCATCATCGGTGATCGCAAACCGAGATCGATCCCCAGGAGAAACGGGGACGTTCTTGACCATTTTCCCGCCGCCCAAATCGAAGATCAGCTTGGACTCTTTTGTGCCCAGCCGCTTCTGCAGAATCGGCTTGAAGCCCGCTTTCAGCGTCGGTTTGAAAACACAAAACTCGTCCGGATTCACCGTCCCCTGTACGACATTCTCTCCGAGTCCATACGCCGCGTTGATCAGGACCGCGTCACGAAAACCTGTTTCGGTATCGATGGTGAAAATAACGCCTGACGACGCCAGGTCCGAGCGCACCATGTGCTGGACGCCGACTGAAAGCGCGACCTTGAAATGGTCGAAATTCTTGTCGACGCGATAGGAGATCGCGCGGTCTTTGAAGAGTGAGGCGAAGCAACGTTTGCACGCTTCGAGCAGCGGATAAATCCCTTGAACGTTGAGATACGTTTCCTGCTGTCCCGCAAAGCTGGCGTCCGGCAGATCTTCGGCGGTGGCGCTACTCCGGACCGCCACGGACGTGAGATGCGGAGGTTGGCCGCAGAGTTCCTGGTACGCCGCGGTAATTTCCGCCACCAGCGCCAGCGGCAACTCCGCCGCCAGAATGGCGTGGCGAATTTGCGCCCCGCGGTTCCGCAGCCCTTCGATGTCACGCGTATCGATTCCGGCCAGCAGCTCCGCAATTTTCGCATCGAGCCCCGCTTCGCGAAGAAACGTGCGATACGCATCGGCGGTGATGGCAAAACCATCCGGCACCAGAATTCCCTCGCCGACTAGTTCGCGGCAGAGCTCGCCGAGCGATGCGTTTTTTCCACCGACCTCGGGAATATCGTCGATCCCGATCTCAGAAAAACGACGGATAAATTTATTCATGATCCGGGCTCCTCCTTTCACGAATCAAGGTGCCACAGGTCGAAGCGACTAGCTCCGCACTTTACGGATAAATGTCCGCATTTCTTGCAGCGGGATCCAGCCTCGGAGCTGCAGAAGAACTCAGGAGGCGCGGGTCGTCGGCCCGGAAATAATTTATTCAGCGGTGGGGAAAATCGTTGTTTCAACCTCCCTAGGAGAACCCTAGCCGGAATATTTCACACTCTAGCGTGAACGCTCTACACGCTGTGCACGTCTACTATTACCTTGTCATTGCGAGAAGCGCAGCGACGAAGCAATCCACCTAGCTGGATCGCCACGCCCTCGTTCCTCGGGCTCGCGATGACAAATCTGAGTGTGAAATATCCGGGCCGGGGGCGCGCAGGATTTGACAACGGGTCGTCGCTTCGCAACGGAGCCAGCATGCGCCTTCGGCTCCAACGGCTATCATTGATCGATCAGCTTTGCACGGCGTTGCGCGACGGACTCGCCCGCGGGGACTGGCCGGACTGGCTGCCTTCCGAGCGACGGTTGGGTCTCGAGCTACGGGTGGGGCGGAACTCACTGCGGACGGCGCTGCAGAAACTCGCCGGCGAGGGGCTCATCGAGATCGTCGCCGGGCAGGGCACTCGGAACGCGGGGCGGGTGTCGGGGGCGCCCCAACCCGACTCGGCGGTGTTTGGGCTGCTCTCGCCGGTTCCACTGGAGCAGCTGCGCCCGCGGCAAGCCCTCTGGATCGACGAACTGCGGGGGATTCTTTCCGAGACCGAGCGCATTTTGCGGTTTGTCCACGGGCCGCAGTATTTCCGCGCGAATCCTTCCGCCCTCCTCCGGAAGCTGGTTTCACAGGAACAGTGTGGCTGTTGGATCCTCATTCGCTCCACCAAGGCGAGCCAGGCGTGGTTTGAACGTCAGGGCATACCCTGCGTGATCGCAGGTTCATGTCACCCAGGAGTCGACCTGCCCTTTGTCGATCTGGATTATCGTGCCATGTGCCGGCATGCGGCAACCACGTTGCTGCAACTCGGCCACCGCCGGATCGTGTATCTCACCCCGGTGGCCGAGGCGGCGGGTGATGTCCACAGCGAGACGGGGTTTTTGGAAGGCATGAGGAAGTTTCCTTCCGCCGAGGCCGAGGGCTTGATCGTTCATCATCAGGCGAACAAGCCGAGCATCGCCCAGACCGTGCGCCGCTTGATGGAAAGTGCGCGACCACCGACCGCGCTGCTGGTGAATCAGTCCTATCATTACCTCACGGTCTTCAGCATCCTCGCGCAACTCGGTTGGCGGACTCCACAGGATGTCTCGCTAATTTGTCGCGATGAGGATCGCTTTCTTTCCTTCCTCGAGCCGGAGCCTGCGCGCTACGTGGAGGATCCGCATCTCTTCGCGCGCAAACTCGCGCGAACGACCGCGACCCTCATGAAGGAACGCCCGGCCAAGCCGCCCCGGGCGCAGATCATTCCACGCCTGTTGCGCGGGGCTTCGATGGCCCCGCCCGCCCAGCCGCCTTTGGTTCGAAAATAGAACCGCAGAAATTCGGTTGTCCGGGTCGGGAGCCTGTGGGCAGGTAGTCGCGTCTGGCTTCATCAATCCTCGGCCCCTTCACCCATGTGCGCACGCTTTGTTCGGCACCGGCATCTCGCCAGATGAGCATCGGAAAAGAAGAAACGGAAAAACAAATGAAACGCCTTTTTCTGTCGTGCCTGACGGGTTGGATCGCCGCGGTGTCGCCGCTTGCGGCGGCGGGCAAGCCAGGCCTGACGAAACCCAACGTCCTCATGATTGCCGTGGACGACCTGAACGACTGGGTCGGATATCTCGGCGGGCATCCGGACGTGAAGACACCGAATCTTGATCGGTTGGCGCAGCGCGGTCTGCTCTTCTCGAACGCGCACTGCGCCGCGCCGGTGTGCAATCCATCGCGCGCGGCGCTGATGACTGGCCGGCAACCGGCGAGCACCGGCATTTACGGCAACGACGTGCGCTGGCACGAGGTGCTGCCGGGCATTACCTCGATCCCGCACCATTTCAGAGTCCACGGCTACCACGTAGCGGGCGGTGGTAAGGTCAACCATCACACCCCCGGCTTCAACCGCCGCAGCGACTGGCACGTCTACTTCGATCAGGTCTTCGACAGCCACTATCAGGATCGGCTCGCCCGCGGCCTCGATGTCAGCCGCTTCACGTGGCCCGCGGGGTTTCCGCTCAACGGGCTGCCGGAGGTGAAGGCGTTTTCCCGTCCGCCGCAGAACGCGAACGAGTTCGACTGGGGTCCGTGGGACGCGCGCGACGAGGCGATGGGCGACGGCCAACTCGTCGAATGGGCGGCCAAATTTCTCACCGCGCCGCCGTCCCAGCCCTTCTTCCTCGCGCCTGGCATCTATCGCCCGCACCTGCCGTTCTACGCGCCGCGGAAATATTTCGATCTGTATCCCTTGGACAAGATCACGTCGCCAACGATCAAGGCCGACGACCTCGACGACATTCCGGCCGGCGGTCAGCGCATGGCTGCGGACCGGCGCGGCGATCTCGAGTTGGTGATGAAGGCGGGCAAATACCGTGAACTCCTCCAAGCCTATCTGGCGAACATCACCTATTGTGATGCCTTGGTCGGTCGCCTGCTCGATGCGCTCGCTGCCGGTCCGGCGGCGAACAACACCATCATCGTGCTCTGGTCGGATCACGGCTGGCACCTCGGAGAGAAAAACCACCTGCACAAATTCACGCTTTGGGAGCGCTCCACGCGCGTCCCGTTTCTCGTGGTGGCGCCCGGCGTCACCCGCGCCCAAACCCGCACCGCCCGGCCGGTCGGCCTGCTCGATTTGTTTCCCACGCTCAATGAACTCTGCGGCCTGCCGGCCGTGGCCGCGCTCGACGGCCAGAGCCTGGTGCCGCTCCTGCGGGAACCGCAACGCGCGTGGGACCGGCCCGTGCTGACGACCCACGGGCAGGGCAATCACGCGGTGCGCAGCGAGCGCTGGCGTTACATCCGTTATGCCGACGGCGGCGAAGAACTCTACGATCATGCGAACGACCCGCACGAGTGGACCAATCTCGCGGCCAAGGCGGACTTCGCCGCCGTGAAAACGGAACTCGCGAAGTCGTTGCCAAAACCCGACGCGTCCCCGGCGGGACAAAAGAAAGGGAAGAAAAAGGCCAAATCGGCCCCATAAGCGTCGCCGCGTGACACTGATTTAAGCCCCATGAACACAACCCTGTTTCAAGAACTCCTACCCCACCTTGATCGAAGTCGCCCCCGGCGATTTCCGCGCGGGGTGGGACAGCGGCGACGCCACTATGCCGCGCACCCACATTCAGTTCGGCAAGTTCACGCTCAAGCCATGAAACTCACTCTTAAATTCTTTGCGCTCATGCTGCTCCTCTTGCCGGCGGCGGGGCAATCGGCCCCTCCGGCGAAACTCAACATCGTCCTCTTCCTGATCGACGATCTCGGCTGGCGCGACATCGGCGCCAACGGGAGCACGTACTACCAGACTCCGCATATCGACCGGCTCGCGCGCGAAGGCGTGCGCTTCACCGACGCTTATGCGGCGTGTGCCGTGTGTTCACCGACGCGCGCGGCCGTCCTCACCGGCAAATATCCCGCCCGCCTCATGCTCACCGACTGGCTGCCCTCGGGTCGGTGGGAGCCGAAGGCGCGGCTGCAAAGCGCGCGTTTTCTGCGCGGTCTGCCGCTGGAGGAAGTCACGATCGCGGAGGCGTTGCGCGAGGCTGGCTACCGCACGGCGAGCATCGGCAAATGGCATCTGGGCAGCGAGCCGTTTTCGTTGCCCGAACATCACGGCTTCGACGTCAACGTCGCCGGCAACGCCCACGGCGCGCCTGGCAGCTTCTTCTTTCCCTACGAGGGCGACTGGTCGATTCCCACCACGGGTCTGCGCGCAAAGTGGAAGGTGCTGCCCGACGGCAAGCCCGGCGAGTATCTCACGGACCGCCTGACGGACGAGGCGGTGACGTTCATCCGCGCCAACCGGGAACGCCCGTTCTTTCTCTATTTTCCCCACTACGGCGTGCATACGCCGTTGCAGGCGAAGAAGGAAATGATCGCCAAATACGAGCGGATCCCCGAGGCCCAGCGGCAGGGTAGCCCGATCTACGCCGCGATGGTGGAGAGCGTGGACGACAGTGTGGGTCGCGTCGTGGCTACGCTCAAGGAACTCGGGCTCGAACAAAGCACGATGATTGTTTTCACCTCGGACAACGGCGGTTTTTTCAACGCCACGAGCAATGCGCCGCTCCGCGCGAACAAGGGCGCCTACTACGAAGGCGGCATCCGCGTCCCGTTAATCGTCAAGTGGCCCGGCGTCGCGCAGCCCGACCGCGTTAGTGCGGAGCCCGTGACGAGCACCGATCTTTATCCGACGTTGCTGGCGGCGGCCGGCCAGGCGCCCCGGCCCAACCAGCATCGCGACGGCCTCAACCTCCAACCGGTGCTCGCCGGCTCCGGCTCGCTCGGCCGCGCCGCGCTCTACTGGCATTTTCCGCATTACAACGAACACCCGTCGAGCGTGCCCTCCAGCGTCATCCGCAAGGGGTCGTGGAAATTGATCGAAACCTTCGATCCTGCGGGTGTGGAACTGTACAACCTCGCCGACGACCTTTCGGAAAAAAACAATTTCGCCGCCGCGCAGCCGACGTTCGCCGCCGATCTCCGGCGCGACTTGGAGGCGTGGCGTCAAACCGTCGGCGCCGAGATGATGCAGCCGAATCCGGATTACGATCCCAACGTGCAGTGGCCGCAAAAAGGGAAACGGAAAAAGGCCGGGAAATGAGTGCCCAACAAACATGCTCCCAGGTGGTAATGCCGCAAAGAGGTACAAAGATCATCCGTCCTGCCGACGTGAGATCTCCGGACGCCAATAGACGCCGTGCATGCGGCGTTTGTCCTTCGATTCTTGGCGCCTTGTTGGGTCTGTTATCTCTGTTCCTGGCCACCGAACTGCGCGCTGCCGACACCTCCGACGCGCTGCGTTGGACCCAGCTTCCTTCGCTGCCCGATCGCGAAGGCTTCGCCTTTCCGTTTGCCGGCGTATCCAACGGCGCGCTCCTCGTGGCGGGCGGTGCCAACTTCCCAGATAAGCGCCCTTGGGAGGGCGGTGCCAAGTCTTGGTATGACACGGTATTTGTTCTCGAGCAGCCCGAGGGCGCGTGGCAGACCGCCGGCCGTTTGTCACGGCCGCTTGGATACGGCGTCTCCCTCTCGACCTCCGACGGCGTGGTGTGTCTCGGCGGCAGCGACGCGCAGCGGCATTACGCCGACGCCTTTCTGCTGCGCTGGGTGGGCGGTCGCCTGGAGACGAAACCACTCCCGCCGCTGCCCAAGCCGGTCGCCAACTTCTGCGGCGCCCTGCTTGGCACTACCATCTACGTGGCGGGCGGCATCGAGACGCCCGACGCCACGATGCGCTCAAGACTTTCTGGGCTCTCGATCTCAGTCGGGCGCAACCGCAGTGGCAGGAACTCGAGCCCTGGCCCGGCCCCGGCCGGATGCTCGCGACGGCAGCGGCGCAGGACAAGGCGTTCTGGATCGTAGGCGGCACCTCACTCGCGCCCGACGCGCAGGGCAAGGCGGCGCGGACCTACCTGAAGGACGCCTACCGCTTCCAACCCGGGATCGGCTGGCGGCGCGTGGCGGATATGCCGCACCCGGTCGTGGCCCCGCCGACGCCGGCGCCCACGCTGGGGCAGTCCAGTTTCCTGATTCTCGGGGGAGACGACGGCTCGCTCGTGAACTTCACGCCGCTCGATCGGCACCCGGGCTTCCCCGGCGCGGTACTCATCTATCACACCATCACAAATACGTGGCGCATGTCCGGGAAAATGCCGGTGGCGCACGTGACGACGCCCTTGGTGCGGTGGGGCGACGACTTTGTCATGCCGAGCGGCGAGGTTCGGCCCGGCGTGAGATCGCCTGAGGTCTGGGCGCTGCGGGCGATGTCGCCCAAGGCTGCCTTCGGCTGGCTTAACTACGGCATGTGCGGTCTATACCTGCTGGGCATGGTGTGGATCGGCGTCGCCTGCTCGAAACGCAACAAGAGCACCAATGACTTCTTTCGCGGCGGCCAGCGGATTCCTTGGTGGGCCGCAGGCCTGAGCATCTTCGCCACGATGCTCAGTTCGATTACCTTCATGGCGGTTCCCGCCGCGGCCTACACGGGTGGCTGGAATCTCTTTCTGGCGAACTCGTACGTCCTCATCACGCCGCTGGTGGTGTTCGTGTTTCTGCCGTTCTACCGTTCGCTGAACGTTACGTCCGCCTACGAGTATTTGGAGCTTCGCTTCAACTTGGGCACGCGCCTGGCCGGCAGCACCTTGTTCATGCTCTATCAATGCGGGCGCATCGCCATCGTGCTCTACCTGCCCGCCTTGGCTCTCGCGACTGTGAGCGATTTCAACATCCAGACCTGCATCATCGTTATGGGCGTGCTGTGTGTCGTGTATACGGTCGTCGGCGGAATCGAAGCGGTGATCTGGACCGATGTCGTGCAGGCCTTCATTTTGATGGGCGGCGCGCTGTTTAGCCTCGGGTTCATCCTGTTTCGCGTCGACGGCGGGCTGACCGAAGTGGTGCGGAGCGGGGCGGAGGGGCGACACTTTTTTGAAACCGTGAACTGGAGTTGGGATCTCACCGTGGCGTCGGGCTGGGTCATCTTGATCGGCAGCCTGTTTCACAACCTGTTTCCCTACGCGGCCAGCCAGGATGTGGTGCAGCGTTACGTCACGACGCCGGATCAGCGGGCCGCGGCACGCGGCATTTGGCTCAACGCTCTCATCTCCGTGCCGGCGCAGGCGGTGTTCTTCGCCATCGGCACGGCGCTGTATGTGTTCTACCAGCAACACCCGGCCCGGCTGGCACCGGCGCTGCAGAATGACGCCATCTTCCCGTTCTTCATCATGGCGGAACTCCCCGCCGGCGTGGCGGGGCTCATCGTGGCGGGCATCTTCGCGGCAGCGCAGTCCACGCTCTCCAGCAGCATGAACTCGATTGCCACCACGTATGTGACGGATTTTCACCACCGGCTGCGACCCCACCTCGACGACCGTGCTTGTCTGCTTATCGCGCGGGTGGTGACGTTGGTCGTGGGAATCGTCGGCACGGTGCTGGCCCTCCTCATGGCCGCCACCGACATCCGGTCGATTTACTCCACCTTCCTCGAGATTCTGGGTTTGCTGGGCGGGACGCTGACGGGCCTGTTCCTGTTGGGCATCTTTAGCCGGCGCGCCCATGGAAGCGGGGCGCTGTTCGGCGCGGTGGCGAGCGCGGTGATCGTTTTCACGGTGCGCTCGATTCAACCACTCAACGTGTATGCTTACGCGCCCATTGGGCTCACCGCCTGTGTCGCGATCGGCTGGTTGACCAGCGCCGTCTTCGCCGGAACGCCGCGGAATCTGGAAGGGCTCACCGTGCACACGCTGCGGCGCAAACCATAAATCTCCCCATGAGACGTCCGATTGCCCTCCACCTCGCCCTCGGGTTGGCCTCCTCGGCCACCCTCTTTGCCGCCGATGTCACCCGGGGTGCGGCCGCGGTTGGTCGGTCGAAGCCGAACGTCCTCTTCATCGCCGTCGACGACCTGCGCACGTCGCTCGGCTGCTACGGAGATCCGTTGGCGATTTCACCGAACATCGACCGGCTCGCGCGCGAGTCGCGCGTCTTCACGCACGCATATAC
>Ga0163151_10008746_pt1 | contig 11272 bp, 9 predicted proteins | sample OliLakLV19MP5IB2_FD_145596 | JGI IMG/M metagenome (GOLD analysis project Ga0163151, IMG submission 145596) | Freshwater microbial mat bacterial communities from Lake Vanda, McMurdo Dry Valleys, Antarctica - Oligotrophic Lake LV.19.MP5.IB-2 | ecosystem: Environmental > Aquatic > Freshwater > Lake...
GCTCCATGCGGTGCCGGGATTGCTCATACCAGGCACCGCAGGCGACGACGAGGCAAAGAGAGCCGCATTCGCACCGGCGTCTGCAGTCCTATCGCCAGATTATGCAGGTGCTGCAGGCGAGTTCGTTCGGACCTGCCGCCTGATGCACGTCGGGTGCATGAAGATTGGGGTCAGTGAAATGACCGAGTGGGCAGTGCAGGCGGTGGCCGACGACGCGCGAATAGCGGTGTTGACGTATCTCGTGGAAGGTGAGCTTGATGCCGGTCTCGGAGACGAATTGCAGAAGCGGATCGCGCAGGATGTAACGCTATGGCTTTCCAGCATCAACCAAGGCGGGCTACTGCAGCGAGCGTTTCCCGATAACGTCAACCAACAGCAACTCGTGCTGGCCCGGCTGGGTATGGTTAAAGTGCTCGGATGGGGTGAACTCCCCGCCTTTGTCGACGTTGAGGAGCCGCCTCCACCTCCCAGTGATCCCGGACGAGTGTTGCGCCAGATTGCTGCTGCGTGGCGTCGAGGCACGGGGCGTCGGCATTACGATTCCCAAATCTACGCCAGTACTTGCGCACCACAGTGTCGGCTAGAAGAGGTGTCCAGCAGTCTAGCTGTGCGACGGGAGTGGATGAGACTGTTCATGCTTGGATCGATGCACACGATCGGCCTTGCTCATCGTAGCGAGCATGGCAGTTTCATGCAGATGTGTGAGCGGCAGGGCTGGCTTGATGTGTTTGCGAATCCTGACATGGTCCCCCACCAGTGGCTCGCGGTTCTGGATGAATATCTCGACCCAGCCGTGCGAGATGTGAAGTATTACCGGGGGATGCAGCGATTCATCAGCTTCTACCAGTTTGCGCGCCATTTGGCAGACTACGCACATTGCTTTCACGACATGAATCATATCAACGGGTTGGGATCGTTGTCTCAAGTCCTGCGGTCGCGAGAGAATCCGATGCAATCAGGCGGTGGCGCTGACGTCCCGCCGCTAACGAGTGCGTTGGGCATTGGAGCATGTTTTGTCGTCAGAGAGCTTGTATGTTGCGGGTTCCTCAGCAATCCATTTGCGCACCAATACTGCTACGTGCCGGTGCGCAGGCTTCGACTATTCATGGCTTCATTGGGATGTGACGTACCGGTAGAGGTATCAGGATGTGGAGATCGCTGGGAGCTGTCAGCGCAGATTCACGCATTTCTGTCCAAGCACTTGGGAGCCGATGGTGCGACGTTCGGAGGCGACTTTGATCTTCCGCTGCTAGCTGCCGCCGAAGGCAAGCTAACGACCTATGGCTTGTCAGAGGAGTGTGAGCGGTACGTTGAGGTGGGAATGCAGGACTTGGGCGAATGAATGGTGGAGGCTACATGCAACTGCAACTAGGCGATCAAGTAGCTCATCCGCGACATGGGCTCGGTAAGGTCGAGTTTGACAAGGGATCGACCACCATCGTTCGTTTTGATGCGGGGATTCAAGAGGTCGATCGGCAATTGCTCCGCGTTGTGGAAACTCCCGCAACGGCGATTGACCTCGATCAGTGGCACGAGCCATTGCACGTGGTGGCGCGAATTCAGGCGGAGGCGATTCGGTCTGTGAACGATACTTGGGGTGTGCTATCGCGTTCACGCATCGCCCTCCTTCCGCACCAGTTGTGGGTCTGCCGCCGCGTCATCCAGGCGTGGCCGACCAGGTGGCTGGTTGCCGACGACGTGGGCCTCGGTAAGACGATTGAGGCAGGACTTGTTCTGTGGCCGCTGCTCAGCAGCGGTAAAGTGCGACGTCTTCTCATTCTGTGCCCGGCGTCTTTAGTGGATCAATGGCAGTACCGCCTTCGCACGATGTTCGATATTCGAATTGCCAAGTACGTGACTGAGTTGGACACCAATCGCGCGGATTTTTGGGGAACCCAGCCACAGGTCGTGGCTTCTTTGGAGACCATTCGTGCCGAGGGAAATGGCCGTCATGCGAGGATGCTGGAGGCGGACCCTTGGGATTTGCTGATCGTGGACGAGGCACATCGGCTCAATGCGGATGAACAAGATGGACCGACCCTCGGCTACCGACTTGTCCAGCAGCTCACCGAGGCTGGCAAACTGTCGTCCATGGTTTTTTTTACGGGCACGCCGCATCGAGGCAAGAACTACAATTTCATCGCCTTGTTGAAGCTTCTTCGTCCAGACCTCTTCGATCCAAAGCGGTCGCTTCGCGAGCACCTGCCGATTCTGCGGCAGGTTATGGTGCGCAACAACAAGCAAGACGTAACTGATCTGCAAGGCAAGAGACTTTTCAAGCCTCCCATCGTGGACTCTACAACGTACACATACTCTCCTGAGGAAGCGCGGTTCTACGCCACGCTGACAGAGTTCATCGCCACCGGGAAAGCTTACGCATCAAAGCTGAACGAGAACGACGGCCGCGCCGTTATGCTAGTACTTATTGCGATGCAGAAGCTCGCGTCGAGTAGCGTGGCAGCTATCCGAAGGGCATTCAAAGGCCGCTTGGATCGCATCCGGCGGGATCGGAAGGAGCTTGATGAGCTTCGGAAACGGAGAGACGCAGGTAGCGTGATCCACGCTCGCGAATACAGATACGCGGAGGACGAGGGCGACTTGGATGCTGTCAACATGCTGGACGAGCAGATAGCCGAGTTGGACGCCAGGCTCATGCTGATGGAGGACGAAGAGCCGAGGTTGCAAGAGCTAATCGAGGCTGCGGAATCGGTTCACAGCGAGACGAAAATAGAGAAGATTCTTGAGGCCCTCACGGGGCGCTATGCAGGACGTCCGGTCTTGTTCTTCACAGAGTACAAGGCGACGCAGTCATTGCTGATGTCCAAGTTGATGGAATGTTTTGGCGAGAAGTGCGTCACGTTTATCAATGGTGATGGGCGCGCGGAAGGCGTGATTGGCGCGAACGGGAATGTGCAAGTTCTGTCTGAGAAACGAGACGCGGCAGCCGACCGCTTCAATGCGGGCCAGGTCCGATTTCTCGTGTCCACGGAGGCTGGCGGTGAGGGAATTGACCTGCAGGAGAGCTGTCACACGCTGATCCATGTTGATCTCCCGTGGAACCCAATGCGGCTCCATCAGCGGGTGGGACGGCTGAACCGCTACGGTCAGACGGAGCAGGTAGAGGTGTTGACGCTTCGTAACCCGGATACGGTCGAATCGAGGATATGGGAGCAACTGAACAAGAAGTTGGAGCAGATACAGCAGGCGTTTACGGGTGTCATGGACGAGCCCGAAGACATCATGCAATTGGTTCTTGGGATGACTTCTCCCACGCTGTTCCGTGAGTTGTTTTCGGAAGCAGCGTCAGTGCCATCAGCATCAGTCACGCAGTGGTTTGACCAGAAGACCTCGCGATTTGGGGGTCGCGACGTGATTGAGACGGTCAAGGAACTCGTGGGCAACTGCGCTCGTTTCGACTTCCAGCAAACGTCCTCCCAATTGCCCCAAGTCGACCTCCCGGCGCTCCGGCCGTTTGTGGCGATGCTGACAATTAATCGGCGGAAGTTCCGAGACGGCGAGGAGGGGCTTTCGTTCAAGACTCCTGATCCGTGGATGACTGAGCCCGGCGTCCGGGCCGAGTATGATCGCATGATCTTCGACCGGCAAGATCGCTCGCGCGATGTCGCTCAGCGGATTCTTGGTGTTGGCCACAAGATCGTTGATGCTGCGATTCGCCAAGCTTGCGGGTGGACGTGTTGCGTTGCCACGCTTCCACGGGACGTCCTCGATGGAGCATTGTTCGTTTTTCGCATCCGCGACCGGGTCACTGACAACACCGGGAACATCCGGTCCGTTGTCGCCGCAATCATGAGTGCGGGGGACACACAACGTATTCTGAGAGACTGGGAGTTGCTTGAGTTCCTGAATCGCGTGCCGGTCGGACGAACCAAGCTGGTTGAGCCATCTAGTCGGCCCATAGACGCCTCGACGATCCGTGCTCTAACCGAAAGTGCAACACTGTGCCTTCAGCGAAGCGTCGGTACTCTTGAACTGCCTTTCCGGTACCCGGAGATCGATGTTCTCGCCAGCTTCGTGTCTGAGGCAACTTGACGCTCTTTAAAAACCTCGTTTCCAGTGCAAGAACGCCATGTTCGGCGCGAGAGCTTATGAAGAGGGTTCCTTTCGGGGAGCTTGTTCTGGGTCTACATTCTGCAGAGTCCTGCCGGGAGGTTTTACATCGGATCGTCAGACGATCCAGAGCGCAGACTCACCGAACACAACGACACCCCAGGCAACGCCTGGACCCACAAACACGGGCCGTGGCAAATCGTCTGGCAGGAGCCGCATCCCGACCGCTCAGCAGCCGTGCAGCGCGAACGTCAGATCAAGTCAATGAAATCCAGCGCATGGATTCGAGACAACCTGCTCAGGGGCAGAGTCCCGACGAGTCGGGATTAACCGGCTTGTTGTTGTAGATTCGAGTCCGACCCGCGGAGCTTGCCATAAAGTCACGTAACTGCGTGGCCATTCAGTAAACACACGTCGCCGGAGAGTTGCATCTCCGGCGTTATCGTTTTTCCAGCGAAATCGCGAGGTTTCGCGCTCTTTCGCGTTCTGCTGTTCGAAATCGAGAGTCGGGGGTGCGATCCTAACCCCCGCGGCTGCGACCGCCACACCGAGAACCGGGCTTCAAACTATCGCGATATCGCGTTAACAGCCGCGCCCGGTTAACGCGTGATCACCCGCCCGGCGGTGTCCGGATTTCCTGCAGCCGGTTGCACACGGCGAGGATGCGCCTCGGCCCACGGATGCAGAATTGAGTGGCCACGGAGACGTTTCCCTTTCGCCGTCGTCAGGTATCATCGCGCTCGGCGCACAGGTCGAGGGCATTCCCGGCCGGCGGGCAGGCCACTCTCTCTCTCATTTCTGGCGACCGGCACCATGTTCGAACAAGCATTCCGCAACATCGATGACGCCCTCCGCAAAGAGGCCGGCTGCACCACCGAGCTTGATTATACCGAGCAAACGTCGTGGCTGCTGTTCCTCAAGTACCTCGACGGCCTGGAGCAGGATAAAGCCGATGAAGCCGCCCTTGAAGGCCGAAAGGACACCTACATCCTCGATAAGCCGTACCGCTGGGATGCCTGGGCCGCGCCGAAGAAAGCAGACGGCACGCTCGATCACAACAAGGCATCAACCGGCGACGACCTGACCGACTTCGTCGATGACAAGCTCTTCCCCTACCTGCAAAAGTTCACCACCAAGTACGACGACCAGCCAAACACGGTCGAGTACAAAATCGGCCAGATCTTCGGCGAGATCAAAAACAAGATCTCCTCCGGCCACAACCTGCGCGAGATCATCGATCACATCGACGCGCTCAAGTTCCGCTCGCAAAAGGACAAGCACGAGCTTTCGCACCTGTACGAAGCCAAGATCAAGAACATGGGCAACGCCGGCCGCAACGGCGGCGAGTATTACACCCCGCGCCCGCTCATCCGCGCCATCATCAAGGTGGTGAAGCCCGAGCTTGGCCAGACGATCTACGACGGCGCCGTCGGCAGCGCGGGCTTCCTGTGCGAAGCCTACGACTACCTCCGCGCCGAGCACCCCAAGCGCACCGTCAGCCAGGACAAAGCCCTCCAGGAAAAAACCTTCTACGGCAAGGAGAAGAAGAGCCTCGCCTACGTCATCGCGATCATGAACATGATCCTGCACGGCATCGAAGCGCCCAACATTTACCATGTGAACACGCTGGCTGCGACCAACCTCGCCGACATCCAGGAGAAAGACCGCTACGACATCATCCTGGCCAACCCGCCCTTCGGCGGGAAGGAGCGGGCCGAGGTCCAGCAGAACTTCCCCATCAAGAGTAGCGAAACCGCCTACCTGTTCCTGATGCACTTCATCAAGATGCTCAAAGCCGGCGGGCGCGGCGGCGTGGTCATCAAAAACACCTTCCTCAGCAACACCGACAACGCCAGTGTCGCCCTGCGCAAGCTGCTGCTGGAAAGCTGCGACCTGCACACCATCCTCGACTGCCCCGGCGGCACGTTCCTGGGCGCGGGCGTGAAAACCGTCGTGCTCTTCTTCGATAAAGGCGCGCCCACGAAAACCGTCTGGTACTACCAGCTCGACCCCGGCCGCAACCTGGGCAAGACCAACCCCCTCAACGACGCCGACCTCGCCGAGTTTCTATCGCTCCAGCCGAAGAAGCAGGACTCGCCCAAGTCATGGACCGTGGACGTGAAAATTCTCGACACTGCCAAGGATGCGGGCACGTTCGACCTGTCCGTGAAGAACCCCAACGGCGGCGAAGCCGTCGCCCACCGCACGCCGCAGGAAATCATGGACGAAATCGCGGCGCTGGATTCCGCGAGCTCCCAAGTGCTTCAAACCATTCGAGGGTTGTTATGAAAAACCTTCCCGTGCAGTTTGAAAATCAGAACATCCGCCGTCATTACGACGAGAAGACCCAGACTTGGTTCTTCTCCGTCGTGGATATCATCCAAGTGCTGACACAGCAACCTGATTTTCAGACCGCGCGCAAGTACTGGAACAAGCTCAAAGAACGGTTGAGCAAGGAAGGGAGTCAACTGGTGACAGATTGTCACCGGTTAAAGCTCCCCGCCGACGACGGCAAGATGCGCCTCACCGACGTCGCCAACCCCGAAACGCTCCTCCGCCTCGTCCAATCCGTCCCCAGCCCCAAGGCCGAGCCGATCAAGCTCTGGCTCGCCAAGGTCGGCTACGAGCGCATGCAGGAAATGGCCGACCCCGCTCTCTCGCTCGACCGCGCCCGTGAGTTGTGGCAGAAGCATGGCCGCAGCGACAAGTGGATTCAGCAGCGCATGACCGGGCAGGAAACCCGCAACAAGCTCACCGACTACTGGGCCAACCACGACGTTAAAAAAGGCGAGGAATTTGCCATCCTCACCAACATCATCCACCAGGAATGGTCCGGCGTCAGCGTGCAGAATCACAAGGCCATCAAGAATCTCAAGAGCCAGAACCTTCGCGACCACATGAGCGAGGCGGAACTGATCTTCACCGCACTGGCCGAACTCTCCACCCGGCAGATCGCCGAGAAGACGGATGCCACGGGCCTGAATGACAACAAAGTCGCCGCCAAATCCGGTGGAAACATCGCGAAAAAAGCCCGGCTGGAACTGGAAAGCAAGACCGGCCAGCCCATTGTCACCGGCCAGAACTTCCTGCCGCCGCCCAAGGTCAAGCGACTGAAGGGGCCGAACAATGCGTAACGCCTTCAATGGTTACCGCTTTAATCCCATCGATTTCGACGGGATTAAAAACCCCACCGGCGGCGAAGCCATCACCCACCGCACGCCGCAGGACATCATGGACGACATCGCGGCGCTGGACGCCGAGAGCGCGGAAGTGCTGGCGGGGATTCGGGGGTTGCTGTGAAGGCGAACGGATGGCAGACAAAGGCGCTCGGTGAGGTGATCCAGCTCGAATACGGCAAGCCGCTCCCGAGCGACGACCGGAAACCTGATGGTCGTTATCCAGTTTATGGTGCGAATGGCGAAATGGATCGCACCGACAAGCACTACTGGAGCAAGCCAAGCATCATAGTCGGGCGAAAAGGTTCCGCGGGCGAGGTTAATCTTTCCGAACCGAAGTTCTGGCCCCTCGACGTGACCTACTTTGTCACATTTGACGAACGACATCACAATCTAAAATTCCTCTACTATCTACTCGGCCTACTTGAACTGCCAAGCATGGCGCGAGGCGTGAAGCCTGGAATTAACCGAAATGATGTGTACGCGCTGAGCGCGGCGGTCCCGCCGCTCCCCGAACAGCGGCGGATCGTCGGCATCCTCGACGAAGCGTTCGCCGGCATCGCCACCGCCAAGGCCAACGCCGAAAAGAACCTCCGCAACGCCCGCGAACTGTTTGAGAGTCATCTTGAGGCGGTCTTTTCGCAAGGTTGGACCGAAAGGCCGCTCGTCGAACTTTGCGTATCGGATCGCGTCATCACATACGGCGTCATTAAACTTGGCACAGAGATACCGGCCGGTGTGCCGTGTCTGCGAACGAGCAATGTTCGATGGCTCCGCATCGATACCGACGGGATGAAGCGTATCTTGCCATCGCTGTCCGACGAGTTTCGGCGCACCGTTCTTCGCGGGGGTGAAGTTTTGGTGAACGTCCGCGGAACGCTCGGTGGCGTTTGCGTCGCCGCTCCTGAAATGGCGGGGTGGAACGTTTCGCGTGAGGTCGCAGTCGTCCCCGCCGACGCAACTCGCATCGACCCGCAGTTCCTTGCTTACTGGATTGGTACCCAGCGAAGCCAGACATGGCTCGGAGGCGTCAAGAAAGGTGCCGCATACGTCGGCATAAACATCGAAGATCTCCGACTGCTGCCAACTCCGCTTCCGCCGATGCGCGAGCAGAAGCGAATATTGGCCGCTCTCGATACCGTTCGCGCGGAGGGCCAGCATCTCGCCTCCCTCTACCAGCAAAAGCTCGCCGCGCTTGATGCGTTGAAGAAGTCGCTGTTGCATCAGGCGTTCAGCGGGCGGCTTACCCACAAGGGAAAGATAATGGTGTCCGCATGAAGCTCTACAAGTTTCGGCCGCTCGGAGACGAACGGTCGTCCAACCACATCATCCGGATTCTTGAAGACGGCGAGTTTTGGTGTTCTCACTTCTGGGAACTTAACGATCCGATGGAAGGTGTCTATCGACGTCAGAGCAGCACAGCCGACGTGAATGAGATTTTCTCCGATAAATCCGGGAGAGTCATCTGCTCCTTCTCCGGCAAGCGCGCACTAAACAAACCACTGATGTGGGGATACTACGCAAACGGATTCAAGGGACTCGTGATCGAGTTAGATGTCGATGACGCTGCGGTGTGCGAAATGACTTACACGCCAGACGTTGTCTGTCCCGATGCTACGCAGCCTGTTGATGTCCAAGTGCGAAAGATTCTCACAAATAAATTGATGCCTTGGAAACACGAGAATGAGTACCGCTACATCACCCGATCCGCCGACAACAAGCACAGAATCGGAACCATCGCTGCGGTGATCCTCGGTGTGCCGTATCCGAAGACGCTCGCCTACGACGACGCACACGGCCGCATGGCAACGCTGAACGATTACCGTGTTCGCCTTCGAGAGATCAACCGAGTCGCGATCGATCGTGGGATGCGCATCGATCTGGCGTCGATGTACGACGGCAAAGTTCAAATAGAAACCGGCGGCGATCTAGATGCTTGGGGCGCGCCGTGAACGAAGCCGAAACCAGAGCCGAGCACATTGATCCCGCGTTGAAGGCGGGGGGATAGGTTGTCGTGGAATGGTCGAAGGTCCTTCGCGAGCATCCCATTACCGAGGGCCGGATCATGCCCGCAGGCCGCGCGGGGCGAAGCTGATCGCTGGCTGCTGGCAGAAGCTCGCCGCGCTTGATGCGTTGAAGAAGTCGCTGTTGCATCAGGCGTTTAGCGGGGAGTTAGCGGGGAAGGTGTTATCGGCTGTTTGATCGGATGATCAACCGCTCGGGTTCAGCGGCGCGTTATGGGAGGTCCAAGGTGTGCTCGGTAGCGGCTGAAGAGCGCTTCGCAAGGGCTAAAGCGTGCTCCGCAAGGTCTAAAGAGTACTCCGCAGCGTCGAAATAGTGCTCCGCAGAGTCTAAATAGTACTCCGCAGAGTCTAAATAGTGCTCCGCAGAGTCGAAATAGTGCTCCGCAGAGTCGAAATAGTGCTCCGCAGAGTCGAAATAGTGCTCCGCAGAGTCTAAATAGTGCTCCGCAAGGTCTAAAGAGTGCTCGGCAAGGTATAAAGAGTGCTCGGCAGGATCAAAAGAGTCCTCCGGAGCATCTCGAAAGTGCTCTGGAGACGTGATGAAGCGGGATCAGTATTATCGGGCGGCCCAAGTTAATGCATTGTCTTCCGTCGCGGTGAGCGAATGAACGAAATCGGGGTAGTCCGCCATGAATGAATCCGGAACCAGAGCCGAGCAGATCGGCCCCGCGTTGAAGGCGGCGGGATGGGGCTTTGTGGAAGGGAATCGCAGACGGCGTAACGAATCCCTCTACCCGCAAAAGCTCGCCGCGCTCGATGCGTTGGAGAAGTCGCGGTTGCATCAGGCGTTCAGCGGGCAATTGTCTGCGGATGTGAAACAGGCCCATCGCAACGGGAGGCGCGATGCGTGTGGCGTTTGACACTTCGGTGCTGGTTGCGGCTGCACGGTCCCGGGATGGGGCCAGCTTCGCGCTGCTTAGTTCCATCCCATCCGAACGGTTTCAGATCTGTCTGTCCATCGGACTGTATGCAGAATGGCAGGATGTGCTGATGCGCTCGGAGCACCTGCCCCCGGGGCGGACTGCGGAGGATGCGCTGGCTTTTCTGCGTTTTCTGGCTGGGAATGCCTGGTTGCAGGAGATCTTCTTTCTTTGGCGACCTTTTCTTCCCGATCCGAGCGATGATATGATTCTGGAGCTGGAGTTCGCGGCGAACTGCAAATACATCGTGACTCACAACATCCGGCACTTTGCCGGGTGCGAGCAGCTTGGGATCAGCGCCGTGACGCCCGGAAGTTTTCTGAGGATCATTACCGAAAGCGCGCAGCCATGAGCAAATTGACTGTAGAACTTCCCGAATCCCTCCAGCGGAGCATTGCGGCGCTCGCGCAGCAGGAGGGGTATTCGGTCGACCAGTTCCTTGCGACCGCCGCTGCGGAAAAAATGGCGGCGATCCGGACGCTGGAGTATCTGCGCTCGGAGGCGGGGAAGGGTCGGCGCGAGGATTTGGATCGCTTTCTGGCGGCCGTTCCAAACCGCGAACCCATTGAAACCGATCGGATGCCAGAATGAAACCGTCATCGGGGGTTAACGTGTGAACGAAGCCGAAACAAGAGCCGAGCACATCGATCCCGCGTTGAAGGCGGCGGGATGGGGCGTTGTGGAAGGATCAAAGATCCTTCGCGAGCACGCAATCACCGACGGCCGGATCATGGGCGCCGGCAGGCCGCGCGGGGCGAAGCTGACGGCGGACTATGTGCTGGTCTATCGTAACTGCAAGCTGGCAGTGATCGAAGCCAAGGCGTGGGACGAACCGCTGACGCTGGGCGTGGGACAGGCGAAGAACTACGGGCAGAAACTGGCGGTGCGCTTCGCGTACGCCACCAACGGGCAGGGACTCTACGGGATTGATCTACAGACCGGGGCCGAGGGGGAGACGGGGTATCCCACGCCCGATGAACTATGGGCGAAGACGTTCGCGGCGGAGAACGTGTGGCGGGACCGGTTCGCGAATATCCCCTTTCCGGACAAGAGCGGTTCGTGGTCGATCCGGTTTTATCAGGAG
>Ga0163151_10008747_pt1 | contig 11272 bp, 15 predicted proteins | sample OliLakLV19MP5IB2_FD_145596 | JGI IMG/M metagenome (GOLD analysis project Ga0163151, IMG submission 145596) | Freshwater microbial mat bacterial communities from Lake Vanda, McMurdo Dry Valleys, Antarctica - Oligotrophic Lake LV.19.MP5.IB-2 | ecosystem: Environmental > Aquatic > Freshwater >...
TCATGATGGTCCTCCGTCCTGGTATAGGTTTGAGCTGGTAGGGGAGGGGTTGTTCCCTCCCGCAGCCTGCAACGCAAGAACAAGGTGGTGAGAACCAGCCTATTCAGCCGATTCTCACCAACAGAGGGGTGGCTGCACCGCAACCTTAGCGGCGACGCTTGGCGCGGCGTTGGGCCGTCTCGAAGTGATCCGCGCTGATGATGGCGAAGCACATCAGAGGCAGGAATCCCAGCGTAAGCAAAGGGTGGATGACGGAGCCAAGGATGGTCGCGCACATCAGCAGACCGCCGAGGACGCCCCAGATGCGGTAGTCGCGGATCACGCGCCCGGCCCAGGTCTGCGGTTCGGTCTTGCTCAGACATGTCGCGAACAGATGGCCGAGCCAGAAGCCCAGACCGATGGTGCCGCCGACGGACGCGGTCACAAGGAACAGTGCGAGAAACGGATTCACAAGTCACCTATGGGTTAGGTTGTTCAACGGATACAGGAATCACCGTCGAACAGAACATGACGCTGACGACTGCGCGACCCACGCCCGCAGGCATCTGGCGTCGGCAAGTACGTTTTGCACATCGGGTTAGTGATGTAAGCGTCATGTTCTGTTCGGACAGAAATTCATCAAACCAGCGCCGACCCGGAGCGAATGCTTGCCCCAGCCGAAGGTGCCGTGAGGCAACGACCAAGTGCATTCCCGACGGTGTCGAGGATGAACTGGATACGCGCCTCGATGGTCGCCACCGGGACATTGACGACGGGGATGTCGTTGTCCTGGTGCACGCGAGCGAAATACGGCTGAATCGCGCGCGTAAAGTCCGAATCTTCGTATCGCACGCCATCGTTTTCCCACGGGACCGGGTCCAGCAGGAAACAGACGTCGTAGCGACGGGGTTGCAGAGCCGCGAAGAAGTCGGGCACACGGCGCCCGTAAATCTGGCGGTATGGAATACCATCGAAGACACCGCGATCGTGGAAGACGAGAGTCGCTTGCCCGAAGCGGCTCTCCGCGTCCAGTTGCCGGCGCAGCACTTCGAACTGAAACGCTTCGTGGTCGTTCACCGGGGAGGGACCGCCATCGTTGATGACTTCGGTCGCAATCTCGGGGATGACATTGAAGCCTCGGAGTTTCAGCCCTCGGATAAGCGAGGTCTTTCCGACATTTGGACCACCAGACAGCGAAACCTTCATGAACCAAGACTCCTTCGTAGTGACAACGGAAGCCACTAAATAGCCAGCACCTGCGTGCAACAGCTAAGTTGAAATCAGTTACTACGCAACGCCTATCCAGAAGCATCGACGGGCAAAAGCGAAGGTGAAACTCCTTTTTAGGTCAATTGCCTTTATGGGGAAGGGTAAATGACTCTGCTCGGACGATTACATCCAGCGGTGCTGGGTCTGTAAGGAGCTCAATTGGTGGAGCTGGTTATGAGCAGTAAGGTTTTACACGTGGCGAAAGGAAAAGGAAAAGATGTCAACAACCTACCTAAGCCATCTAGTTCTGTTCAATATGAAATATAAGAACTTACTCGTATTCCCACGTAGGCGATCCCTCGCGAAACTATGTGAAGTATTTATGGTTTCTCTTTTGTAGGAAACATTGCAACAGGCAGTAAGTGGCGAGTAGCGTGGAGTTATCACCCCATTCGCTAACGTCCGAGGATTCTCCGCCCAACCCCCGCTTCCCTGAGCCAATCCCAATCCAACGTCAGTCTCACCCGAGGCATAGATTAGGCACAGGCAGCGCGAGCTTGCGATAGGCGACCCAGCCGGGCGTCACTTGCACAGAGCGGCATCACCTGCCGCTGGTTTGTGGCGAATTGAATCTCGAGCACTCGTAAAACTCCTGCTATTCCGCAGGACCTGAGGACCTCGCAAAGATGCCGAAACAGTATCTCGTGCTCTCACGGCACGGTCAGTCAGAAGCGAACCTCCATCTGTCTGCGTCTTCCGATGGACTGTTTTACAGCAATAGCGGCTCAGACCCGCTTGTGCCGTTGACCGACCTCGGATCACAACAAGGACTGGCAGTGGCAGCACTGCTTACTTCAAAATTTCCAGCGGAAACAAAAATCGGTCTTGCGTTTCACAACGAGTTCGAACGCGTGCGACAGTTCGCTGATCGCGTCATCGACAATCTTGGCTATCAGGTAAGACGCAGCTGCGACCCGCGGCTCAACAAACGTTCCTACGGGCGCTTCTGGAACCTTACCTACAAGGGAGTTCAAGAACTGCACCCGGAGGAATGGGTGCACTTCTTACGAGATGGCAACATGCTGTACCGCGCGCCGGATGGTGGTGAGAACTACCCCGACGTGTTCGCACGGGTGGACGATTTCATCCAACAGCAGATCAATCCTTCGACCGAGAACATCCTGGTAATCACAAGTTCCGTGGTTGTTCTTTCATTCATTCGTAACATCGAGCACCTCAGCGACGAAGAACTGCTGCACCGGTACGAGACACAATCCGTGCCCAATGCAGAGATCATCGCCTACTTCCGCGACGCCGCCGACCAACCGTGGCAGCGTTGCACGCTCGAGGACTTGCGCTAAGGCCGGCAACCCGTGCCTTGCTTAGGAGTCGTCATATGCAGAAACGTAATACCGCACGCAGTGGCGTGCGCATCGCCCGACGCGTGGCCGATGGTCAAGCGTCAATCATGAGCGACCTTGTCATTCAGGCTCGGGCCCTCAAAGACGAGGGTCGTGACGTCGTTGACCTGGGAGCCGGAGTACCGGACTACAGTGCGCCGGAATTCCTCATCGAGGCAGGAATCCATTCACTGCGTTCGGGACCTAACTCGTATGGAGATGGACGTGGCATGCCGGCTCTGCGCAAAGCTTTGGCGAAACTGGCCGAGCGTTCGCAAGCGGTCTCGTTCAATCCCGACACTGAAATCACCGTCACTGGTGGCGCCAGCGCAGCGATCACGGCAGCCTTACTCGCTCTGGTAAACCCTCGCCAAGGCGTTGCGCTTTTCGAGCCTTACTTCGAATACTTTCTGCCGCAAATCAAGCTTGCCGGAGGCACGCCGAAGTACATCGCCTTGACCGCGCCCAATTGGACGTTTAGTGAAAGCAGCCTGAAACGAGCACTGTCCGGCAGTACCCGGGTCTTGCTGATGAACACGCCGCACAACCCGACCGGGCGGGTGTTCTCACATAAGGAGCTGGAGCGAATCGCGCACTACTGTGTCGCGAACGACATCATCGTCGTGAGCGACGAGACGTACGAACCGTTCACCTTCGGCTGCAAGCACATTAGCATCGCCACGCTGCCAGGAATGCGAGAGCGCACATTGACCATCGGCAGTGTGTCGAAAGTGTTCAACGTAGCTGGCTGGCGTATCGGCAGTGTTATTGCACCAGCTGACCTGACTGCGGCGATTCGTCGCGTCAACAATCTTTCGCTAGGTGCCCCGGTTCCCCTGCAAGAAGCTTGTGCAGCGGAAATGAGCAAGTACGAATCCTTCGTCACAGCTCTGGTGGACAGACACCGCCCGCTCCGCGACCGGCTTTGCGTAGCCCTTACGGAAGCCGGGCTGATGCCCTTCTGGCCCGAAGGTACGCTGTCCGTCTTCGCAGATTGCACGTCACTTGGTCACGCAAGCGATCTGGACGTTTGCGATTACCTGCTCAACGTGTGCGGATTGCTTGCCGTACCCGGTTCCGCCTTCTTCCGTGCGCCCGGACAACAGTTCGTGCGCTTCTCCTTCGCACGCAAGGGAGAAACGATCGCTGCAGCGATCGCCAAACTGCGTGCAATCAAAACGTAAGGAGTCACCACATGAAGTGCTTTTCTCTTGAACAACAGGGCTACGTCACCGACGCGGGGATACCCGGGATCAACGGCATGGGGGCATACTACATCGTCGATGCCCACCCAACAGCCCGACCAGGGTTCAACCTTGAGCCAAGTGATCGGACGCTCAAAGTTGGCTTCACCCAGAGCATTCGCGCAAGCGAAAAGCTGCTGGTGCTGCCTCCGGCCGGCGGTGCCATTGAGCGGAGCGGCAAAATCGTCTCGGTTCTGCGCGCATCAATCGAAGGGACCGGAGAGCAAGCGGTGCTGATCCCGGAACGCAACGACGACACCGAGAACGCCCTGGTGTACATCGACGTCGGTGCAGGGTATTGCCAATACATCCGCTACCAGACCGGCAAGGCGACAGTCGTGCGACACGCTTGCACGGCCGGCGAGGAGGGTCATGAGCGCTTGCTGGTCGTGCTCAAACCGTTCGAGCCGATCGTAGCGGTTCGCTCCGAGAAGCGCTGGATCTTATGGGGCGCTGAGAAAGTTCGGGAGACCCTGACGATTCGCTTCGACGGCAAGAACGTTTTCTACGACGTTCAACCGCCACCTCGCTGGTAGTCGACACCCAGTACGACTGAGTGGACTGGAGAGGAATCACCTCTCCAGTCCTTCAGCGGAAACTCGGTTCAAGCTGGACCCGAAAGTAGGGCAACTCGGCGCGGCAACAGTGCTAGAGCCCCTCCCCTACCAGCACGCTACAACGGCATGACGCGGACTGAGAGCTGAAAGCTTCTTGTCCGCCTCATGCTTTTTACGCTCATTCTACTATTTCCCCTAGTACTGAATGCGTTTAAAGAAACGGCGCCGGCAGGAGAGGTCGTAAGACCATCCACCTGCCGGCCCGAATCAAAGAGTTAATTCACCTGCACTGGAACCCAGGACATGAGCAAGCGGCCCGAAGCACCGCTTGCGGTGCGTTGTTATGGCTTGGACAGCGGAAGCTTGTTGCAGGACCGAAGCTCCGCGTAGTACTTGAAACACCCAATCACAAGGAAGGGCAGACCGACCGCGAAAAATGTGCCTGGCAAGGCGAGGTAGCAAACCCAAGACGCAGACGAGTGTGCGCACGCAAGCAGAAACATCACCCCGGTAGCGACGAAGGTGGTGCCCCAACAGTTCATGCACGCTGAGGAGTTGGCTGGGCCGTCAAAAAAAAGCTCCATTCCGTATATGGTGGCCGCAGTGATGAGAACTGTGCACGCCGCCATGATGAACACAAACGAGATGAACACGAACACGAATGCCCCTTTGTTTTGTGCGTTGTAATAGGACCAAACCTGCACCGGCCGAAATCTCAGAGTCAAACGATGGTGACCAACTGGCACCATTAACTTTCTTTGGCTTCCTCTCGCTCGTTGTTTTATCCACGAAAGAGAGGCAGGCGAACCCGCCTCTCTTTCGAAAGCCCGCTGTTACTGCCGTTCCATCGCGTCGATGTCGGCCCAGACGAGGCGGTCGCTGGTTTGCCGAATCTCGTCGTCGGTGCGCCCATACGGACTGAAGCCGACCGACCAGGCGGAGCTGAGCGATCGAACGCGACGCGTCAGGTACTCCTGCCCGCGCAGTTCGGTCAAGAACTCGACCAGCCGCTCCAGCAGCCGGTCCTCCGACAGCGAACCATCCGGGCCCAGCAGGTCCGGCTGGAAGGAGCGCTTCATCCACTCCTTGAGGTCGAAGTACAATTCGCGACAGTGACGATGCAGGTTGCTCTCGACGGCACAGACTGCCTCCATGAAGTCGTCGCGCGCGTACTGCTCTTCACTGACCGTCGAGCGCTGCGGCTTCTCGACCTTGCGCTTTCGCATGTTACGGCGCAGGCCGCTCCGCTCTTTGCGGCTGGCGAACTGCAGCTCGAACTCGTCCTGTTCGCGCTCGCTTTCCTGGGACGCCGCCTCCGCCTCGTCGTCGTAGTCCTCGAGGCGCGGCCAGAAGTCGACCTCCTCGCCACGCAGGACCTGGACCGTCCGCTCACCGAGCCGAATGGCGCGGCTGAGCAAGGTATCCAACTCGACATTGTCTTCAAACAGCATGCTAGTCTCCGGTTAAGGAACCTGACAGAAATCGAAGCGTCGAAATTAGCGCGCGCGGTGATCGGGCAAGTGCCCAATCGTTTCGCTTCTCTCGCGAGCCTGCCGCTGCAGCTTCTCCGCTGCCATCACCGCAACTGTCCATGACGACGTTGAGCACTTCGGACCAGCAGGCTACCGAAGTTAATCGTCGTGTGAACCTCCACCTTCATCGCCTGCCCCCCGGTGACGTGCCCGATGAGGTTGAAGATGACCGCCGTGAGCAACAAGGCGCCGATGCCGACGAAGCCCAGATATTGCTCGAACGCGTCTGCCGTCAGCGCCAGTGCGCCCAAGTAGATGAGCGTGGAGCCGATGTCGTTGACCACGACACTGCCGACACGGGCATGCCAAGCAGACCTTGCGAACGGGCCCATTTGTGCAACACCGATCAAACCGATGATCACGTTTCCGATCAGGGCAAGAATGGTGCACAGAGCAGCGGCCCCCAGCGCAATCCAGATGTCGCCGGCGAAGTTGCCCATACCTAAAGCCGGAAGAGCGTGCGCCAGCAGCAGTGCGAAGAGCGCGATTCGAATCACGAGTTTGAGCATAGGATTGGTCACCTTTCCTTTTCATGTGATGAGTGTGAGATTTCCGACCGAGCAAGCGTGCCACCGCTTACAGTGGCACGCTTGCTGTCACCAACTTTTCATCGACGGCTCTGCTAAGCCGTTTTCGTCGCCGCAGTCGACACGCTCACGAGGTGCACGTTGGGAGCCTTCGGGAAGGCGTCCCACCGATTGCCGTCCTCGTCACCGCAACCCTCCACGACCACTTCGATCGTGGAGCGCGGCATCCTGCGCGCCAACTGCTTCGCCGTCCTCGCCACACAACAATGGGTGGCGATGCCGCAAATCACGAACGCGCCGGTGTCATAGTCACCGCGCGCGCACGCCTCCAGAACCTCCGCCGAACCATCGGCATCGGCCTTCTCCTGCTGCACGAACATGTCGTAGCGCCGCACACAGCGCAGCAGCCGGGGAAGCGTTCCGCTATCCAGGTACTCCAAGAAGATGACGAACGATTCGGCACGGACCGCCTCGCGGATCAGCGCCTCAACGGTTTTCAGTTGCTCCTCAGTCATGCTCCGCCGGTAGCCGGAGCTGGACTCCATGTCCACGACCACCAGAACCTTTCCAGCGAAATCGATCACGACGCAACTCCTTTCAGTGTTGGTCTTTAATGGGCTTCATCTTGCCATTGCGGACCACCATTTGGCACCGCGTCAATTCATGGTCCGAGGTCAAGTCGCCACGCTCACCAAGCAGATGTTGCGCGCATCCGGGAAGCAATCCCAGCGGTTGCCGTTGCCATCACCACAACCTTCCATCACCACTTCGATAGTGGAATCCGGCTTCTTCCATGCCAGCTCGTGGGCCGTCCTCGCCACGCAACAGTGCGTGGCGATGCCACAGAGGACGAATGCGCTGGTGTCATAGTAACCACCAACGCAGGCATCGAGCACCTCAGCCGATCCATCGATCTGGCTCTTTTTCACCTGAACGCACCTGGCATAGCCCTGCGCGCATTGCAGAAGCTGGGGAAGAGTTTCGCTGAGGAATACCAAGAAGACGATGAACGACTCGCTGCGGACCGCTTCGCGGATGAGCGCCGCGACGGTCCTCACCTGCTCCGCAGTCATGTTCGCTCGGAAGTCGAACTCCATGTCGACCACAACGAGCACCTTTCCTTTGAGGTCGACCATGGTTCGGCTCCTTTGCATTAGGGGTTACTTGGACTTCTTCTTGGTGGGTTTGCGCGCCACCAACTGGCACCGCGTCAGGCCGTGATCCGAGAAACCACGCTTGACGTTCTTGATCTTCCAGAGCGGCTTGGTGGCGTTGTGCACCAGAGTGCCCATGCCGCGCGAGTAGAAGCCGTCGATACGACCGCCGCGCTCCTGTGTGGAATCGGCACCGCTGCCAACCAGAACGAAGCCCGCCTTGGCCATCGCCGCCATCTCCAATGCAGCGCGGTCCATGTGGAAGTTCCAGTCGCCGGCAAGGACGCCGACCCAATCCGGACCGAGCTTGGTCGCCAGCTTCTCGATTTGCTCTGCGCGGACCGGGGCCGTCTCCAGCTCGCCACCGAGCATCGACTTCAAGTGCACGGCACCGTAGCCGAATTCACGACCGGTGACCTTGTCGCGAACCTGCACCACCATCGCCGGACGCAGCTGGGGAATTCCCTGCACGCCAGTGATTTCCATCACTTCCAACGGATCGCCGATCAACTCCAGCCGGGTGTGGTTGAAGATGACGGCAACGCCCTGCCCACGGGAGTTCGGCTGGGTGCAGAACCCGGTGTAGCCGAGCGCGTTGCAGATGGTTTGCACCGCATCGGGACGCACTTCTTCCAACGCCATGATGTGGTGACGCCAGAACATCTGCTTGTACGCACCGAGGAACCAGCGCGCCTTGCGGTCATCGCCGAACTGGAGGTTGAACTCGCCGAAGACGAGGTTACCGCTGGTGTCGTCTGCCAGGCGGTAGCCCTGCATCAACTCGATCAATGCCCGCTCGACCCAGCGCCAGTCGGGAAGCTGCTTCGCGACCGGCGTCCTGGCGATGTACGAGCTGACTTCTTCCGGGTTCGGCCACTCGATCTTGTTTTCGTTGATCTCGATCGTGCGGAAGGCCGCCTGCTGGATCAACGAGTCCCGCGTGGCGGCGGGAAGGATACCGCGACGCAGCAGCTCCAACGTATTCTGACTGAGATTTAAACCGGTCATGGTAATGACCTTTCTGCTGCTTTGTGGGCAGCGAAAAACCTCGACCACCGCGCGTAGAGCAACGGAGCCGAATCGGACAGGAGAGAAAGAGAGACACCGAAAGTGGTGCCCTCTAGTTAAAGACTCAGACCGTCTGGGTAGACACCGCCTTCTTGAGGACGGCAATTGGTTCGCTGACGGTCTTTTGGCGATATCCTCAAGCCTTAGTTCAACTTGTCGCCGCCGAGCTTGAGCGACACGCAGACCGGCAGGTGATCCGAAAAGCGACGCTCGCCCAGCCCGGGAACCTGGTTCGGCGGATTGCCGAGGAACGGAACGAAGAAGCCGTCGAGCGCAACCGCCGGCAGGGAATCCACGCCGTTGCCGAAGTTGTAGTCGCCGGCCAGAAGGCTCGTGCAGGGCGGACAAATCCCGCTCACTAACTGTTGGACTTGCTCGGCCCGAACGCCCCTCGTCACCAGAGTGCCAAAGCGCGTGGACTTGAGTCGGAGCTGACCGTACCCGGGGGTCAACAAGCCAATTGCTTGAGCCCGGGAGGACTTTGGTTCTGACTGAGCCCAGGAGGATTTTGATTCTTTCATGCTAGGAGACCTTTCTTTTGCGTTTGTTTTGGGAAGCGAAAAATCTCGGACACGGCGCACACGCACCGAAGCCGAAGTAGGACAGGACAGAGCGAGAGGCACCACCAATAGTGCCCTTGGTACTGCGATTCCAAAAAACGACCGGTAGGGGCGATGCCATGCATCGCAGGGGAAGCGCATGTCGCTGCCCCTACAACTGTCGCATCACCACGTTGGTCAAGACAACGTACTCGCCCTGCTCGATCTGACGATTGACGTACGCGAAATCGGGGTTATTGAGCGTCTGCACCGAGCTGGCGAAGTCGTACTCGAACGTGATTCCACTGGCCGCCGCAGCTGCCAGCACCGCATCGATCACGTTCATCTTCACATGGAGCGGTACGGTCAGCTCGGCAGCCACAAGCAGCGCGTGCTTGAGCATGAGCTGATAGTTGTCGCTCCAGTATTCCCAACCGGTGGTGCCCGGCCAACGGAACTGATTGAACAGTCCGAAGAACGCTTTCTGTGGAGGCTTGCCGATGGCTCGGTTAACCCCTTGGACAGCGCAGTCCACTCGGTTCCGCTCTGAGCTGGCGGTGGCGTAACCACACGTTGGATCGAAGCGCTCGTCGTCAGCCAGGTCATTTGCCATAAGGCTGACACCCTTGTCACCACCAGGCAATTCCATTGACAGAAACATGCGTTGCTCCTTTCGCAAAGCTGCATTGCGGACAGAACCATGCCTGAACCGAGATGCAAAACGGTTGTCACTTCTGGCGGCGGGTGTACACCGAAGTTCTGCTGATCATCTGAAGTTCCCACTCCATGAGCAAGCTGTCTTTATCCACCGCAACCGGATTGTCTCCGTCCATCTCAAACCACGACCGGTCCAGAATGAAAGCATGCATGCTCGGCTCGTTAGCATCGAACGTGAGCAGCACCTTGAACATCTCATCCGGTCGATCGCCGTGAACCAGAAATCCACAGTCCCAACAGAGACCGGCTTCCTGCTCGCGGCCGGGGAACTGTTCTTGCCATGCTTTGCCTGGCGCGCAGTGAACGAACCTAGCATCGCCGCCCTGAGCCAAGGCCATGTACACCACTTGAAGATACGCCAACAAGTCCTTGTTGGCGCTGCTGCTGTGAGCATCGATCCGATCGACCACCTGCACCGGGAATCCAAATGAACCGCGCATGGGGAACCTCCGAATATTGGTTGAGATTTTTCAAAACACAAGACCGCAAGCAGGAATCGAACCTGCTTCGTCTCACCGACAGTGAGCGCCTAACCATTAAGCAATTGCGGTCCGCCGAAGAACAATCTTCGACGAGCGAACTTACAACCCGCCTTTGAGCGCCACCTTGCGCCGCGGCGAATCAACCTGCGCCACTGGCGCCGGGCCCGACTTGCCGCGCAGCCACCCCTTGAAGGCTCGTCGCACAAGATCGCAATCGACACTGAGCGGATTGTTGCGACCGTCGGTCTCAAACCACGACGGGCTGACGACGAACTTGTTCGAGATTGCCTCAGTGGCATCGAACGTCACCAACATGACCCTAGTCCTGCCGTCGGCGCGGAACTGACAGTCGTGCCAGCCGAGAATGGTATCAAACCAGCGATGCCCATGCGGGGCGCAGATGAAGTCCGGCAGGAATTCATTCAGGGCTTCGTGAACCAGCTGCAGATAGGCCGGTTGATCTTCCTTGTCGATGGTCCGCTGCGAATCGATACGGGCGTCACGCGCGGCCGCGCGTTCTTTTGCTTCACTGAAAAAACGTCTCATGGTGTTACCTTCCGTCGAAATCAAGACAATTGTTGAACTCTAGGGCCAGCAACTTGCATAGCCCACTTTGTAAAAGACACGTGGAAAACATCCCCCAGCGGTGACTACTGAACGAGCCCGTGCTCAACTGCGTAAGCGGCAGTGTAAGCGCGGTCACTGGAAACGAAGTCACCGTTGGTCAGTTGGACGCTATGCCGACCATCGGCGTAGCCCTGCCACGTGCCGGCCAGCCACTCTCCTTCGACGTAGGCAGCAACCTGCATGTTCGGACGGAACGACCATGCGCCGGTTTCGACGGCCACGTCCACCGGCAACATG
>Ga0163151_10008748_pt1 | contig 11271 bp, 18 predicted proteins | sample OliLakLV19MP5IB2_FD_145596 | JGI IMG/M metagenome (GOLD analysis project Ga0163151, IMG submission 145596) | Freshwater microbial mat bacterial communities from Lake Vanda, McMurdo Dry Valleys, Antarctica - Oligotrophic Lake LV.19.MP5.IB-2 | ecosystem: Environmental > Aquatic > Freshwater >...
AAATCGCGCTTTGGTCCAAAGTCACGCTTTTCAAAGCGGCCCGGCGACGGACGATCCATACGCTCAGTGTCTGGCTTAAAGCAATCACGGCAGAAGACCGGTTTGGTGCCGTTTGGACGGAACGGAACCTGGGTCATCTTGTGGCAGTTCGCGCATTCAGCATCAAACATCTCGCGATCACCTCCAAAATCACGACCACCTCCTGCGCCACCACGAAATGGCGGACGGGAACCTCCGCGATCGAAGGGCTTGCGGGCGCTATTGGTAAAACGGTTGTTTTTCTTGAATTCGGCCATGAGTGAAAGTTAGTACGGTGATTATATCATACGATTTTGAAAAATCAATGTCTTCCCTAAAGAGAAAAGCCAGCCCCTAAGGGCCGGCTTTTCAAACGCATCGAACGGCTTACGCAGCCGCTTCCGCCTCAGGCTCTGCAGCCGGAGCTTCAACTTCAACTGCAGGGTCCATTACTGGCTCTGCTGCTGGAGCTGCAGCATCTACGCCGTCAGCCTGCATGTTTGCATCATCCATGTGATTCCTAGTTAGGCGGATAGAGAACGAACGTTTGTACCGTACCACACATCTTCCCTGCGCGCTGCATTATTTCCCTGCCGCCAGAAGAAGTTTCTTTGCGCGCGGCATGCGTTTTATCTCTGCTTCACGTTTTGAGGCCTCGCTTCTATTGGGGTGCTCCTCCGTGTAGATGACCTGTTTTGGCTTTTTTGCTCTTGTATAGTTCGCGCCCTGCTTCCCTTTCGTGTGCTCCTGTACCCGACGCCCCACGTCAGTAGTAATGCCGGTATACACACTCCCATCCATGCACTCAAGGAGGTACACGTAATACGTACGCGCAGTCTTAGTTGGCATTAGTAAGACAGGTGGTAAGTTCTTGGCTTGGGGTCCAGCCGCACTCACCCGTTACCTGGCGTTCGCAGGTGGCCGTCTGGTAGCAGGCATACGCATCGCGGTACTCGCATGTCGAGACCATGCCCGGCGTATCGCCACAGAGCTGGCTTGAGCAGCCGCCGACATAACATTTTCCTGGTACCGGCATCGGCTCGTTCACCGGCTCTTTGATGTCATCAACCACAACAGAGTCAGTAACTGAGAAGACTCCCGCCACGTCATACGTCATCCACTGATCCGTGCTTAGGTTCTCAATTGGAGTTATGACACCAGACGCAGTGAACCGCGCTCCCGACTCTATCTCTAATGGCACCTGCGACATACGGCTGAAATCGAGGACGTAATGCTCTCCAACGTCAGTCTTCATGCCAAGCGCGCATTCCTTGGTATGTGGCCCTTCCCCTTTGTGCGGTAGGCACACACGAGTGCCTGAGAGGGTTGCCCGGTACGGTTCTACTGGTAGGTCGTCCCCCTGCTTCTCTGAGTAGATATACGCATTGAACGCAAAGAAGAGTGCGAGAAGCGCAGCGACACCAACCGCGACGATTGCGATAGTTTGTTTCATGGAAGTGTAGACGAGCGAATCTCGCGTGTGTGACGTCCGTTACGCGAGGTACGCAACGTAGGACAGATAGGCACCAGCAAGCAATGTCAGTGTTCCGGCAAGCGGGACAAGTTTTGCACCGAGTGCAAAATCCCCGCCTCGGTCAGCAAGGCGCGGCATGATGGTAAATACCGCACCCTTAAGAAAGAGTGCCCATCCAAGAAGAGAGATGAGAACTTGAGGCGCAGTATCCCACACGGTGTGGAGCTGCATTTGTGCAAGACCAGCTGCCATAGCAGCCATACCAAAGATAAGTGCAGCAAACGCGCTCTTCTCAATATCGCGATAGATGCGCACGTAGTAACTGCGACTGAGAAATACGCCAAGACCAACAGCGAGCAAGGTCGGGCCCCAAATAGCAGCAAGGAAAATGGTGACGTCCATAGAATAAGTATGGTTAGTGACTACTCAATAAGTGTACCGCGTCTCGCTTACTACTCGACCACCTCTATCGGATAGATGTCAGTCGTACTGCTGTAATGCCTACATTCCTGAGAGCGGATTTGCTGCCATGACTTCGACGGTTGCACCTGGAATTTGCATGTGCGGATGATCCGTAAAGATCGCTGCCGCAGCGTCATGCGATTCTGCTTCGATGATGGAGTAGAGCATCATGCCGTTTTTCACGTCATGGGTTCCGTCACTGGCAATACGTTTTGTAGCACCAAGACTAATAGTTTCAGTAACCATCGAACCGTTCTTCTCCATCCATACACCCCAGGCTTCTCGCATCTTCGTTTCTTCCGCCTTCCGCTGCTCAGCATCAACCTGCGCCCACGCCTCAAGCTGTTCTGGAGGAGCTACATAAATCGCGATGAATTTTTTCATATGCAGGTAGTATATCGCACGTGCTTATTAGGAATCGATGAGATCAGACCTAATGTATTATTTAGGCATGACCATTCCCGGCGGCACTAATCACACGCTTCCTGCAGATGTCCGCAAGGCGCTCACTTCTTCAAAAGCAGCGCTGGTAGCGTGGGAGGGCCTAACGCCTCTCGCGCGCAACGAATGGGTATGCTGGGTTATCTCCGTGAAAAAAGATGAGACAAGGCGCGAGCATATAGACAGACTGGTCAATGAACTAAAGGAAGGCGCACGTCGACCATGTTGCTGGATTGGGTGTATCCATCGCACTGATAAAGCAATAAGTCCTTCCGTGCGAGGGATACTTGCTACACGAGCTAAGAAATCACGCGCAAAACGTTCCTAGCGCAAAATCTTTTCCATAGCCTTCCCTTTAGCGAGCTCGTCAACCAACTTATCCAAGTAGCGGATTTCTCGCATCGTTTTTTCTTTGATCTCTTCGATACGGACCCCGCACACGACTCCGGTAATGCGCGTGCGTGCTCGATTTAGCTTCGGGGCTTGCGCAAAGAAGGTTTCAAAATCAGTCCGCTTCTTTATCTGTGTTTCCAGTCCTTTCTGCGTATACCCCGTGAGCCAGCGGATGATCACATCCACATCTTCCTTGGTGCGCCCCTTCTTCTCCGCCTTAACGACATAGAGTGGATAGACACTTGCGAAGCTTGTTGTGTAGATGCGGTGTTTTTCCATGTCGTCTCCTATTCTATATACAACGTGGCACCCTACCGAGATTCTCCTTCAAAGTTAGGTTCGACAATGCCCCACATCATGCTTACTGGATCGAGTTTTAGATACGCGCTTTTACCGACAGAAGGCTGCGCGGTCATAGGTTCGCCTGCTGCACGATCCGCGTAGTTAGCAACAATCACACTCTTATGTCGCGGATTAGGACTGAGTTCTATCGTTTGTGGGGCGATTCTGTCCCCAAGCAAGTAGCCATCTGAACCAACGTATCCCTGTTCAGTATTCAAGGCTGCGACGACATAGTAAAAGACACCACTTCCTCCCGTCTCCTGTGTTAGCAAGAACACGACATCATTCCGACCATCAGCATCCAGGTCGACCTGGTAGTCATTCCCGAAATACTCTGTGATGGTTCTGGAGGCAGAGCCAGGAGCAGAAGCAACCGTCGCGACTCCGTCAGTAAGTCGTACGGATACTCCTTCGATTTTATACTCCGCATCTTTATAATCAGTTGCTACCGTTGCCTGTTTTTCATTGTAGATATATGCGTTGAACGCATAGAAAACCACAATCAAAACGATGGCAGTTGCTAGGGCTCCTAGGAAGATTTTTTTCATGTGGTTAGTGTAGAGCCGAAAGGCTATATAAGATAATGTCCGAAGATAAAGAGACCAATGATGGCTGCAGTGACCGCAGCTATAAGCACCGCCCCAGCAGCGACATCTTTTGTGTCCCGGGCATACGGATGCTGTTCTGGAGACGTAAGGTCAATGTCTATTTCTATGGCGGTATTGATAGCCTCAGTGACAAGGACAAACCCTCCCGCAAGCACGAGCATCATCCATTCAACAACCGTAATCTGCAGATACCAGGCAAGGACAATGGCTGCAGCAAGAATGACGAGATGAATCCACGCGTTATGCGTCGTCTTTATAAAGACCCAGATGCCGCGTCCGGCATGGGTAAAACTTTTTGCTCGTTTAATAATTGAGAACTCTTCTTTGGTATCGAGGCGTTCTTCCATACAGCAATTCTACCGCACGGCTAAGTCCCTCTTTGCGCCTAGTCAAACTTCACAGTTTTGCTCGACAGCTCTTCTGTAAATCGCTGATAGCGTGCGTCGCTCGGATTGTATTTGTAATTGATCCGGTTGATTACAACGCTATACATCTTTCCGGCACGACCCTTCATCTCGACGAGGATGCGGAATGTTGCAGTCTTCCCTGCAGGGATCTTCATATACACGATGGTTCCGAGCGTAACTTGGGTGACGCTGTCTCCTGTACAGGAGACAGCAGTCGTGGATATGGTGCTCTCTGACGTTCCCTCGATTTGATAGATGAATCCTGTTGGCTTCTTGCCTGAAGCGATTGAGAGGGGAACGTATATTGCCTGCTCTGCGGCAGTAATGTCTACTAAAAGAAAGAACTCGCCAATTCCCAAATCGGGTCCATCCGGAACACGAACTCGTTTGAACCGTGCTTGAGTCTTTTTGATTGAGACATTCATAGAATCTCTGTTAGACGTGTTCTCAGTGTAGCAAATCTAATTACAGGCTGTAACCAAACGCGACTTTCCAACGTTATAGAAGTCATCATATGAAGTGGACACCCTTTCTTAACGCCATGTCCGCGGTTACCTATATCGGAGCGGTAACGCTGTTTATGCAGGCTATCCAGTCGCTTCGACACGATACCCCTGACACCTTCCTTGATGGACTAGGATTCATTTCCTTATTCGTGTTCTCTGCAGCAATAATGACGTTTCTATTTTTCTACCAACCAGTGCTTATGCTTGTAGAGAACAAAAAAACCGAAGCTGTGTCGTATTTTCTGAAGACCTTAGGGATATTCGGAGCAGTAACGATAGCAATTCTTGCACTAACGAGCCTACAGTAAATCTCTCAGAGACATCGGAGCTCGGTTCTTACCCGGTGCAGAGCGAACCCTCAAGCGCATCATTAGGCATGGGTGCCTGCAACGTATCCTGTAGTCCAACACAGCTGAAGTGAGTAGCCGCCAGATGGTCGCGTTATGTGAAGCAGGTCACCAATAATGAAAAGATTGTCTACCTTTTTTGAGCGCAGCGTTCGCATATCTACTTCAGTAAGGGGTACGCCACCATCAGCAACGACCGCCTTATCAAACCCTAAAAGTCCCGTAATGCTGAGCGTAAGTGACTTCACCAAGGTTACTAACTGACGTCGATGCTCTTTCGTCACGCTATGCACTTTTATTTCTGCATCAATGTCCGGAAGCATTGCGAGGAGTGCATTGTTCATTCCTGGAGGAACGAATGCTCTAAAGACATTTCGTAACGTCTTGTTCTTATTCTCATTGAAGAGTTCCGCTAACGCCTTATCGAGATTACCAAGATCTACCGTAGGGAAAAGGTCTATCGCCATAGTTACCTCGCCTTCTTGGAGAAGATCCGCAACCTTGCCAGACGAGTTCAGGATGGTGGGTCCTGAAACACCCACGTGCGTGAAGAGAATTGGTCCGGTGACCGAAAATGATTTCTTCCCATCTACGAAGAACGTCATCTTCGCGCTTGGCGCAGAAACCCCAGCCAAGTCCTTCACCCACGGCTCTCTCGCTTTTAGTGGAACGATGGTAGGAGTTGGCGGGTGAAAGGTGTGACCAAGACCACTAAGCCAAGAAAAACCGTCTCCTGTCGAACCAGTTTCTGGGTGCGAAAATCCTCCGGTTGCGAATACGTAGGAAGTGCCGGAATACGCTACTCCTTTCGTTTCAATCGAAATAATGTGTCCGTCTTTGTGGTTGACCTTTGTTACTGGGGAATTGAGCTGTATCTCCACCTTTCCGGCAACGAGACGCTTGTTCAGCATCTGTACTACATCAGATGCTTTTTCTGAACTAGGGAACGCCCTCTTTCGTGCCTCGACTTTAAGTGGTAACCCGTGGGATTCAAAGAATGCATACGTATCCCTCATGCCAAATTTAGCAAAGGAGGAATACAGAAATTGCTCAGAGTCTGCGTAGTGTGTAAGGAGATCCTTTTCTACATCTTCAGCATTTAGAATATTGCAGCGACCACCGCCAGTTATCGACAACTTCTTTCCGAGCCGTGAGTTCTTTTCGAGGATTAGTACCCGCTTACCAAGAGCGCTCGATACCGCAGCTGCCATCATGCCAGCTGCTCCCCCGCCAACGACAATAACGTCGTATGTATTTGTGTCCGAACTCATGGCTTCAACACTACCCTATTCTTTCTTGTTTTGCTGCGGGAACTGGACGAAGTTGGAGACGACTCGATCACTGTTACTGGCCGTACCAGCTCGCTTGCCACTCCTGCATGCGCTGTATCTCAGCGTTCTGGGCAGTAATGATTGCCTTTGCTAAATCCTTGATTTCTTGATGCTTCGCGTTCTTGAGGGCCGCCTCTGCCATTGCGACGGCTCCTTGGTGATGCAGTATCATATCGGCCAGGAAAGCTTTATCAAAAACGTCTCCGGTCTTTCCCTCTAGATTTTTCATCATGCCATCCATTTCCATAGCCATGGAGTCTCCCATCATCGTGCCGTCAGGCATGATGTGTCCTCCCAGCATGCCACCCATACTCTCGTTTTTCTGATTAGAGAAGGCCATAGCTCCTGCCGCCCCAATAAGTACGCTTACAATGGCGGTTGCCATAATGATTTTGAAAGGGTGTGTATTCATACAGAAAGTATAGCCCCACCCGTACTGAATCTTATATCTTGTTTTGAGTACTCGTATCTAGGAAGTTTCAGTGAAAAGATAGAGGTACTCGGTGTATCCTTCGTTTATCATTTCCTCCTTAGGAACAAATTTAAGTGATGCGGAGTTTGTGCAAAACCGCCTACCGCCTTCTGCTACGGGACCATCTTCAAATACATGGCCGACATGCCCTGCGTCACTTCGTATTTCTGTGCGCGTGGTTGAGAGTGAGTTGTCCTCGTGCATAGTTACTGAATCATCGTCAATGGTTCTCCAGAAGCTCGGCCACCCCGTGCCCGAATCATATTTATGCGTACTGGAAAAGAGAGGTTTTCCTGTCACCTTATCCACGTATATACCATCTGCCTTATTGTTCCAGTACGCATTATTAAATGGCGATTCAGTACCACCCTCAGCAACCACGTGGTACGCAAGCGGATCAAGGTTTTTCAGCATGTCTGCAATCTCTTCGTCAGTATAATTATAGTCGTCTCTTTTTGATGTTTCTTTCTCCATAACTTCTGTTTGTTCAGATTGTAAAAACAAAATAGCTGCATCTTTTGCCCAAGTGTCTTCGACAAAGCCGGCGCGCCCTGATGCTTTTTTGTACCGCTCGTAATGTTCTGTAGCTTTCAGGTAATAATCTTGGTGGTATTCCTCGGCTTCAAAGAACGTAGTGAGAGGAGCGATCACTGTTGCAATGGGTGCAGCAAACACACCGCTTGTTTCAAGACGCGCCCTTGAGTCCTCCGCTGCCACTTTCTGTTCATCCGTGTGATAGAAGATGGCGGTCGTATACTGGAATCCTTTGTCTGCAAATTGCCCTTCGGTATTCGTTGGATCTATGTGCGACCAGTAAATATCGAGTATTTCTTCGGTAGAAATAATGTTCGGATCATACGTTACCTGCACCGCTTCGCGATGCGCCGTCGTACCTTCGGCAACTTTCAGATATGAAGCGTCTTCAACTTCCCCGCCTGCATACCCTGACACCACACCAATGACACCCTCGGATTCCTGAATGTACGCTTCCGTACACCAGAAGCATCCTCCCGCGAGCGTCATGGTTTCAAGCTCGCCACTCGTTTGAGTGCCCGCTGGTGGATTCTGTTTTGGCGCAAACCGCTCGATGAGACTGTTCTCAAGCTCTATCGTGGCACCGTATCCGGAGTCTAGAATGAATGTTTCTAGTTTTTTGTCATACCCTGTCACAATGGCAAGTCCAACAATGACGATGAGAACTCCCAGTACCTGCTTCACGCGCCCAGCAGTCTCACCGTGCGCCGTTACCTTGTTCACGAGGCGCTGGCCAAAATACGCCACCAAAAGGAGCGCGATGCCAAGACCCAGCACAAACCCAAGCAAATAGATGAACCCGACGATAAAAGTCGCCGGGAGCGCGGTAGCAATGATAAATAAGTACGTTGGTGAGCACGTGGTAAACACAGGACCAAGCGCGAGGCCCATGAGGGCGTCACCTGCATAGCTTTGCTTTTGGTACCCCGTCCCCACCGCCTTATTACTAACCGTGCTGAGTTTGGTTACAAACGGCACCTTCGCCCACAGCGAGGGAAACACAATCGCAAGACCCACAAGAACCAGCACCACACCTGAAAACGCATTCCAGAATGTCTGCGGTATATCAATGAGCAGTGTGGACGCCTTAAGAAGCAGGGTGAATACCACCACTGAAATTAACAGCGAGCCGACGACCACCAACGCCCGTCGCGAGATGAGGCGCCGCCCTGTTTCTGAGGCGCCCACAATCACAGGAAGTAGTGGCAGTATGCACGGCGCCACAACCGTGAATACGCCTGCCAGAATTGCGATACCGAAGAAGATCACGTTACTGAATTTGCGAGAGAATACTGGTGAGCATGGGGCTTCCACTCCATTTCTTAATGAGCGTCCCGTCGGCATCCACCTGCACCAAGGTATGCTGGTACGTTACGCCGTATTTCTTTTTCAACTCAGTCTCCGTGTCGTAGTCCACCTTCAAAATACTAACGCCCTCAGGAATCGCACTAAGGTTTTCCTCAATGTCTGAACTGAGCCCTCGACATGAAGGGCACCATGAGGCATGGAAGAACAGCACCACGTCCCCCGTTTCTGCACGTGCAAGTTTTTGTGGCGCATACGCTTCATAGGTCCCAGACTTCATCATTTCCTCGGCTTCCATATCCGTTTCTTCTTTGGGCATCATTCCGTCAGTTTTCTCTTCCATCATGGCGCTATCTTTCATCATCTCTTCCTCCTTCATAGAGTCACCCTTCTCTCCCATCAGCGTATTTTCGCTTTTGTTCATGGCCACATATCCCACACCCGCAAGCACCGCAAGCCCTACCCCCGCAATGCTAATTCCTAGAGTTTTGTTCATACAATGAAAGCCGTCATTAGTTTCGCCTTATATAAAAATCATTGTAGGCAATGCAGAAGGAGATGTAAAGTATACTTTACATCTCCTTAGTGGATAACTTTTACGTTCCTAACGGTTAGTATCACTCCAAAGACGAGTGAGAAATTTCACCACAATCATAGTAATGAGTGCGATAACAAGCCACGGGTCGACGGAATGCGAGTAGCCCTGAACCACCACACCTAATATAAGTACCCCGGCACCTGCAAGAAACGCATTCCTTCCCGCAAGGGTCCGGTGTAACTCATCGCGCTCATCGCGCATACGCTCGCGAAGAATAAATGTTGCAAACACTCCAAATAGGCCAAGGGTAACTGCAAGCATACCCACCACCATCATATCCGGCATCCAGAAGTGAAAAGGGTTAAGCAGAAGAAGGGTAAGTACAATAAGGCATCCGGTCACCACCGTCTCAACGAGATTATTTTTCATAAGAAATTTTAAAGATTTTCTCCACCGGCATGTTGAAGAAGCCGGCTATTTTAAGAGCGAGTAAAATTGAGGGCGTATAGTTCCCTTTCTCTAAAGCAAAGATAGTTTGTCGACTGACACTTACTTTGGATGCCAGGTCTTCCTGCGTCACGCCCATTGCTGTCCTGTATTTGCTTACTTCGTTTTTAATCTTCTCTTTCATACATCTTGATTTTTTGATTATAGCGTAGACGAAATGTAAGTGTAAAGTTGTCTTTACTTCTTCTTTTCTCACGCAGAATGAAATCCGTCTCCGAATACAAGGTCTTTGCTGACAGTCTTATACGATGTTTAAGGCTTTTTGAAGAAACCTGCTCGGTATAGGGTCAATCGCGTTTTTACAGTCCCTCGGTAAAAGAAGCACCCTCCTCAACACGAAACACCGACCGCCCATAAGGCGGTCGGTGTTTTTGCGCTGCGCGTGAACTATTAACGCTTGAATTCCATTCGCACAACCTCTGCACCAAGCTCAGTCATTTGTGATTGCACCAATACTTTTGCATCTTCGGCAAAGGTATCTGGCGTACACACAGCAGTAGCACCTGTGGTGGTGATACACATGGTTTCTGCACCGAAGAAGAGCGGCACGTAATTCTCTTTTGTACCGTTCTGTTCAAAGACAAGGTGCCAATTCTCTGCACTAAGCGGTGCTGGCACATTCTTTACGAGGCGCCCCTCTTTCTCAAAAGAGAACTCTCGTTCCGGAGCAAACTCTCCAGCAGAACACTGTATCTCGTTGATATACCAACCCCCATCAAGCGGGAGGAGCTTGATGATTGCCTGCTCGGTTGAGGTTGAGCGCCTGGCAGTAACTAATATTTCTGCGAGGGTCTCACTTTGAGAAACCGTCCGAACACCAATATCCTCTGGCACATTCGTCTGACAGAGCACTGGATCAAGACCCCCTTCCACACTCCCCGCTTCCTTTAGCTGTTTGCGCAATTCTTTACTCAGGTACGGCCACTTCGCAAGCCCGGCTTCGTACGGATTAGTCGAAGTAGACTGCGCTGCCTCAAGCCAAGGGTTATAGAAGTCGATAACAATATCTACCGGGTCAAAAAGTGCGACCTCCTGCTTGGCGAAAATACCTGAGAGGAAAAGTCCTCCCGCAACCACCAGGAGTACAGCAACGCCTATCACAATTCCTATAATGAGTTTTTTGTTCTTTTGCATAGAGAACATAAGTTTACCATAACGCTCTCTCAGCCTCTTGAAAACCTCCCTTACATCAAAATCGAGTACCTAGACCTTTCCAAGCGGGCTGCCGCAAAAGGATTCGAACCGTCTCGGTCTCGAACTAAAATATGTTTTAAAATATAGCTTTTGTCAAAGTATCCAAGGGCCAAAGAATCAAAATAATACAAAGATACAAAAGTTCTAAGCTTCAACCTTGCGGAGACGGAATACGAACTTGCTGTCCGGATGCCACTCGTAGTCGGGTATCGCCCAACCGTCGTGCAGCCACAAACCGTCGTCGTCGCGTACCAGCAAGAAGACGTGCGGGTGGCCATCGTGCTCCGAAATTTGCTTCATACCAATATGTGCGTATTCTCCTAAGGGTTGGTCTTTATATTTGAGACGATAGTTAGGTCCTGTATCTGGGGGACAGAGTTCCAGTCCGAGGG
>Ga0163151_10008751_pt1 | contig 11263 bp, 9 predicted proteins | sample OliLakLV19MP5IB2_FD_145596 | JGI IMG/M metagenome (GOLD analysis project Ga0163151, IMG submission 145596) | Freshwater microbial mat bacterial communities from Lake Vanda, McMurdo Dry Valleys, Antarctica - Oligotrophic Lake LV.19.MP5.IB-2 | ecosystem: Environmental > Aquatic > Freshwater > Lake...
CAATGTGCCTTCGCGCTCCAGAAGCGGCCCAGGAACCGCCGCTTGAAGGGGGCCGGAAGCAGGGAACGCCCCCTAAACCCATAGACAGCCGGTCCGCTTCGCGTTGTCTCCATGAAGACCCAGAGAGAAATCTTGAAAGCTGAACTCACCTCCGAAAACTCCGTCCGCAAGGCCATCGACTTCGATATCGACAGGGAGGTCGTCTCGAAGGAGATCGACAAGCGCGCGAAGAGCATCGCCAGGAAGGCTCAACTTCCCGGTTTTCGACCGGGCAAGGTGCCCCTCGCGGTGGTGAAGCGGCAGTTCAAGGCCGACGTCGAGCAGGACGCGGTGGAGGCCATCGCCAACGAGTACCTGCCGAAGGAGCTCGAAACCCACAAGCTCCGCCCGGTAGCTTCGCCCAAGCTCGAGAAGGTGGAACTTTCGCCCGAGGGCTCACTTAAGTTCCGGATCACGTTCGACATCCTTCCCGAGGTCGCGGTTCCCACGTTCCGGGGGATCGAAGTAAGCGTCAAGAAGCAGACCGCGAGCCATGAGATGATCGACACCGAGATCGAACGCCTGCGCGATGCGAGCGCCCGCTTTGAGCCTGCGGTGGATCGGCCGGCCGAGAAGGGCGACTTCGTCGAGGTGGACATCGCGGTCACCGACCATTCGACCGGCCAGGCGCGGAAGCGCGAGGAAACCCTCATCGAGATCGGTCACTCCGGCAACCACCAGGAGCTGAACGCGGCCCTCCTCGGCGTGCGGCCCGGCGAAACCCGCGAGGCCCGGGCCGTCGAACGAGAGAACGAAGATCGAGACTCCCCGGTCGTCCGCACCGTCGACTACAACGTCGTGGTTCGAGCCATCAAAGTGAAGACCCTGCCCGCGAAGGACGATGAGTTCGCCAAGGATCTGAACTTCGACAACTACCAGGCCCTCGAGACGAGCGTCCGCGAGAGCATCGAGCGCGCCCTCAAGCACAACGAAGACGTCATCATCGAGGACGCGGTCCTCAACAAGCTGGCCGACCTCGCGACCTTCGACATCCCGCAAAGCCTGGTTGACGAGCAGGTCGGGGCGCGGACCCGCCGGTTTGCCGAGAACCTCCAGCAGCAGGGCCTCGACCTTCAGAAGATCAATCTCGACTGGGAGAAGATCGAGGCCGAGCAGAAGGATGGGGCCGAAAAGCAGGTGAAGCTCGAGATCCTCCTCGACGCCATCGGCAAGGCCGAGAAGATCGAGGCCAGCGACGAGGACATCCAGGATCAGATCAAGCGGCTGGCCGCCCGGGCGAGGACCAGCGAGAACGCGATCATGGGCCGTCTGAACGACGATCAGAAGCTGCGGCTGGCCGCTCAGGCGCGGGACCGCCGCATTATTGACATGATAAGAGCCGCTGCTAGAGTCAACTTCGAATGAGGGACACCCACGCCATGCTCGTGCCCATGGTGGTCGAGCAGACCGCCCGCGGAGAGCGCGCCTACGACATCTTCTCGCGCCTTCTCAAGGACAACATCATCTTCATCGGAACTCCGATCGACGATGCGGTCGCGAACCTGATCATCGCGCAACTCCTTTTTCTCGAAGCAGAAGACCCGGAAAAAGACATCCACCTCTACATCAACACCCCGGGCGGCATCGTAACCGCCGGCATGGCGATCTACGACACCATGCAGCTCATCAAGCCCGACATCCAGACCATCTGCGTGGGCCAGGCCGCCTCCTTCGGCGCGGTTCTCCTCGCGGCCGGCACCAAGGGCAAACGATGCGCCCTTCCCAACGCGCGCATCCTCATCCATCAACCCCTCGGCGGCACCCAGGGCCAGGCCTCGGATATCGCCATCCAGGCGCGGGAGATCCTGCGGATGAAGGACACCCTCAACCAGATCCTCGCCCACCACTGCGGCCAGCCCGTGGAGAAGGTCGCGGCCGACACCGACCGTGACTTCATCATGGGCGCCACCCAGGCCGTCGAGTACGGCATCATCGACCAGGTGATCGCCAAGCGAGAGAAGGAAAAAGCCTGAGAGGGTCACGAACGATGGTCGCCTCCAGATGACAACGATGAAGAGAAACGACGGCGAGACCCTCCGCTGTTCGTTCTGCAACAAAGACCAGGGCGATGTCCGCAAGCTCATCGCGGGCCCCACGGTCTTCATCTGCGACGAGTGCGTCGAAGTCTGCAACGACATCATCGCCGACGACAAAAAGACCCCGACCCCCAAGGCCAAGGGCAATCTCGCGGCCCCCCACGACGTCAAGAAGTTCCTCGACGACTATGTCATCGGCCAGGACATGGCGAAGAAGAAGCTCGCGGTGGCCGTGCACAACCACTACAAGCGGCTTCAGATCTCCAAACAGAAGATCCGCGGAGATGTCGAACTCCAGAAGGCCAACATCCTTCTCATCGGCCCCACCGGCACCGGCAAGACCCTGCTCGCGCAGACCCTCGCCCGGATGCTCTCCGTCCCCTTCGCCATGGTCGACGCCACCACCCTCACCGAGGCCGGCTATGTCGGCGAGGACGTCGAGAACATCATCCTCAAGCTCCTTCAGGCGGCGGGCGGCGACATCGAGAAGTGCCAGGAAGGCATCATCTACATCGACGAGATCGACAAGATCTCGCGCAAGGATGAAAACCCTTCCATCACCCGCGACGTCTCCGGCGAGGGCGTGCAGCAGGCCCTCCTGAAGATCCTCGAAGGAACGGTCGCGAACGTTCCCCCGCAGGGCGGCCGCAAGCACCCGCACCAGGAGTTCTACCAGGTCGACACCTCGAACATCCTTTTCATCTGCGGGGGCGCCTTCGTAGGACTCGAGAAGGTGGTCGAGCGGCGCATCGGCCGCAAGACCCTCGGCTTCCGCACCGGCCAGAAGGCCGAGGCCGAGGCCAAGAACGTGGAAAAGCACACCCTTCTTCAGAGGGTCCTGCCTCAGGATCTCATTCGCTACGGGCTCATCCCCGAGTTCATCGGCCGCCTCCCCGTGGTGGCGACGCTGCACGATCTCGACCAGCGCGCGCTCATCGACATCCTCACCACTCCCCGCAACGCGATCATCAAACAGTACCAGCGGATGTTCGAATACGAGGGCGTGAAGCTGCGCTTCACCGATGACGCCATGCTGGCGATCGCCGACCTCGCGATCGAGCGGAAGATCGGCGCCCGCGGCCTCCGGATGATCCTCGAAGATCTCATGCTCGACCTGATGTACGACCTCCCGTCGCTCAAGAAGGTCAAGGAGTGTGTGATCACGCGTGAAGTGGTGGCGTCGGGCGAAAAGCCGATCATGGTGATCGAGAAAGCCGGCTAGAAGCCCGGGGCTCGCTTGAGTCGCCACCGGCCTCAAGCCGAAAACTGACGAGGCGCGCCATACAGGCGGCGCGTTCCTAAGGACCAGAGAAGGACGGACCCAATCTCCATGCCTCCATCGAACAAACCAACCCCCGACACGCCGGAGGCCCTGCCCACGGTTCCGCTTCGCGATGTGGTGGTCTTCCCGCACATGATGATGACCTTCGTGATCGGGCGGAAGCCCTCGATCCTGGCCCTCGAACACTCCCTGCAGCGGAGCAAGCGTCTGTTCCTCACCGCCCAGCTCGATCCCAAGCGCGACTCGCCCTCTCCCCGCGAGGTGCGCGCTTTCGGGACCATCTGTCAGATCGTGCAGAGCCTTCGCCTGCCCGACGGCAACCTGCGCGTTCTGGTCGAAGGCGTCGACCGTGGCCAGGCCCTCGAGTTCGGGGAAGAGAGCGGCTTCATGAAAGCGCTGGTGCGGACCATCCCCCGAATGCCTCCGGAAGGCGACATCGAACCCGTGGTCCGGCGCGTGGTCGAACTGTTCGACCGCTACGTGAAGATGTCGAACCACCTCCACTACGACGCCATGCTCGCCGCGGTCCGCGTCCAGGACGCGGGCAAGCTCGCCGACACCGTCGCCTCGCACCTGGTGCTCCCCACCGACGAGAAGCAGGCCCTGCTCGAAACGCCCTCCCCTTCGGCGCGCCTTCTGAGCCTCACCCAGTCGCTCGAGGTCGAAGTCGAGCGGCTCGAGGCCGAGAAGCGCGAGGGCCGTGCTCCCAAGGGCGCACGGTCGCCCAAGGAACAGTACCTCTCCGAGAAGATGAAGTCGCTTCAGAAGGAACGCCAGAAGGAAGAGCGCCCGAGCGAGTTCGAGGAACTGAAGGAGCGCATCGAGAAGGCGAAGATGAGCAAGGAGGCGCTCGAGAAGGCGCGCCAGGAGTTGAAGCGCCTCGAAGGAATGCCGCCGATGTCCGCCGAGGCCACGGTCTCGCGGAACTACCTCGAATGGCTGGTGTCGATGCCCTGGCGCCGGAAGGCCAAGGAGACCCGGGATATCAAGGCCGCCGAGGTGATTCTCAACGAGGACCACTACGGCCTCGATAAGATCAAGGAGCGCATTCTCGAGTTCCTTGCCGTGCGGCAGCTCGTGGACGAGCCCAAGGGACCGATCCTGTGCTTCGTCGGGCCGCCCGGCGTGGGCAAGACGTCGCTCGCCCGCTCGATCGCCCGCTGCACCGGCCGTCCCTACGTCCGCTTCTCCCTCGGCGGCGTCCGTGACGAAGCGGAGATCCGGGGTCATCGTCGCACCTACATCGGCGCCCTGCCCGGCCAGATCGTGAAGCTGATGAGGAAGGCCGCGACCCGCAACCCCGTCTTCCTTCTCGACGAAGTCGACAAGATGACGTACGACTTCCGCGGCGATCCCCTCCTCGGCCCTCCTCGAGGTCCTGGACCCGGAACAGAACAAGAACTTCTCCGACCACTATCTCGATGTCGACTTCGACCTGTCCTCCGTCTTCTTCATCGCCACCGCCAACACGCTGCACGGCATCCCCCACGCCCTGCAGGACCGCCTCGAGATCGTCCGCCTCGCGGGCTACACCGAGGCCGAGAAGATCGAGATCGCCAGGCGCCATCTGGTTCCAAAGCAGCTCGAGCAGAACGGTCTCAAGCCCGCCAACCTCGAAATTCCGGACTCCGCCCTCAAGACCGTGATCCGTCGCTACACCCGCGAAGCCGGGGTGCGCAGCCTCGAACGCGAGCTGGGCAGCCTCGCCCGCAAGACCGCGCGCCGCGTGGTCGAGCGGGGCGCCGACTACAAGATCGTGCTCTCGGAGGGCGACGTCATCGAGCTTCTGGGCGTTCCCCGCTTCCGCGATCCGCAGGCCGAGGAGAAGAGCGAAGTGGGTCTCGCCATGGGCCTCGCCTGGACCGAGGTCGGCGGCGAGACCCTGCCCATCGAAGTCACCCTGATGCCGGGCCGGGGGGCGCTCACCCTCACCGGGAAACTAGGCGACGTGATGCAGGAGAGCGCCCGCGCGGCTCTTTCCTACGTGCGCGCGCACGTGAGCGAACTGAACATCGAGCCCAACTTCTACCGCAAGGTCGACATCCACATCCACGTGCCCGAGGGCGCCATCCCCAAGGATGGACCATCCGCGGGCATCACCATCGCAACCGCGCTCGTCTCCGCCCTTCAAGGAGCGCCGGTTCGCCACGACATCTGCATGACCGGGGAAATCACCCTCCACGGCAAGGTCCTGCCCATCGGCGGGCTCAAGGAGAAACTCCTGGCCGCGCACCGCATCGGCGCCACCACCGTGATCCTGCCGAGGGAGAACGAGAAGGATCTGGCCGATGTCGCGGAGGAAGTGAAGGCGGCGCTCACCATCCATCTCGTCGACTCCGTCGACCAGGTGTTCCGAATCGCGATTCTCCCCACGAACGGTTCGCCGGCCCAGATCGATGCGCCGAACCCTCCCCCGGCGCCGGCCGCGCCGCCCGTGACGCACTAGATCGATCGTCCCCGAATGGCCAGAACTCCCAAAGCCCCGGAAATCGACGAGCCCGAGCCGCCCCCCGCCCCCGAGGCCGAGCCCGTGGAGGCGCCGTCCACCGGGTTGTTCTCGATCGGCGACTTCGCCCTGCTGCGCAAGACCGAGCGGCTCGCCCTCGTAGCCATGGGCGAGGAGAACGGGGTCGCTGAGGCCTCGGGTCTTCCCCGCGAGGAGCTGCTCCGCCGTCTCCTGCGCATTCGTTCGCACAGTCCGATACCGCTCACCTCGTCGGGCGTCCTCGCCGCCGCGAAGGAAGGGTACGGCTTTTTGCGGGGCGCGGAAGTGGGCTTCCGCGTGGAGACCGACGACATCTACGTTTCACCCTCGCAGATCCGTCGCTTCTTCCTGCGCACCGGCGACAAGCTCGCGGGGATCGTGCGCGCGCCGCGGCACGCCGAGCGCTTCTATTCCTTCTCCCGGATCACCAGCATCAACAATCTCGATCCCGATTCCGCGCGCGACCGGATCCTCTTCGACAACCTGACCCCTCTTTATCCCCAGCATCGCCTGCGCCTCGAGACCACCCCCACCGACATGACCGGGCGGATCCTCGACATGATGACGCCGCTCGGCAAGGGACAGCGCGGCCTGATCGTGGCCTCGCCCCGAACCGGCAAGACCGTGATCCTGCAAAACCTCGCGAACTCGATCGCCATCAATCACCCGGAAGTGACCCTCCTCGTGGTCCTCATCGACGAAAGACCCGAGGAAGTCACCGACATGCAGCGGAAGGTGAAGGGCGAGGTCATCGCTTCGACCTTCGACCTGGAACCGCAGCGGCACATCGAGACCGCGGAGATGGTGATCGAACACGCGCGCCGCCTGGTCGAGCATGGCCAGGATGTGGTGATCCTGCTCGACTCGATCACCCGCCTCGCCCGCGCCTACAACAACGCGATCGGCAGCTCGAGCCGGACCCTTTCCGGCGGTCTCGATCAGTCCGCCCTGCTGCTCCCGAAGAAGTTCTTCGGCGCGGCCCGCGCGATGGAGGAGGGCGGTTCGCTCACCATCATCGCCACCGCCCTCGTCGACACCGGCTCGCGCATGGACGACATCATCTTCGAGGAGTTCAAGGGCACCGGAAACTCGGAGATCGTCCTCGACCGCCGCATGATGGAGAAGCGCATCCTCCCCGCGGTCGACATCAACCGCAGCGGCACGAGACGCGAGGAACTTCTGCTGGGCCGCGAGGAACTAATGCGCGTCTGGGTGCTTCGCAAGGTCCTCTCGACCCTGCATCAGACGGACGCCATGGAACTCATGCTGGAGCGCCTGTCGAAGACCCAGACGAACGCCGAGTTCTTGGATCAGGTGGCGGCATCGTAGGGGCACGCTGCGCGTGCCCCAAACCGGGCGGCTAAAAAACCACCCCGACGGTGGCGCGGATGTCGTTTAGGTTCTCGGTACGCCCGCCCGCCACCTCAATCTTGCGGCGGAGGTAATCAGCGCCCACGCGCATCTTGAGGGAGTTCGTGACCTTGAATTCCACGCCGCCGCCGCCGTCAAGGCCAAGGCCGCTCTCCGCGACCGAAATGGTCACGCCGCCGAACGGGCTGATCGATGAGGACGTCCGCACCCCTCCGGCCAGGGCATGAATGAACAGACTCGCCGAACCAATCCCCCGCTTCAGGCGCAGCCCACCCAGGTAGGTCGTGAGGGTCGTATCGCTCGAGGAAATCGTGCCCTTCTCCATCGAGAAGTCACCCACGATCGAGATCAGACCGTTCAGGCGGTACTCCGGAGAGAGGCGAAGGCCGTGGAGGTTCCCATCGTCGGCTTTGAAGAAAGCATAGCCCGCGTACAGGCCGACTTTGCCGTCCTGAGCCTTCACGGGTGCGGCCGCTTCCTGAGCGCACAGCGGAGCCGCGGCCAGGAGGAGGGCGGCGCCGGCCGCGCCGAGGACACGCCGCAACACACTGACCGTCTTCATTGGGTGGTTCCTTTGTTCTCTTTTGATTGGAGGAGTTGTTCGGGCCGACACGCGACCCGCCCGCGTTCGAATTACGCGAGCAGGCCCACACCGACGCCCGGGGTGTAGCCGGGGAAGAGAGTCCCCATGTCGGTAAGGCCCAGGTGCTTCCGGGCGACCTCCGCGTAAACGTCGCGGAAATCGGTGGTGGTCGCGAGGTCGCGGGTCTGGTACAGCTGCGAATTCGCAAGACCCGGCCAGCGCCCGAGGACGCGACCGCCGCGAACACTTCCGCCCATGACGAACACTGCTTTCGCCGAACCGTGGTCGGTCCCGGCCGAGCCGTTCACGAACGCGGTGCGCCCGAACTCGGACACGAGCATGACGACGACATCGTCCATAAGTCCGCCGAGATCACGCGAAAAGGCGGCAAGCGCGCTCCCGATCCGGGGCAACTCGGTCTGGTGCGCCGCGATCTGGCCCGAATGCGTGTCGAAGGCGCCGCCCACGCTGACGAAGATCGTCCGCGTGCCGATCCCGGCCTTGATGATCGCCGCGGCCTGGCGGAGGGAGGTTCCGATGGTGGCGTTTGGATAGACCGCGCCGTTGCCCGGGGCCACACTGAGTACGGGCGACCGGACAATCGTGTCGATGGCCTCGAAGGTCTCGCGGCCCACCTTGCCGACCGCGTCCTCGCGCGCGCCGTACATGCCGCGCAGCGCGGTTTCGGCCTCGGTTCGCCAGTTGGTCCCGACCTTCAAGTTGAACGTGGTCAGGTTGCTCGCGACGAGCACGGGCTCCGGTCCCATGAAAGACCGCGGAAGCTGGGCCTGGAAGGCAACCGCCTCGGAGACGTTTTGCCCCGGAATCATCTTGATCGCGCGATCGAGCCAGCCCGTCGGGGTGTTCTTATTCCCCGGCGTGCCCGTCTCCATGAAGTCCTGGGCGTCGAAGTGCGACCGGGTGAGGTCGTTGTTCCCCACCGCGTCGACGATCGCGAGACGTCCATCGTTCCACAGCGGCATGAGATCGCCGAGGAGCGGGTGAAGTCCGAACGTGTCGTCGAGCCGCAGCGCGCCGCCCGCCTGGCCCGGCCTCGGGACCGCGATCGCACCCCGGATGTCGTAGTACGCCGACTCTCCGTAGGGCACGACCATGTTGAGGGTGTCGACGCCGCCACGGATGAAGATCTGGACGAAGACCTTCGGCCCGGTTGCGGCCTGGGCGGTGCGCGACATCAGGGCCGACGGGCCGAAGCCGATACCGACGGCGGCGGCGGAGGCGGAGGCTCCGCGGAGGAAGATGCGGCGGGAGGGATCGAAAGGCATGTTCATGGCGTCTCTCCTACCGGACCTGGGACTCAGGGGAAGCCAGCAGCAACGCCGACACGCGCACCGCTGACGAGGGGTTCGTGATGCGCGTATCCACGCGCGTCGCCGCATCCAGGGTCGCCTGGCCGATGGTGCTGCCAAAGACCGCGCCATTGGCGGCCTTGGCCACCGAGGCCGGACTGGTGAGGTCGGCCCCCAGGGCGAAGTTCCTGACGTTCACGCTCACGCCGTTGACCAGGCCCTGAGCCAGATCGAGGGCGAAGTTCATGCGGTAAATCTGCGAGGAGGGGTTCAGCCACTCGGCGCCGCTGTCGGAGTAGCCGGTGGGCGGAATACACTGATACAACGGCTGGCCCATCTGCGAGAGGTAGGCCACTACGCTGCGGCTGGCTGTGACCTCTCCCCCCACCGCGCGGATCGAGCTGGCGACGTATTCGAAAGGCGTCTTCGGTTTCCCCGCGGGGCTGAACGCCTCGGCCCAGAATTCCGAGGATCCGATCATCGTCCGCAAGACCGCCTTGATGTCGCCCTCGCTGGCGATCCAGGTTTCCGCCATGCGATCAATGATGCTCAAGGGCGGAGTGTCGGAGACGAACCGCCGGGCGAGCTTGGTGGAGATGAACCGCGCGGTCCACGGATGATTGGCAAGGTACTTGATGACTCGTTCGCCATCGTCCTTCTGCCCGCCCGCGGCGAGTTGGAGCCCAAAAGCGCTCTTCGAGGCCGTGTCGTGCGCGGTCTGGAGATACCTGAAGTTGCCGCCACGGCCCACGTTGTCGATTCCCCACCCGGTGAAGGCGCGGGAGACATCGTAGACATCGGCCTGCGTGTAGCCGGCGTCGACGCCGACGGTATGGAGTTCGAGCAGTTCGCGCCCGTAGTTCTCGTTGAGGCCCTGCACGAGGCGGCCATTGACTGTGCGCGCCGCCGTCGACAGGTAGTTGTCGAGATAGAAGAGCATGGCCGGGTGTTCGGCGGTGGCCCTGAGCAGGGTTTCGAACTTCCCCATCGCATTCGGGCGGATGGCGTCGCGCTCGTAGGACTGAATCGAGTAGCGGACAAGACCGTCGTTGATGTTGACGTTGAAGTGGTTGAACCAGAAATCGGCGAGCACCTCATCGAGCTGGTTCGTGGTGTGGACGGACCGGATGAGCTTCGCGGTGTGGAAATTGTCGAGGTAGGCCTGGATCGACGAGGTCTGGTTGCCCGAATCGGCATAGGTCGTCAGCACCTGGGTGGTCGAAAGGCGCAGGGTGTTGTTTAGCGGGGTAAGACGCGCCTCGAGCGCGCCGTCGGGCCTGGGCTCGAGCTGATCGTTGACGTAGTCCTCGATCCCGCGTTCGAGAACCGTCTCGATGTCGGCTGGCCTGGGACCGAAACCCAGCCGATTCAGCGCGTGAAGTGCGGTTTTTCTAGCGAGTTCCGAAGCGGTGAGACCCATAAACGACCTCCGACTTCAATCATCTGAGCGGCTTCTTGGTGGTTACCGGCCCTGATGGCTAACCGGATCGTAAGCGATAATGAGGGGCCAAACCCGAACTGTCAAGCGTCGATCTCACAATCGGATCCCGCATCTGTTGAGGTTAGACCGAGCCCACGCCCGATTCGTTGAGTTCCTCGCCCGCCAAAAATTCAAGGAGCCACAAAAACCCATGAGCGTCACCGCCATCCGCCGAGTCCCCGAGGCCCGTAACGAACCGGTCAAGACCTATGCCGCGGGAAGCCCTGAGCGCGCCGAGATCAAAGCCCGCCTCAAGTCCATGGCGGCGGAGCGGGTCGACATTCCGGTGGTGATCGACGGGCAGCGGATCACCACGGGGCACAAGTCGTCGGTGGTTTCGCCTCACAATCACCGGCACGTGCTGGCCGACGTGCACGAGGCGACGGCCGCTCACATCCAGGCCGCGATCGACGCTTCGAAGCGCGCGCAACGGACCTGGGGCTCATGGGCCTTCGAGGAGCGGGCCGCGGTGATCCTCCGCGCCGCCGACCTTCTCACCGGGAAGTACCGCGCCGACATCAACGCCGCCACCATGCTCGGCCAGTCGAAGACGATCCACCAGTCGGAAATTGACGCCGCCTGCGAACTCGCCGACTTCTTCCGCTTCAACGTCTCGTTCGCCCAGGAGATGCTCCGCGAACAGCCGATCTCGAGCGAAGGGATGTGGAACCAGACCG
>Ga0163151_10008758_pt1 | contig 11254 bp, 14 predicted proteins | sample OliLakLV19MP5IB2_FD_145596 | JGI IMG/M metagenome (GOLD analysis project Ga0163151, IMG submission 145596) | Freshwater microbial mat bacterial communities from Lake Vanda, McMurdo Dry Valleys, Antarctica - Oligotrophic Lake LV.19.MP5.IB-2 | ecosystem: Environmental > Aquatic > Freshwater >...
GCCACATTAAATTTGATGGACGTGGATCTGGACGGTCAGGATGCCAAACGCCTTCATTATCAACTCTGGCAATCTCCGACACAACAAATCCAGGATGTATGGTAGTACAACTCACACCGGTACCCTTTAATTCAACCTGCAATGTGAGACCAATTGAATGTACAGCAGCTTTTGAAGCACCATAGGCTCCGACATAAGGATTAGGAAGATAAGCTCCTACACTGCCCACTAAACCAATGCGACCCTGGTTTTGCTTCAAATGCGGCAGGGTATATTTTACCGTTAAGGCTAACCCGGTTACATTACCTTGTAATTGCCTGTTCCAATCTTTTGCAGTCAACTTATCTATACTTCCAAAAACACCAAACCCAGCGTTGGCCACTGCAATATCTAAACGCCCCCAAGTGGCTATGATACTTTGCACAGCATTTTCTATTGATTTTTCTTCCATAATATCCACTGGAACTACCAATGTTTCTCCACCCGAATTCTTAATCTCAAGTGCAATCTCTTCTAATAATTCTTTTCGTCTAGCAGAAAGCACCACTTTATACCCTAATCTTGCCCACTCAAAGGCCATAGCTTTGCCAATACCAGACGAAGCACCTGTTATCCAAACTACGTATTCTTTTGTATTTGTCATTACAAGTTTTATTTAGTTTAACTTTTCGATTTTTAAGCTGACGCACAACGGTTTCGGGCTTGGCGAAGGTGGCGATTTTTACCATCCCGATACCTATCGGGATTGATACGGAGAACCAATGTTTGATTACCCCTCACGGATGGAATTCATAAAATACTCATCTGCCTCATCTGGGATTGTCCTATCAAAATTTTGTGTCATTTCTTTTTTGATTAATATTTTTAATTGTTGTTCAGTGCTAAACTATTTGTAAAGTATAATATTTCTCTAACAGACTTTGACGCTTATGTGTTGCAAGGTTAATAACATCGAAGCATTTATTATGTGTAAATGAACCCATATCTGAATCGCTGTTGATAAGTATAGCTCCCATTAAAATCACATATTTGCAGTTGTAGCTTGTATTTTCTACTAACTCGTTTATTCGTTTATCAATAGCCTCATAAATAACTTCTGTAGCTTCAAAAAGCGGCACTTGTGCGTTCAAAATTCTATCTTTTGCCTTAAATAAAATTTGTTCAATGGTATTCATTTGATAGTCCATTTCGCTAATATTTCCTGCTACTATTTGATCACTCAATAATTTATTAAGTGCTCCTTTTGCTGCACCACAGCAACCAGTATTTTTAGTTTGCCCTATACGATGAATTTCTCCAATTTTTCCATCTTTTGTAATGCCAATATGTGGTCCGTAATAAATTAGCACGGCTCCATCATCAGGTACATGGCTTGCAAAAGCTCCCATTCCTGTAAGTCCTGTAAAAGGGAAACCATCTAAACCACCCATTTTAAATGGCCCTAAAAACTCGTGAGCTCTTGCCGGATATTGGATACTATTTACATCATCGCTGCAAATACTATCCGCAAGCATAACTTGCGCTGGTTCTAAATCCAATTTATCTTCTAAATAATCGATAAATATATTTACACTATCAATAGTGGTTAATGCATTCGGGTAAAACTTTCGGATAATTTCTAATTTTTCTCTTTTTTTCATTTCTATATTTTTTAATGTTTAATTATTATAATATGATATTGTTTTTAGGTTGTAAGGCTTCTGGCAATTCCGTTTCTCCTAATATTTCTCTCATATCGCGTTCCATTGTGCGACTCATTTGTGAAATGGGGATGTCATTAGCACCACCCTCGAAAGGATTTTCAGTTCCTTCACCAATTTGATCTAAGGTTGTAAAGAACCAAGAGATCAACATTGTAAATGGAATGACCAACCATACCATATTGCCTTTCATTATTCCTTCTACACTTTCGTTGAGTTTGTCAAATTCTTTCATCATTCCAAAGGGCAACATGATGCTAAACATTCTGATAAAGTAAGTATTGGATGATGCAAACTGGCGTGGATAAGGAAAGTTTTTAATGCGTTCACTCTTGCCTTGGTGTTCGTATAATTCTTTTACCATTTTTTCAAACTCCAAAAATTTAAAATTATCAATTTTACCCTCATCCAAAAGTTGTTTTACAGTTTTTGATTGCATTGCCAGCAATTGCACTGTTTTATTTTTTGCATTCAAAATTTTACCTAATTCATCGGCTGAAAGGTATTTCTCTAGTTCAGACTCCAACTTTGTTTCACTTTCTGGAATGGTGTAAAATTCTTTGTACTCTACATTGTGCTTTTTGCCATTATTTTCCCAAGGTTTGCTTTCACGCATTTGATAACGTAAGGCAGTAAGCCATGCAAAATGCCGATATACCAAAAGTTTTGTCGTTTCGGTATCATTGAAAAAATCTCTACACATTACCCCCCACATTCGGCTGGTGTTAAGTATCGAACCCCAAATTTGTCTAGCTTCCCACGATCTGTTATACGTTTGCGTATTTTTAAAACCAACTGTAAATGCGGTAGCAGTTCCCAACAACGCCACCACAGCCCAAGGTATAGCCAACCACGTAAGTCCAACTATTTGATAAAGGATTACAGGAATAGTTGAGATAACTATGCCTTTGTATATGTTTCTTCTAGTCCAAAAAATAAATTCTTTAAATGAATATTGGTTTCCTGCGTGCATGTATTTTAATGTTTAGTGATTAATGTTTAGTGATCAATGTTATTGGTGATTAATATTTGTTTTTGGGAACATCCTTTTAATAATTAATTACTAAACATTAATCATTTACCGTTATTTTGTTTTGCTGTTTTTATACTTGCTGTTATCAGTTTTAATATTTCAATTATGTTTTGATTCAAACTTTCAAATTGTTCAGTTGTTAAATCTTCCGTTTGAAAAAGTAACTCTATCCAATATTGAGTTTCGTTGGCTTCTTTTTGTGCAATGGAAAGTTTATGAATGAAATCAGATTTTGTTTGTCCAAACTCGGCTTCACGAATCATAGCTCCAACAGAAGTTTCACTTCTCAATAATTGCTTTGAAAGTACAAACTCCTTCTTTTCAATAATTAAATATTTATACAAATTCACTATTCTAATAGCAAACGAAAATGACTTATTCTTTAGTAGATTTTCTTTCATCACTTAAATAGATTTATCATTAAACATTCATCATTTATCATTACTACTAAATTTACTTATTAATATTCCCACTAATACAACCGAGTAAAATTGTCCGGTAACTCCTAAAAGTGAGGTGAGTAATTTTGTAACATGTGTATTGGGCGTAATGTCGCCAAAGCCAATACTAGTTATAGTAATAGAGCAGTAATAAACCAAATCCATAAATACGTTTGCCGAATTAGCAATAGAAAATGAATTACCCATTCCTTTAAATGAATTTGGATTTAAGTAGTAAAAATGCTGCAAGACAAAGACGCTTATTTCTACTATTAAAAAATATCCACAAGCCGATGCTGTAATGATATCACGATTAACATAACTTGGCTTTATTAAAAACCGCAAGACTTCAATAAAAATAAAAAGATAAAATACGGCCAAACTAAAATTTAATGCAGTCATGAAAATGTGGTTGTTACCAACAAACGGAACACTTAATGGAAATGCAACAGCCACTATACTGAGTATAATCTTCAACCAATTTTTCCATTTACCTTTTTCAATAAAAACACCTGTACTTGCTATTGCCAAAACAACCATGTTGATTGGCCATAAAACTTTTGTATAAAAAACCATATCGGTTAAAAATACGCCAGAAAACAAATGCTGGATGAGTGCAAAAAGTAAGATTTCGTACTTGTAAGTATGTAAGATTTTTTTCATCATTTACTGGTTACACAAAGCAGGATATTTATATAATTCTGTTGTGTTTTCAACTTGTTTCACCAAAAAGTCCGCCACATCGGCACGGTTTATTGCTCCGATATTTATGCCATTAAAAAGGTTGGTTTCTACTCTATATTTTTCGGTTAATGGTTTGTCTTTTAATTTACCTGGACGCACTATTTCCCATTTCATTTTAGATTGAGAAATTATTTCCTCCATTTTTGTTTTGTCATCATACACGTCTTTCAGAAGAAATTTGAATATTAGTTTCATAAAAAAGGAATTGTATTTAGCACTTTCTCCGGCTCCAAAACCTGTCAAAATTATAAATGGGATTTGTGTATTTGTTTCTTGTTGCACCTCAACCAAAAGTTTAGCAAAGTCTGAATATAAAGTGGTTGTTTTGGTGCTCCTTCCTGTACCCAATGCCACAATAACGGCATCGGCATTTTCAATAGATCTTTTCAGGTCGATTCTATTGATCGCACTCCCTTTTAGAGTTGTCAAATTGGTATTACTAGGCAAAGAAATGTCAGACCTCGAAAGTGTAACTACTGTATGATTTCGTTGCAATGCAATTTTTACGGTTTCAAGACCAACACCTGCCGATGCTCCTATAATTGTTATATTCATTTTTTTGTTTTAAGAGTTGGTTTTTAATTCGTTTTGTTTCCACTATACATTCCGCCACTGTAATTAGTAGAAGCTTCGTTGGTAAGAAATAAAACCAGTTCAGCATTTTGTGTTGCATTAATAGTTACGGTTTCGTTCTCATCGAAAACAATGCTTTCGCTTTTTTCTAGTTTAATCGCTTTATTTATTTTGGCAATACCTTGAAAAACATAAAGAATAGCCGTCAAACCAGATTTAGGAAATTCAGGTAAGTTAAAATTTGTTGTATCGATGGCTTTGAAATCATAAATCCAAGTTTCACTAGAAAATTGAAGCGGTGTTTCACTTGTTGGTGATGCAATTAATCGCCATTCGTCTTTGCTATAAACTTCTTGTAAATCATGAAAAACTACTTCAGGTTTTAAATCTTTTTCTCCCGGACGGATAAAAATTTGCAACCCTTCGATATGCTCATTAACACTTTCTTCGTGATAAAAAATATTTCCGGCTTTCATCAACATCAATTTATTGGGGGTAATGTCTGCCGAAAATCCCTCCGAATCGGTATGTTTTACAATACCAGACCTAAAATAGGATAGAATTTCATCATTGATATGCGGATGCATTTTAATGATATTTCCTGCTGGGATAGTGGCATGGTCTATTCTTCCAATTGTGCCTACGCCACTATCATTTTTACCCCATTTCGTACCAGGATAACAGATTTTAATAGGGCCTTGTACAGTTCTGTTATCGTTACTAATTTTTATAATCATAAAGCTTTTTGTACAATGGAATAGAACGAATGTGTATGTCTTCCATATTTATTAATTTTAACGAAGGTACAAAAGCAGTATAAAAAATATACTACTTTTGCATAAATACTGGTATCTTTTAAGATACTACTAAATAATCTGAAATGAAAAATAAGCAAAAATACATTCAAAATAGAGACGTTCAAGATGTGATAGACATCATTGGTGGTCGGTGGCGTGGTGCAATTCTAGCAAGTCTTTGCGATAAGGAAAAACGGTTTAACGAACTCAAAAGAGATTTGGGAAGTATTACACCAACAACTTTAATAAAAGAACTAAAATATTTAGAATTCAGTAAATTAGTCAGCCGCGAAGCCGAAACTGAAAGTGCAGTTTCGGTTGTATATAGTTTAACAAAACACGGAAAATCATTAGAGCCCTTAATTGATCAAATTGTAGCTTGGGGGCAAAAACATAGAAAAATTGTGTTGGGATAATCTGTCCGATTAATTTTAGTAATGTTTCTGCTATGCGTTTGCAAACTGCTTACGCAGCAGTTTTGTTTTATAAAATTAGTTTGAAAATGTTAAGCTAACTTTTCATTGACTTAAACCAGTTATTAGTCAGCAAAGAATGGAGCAGCAAAAGGATTATCTACAAGCCAAAGCCAAATTCCATCAGCACTTTTCCGCATCATATTAGCCGAAGCACCTTTCATATTAATAGAATTGCCTTGCGGGTCTGTTGCTGTCATAGTCCATTTGTCTAACCAATACATCATATCCTTTCCGACTGGCGCATTTTTATGCTTATAAACTTTAATGTCTGCTTTCATATTGCAAAGATTAGCAACTACCTTTTCTATGTTGTCAAATCCACTAATTGTATTTCCGTCTTTGCCGATATAAATTGCCTCAGGGTCAAAGCAGGTCATTGCATTTTTCAAATCTCCATTGCGAACGCAATTTAAAAAGTATTCGTCTGCTTCATTAGGGTCTGTTCTGTCAAAATTTTGTGTCATATCTTTTTCTGTTTAATGATGTAAATGTGTCGTTTAGCATTACGCCTAATTTAAAATTGATTTACATAAGCTATTAGTCAGCAAAGAATGATGCAGCAAAGGGATTGTCTACAAGCCAAAGCCAAACTCCGTCTGCATTTTTTCGCATTATATGTGCGGAAGCTCCTTGCATTTTAATTGGATTTCCTTGTGGGTCGGTAGCTGTCAAAGTCCACTTGTCTAAACGATATATCAGGTCTTTACCGACTGGTGTATTTTTGTGCTTGTGAATTTTAAGGTTAGGTTTCATATTGCAAAGATTAGCAACCACTTTTTCTATGTTCGCAAGTCCACTAATTGCATTTCCGTCCTTGTCCATATACACTCCATCTGGGTCAAAGCAAGTCATTGCATTTTTTAAATTACCCTCCCGAATGCAATCCATGAAATATTCATCTGCCTCGTCTGGATTTGTCCTGTCAAAATTTTGTTTCATGTTTTTTTCTGTTTAATGATGTTAATGTGTGTCGTTTAGCATTACGACTAACGGTTTGGCGCTTGGCGAAGAAGCGGATTTCCGAAGCACTAAACTGTCTGCCAACACTGAACTTGATACCCTGCCCGACTGCGTCATTCAGGCGGGGAAGTACAATCCCGATAGCTATCGGGATCATTTAAGTACTGAACCCGCTTTTTTGCCAAACGCCTGTTATAGCCAGTGCTTTGTCATTTCGTCATTGCTTTGTCTTGAATGATTTAATTATAAAATAAGTCAGCGGCATAAAAATCAGTCCCATTGTTAGTGGTAAAAACCAAATTCCAAGTCCGTCTGCTTCTCCGTTTGCGTTTTGAATTGTCTTGAAAGCAATAAGTCCGAAAATAAAAACTATGATAAGTTTAAGGTATCTAATCAGTCTTGTCGCATTAGTATATTGTCTAAAAGCGTTGTCTTGCGTTATGTTGGTTGGGTAATTAAATACGTGAGGAAACTTATTTAATATTGTCATACCAATAAATAAAATTGTTGCTATTAATGGTAATGTCAAAATAGTCGCTTTTCCGCCAAATCCGTCAGCTTGTCCTGCTCCATTGTAATGTATCGGGATAGTGTCAGGTAAGTTTGAATAGTTTGTAATGGTCAAACCCCAAACTGCAACAATTAAAAACCAACTAACGATTTCAATTGTTTTATCCGCTGTCGTAAGATCTAATTTTATTTTCGGTCTTGCTTCCATTGTCAATTTATTTGTCTGTTGCCGTCATTTTAGCATTGGCTATAACGTTTTGCAGCTACCCGAAGGGCGGGATTTTTACCACAAAACTTGATTTGAAAAACTGAACTTCCAATAACCACAAAACTGTCTTTGGAAAACGAACCCCCGCCTTTTGGGTAGGTGCTGTTAGCAGAAGTTTTTATTTATTCAGTGCTATTATTATTGTCAATATTCCGATTGTTATACATAATGGTGAATAAAATTTTGTGTCGTTTTGTCCAAATTTTGTGTGTTTAATTTTCTTGAAAAATCCAACATAATTAAATTCTCCAATTACTCTCAATATAAAAACACTTGCAATTATCCATAGTCCATAGTTGTCAAGCCACATTGGAAAATTGAAGTTTATAAGTCCTGACTTAACTAAAATAAAAAGTCCAAACCCTAATAAACCAAACGCAACTATGAAAGTTGGTAAAAGTCCTGGCATCATTACTTTTGTGTTGTTGTCATTTTTTGTTGGAATTATAGCATCCTTTCCCCAACGTCCACCAAAGCCCCAATAAATATGTATTGACGAAAGAAAAAGAAAAATTAAAAATAATATTATCGAAATTATTGTTGTCATTGTTTGCCTGTTAGTTAAGATTAAAAATCATATCCATTTGTTTCTTATTTGCTGATTTTGGCAAATTTCTCATAATCTTATTCCTTAACCAAATGCCTAAATTATTTTCAATATGTGCCATTTTTCCAACTGTCCAACTTATATTTACAATTGTATGGGCTTTCTTTCTTCTTAAATTTTCATATTGTTTAAAGGTGTTTTCAATTGCTAATCCTTCGTCAAGCAGTTTGCCTAAAACATAAGCGTCCTCAATTGCTTGACAAGCCCCTTGTCCCAAGTTTGGTGTTGTGGCGTGAGCGGCATCTCCAATTAGACAAACATTTTCGGCTTGCCATTTGTCGATTGGTTTCAAGTCAATAATGTCGTTTAATATAATTTGTTCTTTATTAGTTGCCGAAATAATTTTTAAGATATCAGTATGAAATTCTTTAAATACTTCTAACAGGTTTGTCGTTTTTTTAGAAAATTTATTGGCATTTGTCAACGCATACCAATACACTTTTTTGTCGCTAATTTTCACGAAACCAAATCGTTTCCCTTTCCCCCAAGCCTCATTTAGTTCGTTATGATAATTTTTCGGCAAATCAATTTCGCAAATTCCTCTCCAACATTTTTGATTGGCATTTCTTAAAGTGCTTTCTTCAAACAGTTGATTTCTGACAACTGATTTTATTCCGTCTGCACCAATTACAAGTTTACATTCAAATGTGGTGTTATCTTCAAAGGTCAATTTAAATAATTCTTCCTTTTCAATTTTTGAAAGTCGCTTTGATAGGTTGATATTTTCAAATCCAATTTCATCGGCAAGTATCTTTTGCAATTCGCCTCTATGAATTGCAATATTGTGAACACCGTATTTTTTTTCATATTCTGAAAGGTCAACTACCGAAATGTCGTTGAGTTGTGTATCGGTAATTTTCATAAATGAAATTTTGTTTCCTACTTTTTCAATTTTGTCTTGAAGACCTAATTTTTGAAAAACCTGCATAGCATTATTGGCAATAATTATTCCTGCTCCAACAGGCTTGATTTCTGCTGAACTTTCATAAATTTTTACATTCAGTCCTTTTTGCTTCAATGTCAAGGCAGTGGTTAGTCCACCAATTCCTGCTCCAATTATGTTTACTGTTTCTGTCATTATTATTGGGTGTTGGGTGTCTTTGTAAAATTTCTGCTAACGACTAGTGTTTATGACGGCTGGCTTTTTTACAAATACTGTTGTAGATGCTTTTTAAAATATTTAGCACTATCAGCTACACTTTGCATTGGACTATGTGCATAGTTACCGCCTTGCTCCAAATAATAGTATTTGAGTCCCGACTCAACTGGATTTGGAAGTATTTTAGCATAGTCAATGGAACCATTCCCTAACTCGGTATAATCTCTTGTTACTTTGTCCATGTCTTTTAAATGCCACATCACATAACGCTTTGGTTGTTTGCTTATCAACTCTTTAGGGGTATGCTTAGTGGAATTCATCACCCAATACATATCCATCTGAAGTTTAACTAATGAAGGGTCTGTCTCTCTTAATATAATATCAAAGCCATTTTCTCCCCCTTGGTCTATAAATTCAAAACCATGATTGTGATAGGCAAATCCAATTCCCGATGAAGTTACTTGTTCTCCAATAACATTAAGTTTTTTAGAAATCAGTTTAAAATTATCCAAACTCCGCTGTTCTGGGGCTATCCAAGGCCATACTATATATTTCATGTCCAATACATGAGCTCCATTTATACACTGTTCTACAAAACGTTTTAAATCATCATCAGATTTAGTAAGATATGAAGAAAACCCATAATGCCCACTATTGGTAGTGATTTGTAAATCCTTAAGTATTTTCTTGAATTCTATAGCCTTATAACCATAATAAGTTCCTTTCTCACTATCAAACCCAAATGTTTCAAAATCTTCATAACCCATAGCTTTTGCAGCCTTTAATGTGGCGATTGCATTGTTAGTCATATCTTGGTGAATGGTATAGAGTTGAAGCCCCATTTTATATTTATTTTTTCCAAACATTGAATATGTTGGCAATGGCAAGATTGCAGATAAGACTAATGCTCCTGTATTTTCGATAAAATTTCTTCGATTCATAATAAAAAGGTAGTTTAATATTCTATAAAAATTTAATAAAAGATAGTTTTCCCGGATAGTTTAAGCTTGCCGCTAATCGAGTCACGCAAGGCAATTTCACCCCTGCGTTCTCATAGAACTGTACATGAAAGTCTCCTTTCACACAGCTCTTCTTGTTCAGTCACGAATGTAGTAATGCACTACGGATGAACCAATGCCCAATGCGGAAAAAGAATTGGATTTGTCTTGTACTTTTTCCTTAGCCATTTTACGCTTGCCATTTTGTAAAGCCGCTTTTCCCATTTCACCCATTTCAGAATGCGCTTGTTGAGATTGTTCCAACTAAATCTAAAATGACCCGTTGAGAATTTGCCATATTAGTTGATCAGCCCGCGCACTATGGGGCGCAGATCCGAGGCCAACTGTAATCAGAAAATAAGATACCTAATGCACTTTTATCTTGTCGTAGTCGCAAACGTAAACAACTACTTTCAGTATTGTCTATGCCATTACGAGACTTCAATCACTGGCTTAAGTTCTTCAGCTCCGTATAAAATATCTACAGGAATCATTGTTCCCGTTTTTCCTTATCCCTGCCTGCCGGTAGGCAGGGCTCACCACAAGAAAATTTTCATTCTCTCGCAGCATAAGGTGACTTGCAAACTCCTCCTACCAGGCGTTTGCGGAAGGCCATTCAATTGCTATTTAAGTATGCCGACCATTCTGTTCGCTCGAATTTCGCGCATAGTATTCTACTACTTCAATTGTCTTCCATCTTTTGTAAAACATTCAATGTTGGTTGAGGACATTGATTCAAGACACACACGGTTTACAACTACAAGAAGTTGGCGATTTCCCTGCCTGACTGCCTCAAGCAGGCAGGGAAGCACAAAACTGTCTGCCACCGCAAACTTGATACCCTGCCCGACTGCGTCATTCAGGCGGGGAAGCACAATCCCGATAGCTATCGGGATCATTTAACCACTGAACCGCCAATTTTTTGTAGGTGCTGTTAGCTGTAGCCAAGCTGTCCGTCCGAAGCGGTGCAGTGTCAAGTCCGCAGTAAAGTTTGTTAGAAGTTTTGAAGTCATTGTTTCATTTTTTGTTTCCAGTTATATGGATTCACC
>Ga0163151_10008762_pt1 | contig 11251 bp, 11 predicted proteins | sample OliLakLV19MP5IB2_FD_145596 | JGI IMG/M metagenome (GOLD analysis project Ga0163151, IMG submission 145596) | Freshwater microbial mat bacterial communities from Lake Vanda, McMurdo Dry Valleys, Antarctica - Oligotrophic Lake LV.19.MP5.IB-2 | ecosystem: Environmental > Aquatic > Freshwater >...
GAATATACTAATCAATATGAAATTAAACGTCTGTTTTACTTGGCATCATAACCGCACCCTAATTGGGGAGGCGGAAGCTTTGACGTAAGTCCAGCAAAAAAGGACCTACGAAGCAAAAAGCTTTAACCGCCAATCTTAAAAAGAGGCGGTTTTTTTGTGGAAAGAAACTATGATTTCAGATAGGGATGTATATTCAGAAGGAAGTAAAAGAGTTCCTCTTGCAGAGGGTTCGATTCTTGTTACCAGAACGAGAGGTCAAACTCCCGAAATGGTACTCGTTGAGAGAGTGTTGGAAAGGGGGGTTGGGATGATTAACTTACTTGATGGTCGTCCTTTTACAGCGAGTTTAGATTCTTTAGCTCGAGGACGGGTAGGTAGATCAGAAGTTGTGGGTGGTGTTGGTAGGAATGTTGATGTTGATAGTGAGGGGGGGGACAGGAAGGCAGAGTCTGAGTTGGGCACTGATATGGTTATTGTGACATCTAAGGGGGCAGGTGAGGAAGGGATCTTAACAATTGTATCAGGCACGGATTCTGGTAGTACGGTCCTATCAACACCTGAGAGGCCGGACAGGCAAATGCTAAGAGTGCCGACAGAAGATTTAAAGAAAGGAGAAAGTGACTCTCTGCAATTTACGCTCGTACCAAGCAAATTTTCACTATTAAAGGTGGCTCATGAATTGAATGGGCTGGTTGCCTCGCAGAAGTCGTTTGTAGAGCAGGAACCGATGATTCCATGTCCTGGAGGAGTGATATCAAGAGATGTGGAAGCTGCTGAGGTTATTGGGGGGTCACTGCCAGTGCGGACGATTGATGAGGTCCTTGAGCATCCGAATAAGGTATTTTTAGAAGGAATGAGGAGGGCTGCAGTTAGGATGGTTAAGGATGGGGATGCGCGACACTTAGTGGTTTTACTTGCATTAGGGTCGGGTGTTTTAGCTAAACTGCCAATTTTAAACAGAGGAGATTGATACTTTAATCTGTTTGACTTATAATAAATTAGTAACTATGAAGGGATTGGTTGGGATCCTGGAGTTGATTGGGCTATCAGAAATGAATGTTTGATCCAGAGACGAAACTGAAAAGACTGTAGCGTTTGTCGGTAACGGAGAACGCCAAGGAGAGTATTAATTTCAAGGTGGCACCGCCGTAATTAGCGTATAGCAGATAGCGTTTAGGGTATAGTTAAACGCAAAAGCTAAGGCACTAACTGGCCCTTGTTTGTTCATCAAGTTTTTTTGATGGATGAGCAAGGGCTTTTTTTGTGGAGTGAGATTGCTTCGTCACTGCGTTTCTCGCAATGACGGTAGTAAGAATATGGAATTGCCGAAGATTATTTTGAATAAAAAACCGACTTACCTGAAGATTGCGGAGGGGTTGGATTTGTTTGAGGTTTTTTCGAAAATTGAAGCTGAGTTTGAGAATTGTTTTATTTTGGAATCTTTGGGGCAGCAGAATAGTTTGTCGAGGTATTCGATTGTGGGATTTGATCCGGAACACATTATCGCTGCGCGAGGCAAAATCTTATATTTTGATGACCAGAAATTTGAGGTGGATAACCCTTATTTTGCGTTACGGGAAATTGTGCCGCAGGATTTATTTTCTAAATTTTATGCTGGTGGACTTATTGGGTTTATGAGTTATGAAGCTGTTAATTATTTTGAACCGTCTTTAAAACTTGAGGAACATAAGGATTTTGAAGCTTTTAAGTTTGGGGTTTATTTAGATGGGTTGGTGTTGGATAAAGTTACTGGAGAGTTGTTTTATTTTTATTATGAGGTTAACCGGATTGAGGTTATAAAGGAAATACTTGGAAGATCCCGAAACAAGTTCGGGATGACAGTATCAGTTAAATTTATTGGGGATACTTTAGATAAAAAAGGGCACGAGAGAAATGTTGAATATGTCTTGGATAAGATAAAGACAGGAAATACTTTTCAGTGTGAGGTGGGGTTTAAATCGGAGTTTAAGATTATAGGCGACTCACTTTTGATTTATGAAAATTTGAGGGAAATTAACCCTTCGCCTTTTATGTATTACCTGAAGTTTGGGGAGCAGAAAATTATTGGGGCGAGTCCGGAGTTATTGTTTAGACTTAAAAACGGAGATATGGAAACGTTTCCTTTGGCGGGGACTGCTAAACGAGGGGAGACGGAACCTGAAGATATGGAGTTGGCGCGACAACTATTGAATGATCCGAAGGAAATAGCTGAACATAATATGTTAGTCGATTTGCACAGAAATGATTTAGGAAAAGTTGCAAAATTTGGGACTGTAAAAGTTCGTAGTTTGATGGATATCAAAAAGTTCTCGCATGTTCAACATATATCTTCTGAGATATCCGGAGTTATCAAAGATGACTGTGATATGTTTTGTGCTTTGTCTGCCTCATTTCCGGCAGGAACTTTGACTGGGGCGCCGAAGATTGAGTCGATGAAAATTATTAACCGATTAGAACAGATGTCTCGTGGTCCTTATGGGGGAGCTGTTGGGCATTTTGGGTTTGACGGAAATTGTACTTTTGCAATTTCGATAAGATCGCTATTTATTTCGGGAGAGTACGGATATGCTCAAACTTCAGGAGGAGTGGTTTTGGATTCTGAACCTGAGAAAGAATATGAGGAGATCGTTAACAAATTAGCAGGTATGAGAAAGGCATTGAAAGTATGAAAGTTTTGATTATTGATAATTATGATTCTTTTACTTATAACCTTTACCAACTTGTTGGGGAGATTTTGGAGAGGGAGAACAAAGATTTTGTTTTAGATGTTTTTAGGAATGATGAGATTTCTATTTTACAGATAAAAAAAGCGGGTTATGAGAAGATTATTATTTCGCCAGGACCTGGGGATCCTTCGGATGAGAAATACTTCGGGGTTTGTGGAGACGTTTTAACTTATTTAGGAAAGACAATTCCGGTTTTTGGGGTTTGTTTGGGGATGCAGGGAATCGGGCATTATTATGGAGGAAAGGTTTCTCAGGCTTCGAATGTAATGCATGGAAAGACTTCAATTATTAAACATAGCGGGTCAGGATTATTTAAAGGGCTACCGCAGGATTTGGAAGTTATGAGGTATCATTCTTTAATTGTTGAAAGTGATAATTTACCAGAGGATTTGGAAATTGTAGCAACAAGTCAAGACGGGGGAATAATGGGTTTACAGCATAAGAAGTTTCCTATAATGGGTGTTCAATTTCATCCTGAATCTTTTGCTACAGAAGGGGGAAAACAAATAATTAAGAATTTTTTGTTTAATAATTAATATGAATATTAACGATTACTTAAATTTAATACCGAAACAGGATATGACAAAAGCTCAGTCGAAGGATTTACTGAGATTGATGATTGAGGATGCTTCTTCCGAACAGATTGCTGGGGTTTTAAAAGCTCTAGCCAATAAAGGCGAAACGGTAGATGAGATAGTTGGATTTGCTGAAGGAATGAGAGAACGGATGTTAACGGTTGTAACTTCAGTGGAAGCTATAGATATTGTTGGTACGGGGGGAGATGGGTCTGATTCTTTTAATATTTCAACTGTTTCAGCGATTGTGACTGCTGCGTGTGGAATTCCAGTTGCAAAGCATGGGAATAGGGCGGCTTCTTCTTTGTGTGGAAGTGCGGATGTTTTGGAAGCGTTGGGTGTGAATATAAATTTAACTCCAGAAAAGGCGGAAAAAGTTTTGGGCAAAGTTGGAATGGTATTTTTGTTTGCACCGGTGTTTCATCCGGCGATGAAAGTTGTGGGACCGATTCGGAAGGAACTGAAGATTCGAACTATTTTTAATTATCTGGGGCCATTTTTGAATCCGGGGAAAGTTACCAGAATGCTACTAGGAGTTGCGAATCTAGAGCTGGCAGGAAAATTTTTGGAGATTGCTAAGAAACTTAATTTTGAACATTTAATAATTGTAACTAGTAAGGATGGGATGGACGAGATAAGTGTGGCGGATAGAACCATGGCTTTTGAATTGAAAAATGGAGAAGTTAATGAGTTCGTTATTGATCCTCAGGAGTTGGGATTTAAGAAATATTCTAAGGAGGAGCTAGTTGGGGGAGATCCTAAGTTGAATGCTGAGATTGTTAGAGAAATTTTAAGTGGTCAAGAAACTGGTGCAAAAAAAGAGGCGGTTATTTTGAATAGTGCTTATGCGCTTTTGGTTGCGGGTAAAATTACAGATATCAAAGAGGGAATAAACATTGCCAGTGAGGCAATCGAGTCGGGAAAAGCTTTAGGGGTTTTGGAGAATTTAATAAAGGAGACAAATTTATGAATGACACGATTAAAAAAATTGTTGAAACTAATGAAGGGGATTTACTTGAAAGAAAAAAAAGCACAACGGTTTTTGAGATGCAAAGGGTGATAGGTCGACTTCCAAAAACTTGGGAATTTGCGGGAGGGTTTAGTGAGTTCGGGATTATTGCTGAAATAAAATTAGCGTCTCCTTCGGAGGGGGAACTTGCTGATTCAGAAGATGTTGTAGATATTGCAAAAGATTATAAGCAGAGCTTGCCATCTGAAGATGGTAAAAAGTGGGGGGCGGATGCGATTTCTATAATAACTGAGAAGTATTTTTTTAAGGGAGACGCTAAATTTATTAAACTTGTAAAGGAGAAAACGGAGCTGCCGGTTTTGCAGAAGGATTTTATTGTTGATTCTTTTCAAATTTATGAATCAAGGATTAACGGGGCTGATGCGCTTTTATTGATTGCGACGATTGTTTCACTTGAGGAGTTAAAGGAATTTGTTGATTTATGTTTGGAAATTGGGTTGGAACCTGTGGTTGAGATACATGATGAACTTGATTTGGAGAATGCCCTGCAGACTAACACTAAAATTATTGCTGTTAATGCTAGAGACCTGAATACTTTTAAGGTCGATGTTGAAAGGGCTTGCGAATTGCTTGAGAGAATTCCTGACAACTTTTTGAAATTGGGATTTTCGGGGGTTAATTCTAAAGAAGAAGTTGAACAATATAGAAAGGCGGGTGCCCGAGGAGTTTTAGTTGGAACTAGTCTTATGAAATCGAAGGTGAAAAAAGAATTTTTGGAGGGACTGCGATGATTAATGTGAAGATTTGCGGGATAAGATCGGAGATGGCCGCACAGACTGCTGTGTATGCGGGAGCGAAATTTTTGGGGTTTAATTTTGCATCAGGGTCGCTTCGGAAAATTTCACCAGTTGTTGCAAAACAAATTATTGACCAGGTAAGAGCTCAGGTTAAAATTGTCGGAGTTTTTCAGAATCAAAAAATTGAGGAGGTTAATAAGGTAGCCGATTTTTTGGATTTGGATTTTGTTCAACTTCACGGGGAAGAAGACGCCGAGTATGTTCAGGAGGTGGAGAGGCCGGTTATAAAGGTTTTACAGCTTGATGCAGATTTTGATATAACGGAGACGCTGAAAGAAATGAATAAGTTTAGTGTTGATTATTTTCTTTTAGACAGAAAAAAACAGGGTAAGGGGAAGATGTTGAGTGTTAAGAGTATGGCTGTTGTTTGTAAAGAGAAACAAGTGTTTGTGGCAGGAGGTTTAAACTGCGAGAATGTAGCGGAGATAGTTAAGGCAGTAAAACCGTTTGGGGTTGATGTGGCTTCAGGGATTGAAACTAATAGAATAGAGGACACTGAGAAGATAAAAATGTTTATAGAAAAGGCAAAGGGGGGCGTAAGGGGGTAGGTATTTTTTCGCTTCGCTCGAAAAATAAAATATGAATAAAGGGAAATTTGGACAGTATGGCGGGAGGTATGTGCCGGAGATGTTGATTCCGGCTCTTGAGGAACTTGAAGCGGCTTATGAAAGTGCTAAAAAAGATCCGGAGTTTAAGAAGGAGTTTTTGGATTTGGTGCATAATTTTTGTGGAAGGCCGACGCCTTTAACTTTTGCTGCAAACTTAACTAAAAAATTAGGTGGAGCTAAGATTTATTTTAAGAATGAAGGGTTGAATCATACTGGAGCGCATAAGATTACGCATTGTATTGGGCAGGGTTTACTCGCAAAGAGGATGGGTAAAACGCGGATTATTGCGGAAACGGGGGCGGGGCAGCATGGGTTAGCGTCAGCGACTGTGTCGGCGAAACTGGGAATGTCGTGCACTGTTTTTATGGGGGAAGTCGATTTTAACAGGCAAAGACCTAATGCGTTTTGGATGGAGCAATTGGGGGCGGAAGTTGTGCCGGTTATGTTTGGATCAAGGACTTTAAAAGACGCGGTTAACGCGGCGATTAAAGATTGGATTGAGAATGTTGATGACTCTTATTATCTTTTGGGATCGGTCGTTGGGCCGCATCCCTACCCGACTATAACGCGGGATTTTCAGGCGATTGTTTCTAAAGAAGTTAGAGAGCAGATTAAGAAGTTTGAGGGGAAATTGCCGGACTATATCGTCGCTTGTGTTGGAGGAGGAAGTAATGCGATGGGTATTTTTTCCGGGTTTTTAAAGGATAAAAGAATTAAATTAATTGGAGTAGAGGCGGGAGGTAAAGGTAAGGGTGTTGGTAAAAATGCTGTTAGGTTTGATGGAGGGAAAGTTGGAGTTGTGGAGGGGTATAAATCGTATTTTCTTCAGGATTCGGATGGGCAACTGGCAAAAACTCATTCGATTTCAGCGGGGTTGGATTATGCAGGGATTGGGCCGGAACTTGCTGATTTGCATGATACAGGGCGGGTAGAATTTACATCAGTAACGGATGCTGAAACTATTGAGGCATTCAAAACTTTGGCACATGAGGAGGGAATTATACCGGCTTTGGAATCGGCACATGCTGTGGCTCAGGTTATAAAATTGGCGCCGAGGCTTAAGAAATCTGAAATAATTGTGGTGAATTTATCGGGACGGGGAGATAAGGATTTGTTTATTGTGGCCAAGGCGATGAAGGATAAGAAGTTTGAGAAATTCCTTAAGGAATATTTGGAGGGGTATAACGAGGACTAGCGCGGTATTTTCTCGCGTTGCTCGAAAAATAAATATGAAATTAATGACGCATGTTGTGGTTGGATATCCGACACTCCAGGACACAGAGGAACTGATTCTCTTGATGGACAGAACTGGGGTGGATTATATCGAATTACAGATTCCTTTTTCTGATCCTTTGGCTGATGGGCCGACTATTATGAAAGCTTGTGAGGCTTCTTTGGAAAAGGGGAATAAAGTTTCTGATGCATTTTTGCTCGCTTCGCGGCTTAAATCTAAAGTTAAAACCCCTTTATTATTTATGGCTTATTTTAATACGGTTTTTAATTATGGAATTGAGAAATTTTGTAAAGACTCGAAAGAAGCTGGGATTGCAGGATTAATTGTTCCTGATTTTCCCCTCGAAGAAGAAGAGACAGAGCATTTTAATAGAATATTGAAAGATAATAATTTGCTTAATATTAAAGTTTTGTCACCGGCTTCAACAGAAGCGCGAATTAAAATGAATGCAGAAGTTGGGACGGGGTTTGTATATTGTACGGCGCGGCAGGGGATTACTGGGGCTGAGAAGGGATTTGATCCATCTGTAATTGAGTATTTAAAAACTGTTAGAAAGCATTTTCAGATTCCGGTGGCTTTAGGGTTTGGGATTTCTAAGAGGGAACATGTTAGGCAGATAGAGGGGCTGGCGGATATGGCAGTTGTGGGAAGTGCGATTTTGGATATAATAAACTTGCACCCGAAGGATTATCTGAGGCATATAGAGAGATTTTTAAAGGGCTTGAGGTGAAATTCTGAGCAAATTGCTAAATTGCTTCATTGTTTCATTGCTAAAAACACATTATGAAAAAAACAGTTTTATCGGGAATAAGAGCTACCGGGAGATTGCATTTAGGTAATTATCTTGGCGCGGTTAAGGGGATGTTGGCATTACAGGATAATCCTGAATATGAAACATTTTATATGGTGGCGGATGTTCACACTATAACTACTCCGTATGATGTTGAGGAGCTAAAGAAGAATAGGCGAGAAGTTATTATTGATTATCTAGCTGCGGGTTTAGATCCTGAGAAATCGGTTATTTTCCAACAAGCGGAAGTTCCGGAGCATTTAGAGCTAGCATTTTATTTTTCATCGGTAGTTACTATTGCCAGAATGCAGCACCTACCGACATTTAAAGACAAGGTTAAGCAGTATCCAGATTCAGCAACTATGGCGCTTTTGAATTATCCAATTTTAATGGCTGCTGATATTTTAGTTTATAAAGCGGGGATGGTGCCTGTGGGGATAGACCAAGAACCCCATTTGGAGGTGGCGCGTGTGATTGCTAATAACATGAATTCGGCATATTTGACTGATTTTCCGGAACCAGTTAGATTTGCAACCCGGGGGGAATATGTGCCTTCTTTGACTGGAGAGGGGAAGATGAGTAAAACGGTCGAGGGGAGTTTTATTAATATTACTGATGACCTGGAAACTATTAAATCGAAAGTTGCTAAAATGCCGACTGATTCCGGGTCGGGAAGTATTCCAGCTACAGGTGCTGAAAAAGGAAGTTCGATTGCGACAGTTTTAGCATTTGTTGAATTATTCCAGGGTAAAGAAAAAGTTGAGGAGTATAAAAACCTTTATATGAGTTCAGGAATTAAATATGGGGATTTGAAAAGGGAACTTTCTGATGCTATTTATGAAGAGTTGAAACCGCTTCAGGAGAAACGAAGAGAATTGGAGAATAATCCTGAGTTTGTTAATAAAGTTATAAAAGAAGGAGCTGAGAAGGCTCGTATCGTAGCGCAAAGGACTTTGAAAGAAGTGAAAGAAAGGATGGGCCTTTTATAAATGGTAACGATTGATGATTTTTTGAAACTTGAGTTTAAAGTCGGGATAGTTTTGGAGGCTGAAGAAATAGAAGGGTCGGAGAAGCTTTTGAAGTTGAGTGTGGATTTGGGGGGAGAGGAGCCAAGGCAGGTTTTGTCTGGGATTAAAGCTTATTACAAACCTGAGGATATAAAGGGGAAGCAATTTATTTTTATAACTAATCTTGAACCGAGGAAAATGATGGGGTTAGAGTCTCAGGCGATGATTATGGCGGCTGATGCTGAAGATAATGTTGTTTTATTGACGCCTCAACAGCAAGTTCCGGCAGGTTCCAAAATTCGTTAGTTACATTTGGAAGAAGTGAGCTCTTAGAATCTCTAAACCTAGTACAATATTAGTAATGTCCAAAGTTTTTCTTTGTTTAGTTATCCTGGGGATGTTTGCCTTTTTGACTTTTGGGCCGGTTGATACGAAGTTTAAGAAAGCGGCGTCTCAGTATACTGGTTTGACGAAATTGACTATTCCTATTTCGGGTACGGGGTCGATGTTTCCGACGTTTCCCAAAGGCAAAGGGAAGACACCTAAGGAAGTGGCTGAGGAGTTGGCGGCGGAGGTGCAGATGTATGTTTATCCTAATCCGCGATTTAAGCCGGGGCGGGGAGATATTGTTGAATTTAGGAACGCGAAGACTGATGAGATTGAAACAAGAGAGTTTGAGGATAGTGAAATCTCGGGGTTTGTTAAAAGGATAGTTGGGGTGCCGGGGGAGACTGTTGAGATTCGTGATGGGCAGGTTTTAGTTGATGGGAAAGTTTTGACAGAGGCATATACAGCTTTAGCCAGTTCGACGTTTGGTGGGGAATTTTTAGCTGACTGTACAAAATTAACAATTCCTCAAGGGAAATACCTGGTTTTGGGAGACAACAGGAAAGCAAGTAATGATTCAAGGCATGATGTTGGTCTGATTGATGAAAAAGATATTGGTTTTATGTTGCCATATGCCGAACAAAAAGGAGTTTGGGATAAGAACTTTCGGGATACTTCAAAGGATTTAGAACAATCATCAAAGATTCAATTGGATAGGCAGAAGTATGTTGAATTCTTGAACTCAATAAGGTCTCAATCCGGGCTAAAACCTTTGAAATATGAGGCTAAACTTGAAACTTCAGCCAGTTTGAGAGGGAAGAATATTCTTAAGTTCAATGATTTTTCTTTTGAGGCGACAAAATCGGGCTATACCATAGAGAAGTCATTTAGTGACAGTAATTACTGGAATCCGGTAAGAGGAGAAAGCACGATTCAGGGGTATTATTCTGCTGATGAATTGATAGAGGGGTTGACTGAGTTTAAGAAGTCCGGGGGAATTTTTAGTGATAAGGATATATCCGAAATCGGGATTGCTGAGGTGCAAGGAGAGATCAATGGTTGTCCGACACAAGTAATTATTCAGCATTTTGCGGGGTATGTGCCGCCAAATTATAGTAAGGAGCAGGTAGAGTCTTATAGACGCGGGCTGGCTAATTTGAAAGAGATAGCTTCGTCTTGGGGGAGATTGAAAACTGATAATAGTGATTTTTACCTGAAAAACCGAACGGAAATAGATCGGATTAATCAAATTATTCAAACCCGTATAGCCCGTCTTGAGCCTATTGTTGCTAAAATTATTGCTAATCAATGGCTTTCTGGAGCAGACAATGCGTATACAAAAGAGGATGAAAAATTAGCTGCAGAGCAGAATAATTTAGCTGAGAGGATAAATAGTGCCATCCGGAACTTCTAGAATTGTCGAGTTGATGCTCGTTGGTAATATAAAAACTATTCTGATATACTAGGCGCCAAATGGCTAACGGTAAGAATTTCATCAAACTTCCTAAAAATAAATTTACGTCTTCTTTTTCGGGCAAGAAAAACGGTAATCCCAAACAGAGCCGAATGAACTCAATAATTAAGACTGTAGGGATTTACGCACTTATCGGATTGGCTATTTTAGTTTTCCTGAGCGGCTTTTCCAACTCTTCCGAGTCAGGAAGCGAGATCCCTTTATCCCAGGTTATAAATGAAATTAAGGAGGGGAAGGTTGATAAGGTTAGTTTAGAGGGGGAGAAGGTTGTAGTTGACTACAAAGATTCAGATAAAACTGGTCAATCGAGGAAAGAAGCAGGAGAGTCGATATACAGGATTTTTGAGAGTGCCGGGGTGGATCCTTCAAAAGTGAATATTGAGGTTAGGGATATGTCATGGAGGCAGAATTGGGTATCGATTATCGGGACTGTTTTGCCGATTTTGATAATGGTTGGATTTTTCTTATTAATATTTAGACAGGCTAAAGACGGGGCACAAGGAATTTTTTCTTTTGGACAATCACGCGCCCGCTTATTCACTAAAGATCAACCACAGATTAAGTTTACAGATGTTGCTGGGGTTGATGAAGCTAAGAAAGAACTAGAGGAGGTAGTCGATTTTTTGAAGAATCCCGCTAAATATAAAGAAATTGGAGCGCGGACTCCGAAGGGTGTTTTATTG
>Ga0163151_10008763_pt1 | contig 11250 bp, 8 predicted proteins | sample OliLakLV19MP5IB2_FD_145596 | JGI IMG/M metagenome (GOLD analysis project Ga0163151, IMG submission 145596) | Freshwater microbial mat bacterial communities from Lake Vanda, McMurdo Dry Valleys, Antarctica - Oligotrophic Lake LV.19.MP5.IB-2 | ecosystem: Environmental > Aquatic > Freshwater > Lake...
AGGAATTGAGCACGGTCCGCGAACGGACGCGCACGTCCTGCGCGGCCTGCACGATCGGCTGCGAACATCTGTACGCCACAAAATCCGGCGGCGGCGTGCGACTGGAGTACGAGAATCTGTTCGCCCTCGGCCCGTTGTGCGGGATTGATGACGCCGACGTCGTCCTCGAAGCCTGCCGGCGATGCGATGAACTTGGCCTCGACACGATCAGCGCCGGCGGCACGATCGCCTTCGCGATGGAATGTGCCGAACGGGGCTATCTCGACGAACCCTGGTTGCGGTTTGGCGACGGCGCGGCGTTGCTTCGTGCCTTGGACCAGATCGTCAGCGGTGACGGCCTCGGTTCCAGGTTGGCGGAGGGGAGCCGCCGGTTGGCGAACGACATCGGCCAGGACACCATCGCCTTCGCTCCGCAAGTGAAGGGGCTCGAAATCCCCGGCTACGATCCCCGCGGGTTGCAGACGATGGCGCTGGGGTTCGCCGTCGGTTCCCGTGGAGCGGATCACAACCGCTCGGGGGCGTACGAGGTCGATTTCTCGGAAGCCGTCGACCGCCGCAACGTCGGCCCGGAAGCCGCCGTGCTGGCCGTCGAGACCGAAGACAAAGCCGCGCTGATGGACTCGCTGATTCTGTGCAAGTTCCTCCGCGGCGTGTTCGTCGATTTCTTCGCCGAGTCCGCCGAGATGCTGCGGCTGGTGACGGGGTGGGACGTCACGCCCGAAGAGCTGCGTGAGACATCGCAGCGGATCGTCACGGCGAAGAAGCGGTTCAACATCCTCGCGGGCTGGACCCCCGCCGAAGACACGCTGCCCGAGCGGATGCTGCGGACGCCGCTCCCGGACGACGTTCAGGCCCAATTGTCGCCGGAGCGGTTATCGGCGCTGGTTCGAGCGTATAATCAGGCCCGCGGCTGGACGCCGGACGGCTGGCTGGAGTGATGTGAGTGGCCAGTTGTCCGTGGTCAGTGGCAAAGAGACGTTGTTCCCACGGAAGACAGGCTGCCTTTTCAGCCCCGGAGGGGCGATAGATCGTAGCCCCAGGCGTAAGCCTGGGGGGGCAATGCAGAGAATCGCGAAGCCCCGAAGGGGCGGCAGAGATCGAATGCCGTTCGATGTTCTGTCGCCCCTCCGGGGCTATTAGTTTGTAAGAACCAAACCCCAGGCTTACGCCTGGGGCTACGATCTGCCGCACCTTCGGTGCTGAAATCAAAGACCAGCAATCCTAGTCAATTTGCCTTCCCCCCTGACCACGGACAACGGACCACTGACAATGTCCCAAACCTTCATCCTCATTCCCGGCCGGACCAGCGATCAGGGGTGCGGCATCAGCGAGGGGAAGTTCCTCGCAAAGTACCAGCGCGAAATCAACACGCTGCAGGTCGCGCCCGGCGACATGGCTCGATTGAGCCTCGTCGAAGGGGACCGCGTGCGGCTGACCGGCGAGCACGGTCAGGTCGAGGTCGCCGTCACCGCGGCCAAGAAGGACGAACTTCCCGAGGGGCTGCTGTTCATCGCCTATGGCGACATCTCAAGCCGGCTGATGGGGGGCGACACTCACGGCTCCGGCATGCCGACCAGCAAGTGCCTGGACGTCACGCTGGAAGTGCTGAAGTAGCGGCGATCCCGTGCGCCAGATCGGCGAGTGACCCGGACGCTCAAAGCGTCCGGGTCACTGTTCAAGCACGGCTTCATTGACCCCGCCGGCGTTTCTTCGGACGTGCGGTCTTCGGCGCGGGCGCGGCCTTGGCGGGAGCGCGGCGTTTATTGGTCACATCCTCGACCAACCGCAAATCCAGCGTGCGGCGGTGCAGGTCCACCTTGGCGACTTCGACCGTCACGCGGTCTCCCAGGCGATACGTCACGTTCTTGCGGCGGCCGATCAGGCAGTGCCCCTTTTCGTCGTAGTCGTACTGGTCGGGCGGCAGGTTGCGCATGTGGACCAGGCCGTCGACCGGCAGTTCGACGCCGACGCAGAAGAAGCCGAACCGTTCGACGCCGGTGATCGTGGCCGGCATCTGCAGGCCGGGGTGCTCGGCGAGGTACGTGAGCAGCTTGATCTTGGTCAGCTCGCGCTCCGCCGATTGCGCCCGGCGCTCGGTGTCGGAGCATTGCTCGCCGAGCTTCACCAGTTGCATGAACGACGGGACTTTCGTCTTGTGCTTGCCATCGCGCGGGGCGAGCAGGTCGAACAGCCGATGAATCGTCAGATCGGGATAGCGGCGGATGGGGCTGGTGAAGTGGCAGTAGAACGCCTCGTTGAGCGCGTAATGCCCGACCTCCTGCGGACCGTAATCGGCCTGCTTCATGCTGCGGAGGACGGCGAAGCTGATCGACGTCTCGACCGGCGTGCCGCGGACGGCTTCGAGCAGCTTCCGAATCTCGCCGCGGCCGACCCACGGCTTGGCCTCGAACCCCAGCCCTTTGACGAAGTCGCCGAGCGCCTTGAGCTTCCGCTCGTCCGGCGTGGCGTGATTGCGGTGCAGATACGGCAACCCCCGTTCGGCGATCGCCCGAGCGACGGCGATGTTCGCCGCCAGCATGAACTCTTCGATGAGCTGGTGGCTCTCGTCGTGAATCGCCTGATGCGCCCCGGCGACGCGGCCGTCGGCGTCGAAGTCGATCTTCACCTCCGGCAGTTGCAGATCGAGCGCCCCGGCGGCGAACCGTTTGCGGCGCAGCATCATCGCCAGCGTGTGCATCCGCACGAGCAGCGCCCGCACCTTCGCCGAAACCTTGCCCTTGTGCTGATCGGGGTGCTCGATGATCGGCAGCACTTCCTCGTAGGCGAACCGCTGCACGACTTTGATCGCCGAATGCGCGAAGTCGCTGCCGACGACGTTACCCTCGGCGTCGAAGTCGATGAACGCTGACTTCGTGAACCGCACGTGCCCCGCCTGCAAACTGGCGAGTCCGTTGGAAATCTGCTCGGGCAACATCGGCAGCACGCGGTCGGGGAGATACACGCTGGTCCCGCGATGCACGGCCTCTTTATCGAGCGGCGATCCCGGCTGCACGAAATGAGCGACGTCGGCGATGTGGACGCCCAGCCGCCAATGGCCCTTCTCGTCGTGGGTCAGCGAAATCGCATCGTCGAAGTCGCGGGCATCGACGGGGTCGATGGTGACGATGGTGTCGTGCGTCAGATCCAGCCGGCCGCCGAGGTCGGTTTCGTCGAACTGCCGCACCTGTTCGCGGGCGGCCTCCATCACGGCTTCTGGAAACTCGTCGGGCAGGTTGAACTCGTGAATGATCGACAGGCAATCGATGCCCGGCTCGCCGTGCGGGCCGAGGACGTGGGTGATGACCCCCTCGGCGGCTTCCGTCGCGGTGGGGAAGCGGACCAGTTCGAGGACCACCTTGTCGTTGACCTTGGCCCCTTTCGCGCCGGGATCGCCGACGTAGACCGGCTCGTCGACGTGACCGCCGTCGATGGTGACGTACGCCTGGCCGTGATGTTCGTGATAGGTGCCGACGAACGTGGACTTGGCCCGTTCGACGATTTCCACGATGCGACCGCAGCGTTGCCCGCCGGTGCGCACGCGGCGCGAAATCACAAGGCGGACGGTGTCACCGGAGAGCGCGCCGTGCAGGTCTTCGGGGAAGATGTAGATGGCGTCGTCGCTGCGCGACGTCGGCGCGGGAGGGATGACGGGAAGACTCTCGGCGTCTTCCTCGCTCGCGCTCGGGGCTATGACAGAGCGGAAATACCCCGCGCCGCTCGTCGTGCGGCGGACCGTGCCGACGAGACTCTCTTCTTCGCGCTGCGGCCCCACTCGTCCGCCGCCGAGCCGTTTGAGTTTGCCAGCGACGACGAGTTGCTCGATCGCCGCCTTGAACGGCGACCACTGCGACTGTTTCACCTTGAGCAGCTTCGCCAGCTCCTTGGGCCGCACCGATTCCGCGTCGGCGGAGGCGAACCAGGTGAGAATCGAGCTGCTGAAATCGGACATTAGTCATCCCTGAGCGGGGGGCGTTTCGCCATTCGACACACCCGCCGTCACAACTCCCTTGAACAGTTTCCGGTCGAGCCGCGGCTGGAACATCGTCCAGTGCGAGCCGCTGTTGGGGTCGCTGGCGATCGCCTGGCTGAACTCGAAGATCTTGGCGTCGAGGTTGTCGATGAGGTGCAAGGCGATCGCGACGGCCGTCATCGGCAGCCGCGGGCTGCCGAATTCGTAGCTGCCGTGGTGGCTGAGAATCAGATGCTTGAGCTGCAACTGCAACTCGGTGGGAAACCGCTCGCCGCGGAGTTGTTCGGTCTGGCGGATCTTGTCGGACAGCATCTCGACGCCGATCACCAGATGGCCGAGGAGCTGCCCCTCGTCGGTGTAGACGAAGCCCGAGTCGCACGACAGTTCGCGGAGCTTCCCGATGTCGTGCAGAAACACGCCGGCGAGCAGCAGGTCGCGGTCGAGCAGCGGGTAGACTTCGCACACCTTGTTCGCCAGCCGCGACAGCGTGACGATGTGCTCCAGCAAGCCGCCGCGATGTGCGTGATGCGCCTTCACCCCCGCGGGCATCTCGCACAGCAGCTTCACCAGCGGCTCGTCGGTCAGGAAGCAGGTCAGCAACTGTTTCAGCACCGGTTGCTGCACGCTGTCGATCACGGCCGTCAGTTCGGCCAGCAATTCCGCCGAGTTCTGAGCGGGCCCAGGCTCAAACTCCGCCGGGTCGAGGCCGTCGGCGGGGACCGGCGTGATGTGCGACAGGATCATCTGCAAAGTGCCCTGATACACCTGCACTTTGCCGCGGATTTTCGCGTATCCGCCGCTCTGGATGGCGTCGCACGAGGTTTCGGTGACGTTCCACATCCGGGCGTTGATGACGCCGGTCTTGTCGCGGAGATCGGTCGACAGATACAGCGCCGCATTGCGGTTGGCCCGCAGTTGCCGGTCGGCGACGTAATAGGTTTCCTCGACGAGGTCGCCATCCTTGAGTTCGGTGATGTACCGCCGGGCCATGCTGCTCGCTGCCTTGGATGCGTGTTTGCGTCTTGCGTAGGGTGGGCCGAGTCCGCGAGTCCCACCACGTCGATGGTGAAAATGCTGGTGGGACTCGAAGACTCGGCCCACCCTACATCTACACCGCTGGTTGTCGTGCGGGCCGCGATTGTAGGGCGGTGCGTGCGAAGCCGAAAGGGACTGGATGCATGATAGTTCTGGTCCGTCGCACGCGGTACACTCGCCGCGGGGAGGGGCCGTTCATGGTGATGTCGTTGCTGCGGCAGTTGAGTCCATTGTCCAATCCGGCGGAACAGCGCCGCGTGCTGGAGCGGCTGCCCCCTGACGCCATGCCCGCATTCGCCGACATGGTCGGCCGTTGCGGCCACGAGATCCTGACGGCGGCCGAACCGCAGGTGTTGCAGGTCAACGTCGGGAAAGTCTGCAATCAGACGTGCCGACATTGCCACGTTGACGCCGGTCCCGACCGCCGCGAGAGCATGTCCCGCGAGACGGCGGACCTCTGCCTCGACGTGCTGCGGCGGACGAACATCGGCACGCTCGACATCACCGGCGGGGCGCCGGAGCTGAATCCGCACTTCCGGTATCTCGTCGAAGAAGCCACAGTCCTGGGGCGGCACGTGATCGACCGCTGCAACCTCACGATACTGCTCGCGCCGGGGTACGAAGATCTGCCGGAGTTCCTCGCCCGGCACCGCGTGGAAATCGTCGCGTCGCTGCCGTGCTATCTGGAAGCGAACACCGACAAACAACGCGGTGACGGCGTGTTTCAGAAATCCATCACGGCGCTGCAGCGGTTGAACGAGTTGGGATATGGCCGCAATCGCAGTGTAGGGTGGGACGAGTCTTCGAGTCCCACCACGTCGGTGGAGCCCGCGCTGGTGGGACTCGAAGACTCGGCCCACCCTACGAACAACCTGACGTTGTCGCTGGTTTACAATCCGGTCGGGCCGTCGTTGCCGCCGCCGCAGGAGTCGCTGGAGGCGGCGTATCGTCGCGAGCTGGGCAGCCGCTACGGCGTGGAATTCACGCGGCTGTACACGATCACCAATTTGCCGATCAGCCGGTTTCTGGACGATCTGTTGTCGCAGGGCCGGTTGGAAGAGTATGTGACGAAGCTCGTGCAGAGCTTCAACCCGGCGACGCTCGACGGCCTGATGTGCCGGACGACGATCTCCGTCGATTGGACCGGCCGGTTGTACGACTGCGACTTCAACCAGATGCTCGACTTGCCGGTGTCGGACACAGTCCCGCGGCACATTCGCGACTTCGATGTGACCCGGTTCGCGGGCCGGCCGATCGTCACGGGGCGGCATTGCTACGGCTGCACGGCGGGCGCGGGATCGAGTTGTCAGGGACGGATCGTCGAATCGGCGTGACGGAGCGCGAAATGGGCATAGTGATCGGCATCGACGAAGCGGGGCTGGGGCCAAATCTGGGGCCGTTCGTTGTCACCGCGATCGCGTGGGAGGTGCCGGGGCCTCCGTCGGCGTTCGATCTGGCGGCGGCGCTGTCGGAACTGGTGACGGACGACCCTGCGCTGGACGACGGCCGGCTGGTGATCGCCGATTCCAAATTGCTGTTCGTGCCCCGCCGCTGCCTGGGCATCCCCGAACGGAGCGTGCTGGCCTTGCTGGGAAGTTGGCGCGACGCACCCCGCTCATTGCGGCAACTCGATGCCCGGCTGCAACCGGACGGCCTGCGGGCGGACGATCCGCCGTGGCTGTTCGGCCGCGATCTCGCCGTGCCGTGCGATGTCGAGTGTGCCGCGGTGGACATCGCCGCGGCCCGGTTGCGCGGGCATACCGCCGTTCGCGTGAAGCACGTGGAATGCCGGATCGTGCAGCCGGCGGAGTTCAACCGGCGGCTGCGGTCGGGCAACAAGGCGGCGGTGACGTCGGGCTGCCATCTGGAAGTGCTGCTGGCGGCGTGCAAGGCGTGCGGCGATGACGACGTGCTGGTCCTGAGCGACAAGCACGGCGGTCGCAACGCCTATGGCGCTATGTTGTCCGCGGCGTGGGACGGAGCGTGGATCGACATCCTCGCCGAGGGTGCGTTGCTCAGTGCGTACCGCGTGGGCCGGGTGGAATGCCGATTCGAGCCGCGGGCGGAGCGGCATCTCCCCGTGGCGATGGCGTCGATGATTTCCAAGTACGTCCGCGAAGTCCACATGCGGCTGTTCAACCGATTCTGGGCCGATCACATCCCGGACCTGCGGCCGACGCAGGGCTATCCCGACGACGCTCGCCGGTTCGCCGCCGACATCGCCGCCTGCCAGACGCGGCTCGGCATTTCACACGATCAGTTGTGGCGGATGAAGTGAGCGTGCGCGGCTTCTGAGACGCGGTTTCAAAACCGCATGGTTTTTACGCCGAAGGCGTAGTATCGCACAGCCCAGGGTCGCGAGTCTTCGAGCGCACCCTGGGTGGCGATCAATGACGAACCCAATACCCTGAAAGGGTTTCATCGGGATTTGACGCCACCGATGATGCGACCCTTTCAGGGTCGACGCGCTTCGGATGCCATGTCCCCAGGGTGCGCTCGCAGACTCGCGACCCTGGGCTGTGTGATTGAACGCCTGCGGCGTAATTGACCTCCGAGTCAATGTTCCGCCACCAACGGCAACAACCAGGATCGGGTGTTGAAACCACTTCCAAGCCGGTCCGCGACAATCGTCACAATCGCGGCGTCTGTTAAGATCGGTCATGTTTCCGATTCGGCACACGCCCGTCCGTTGAAACGGTCGGTCACCAACGGGATTCCGACACAGATTACGGGGAGACGCCGCTGCGTGCGGTGGCGCGAGCGCACTCATCGAGATCGCCTGGTCCGGTCTTCAGACCAAAATGCCTTCAGGAATCCGCTATGCCGACCGTTCTGGTGGTGGACGACACGCGCTTCAGTCGCGGGCGGATCGTGGCGGCCCTGAAATCGCTCCCCGTGCAGATCGTGGAGGCGGCGGACGGACTGGAAGCCCTGGAGCAATACGCCGTCTGTCAGCCCGACGTGGTGATCTCGGATTTGTTGATGCCCCGGATGACGGGCCTGGAACTCGTGACGGAACTGCATGCGCGCGGCAGCGCGACGCCGGTCATCATCGTGTCGGCGGATATCCAGGCCACTTCGCAAGCCGCGTGCCGCGGGCAGGGGGTCTGGGCGTTTGTGAACAAGCCGTTTTCCGCGGAGGAACTCCGCGCCACGGTCATTGCGGCGCTCGACAGCGTTTGCGCACCCGGCCCCTGCGTTTCCTAATTCTGCGAGTCAGAGAGTCCCATGACGAATGACTTCCCGACACCGGACAGCGACGTGATCGACGCCTTGACCGAACTGGTCAACATCGGCGTCGGCCGCGCGGCCGCCGCATTGAGCGAACTGATCGGCGAACGGATCGAGTTAAGCGTTCCCCACGTGCGCTTGGGCGTGGGGGATGCGGAATTGTCCGCGGGTGCGGCCGGATCGGACGCGCCGGCCACCGTCGTCACACAGGATTTCCGCGGTCGCATTTCCGGCCGGGCGGGCCTGGCGTTCCCCCAGCCGAGCGCGCTGAAGCTGGGCGGCCTGCTCACCGGCGGCCACCTCGAATGCACCGAGTTGGACGCCGAACTGAGCGGCATTCTGCTCGAAGTCGGCAACATTGTGCTCAACGGCCTGTTGGGTTCGTTCTCCAACGTCACCGGGGATGATCTCGAATATTCGCTGCCCGCGTTGTTCGACGATCAGCCCGCGCAGGCGCGGGTCATGCTGGCGACCGAGGCCGAGACGGAGGTGCTGATCGCCGACGTCGAATTCGGAGTGCGGCACAGCGAGATCAGCGGGACGATTTCCATCGTGTTTTCCGGAGGCTGCGTGCGAACCTTGCTGTCAGAAGTGCTTCAGACCGCGTGAACCAAAAGTGTCCCGGACGCTTCGAGCGTCCGGGACACTGGGCGGTTTTTGAGAGATCGGCCACGGGGATGACGACGACGGAATACGGATCGGCGTGCCAGCTCGATTACACGCAGCATCAAATGCTGGATTCCGTGCCGGTCGGCGTTTGCCTGTTGGCTTCCGATTGGACGGTGCTGGCCTGGAACCGCACGCTGGCCGAATGGACCGGTTTGCCGCGGATGAACGTCATCAGCCGCAATCTGACCGACCTGTTTCCCGGACTGCTCGCGGCCCGCTATTTTCAACGGCTGGACGCCGTCTTTACGACCGGCGCGCCGGCCGTGTTTTCGGCGGCTTTGCACCATCACTTCCTGCCGGTCCGGCTGCACAACGACGACAAACTGATGGTCCAGGAAACGTCGATCCGCCGGATCTCGAATTCGCCCCCCCAGGCGCTCGTGACGATTCAGGACGTCTCGCTGGCGTCGCGGCAACTCGAATGTCTGCGGCACGATCGCAAAGAGCTGCTGGGAACGAAGCGAAAGCTCGAACTCGCCAACGAGTCGCTGCAGCACGGCTTCGAAGACACCTCGGCCAAGAACCGGCAACTGCAGGTGGAAATCCTCGAACGGACCCGCATGGAAGCCGAACTCCGCCGGCAGACCAACGGCCTCATCGCGGCCAAGACGCGCGAAGCGCAGCACACCCAGCGGCTGGAGCAGCTCGTCCGCGACCTCACGGCCGCCCGCCAGCAGGCGGAGGCCGCCACGCAGGCCAAGACCGAATTCCTGGCCAACATGAGCCACGAAATCCGCACGCCGATGACCGCCATTCTGGGCTACGTCGACCTGCTGCAAGAGCCCGAATTCACCGCCGAGCAGAAGCAGCACGCGATTGAGACCGTCCACCGCAACGGCGAGCATCTGCTGGCGATCATCAACGACGTGCTCGACATCTCCAAGATCGAAGCCGGCAAGATGACGCTCGAGCGCGTCCCCACAGCCCCGCGCGAAATCATTCAGGACGTCGTCGAGCTGATGTCCGTCCGGGCGCGGCAACAGGGCCTGGACCTCAAGATCGACTGCCTCGAGCCGGTCCCGCAAACGGTCGAAACCGATCCCACGCGGCTGCGGCAGATTCTCGTCAATCTGGTCGGCAACGCCATCAAGTTCACCAAAGCCGGGTCGGTGAAGATCTCCGTGCAGTGGTCCAACCGCAGCAGCACCGCCGGAATTCTGCAGATCGCGGTGACCGATACCGGCATCGGCATCGACGAAGAACAACTGAAAACGCTCTTCCGACCCTTCACACAGGCCGATTCCCGCATGACGCGGCAGTTCGGCGGCACGGGGCTGGGGCTGGCGATTTCCCGCCGTCTGGCGGTGATGATGGGGGGCGACCTGACGGTCGAAACCCGCCCCGGGCTGGGCAGCACCTTCCGCGTCGCCGTCGCGTGCGATCGGGGTCTCGATGACAAGCTCGTCGCCAAAACCGACGACCGACTGTCGACCCGGACCGACAAGCCGCTGAACTCGCTGGAGAACGTGCGGATTCTCATCGTCGACGACGCGCCGGACAATCAAAAGCTGCTGTCGTTCCACCTGCGAAAATCCGGAGCGCAGTTCGACGTTGCCGAGAACGGCCAGATCGCCTTGGACAAGCTGTCCCATTCCCGCACGACGACGCCGTTCGATGTCGTCCTGATGGACATGCAGATGCCGGTCCTCGACGGCTACACGGCCACGCGCAGGCTCCGCGAGCTGGCGGATGACACCCCCGTGATCGCCATCACGGCCCACGCGATGATCGGCGACCGCGAAAAATGCCTGGCCGCCGGCTGCAACGATTACCTCACCAAACCCATCGACCGCGAAAAGCTGCTGAACGTCATCGCTAGGTGGGCGGGACACGCCGTTGCGACGAAGGCGTGAGAGGCAGCGTCCCGCTTGGTCCCCCCGCCCCCGTCTTCGGGGGAGAGGGTTAGGGTGAGGGGGCGAACGCTCCGCAGGGCGCTGACCGCCAGAAACATTAGCCCGAAGCGTAAGCGAGGACGAGCGCTCGCCCTCGCTCACGCTTCGGGTTGGTGTTGGACATGGCGGCGAGCGCTCGCCCCCTCACCCCAACCCTCTCCCCCGAAGCGGGGGCGAGGGGGCCAGAACGTGGCGTCGAGATTGACGCCGCCGGCATCGCCGGGTGTGATGAGCGCTGAGTTCGCACCGCACCCGGAGACCGCCGCCCATGAACCTGCGACCGTGGATCGCCCGCGGGCTGACCGTGCTCATCGGCAGCGCAGGACTGGCGGCGGTCGCGGCGCTACTGGCCGGACTGTTGCAGTCGGGGGGCGACAAAGATGCGGCGACCGCGGTGCGCGGCGTGTTGTGGGTGGCGCTCGTCGTTGTCGGACTGACCGTGGTCGTGCAGGT
>Ga0163151_10008768_pt1 | contig 11246 bp, 12 predicted proteins | sample OliLakLV19MP5IB2_FD_145596 | JGI IMG/M metagenome (GOLD analysis project Ga0163151, IMG submission 145596) | Freshwater microbial mat bacterial communities from Lake Vanda, McMurdo Dry Valleys, Antarctica - Oligotrophic Lake LV.19.MP5.IB-2 | ecosystem: Environmental > Aquatic > Freshwater >...
GTGGTGGCAATCTGTGTCTAACTAAACCCCCTGCGTATTCATTCAATAATAAGATGCTTCGCATTTCAGTTATCGCAACATTAATAGTACCATCTATATCGGCAGCGCCATCACAATCATTCATCATGACTTCTCCATTGTATCTAATTCGAATAGCCTTACCGATAGCGTTACGTATATAAAAAAAGTAATTCAACCTTCGGTCATCGCCATCTGCATTTTGATGTAACAAAACTCAGATAGCGCTACCAAACACTTGTAAGCAGTATTCTTTTTTTTTCTTTAAAATTGATTGATGAATAGCTAATCATTTTACATATTCGTGTGTTATTTGTCAACCTATATTGATGACCCAATAACCAAACCTAAACCTATGTTAACTGCCTCGACTCTGTCGGGGCAGTTTCATTTTAAAGTGTTTTGAACAAACTAACGATTGTTGTGAACGAGAAAAAACCAAAAACAATTTTTGAAAAAATCTGGGACAGTCATGTGGTAAAACGTGCTGAAGGATATCCGGATGCGTTGTTCATTGATCGCCATTTTATTCATGAAGTAACTTCACCACAAGCATTCGATGGCTTGAAGAAAAGAGGACTTCAGGTATTTAATACAAAACGAACCACCGCTACGGCCGATCACAATGTTCCTACCAAAGATCAGCATCTTCCAATCAAGGAAGCTTTATCGCGACACCAGGTGGAAACACTTCGCAAGAATTGTAAGGAGTTTGGTGTTGAGTTGTATGACCTCGGACATCCTTATCAGGGAATTGTACACATCATCGGACCAGAGTTAGGGTTAACCTTACCGGGCATCACCATTGTGTGTGGCGATAGTCATACATCTACTCATGGTGCGTTTGGAAATATTGCTTTTGGCATTGGCACATCCGAAGTGGAACAGGTGTTGGCAACACAATGCATCTTGCAATACAAACCCAAGACCATGAAGATCGAAATCAACGGTGCGTTGGGCAAGGGTGTGGTCAGCAAGGATATTATTTTATACATCATTTCGAAAATCTCAGCCAGTGGTGCCACTGGCTTTTTTGTTGAGTATGCGGGGGATGCGATCAAAAATCTTTCGATGGAAGCACGCATGACCATTTGCAACATGAGTATTGAAATGGGCGCTCGTGGCGGATTGATTGCACCAGATGAAACCACATTCAGCTATATCAAGGGTAGAAGATTTGCTCCCCAGGGAGAAGCTTTTGATAAAGCGGTTAGCGAATGGAAGAAGTTAATTACGGACGAAGGAGCGTTGTATGATACGGTATTGACATTTGATGCATCGGATATTGCACCCATGATTACGTATGGAACGAACCCCGGCATGGGAATGAAAGTGACCGATCGCATTCCCAACACAGAAGAGTTAAAAGAAACCAGCGAGCAGGCTTCTTTCAAAAAATCGTTGGAATACATGGGCGTTGAGCCCGGATCAAAATTACTGGGCAAATCTATTGACTACGTTTTTATCGGAAGCTGTACGAATGCCCGAATCGAAGACCTGCGAGCCGTGGCCTCCATGGTGAAAGGAAAAAAGAAAGCTGAAAATGTAGAGGTGTGGGTAGTGCCTGGATCGAAGCAAGTGCAAGAGCAAGCAAAAAAAGAAGGACTCGATAAAATTTTTGAAGCAGCCGGCTTTGAATTACGCGATCCGGGTTGCTCTGCATGTCTTGGCATGAATGAAGACAAGATCCCAGCGGGCAAATATTGCATCAGTACTTCAAACCGGAACTTTGAAGGACGACAGGGCCCCAAATCGCGTACATTTTTAGCGAGTCCATTAAGTGCTGCTGCTGCTGCGATCACAGGCAAAGTAACAGATGTAAGAGAATTCATGTAATGATTGTTCGTTAATGGTTCTTCGTGAATCGCGAACAACTAACAACGATCAACAAAGAACGATTAACAATAATGAGTAAAGACAAATTCACGATACTAAAATCAACAGCGGTTCCTATTCCTGCTGAGAATATTGATACGGATCAGATCATTCCCGCACGCTTTCTAAAAGCAACAACGCGTGAAGGGTTTGGCGATAACCTGTTTCGCGATTGGCGCTATGACAGCGATAATCAACCGATCAAAAATTTCGCACTAAATAATTCTTCTTACTTGGGAAAGATTTTGGTGGCAGGGAAAAATTTCGGATGCGGAAGTAGTCGCGAGCATGCGGCCTGGTCTATTTATGATTATGGTTTCCGCGTGGTGGTGTCAAGTTTCTTTGCGGATATATTTAAGAACAACGCATTGAATAATGCCGTTTTGCCCGTGGTAGTGTCAGATGGATTTTTAAAAAATTTATTGGAAGCGATTCAGAAAAATCCTTCTACAGAAATAACAGTGGATTTAGTGAATCAGATGATCAGCTATGATAGTCAAAGTCAGAAGTTTGAGATCAACGCGTATAAGAGAGAGTGCCTTATCAACGGATATGATGATATTGATTACCTGTTTAGTTTGAATAGTGAGATTAGAGAATTTGATTTAACTCATTAATAGCTTCGAGCTACTAGCTGTGAGCTGTGAGCTTCGAGCTTTGGTTTTCTCGCAGCTCATAGCTCGCGGCTCGCAACTAAAAAAATGGATAGAGATGAATAAGAGAATAGTGATACTACCCGGAGACGGAATCGGCAAAGAGGTTACTACCGAAGGAAAAGGTGTGTTGAAGAAAATTGCGGAGATCTTCGGTCATAAATTTGAATTTGATGAAGCCGTTATTGGTCATGATGCCATCGAAGCAACGGGCAATCCATTGCCTGAAGAGACACTGACTAAATTAAAGAACTGCGATGCGATTTTGTTCGGAGCAGTAGGTCATCCAAAATATGATAATGATCCAACACTCAAGGTAAGACCGGAACAAGGATTATTAAAGATGCGCAAGGAGTTAGGCTTGTATGCCAATCTCCGTCCTATAAAATTATTTGATGAGTTGTTGGAAGCCTCCAGCATCAAACCTGAAATATTGAAAGGCTCCGATATTTTATTCTTTCGTGAGTTAACGGGCGATGTATATTTTGGTGAGAAGGGAAGAAAGGATGATGGCAACACGGCCTACGACCTGATGATCTATCATCGCTATGAGGTAGAGCGTATCGCACACAAAGCATTTCAGGCAGCACGCACACGGAAAAAGAAAGTTACTTCCGTTGATAAAGCCAACGTGTTGGAGAGTTCGCGTTTGTGGAGAGAGGTCGTGCAGGAGATAGGAAAGCAATATCCCGATGTGCAACTCGAACATCAATTCGTTGATTCAGCAGCCATGAAGCTAATTCAAAATCCAAGAAGCTTTGATGTGGTGGTAACCGGGAACCTTTTCGGTGATATCCTTACGGACGAAGCATCACAGATAGCCGGCTCCATGGGCATGTTAGCATCAGCATCCGTAGGGGATAAGGTTGGATTATATGAACCCATCCACGGAAGCGCACACGACATCACCGGAATGGGTATTGCGAATCCATTGGCTTCTATTTTATCGGCTGCCCTGCTGCTGGATATTTCATTTGGAATGAAAGAAGAATCTCAAGCAGTGATCAAAGCGGTAGAACAAACACTGAAGCAAGGATATCGCACAGCAGACATTGCCGATGCAAAAACTCCGAAGGATAAAATTTTGAATACCCAGCACATGGGTAAGCAAGTGGTAAATCAACTTGAGAAAGTAACTAACCAGGTATCCGTTTCAACGAACAATTAATAACGAACAACTATCCACCAAATACTATGGCACAGAAAATTCAAATCTTTGATACAACACTTCGCGATGGCGAGCAGGTTCCTGGTTGTCAATTGAAGACAGAAGAGAAGATCATCATTGCCAGAGAGCTTGAGTTGCTGGGCGTGGATGTTATTGAAGCTGGCTTTCCGATTTCGAGCCCCGGTGATTTTCTTTCGGTGGTTGAAATTTCCAAAGCGGTGAGTGAGCCGGTAGTATGTGCATTAACGCGTTCTAAAAAAGAAGACATTGATGTGGCAGCGGAAGCGTTGCATCATGCCAGGCGTGGAAGAATCCATACCGGTATCGGATCGTCTGATGTTCATATTAAACATAAATTCAGAAGTTCACGCGAGCAGGTGCTTGAGCAAGGTGTGTGGGCAACAAAGTATGCGAAAGCGAAAGGATATGAAGTTGAGTTTTATGCAGAAGATGCGGGTCGCGCGGATTTAGTATTCCTTGCTCAGTTAGTGGAAGCAGTAATTGCTGCGGGTGCTGATGTAGTAAACATTCCGGATACCACCGGTTATTGCCTGCCGAATTTATATGGCAAGCGCATTCAATACCTGATGGAAAATGTGAAGAATATTGATAAAGCCATCATTTCGGTTCATTGTCATAACGACTTGGGTCTGGCTACGGCCAATACGATTGCAGGATTAAGCAACGGTGCCCGCCAGGCAGAAGTAACGATCAATGGAATTGGTGAGCGTGCCGGAAATACTTCGCTGGAAGAAATAGCGATGATCTTGCAAACACATAAAGATCTTGATCTTTATTGTAACGTCAAGGCTCATAAGATTTATGCGCTTAGTCAGTTGGTGTCTAGCATGATGCATATGCCGGTGCAGGCCAACAAAGCGATTGTAGGCAAGAATGCATTCTCACATTCTTCAGGCATACACCAGGATGGTTTTTTGAAGCATGCAGAAAACTATGAGATTATCAATCCGGCCGATGTAGGGGTTCCTTCTTCCTCCATCGTGCTGACTGCCCGAAGTGGAAGAGCCGCTCTTAAGCATCGGTTGGAGTTGTTAGGGTACAGTGTGGCGGGTGAAGATTTAAATACCGTATACGAAAGTTTCCTCACCGTGGCTGATGAGAAGAAAGAGGTGAATGATGGCGATCTGATCATGATTGCCACCAGCATGCCAGTGCTTTCCAAAATGCCCTGATAGAAAAGTATTATTTAATTCGAAAGGCTTTTCATAACTTCACCTTATGAGAAGCCTTTTTAATTTTCTGGTTTTACTACTCCTTGTAGTTTCCAGTTCCGTTGTATCCGCGCAGGAAATCGGGTTGCAGTTGTACAGTCTCCGAAGGGAAATACCAAAAGATGTTCCGGGTTCCTTGGCACTTATAAAAAGCTGGGGAATAAAAGAGATTGAAGGTGGTGGCACCTACAACATGACTATCGATGAATTTAACGCCCTATGCAAAAAGAATAATCTAAAAATGGTCAGCATCGGTGCTGACTTTAACGAACTCGCCAAAGATCCTGCCGCAGTTGCTGCCAAAGCCAAACAATTCGGAGCCAAGTATGTGATGTGCGCCTGGATTCCTCATAAGGGAACAGACTTCACGTTGGCGGATACTGAAAATGCCATTGCTGTTTTTGAGAAAGCTGGTAAGGTGTTGGCGGAGGCAGGAGTGTCGTTGTGCTATCATCCCCATGGATATGAATTCCGACCACACGAAGAAGGAACGCTTTTCGATCTTATGGTGAATAAGTTAAATCCCGCGTATGTAAATTTTGAAATGGATGTATTCTGGGTAAAGCATCCCGGGCAAGATCCGGTGGCGTTGTTAAAGAAATACCCCAATCGCTTTCCACTCATGCATTTGAAAGATCGCAGGCCCGGCACAGAGGGCAATCAATTTGGAACTGCTGATGATGAAACGAATGTAGTATTAGGAACGGGTGATGTGGGTATCGCAGCCATCATGAAAGAAGCCCTCAAATTGGGTGTGAAACACTTCTTCATTGAAGATGAATCAGTACACGCGGTACATCAGATTCCACAGAGTTTGGAATTCCTTAAGTCATTGAAGTAAGTTGAAATCGCCTTCAACCTGGAAGAGACTCATGGTATGAAAATCAACTGGCTATTTTATGCGGTCTTAAAGAAAAATAGTTAATGCATGAAAACAAAAAATATTAAACAGACGGTGACATTTCAGGGTGCACATCCAAAAGATGTTTATAACATGATCATGGATGAAAAAATCCACAGCGCCTTTTCAGATAGCAAAGTTAAAATGAGCATTGAAATCAATGGTAAGTTTGAACTATTTTATGGCTATTGCACCGGTTTCAATATTGAGTTGAAGGAGGGTAAGAAAATCATACAGGGCTGGCACTTTAAAGAAGACGGCTGGCCAGAAGGTCATTTCTCTATTTGCACCTTTGTATTTGAGAAAGTTCCAACGGGAACAAAGCTCACCTTCATCCAAACTCATATACCCGAACATAAAGTAGAATCATTGAAAAGCGGTTGGAAGCTCTATTACTGGCAACCGATGAAAGCTTATCTTGCCGGTAAGCAAGCTAAATAATTTTTTCTCTGTGGTTATTGTATTTTTTACCGCTGACGTCACAGAGTGCAAGGAATTACAAAAGTTTTTATGAGAATTAATTCATGATCAAGATTGGAATAATTGGTTTGGGTGACATCGCACAGAAAGCTTATTTGCCGGTCATTAGCAATAGAAATCTGGAGGTTCACCTGTGCACCAGGAATGAAGACACGCTGCGACAGGTGGGCGCTCAGTATCGATTCAAAAACCTGCATCGGAATCTTGACTCATTAATTAACAGCGGTATCATAGGAGCATTCGTCCATACGGCTACGGCTTCACATGATGATATTGTGGAGGAGCTACTGAATAATAATATTCATGTGTATATCGATAAGCCGGTTACGTATGATTATGCTTCCACGGAAAAACTTCTTGAACTGGCAGCGAAGAAAAACCTGATTCTCACCGTTGGTTTTAACAGGCGTTTTGCCCCGTCTTACCAAAGCGCAAAAGAATTATCCAACCCGAACATGATCATCATGCAAAAGAACCGCAAATCATTGCCGGGAGATGTGCGCACTTTTATCTTCGATGATTTTATTCACGTGATTGATACGCTACTGTATCTCTTCCCTTACCCGATTCAAAAAATACTGGTTAATGGGATGAAAAAGGACGACCAGCTTTATCATGTGGTGTTGCAGTTACTGGCAGCAGATGGCACCACTGCGATGGGCATTATGAATCGGGATAGCGGAACTACAGAAGAAAGGCTTGAAGTCTTTACTCCAAAGGGCAAACAAGTTGTTTATAATGTATCAGAGGTAGTTATGCATGAGGACAAGCATGAGAAGAAATTAGGCAGTAGCGAATGGGCTCCTACTTTATTCAAGCGTGGATTTGAACAAATCGTAGATGATTTTTTACAGGCGCTTGCCACCGGCAAGGAGCCGGCCATAAAAAAGCAAGATATCTTACATACCCATAAAGTATGTGAAGAAGTAGTAGCGGAATTAAGCAGGCTGTAAATTCTGTAGCAGGAAAATTATCCACTGGTGATTTTGGTTATTACCGTCTGTGGCATGCTGGCAATTTTGTGTTTGACATAATCGAAACCTACAATCCCCGTTTTACCAATGGCTACTTCCCTTCCGGACAACTTATTACTGATGCGATAGAAAAAATCAAATCCGTATTTGTTGAAATTCGCTGCAGCAATTTCAATTTGCAAGGTGTCTCCTAAGAAGGATTCCGTTTTGTAAACGATCATGGCATCGGTAACGATCTGGCCGATGAAACCCTCCAACTTCACTTCACTCTCAAATCCCATTGACCGGTAAAACAAAGTCCGCGCCTCTTGCATGAGTGTGAGTATGCGGTCATTGCCTACATGGTTTCCATAGTTCAGGTCGCTCACCCGCACCACTATTTCGGTGGTGAAGTGGAATTTTTCGGGAAGTTGTATTTCAATGCGCGACATCTCTTTTAATTTTTTGTATAATTATAAATTAATTGCCCAAACCTACTGAGGCTTTATCAATTATCTTTTTAAATGTTTAGAAAAAGTATTTTAATTCTCTGGTGGAGAAGGCTGAAGAAAGCCCTGCTTATTCTTTTCGTTTTTCAGTTTTTCTATATCATTGCATTGAAATGGATTAACCCACCGATTACATTGACTCAACTATCGGATTGGGTAAGCGGCTATGGATTGAAAAGAGACTACGTGGATTTTGACGAGATGTCGCCCAACATTCGGTTAGCGGTAATGGCATCCGAAGATCAGCTCTTCCCCGATCATAATGGGTTTGATATTGCGAGCATCAAAAAAGCGCTTTCTGGTAATAAGAAAAAAAACAAACGGATTCGTGGAGCGTCAACAATCAGTCAGCAGGTGGCGAAGAATGTTTTTTTATGGCAGGGGCGCAGTTGGTTTCGAAAAGGTTTGGAAGTGTACTTCACGTTTATGATAGAGTTGGTATGGAGTAAGCAGCGGATTTTAGAAATGTACCTGAACGTGGCCGAGATGGGAAAAGGAATTTATGGTGTGGAAGCGGCTTCTCAAAGTTATTTTAAGAAGCCAGCAAAAAAACTCGCTCGTACAGAAGCAGCCATGATTGCAGCCTGTTTACCTAATCCGAAGAAGTACACGGTTAAACCCCAGTCGAGGTACATCGCGCGTAGATATCCATGGATTGTTACACAAATGAATAACCTGGAAGATGATCAGAACATTGACCAGTTGCTCAGGAAGCCAGAGCCGGTGAAAGAAAAGAGGAAGAAGAAAAATAAGTGATCAGTTTTATTCGTTTAATGTCACAATAAATATTGAGTCATTCCGGGCAAGCTTGATTATCTTGATTAGGAAAGATTCTTTTTCAAGTTAAGTGAACTGTTATACCGAATGGGGCGACCCGGAATCCCGTGACATATGCACGGCTATAATTCATAGCACGAATTCCACTTCAAGGGTGTCGCGGGTCTCGATCCTCGCTGTGGATGACAGCTTGACTTTGACTCATCATCACTCATTTTATAAACTCTTCCACAAATACAGCGTAGCATATGCTTCCCATCCTTTGTACTTTTTAAAAATCCGTTTTACCTGATCCAGTGTGGGTTTGGATTTCATGCCTTTCAGATTTTTGATGGCATTGTGAATGCCGACATCTTCCAACGGAAAAGCATCCGGGTAACGAAATGTTTTCATCAAGGCATAGTTGGCTGTCCAGTTGCCGATGCCTTTGATCTTCATGAGTTTTTCTTTGCCTTCACTTAATGATAAATGTTGAAGGAATTCTTTCGTCATCGCACCGGAGGCAAATGCCTGTGCAATACCAATCGTATAGTTTGCTTTCTGTTTGGAAAACAGCAGTGCCAGCAATGATTCTGGAGTGAGTTGCGACACGCGATCATATGAAGGAAACAGAAAATACTTTTGTCCTTCCAGTTCGATGACTTCACCAAACTGTTCAACAAAGCGTTGCTTTAGTGTGTAAGCAAACGTGAGATTGATTTGCTGTCCCAATACGGCCCACACCAATGACTCAAATAAGTCCGGCTGACCAACAATCCGATAGCCATAGTATTTTTTAATCAATGACCCGAGGAGTTTATCAGTTTCAACCATTTTATAAAATGGTTTCAGGTCGGTGTTGAGATCAAACCATTCGCACACGTATTGTGAGACAAATTTCTTTTCAGATTCAGCAGGTTGATGATTAAGGAATTCAACCTTTAAGTCGGAGTTGTCTTGTTGGATTGAGAGTAGTAGTTTTTTATCGGCTACCCGCAGCGCCTTAAAAACATTTCCGCCATCAACACGGTGAAGTAGTTCGCGGGTAGAGCGCTCCAAAAAAGAGCACGCTAGCTCAAAACTAAATTCGGTGGGTGGTGTGATCCGGATTGCATTCACGGCACAAGTATAAACTAAAATATTCGACTGCTCAATGGTTGGCAGATGGTTAGCAAGAATCGGGTTGAAACTCTTTCATTCAAATGGAACATTTGTGTAAATTTTAAAGAGTGAATTCAGAACTTCTTATTCAATCGCTGCCCAAGCAAGGGTATGCGTTACTTCCGTCATTACTTTCCCCGGATTTGTGTAATCGTCTTATTGAAAGTTACAATGATTCACAACTCTATCGCAAGACCATTGAAATGCAACGATACCGTTTCGGACAAGGTGAATACAAGTATTTTCAATATCCCTTGCCGGAAGTGATTCAAAAATTGAGAAGCATTCTTTATCCACCACTTTCGGTGATTGCCAATGAATGGGCAAGCCATCTGAATACAGGCTTTTCATACCCGGCTGACCACGACCAGTTTCTTTTGATGTGTAAGGAGAAAAGTCAAACCCTGCCCACGCCATTGATCTTGCGCTATGAACGTGGTGGATTTAATACCTTGCATCAGGATCTCTATGGCGAAATATATTTTCCCTTCCAGGTGGTGATTGTGTTGAACCAGGCCGGTGTTGATTTTTCTGGTGGTGAGTTTGTGATGACCGAGCAGATACCCCGCGCTCAATCCAAAGTGATGGTCATCCAACCGAACCAAGGAGATGCCGTGGTGTTCACGACTCACTCACGACCGATAAAAGGAACCCGTGGGTATTATCGGGCCAACGTGAAACATGGAATCAGCGAAGTGAAATCAGGAGAACGCTATGCGTTGGGGATTATTTTTCATGATGCATCATGAAATGCATTGGCTGCAGATTCGCAGTGTATCTCTAATCAGCGAATCTGTCGCTTTAATTTTCGATACATGATAAAGCAAACATGGATAACACCAATTCAATTGAGAGGTCTGATCCGATCTGGTACGATGACGTTTGCGGGTAATCAGTGTTTGAAAATTTATGGTACGTTGCACTGTGCATCGGGCAAACGCATGAAGCGCGACCATCGTGTTTTCTTTGCGGATGCAGCGGCTGCGTTGGCGGATGGCTATCGCCCTTGTGGACATTGTATGAAAGAGAAGTACCGTGTGTGGCGCAATCGTTTTTCTTTAAGATAGAGTTTGCCGGTGCATGACACCTGCAAAGTCGGGATTTTGCCGATTTGCACCACAAGGCTATATACTTTTTTTGTGTGTGGTGAAGAAGAAGTTCAACATTCAAAACAATGCCTGCATTTAATTTTGAATGTTGAACTTGCTGGCTCCCAGCCAGGTCTTTAATTTTGAATGCTTAATGAATCGCGTCTACTTCCTCCGCAGCGTGAACCTGTATATCAATCGCTTCGTCATTCAAGAAATTAATAAGATCTTTATTTAGTTGCTTGCGGTTGGTATAAAATAAACCATGCGGCTCACCACCATAAACAATAAAATTATTCTCCTTGATAAGCATTGACGATTGTGTGCCGGTAGCGGTCATGGGCACCGTTTTATCTTCATTACCATGAATGATCAACGTAGGCACGTTCACGTTTCGCATTTCATCTCTGAAATCAGTTGTAGCAAAGGCGTGTGCGCATTCCGTGGTTGCG
>Ga0163151_10008770_pt1 | contig 11244 bp, 13 predicted proteins | sample OliLakLV19MP5IB2_FD_145596 | JGI IMG/M metagenome (GOLD analysis project Ga0163151, IMG submission 145596) | Freshwater microbial mat bacterial communities from Lake Vanda, McMurdo Dry Valleys, Antarctica - Oligotrophic Lake LV.19.MP5.IB-2 | ecosystem: Environmental > Aquatic > Freshwater >...
CCGCCGCTGCAACCGGGCCTCCAGCCCGGGAAGTGTCCAAGCATCCAGTCATCTATACCAACAACCGAAAGTTGTGTAGATACCAATGGCTGTGTCAGCCGTGCGGTCGCTCAGAAAGACCATCATTTGCACCCGGCGGATACAGATTAACGATTGACGGCGTCCGAATCGTGCTTGAGGGCTCGCACCGCGTCGACGATGCCGATGGCCAGGAGCAGCAAACCCACCAGCAAGGTGAGTTGTAGCGCGCGATCAACAACCAGTGCGTGTAACCCAACCGCCGTCAAACCTATTCCGCTGAACAGATGGACGAGCGCCATGTGCCCCCGTGACCATGTCCGCAACAACTCGGCGTCCTCTTTGGCTCCCAGGCAGCTCAACAGGAGACGCCCGACAGGATAGCCGACTCCATAGCTGATCATCCCGAATTCCAGCATCAAGAGGAATTCGTCGGCGGATTGCGGACCCGGTGCGGGAGGCTGATTGACAGGCCGCTGAGGCAGGTTGACGAGCATGTTGACCAGTCCCAGACACATGCCCAGCGTCAGAGAGATCGCAAGCACGACGCAGCGCACGACCTTGCGACGGAAGGGCACGGACAGGTCTTGAATCGCCGTTGATGACAGTCCGCCCGTGATCGACAATTCGCGGCACACCACAGCCGGACGCAGGGGCTGGCTCGGCTTGACCGGCTCGAACCAGCGCTCGATTTCGTCACGCGGCATCCCCAGACGCTGGCCCAGTTCGATGGCGCGGCTCAGCTTCGCCGGCGCCAGCCAGTACGTCATCCAGTAGAGCGCGCCGCAGAACAGCGAGATGATTCCCGCGCACGCGATCATCACCGCAGGATGCACATTGCCGCGATGCACATTCGGGCCGAGTGACTCTACTGCGCCGATCAGAAGTGCAACGATCTGGAGGAGCAGGAAGGCGCGAACCCAGGCGAGCAAGACCGACTTCCACCGCAGGGGAATCCGTACGCCGCGGGGGGTGTTGTCATCCAGAAACAAAGACGATTCCCTGGGGACAAAGGGAATCCACCAAAAATGCACAAACCGGGTTTGCACATGGAACAATCCGGGAACCGCATCGACCTTGCCGTAATAGGCGTCGCCGAAGAACATTGTCAACTCCCGTTTCGTGTCGCCGTCGCATGACCCGGCTCAGCAGAGGTAATTCGCAGGATGGGCTGTGCCGATCACCAAGTAATGGGCGATGGTGCGCATATCCCATCCTACCGGACCGTCCCCGGATTGCTCTTCACCCACACCCCACGAATGTTGTAGAACCCCGACGACGAAACCTGTCTCGAAGGGGGAGAAGATCATGCGTCAGTTCGTTACCGGTCTGTGCTTCGCGGGATTGCTGTTGGGGGCGCCGCTGAATTCTGAGCGCGGCCAGTGCCGGGCGGAACCGCCGCGGGGCGAGCGTCCGAAGACTGGCCCGAATCCGCAACAGCAGAACCTGGCCAAGCTCAAAAGCGATCTGACGGCGATCCGCGAGAAGAGCGAAGTCACGAAGGCGCAGAAGCAGGCGGTCGCGCAGGATTTGCAGGCGATCTTCGCGGTCGCCAACCGGCCGTCGCCGGAATCGGTGCAGAAACTGGCCGACGATCTGACGCAAGCCTTGTCCGACGGCAAGATCACCACCGCGGAGTCGCTGGCGCTGACGCAGGCGATTTCGGCGGTGCTGGCGAGCGCGAACATCTCGCAGGAAGCGGCGCAGAAGCTGAAGGCGGATGTGCAAACGCTGCTGAAGGCGAGCCATTTGACACCGGCCGACATCCAAACGCTGCAGCAGGACATTCAGGCGATCCTGCAGACCGCGCAGGAGAATCGTCCGAACGCGAAAACGAAGAAGTGAAACAGGGCAATTCGGTGCCACTGCTGATCCGCTTCGGACAGCAGTGCAGTTGACAAACGGTCATCGAAGACACTGCTGGCTCAGAGCCGCCAGCAGTGGCACACCGGGTCGATGAGTTTTTCCCGACGACGGTTACTTCGAGACCAGGTCGAGCTTGTGGCCGCTCAGTCCGGCAGACGGAACGCTGGCCTGCAGCGCGCCCGGTTTGCTGTACTTTTCCGGAACGATCCAGCGGGTTTGCGGACCGGACGCCCTGGCGTCATCGGCGCTCGCCCCTTCGAGCGGGGGCGCGAGGTCGTCCGCTTTCGATTCGACGGCCGGGCCGCCCACGGTCATCGACAACGACACCGTCACATCGTGGTCGCCGACCGCCGCGCCGGTTTTTCCGGTGGCGGACTTCAACTCAAACCGCCCGCCCGCGTCGGTCAAGCCCATCGACATGGAGCCCTTGCCCTTGGGCGCAAAGGCGACCGTCGCGCCGCCGACCGGCTTGCCGTCCAGGGTGACGACGCCATTGACCCCGGCATAATTCATGTCGCCGCTCGAGCCGCCGCCACATCCGATGGCCAAGGGGGCAGTCAAGCAGCCAATGACCAGAAGCGCCCGCATCGTCGTTCCTTGGTGAAGAATGTCGAAAGAAGAAACGGGGGACCGATTGCAGCGATTCCGCAAACGGTCCCCCGATGAACAGCGCGCCGATCAAGCTGGCATCATCAATCGGGGCTGGCGGGGTTGCCGTCGGCCTTCGAGCCCAGATTGGCGTACAGGTTCATGTCCATGTTCTCGCTGCCAAACCGCACCGTACCGTCGCCGTACAGCAGGTGTGTGCCGCCAGTGTGTTGCGACTTGTAACCGAGTTCGGTGACCCAGTTGCAGAAGTGGCCGCACGCGGGATTCGGCGTCGGCGTCGACCGGTCGCACGAGTTGTAGTTGATCGGAATCAACGTTGACGTCAGACCCTGGCCGTTGTTGGCATTCGCCCAGGGCTGTGCGTGATGGTTCGAGCACTGCGGCCGGGTCTCGCCGAAGAAGATGGTGTTCGACGACCCGTCGGTGCAGTCGCGCATCGAAGTCGTGCGATATTGGCGGGTGAACATGCCCGGCACGCCGACCGAACCCGTATTCGGCCGCAGCCACGTTTGGAACGGCGTATTGGGACACATGCAGGCGGGATTGCCCGTCGCCCCGCCCGTGTTGCCGGCCCCCATGCACGCGGCATAATTGGCGACCCCATTCGCACCGGTTTTCGGGCCCCAGGTGTTGGAGGGGCACAAGTAAGCCGGAATCACCGTCGTGCGCAATTCGACCGTCGAAGCGGGGAAGGTCGACAGTTCGGAGTTGCACTGGGTGAAGTTGAACAGGTTGTACAGCGGCGCCTGATCGATGTACGGCAGCAGTTGGACCAGAATGCCGCTCTTGTCGTGCCTCACTGCGGGGTTGCCGGGGGCGTTGGTGCAGGTGGCGGACACCGGCATGTTCCAGAAGGCGCCCGGCGGGAACTGATTGAAGTTGTCGTGATAGTTGTGCAGCGCCAGCCCGAGCTGCTTCAGATTGTTGCGGCACTGCGTGCGGCGGGCGGCCTCACGCGCCTGCTGAACGGCAGGCAACAGCAGGGCGATCAGGATCGCGATAATCGCGATCACCACCAGCAACTCGATCAGCGTGAATCCGGTCCGAGAACGAGGACGCGACATGATGAGAGCCTTTCTTGAGGAAGAAAGAACGACACGAGATATCTGCACACTACCCTTTTCAGCCGGTCCGAACAAGCACATTCGACCCGAATGCGCGGCTGGGTCGTGCGTCCTCGATTCTGGGGCGATGCAAGCACGCCTCCTCGATCGTTAACGGTCTTCAGCCCCAACGGGGCGACAGAAGCTCGATCGCGCGAGGAATTTCTGTCGCCGCTCCGCGGCTGGCGGGTTGTGCTCCGACTGACCCCCAGGCTTACGCCTGGGGCTACGATCTGTCGCCGCTTCGCGGCTGAAATCCAGGAAATCTCGCCGCGTTCTCAACCCAGAATCGAGATGCACACCCCTCGGCTGGGTCGTGGGTTCTCATTTCGTGAAGGGGTGGTCACAGCACCTCCTCCACGTCCGCATACAGAAACGTCACGCCGCCGGTGGCGTAGTTGGGGACGTCGGCGACCGCGGCCTGGCCTTCGGGGGAGGCGAGCAGCGCCTCGAAGTCGGCGCGGCTGTCCATGTAGAGCTCGGCGACGTAGTAGTACGGCGACGACTGACCGTCGGGCGTGCCGAGCACTTTGCCGATGGTCCACTTCTTGAGGCCCTTCATCCGCTTCGCGAGCGGGATGTGAACGGCCTGATAATACTCGTCGAACGCCGCCGGGTCGGCGGGGTGTCCGTAGAGCACGAGCAGCTTGACCATGCGGCGGTCTCCAAGGATGTCGATGTCGATGTCGGGCCGGGGCGATCAGGGTGTCGTCGGGAGGGAACTGGACCGGATCAACCAGACCCGGACCCATTGGTCATCGGGATGAATGGTGTAATACGCCCGCAACGGATGACGAACAATCACCCAGACCGAGTTGTCCTGGGTGAGATCCAACGCAATCAGCCGGTGCAGAATCTGCACGGTGAGGGCCTCGTCGAGATTGCTAAAATCGACGGGTCTCCCCGCTTGCGTGGGGAGGAATCGCAAAGCCGCTTCGATGTCATTCCACGCGGCGGCGACCACGCCCCGATGTTTCGATGCCCGCCAGAGTTCGATCAGTTCGTCTTCGGCTTCCGGCCGGACGGCGACCTGAAGCTTCATGGCGCCGCATCCAGCCGCTTCAGCCGAGCCGAGACATCACCGGAGCCGACCCATTCAGCCGGCGTTTCGAGCCGATGCAGCAGCGTTGCTGCGTCATCGAGGGTCAGTTGGGCGTCGGCATCAGACGATTGATCGACCGTGCGCAAATCCGAATAGAACTTCGTGTCGCTGACGGTATTCGAATCAAGATGCAGGGCGCTCCTGAGCGCTCGCAGCACACTGTCGCTGATGACAGCACCCACTGAGAATACAAAGACATCACCCGTCGGAGTCACCCGCCGGATCTCGAAGAGCGGCTCGGGTGACTGGTGAACTTCACGGACCTGAATCATGCCGGGGAGTCGGTGCAGCCCCCGCGCGAGTTGCTGGATGGTGAAGGTTTCTCGCTTTGCCTGAGCTTCCGTATTCGCGGTCATCGACCCGACTCCCACCGGTGGCTGCCGAATCCTCGACAATAGACACCGGTAATTCTAGGGGAAATGGTCCGATTCTGCATCAAAATTCTCTCGGAGATTCGCGTGGATTCCCCGGCGACCGGCGATGTGCTTGCAGCTTTCGGCCGGCACGGCCATGCTGCCACAGGTGCCACTGCTGATCCGCTTCGGTCAGCAGTGCTCTTGTCGAACGGTGATGGAAGACACTGCTGGCTCAGAGCTGCCAGCAGTGGCACCCAACGTCGACGACATCTCTCACGGCAGGAATCACGATGCGGCACCTCATGCTCCGTCTGGCGTTGGTTTACTCATGTGTAGCTTGGCTTCCCTCAACGGTCGTCGCCCAAGATGCCCCTCCGCGCTCGAAGCCGCTTGTCGAGGCCTATTCGCCCGATGTCTGGCGGGCCGAGCGGCGCATCGTCGATCTACATCTGCACGTCGAGCCGTTGCCGGAGCGGTTGGAGCGGGCGGTGGGGATTCTCGATCGGGCCGGCGTCGGTCTCGGCGTGATGCTGGGGGCCGGGACGGTGACGCACAAGGAGGGCGAACCATCGGAGTTCGAGAAGGCCCGCGATCTGGCGAATCAGAAATACCCCGGCCGGTTCGTGCAGCACATGCTGCTCGATTACAAGGGGTGGAATGACGCCGATTGGAGCGCGCGGGCCGTGAAGCAGATTGAGGATGGACACCAACTCGGTGCGTCCGGCCTCAAAGAATTCAAGCGACTCGGGCTGTTCCTCAAGGACAAGAACGGGCTGCTCATCAAGATCGACGATCCGAAGCTCGATCCGGTCTGGAAGCGGTGTGGCGAGTTGGGGCTGCCGGTGTCGATTCACGTCGGCGATCCGCGGGCGTTCTGGCTGCCGTATGACGACCAGAACGAACGCTGGACGGAACTCAAGGATCACAAAAGCTGGTGGTTCGGCGACCCGGCGAAGCATCCGCCACGGATGGAGCTCTTGGAGGCGCTGAATCGCGTGATTGGGCGGCATCCGCAGGCGATGTTCGTCGGGGTGCATTTCGCGAACAATCCCGAGGATCTGGACTGGGTCGAGCAGTCGCTGGATGCGCATCCGAACATGCACGCCGATCTCGCCGCGCGGGTGCCGGAGTTGGGCCGGCACGATCCCGAGCGCGTGCGGCGGCTGTTCGTGAAGCATCAGGACCGGATTCTGTTCGCGACCGATTTCATGGTCTACAACAAACTCATCCTCGGCTCCGGCGGCGACGCGGACCGGCCCACCGACGACGACGGCGTGACGTTCTATCAGAAGCATTGGCGGTGGTTTGAAACCGACGACCGCGACTGGCCGCACATGACGCCGATCCAGGGGGACTGGACGATCAGCAGCATCAACCTGCCGCATGAGGTGCTGCGGAAGATCTACTTTGACAACGCCCGCAAACTGCTGGCACGATCAATGCCGTTGCCGACGATCGGGGCAGCCCGCATCGCCCGCGACTTCGCCCCCGACGGCGTGCTCGACGAACCGGAATGGTCGCGGGCACCACCGGTGCGGCTGGAATACGGCTCGCGGGACAGCGTCGCCCGGCCCGACCTCAGCACGCCGGTGCGGGCGTTGTGGTCGGACAAGTTCCTGTATCTGAGTTACGAGTGCCCCTACACCGCGCTGAACGTGTTCGAGCCGAAGCAGACGGAGGAGCGAATCGGCCTGTGGGACAACGACGTCGTCGAGGCGTTCATCGGCTCGCAGCCGGATGTGCCCAGGAAGTACACCGAATACGAATGGGCTCCCACCGGCGAGTTCCTCGACCTCAAACTGGACCACGGCAAGTCCGACTTCCCGTGGTCGTCGCACGCGGAATCGGCCGTGAAGGTCGACGCGACGGAAAAAGTCTGGCGGGTCGAGACGCGGATTCCGCTGACGTCACTCGGCGACCAGCCGCCGCAAAAGGGGACGCGGTGGAAGATCAACCTCTACCGTCACGACAAAGCCCACAAAGCGGGGCTGGCGTTCTCGCCGACGCTGAAGGCCACGTTCCACGCCCCGGAACGATTCGGGTGGCTGGAGTTCGGCGGCGACAATCGGCGGAAGTGATCGATTGTTAGCCGCGACCCCGAGGCTTTGCGGAGGGGAGCGCTCCCCTCCGCAAAGCCTCGGGGTCGCGGCTAAACAAATTCTAGCGCAGACCACTACGTCGCCGGGGGCCGCGTCACCAGCAGCGAGCAGTGCGCGTGGGGCAGAATCCGTTCGGCGGTGTTGCCGAGCAGCAGGCCCGAAAAGCCGCTGCGGCCGTGCGTGGCGATCACCAGCAGGTCGATTTCGTTGTCGTCGATGAACTTCGGGATGACGTCGTCCGGCTGGCCTTCGATCACCTCGATCTTCACCCCCGGCTGCACCGTGCGGTAATCGGTCTGATGCAGGTGCTGCTGCAGATTGTGCTGGGCCTCCGCGTGCATCTTCTTGCGGTAGTCGGCCACCTGCTGCTCGGACACGCCCGCCGTCCGCATGTACGCCTCGAACGGAAACTCCAGGGCATGCACGAGGAACAATTTCGCGTTCAAGGCCCCCGCGGCGGCGACGCCGGCCTGCAATGCGACGAGGCTGGCGTCACTGAAATCGCTGGCGACCAGCACCTCGCGCAGCTCGCGGACCTCGCCCGGCTTGGCGATCCAGACCGGCGCCGGGCCGCTGCGGAGCAGCTTGTGCGACGTGCTGCCGAACAGCATCCGCGCGGCGGTCCCTCGTTTCCGCGTGCCGACGACCACCAGATCGTGCCGGCCGCTCTGGGCCTGCTGCGCCAACTCCTGCCACGACTTGCCGATCCGCACCAGCACGTCGACGGTCAACCCCTCGGCCCGCAGCCGCTCGGCGTGCTGGTTGAGTTCGATGTGGGCGGCGTCCTCCACGGTCCGATGCAGGTTCGCATGATCGACATCGATCAGTTGATGCGCCTGCTCGGACAATTCCAGGACACTGCACAGCGTCAGCCGCGCCCCGCTGACCTTCGCCAGCTCGACGGCCTGATCGAGCGCCGCCTGCGACGCGGCCTCGAGATCCGGCGAGGCGATGCGGTCGCCATGATGCAGATCGAGTCCGACCAGAATGTTCTGCAGCAGTTGCATGACGGGTTCCACAGTCGGGATTTTGAGTTTGGTAGGGTGCAGTCGAGTCTTCGAGGCTCACCCTCTTCGTTGGAGTCCAGCCTTTAGGCTGTCTTCCTTAAGTCGCTCGAAGACAGCCTAAAGGCTGGACTCCAACGGGGTGAGCCTCGCAAAGCCTCGACTGCACCCTACATCAACAATACCGCCGAACTGGCGCAGCATCAGGCTTCCGACTTGCCGACGACGATCAGCTTCATGGGAATCGCCTTGCCGGCCGCGTCCTGTCCGAGGACGGTCAGAATCCAGTATTCCTTGCCGGAATCGTGTTCGATCGCGGCGGCTTGGGCCTCGGCGGCCGGGGGCAACAGCGAATAGATCGCCGGGTGGTTGGACCCCGCAGTCTTGGCACTCCGTTTGAACAGATCTTCGGGCGTCTTGATCGCCGCGGGGTCGGCGTCGGTCGCGGCGGGAACGGCCAGCAGGAAGTCGTACAGCTCGCTGGTGCCGACGTGGTTGCCGTCCACCGGCTGCTGGCCGTAACGGAGCGTGTACGCGCCGGCGGCGACCTCCTGCCCGCGGAAGTCGGTGAATTCGGACTTCTTTTCCACCAGCATCACGCCGATAAACTGCCCCGGCGTGAACGGATACTTCACGGTCGAGGACGGCTTGAACCCGTCCTTCACGGCCAAGCTCTTCGCCAGCCAGACCGTGCAGACCGCGGCCCCGTCGGCGGAGACCTGCTGCCCTGTCGGCGCGAGCGCCGCCTTGACCGCGTCGCTCAGTCCGGCCGGAGGTGACTTCACGGCCGTCAGTTTCCCTTCGGCCGACCAGACGCTCGTCGCGGCGAGCAGCAGAATGACGCAGGCAGTCACGCGAATCATGGAGCTATCCTTCAGGAAACGACGATGTTGTTCGGAACGAAGAAGCCCAGGGATAGCAATCCCTGGGCTTCCTGCGTTTGATGTTCAATGCGCACTTCAGCGGCGGAACGTCGCCAGGAACGCGCTGCGCTGGTTGTGATTGGTGAACGTGTTGTCCAGGCCGTCCCCCGTGTAGCTCAGCGTGTTGGAATACGCCGGGCTGAAATCGGCGACCTTGTTGAGCGGCTGGTAGAAGACCATCTCGTTGGTGCAGACGCAGTCCCCCTTGCCGAGGCCGCGGGTCTCGATCTTCGCCACTTCGCCGGCGGTGAACAACCCCTGGCCGGCGAGGTGGTTGTTTTCCAGCGACATCGGCACCGACTGCACCTTGACGACGTGCTGGGTGTAGTCCTTCGCGGTCGCTTTGACGAATTCGACCAGGGCCGCCTGCTGCGCGGGGTTGGCCCGCTCATCGACGAGAATCACCGACCGGATCTTGCCGGCCTTCATGCGGACGACGCCGGGGTGGCCCATTGTCTTTTCGGAGTTGGCGACCACCGCGACCGACAGGCCGACCAGCGAGACGTTGTTCCAGCCGCCGTCTTCGACCTTCCACGCCATCACCGCTTCCTTGCCGGCGAGGTCCATCTCCGCATTGGCGAAGCAGGGGCCGGTGTAGACGTCGCACGACCGGGCTTCGAGATATTCCCCGGAAATCTGGGCCGCCGACGCCAGCCCGCCACTCATGACACACAGTCCCGCCGCCAACCACATCAGCGAACGCATCGCGTCGCTCCTTTCCGAGCTGAGAAATCCACTGTTACCGATCCATTGTCGCAAGCGACCACGTGGGAGTCAAGAAGAAGGGGACGAGAAGACAGGGGTAACAGAGTCGCTGAGAGACAGAGTGACAAGTGGTTTTTGTGAAGCCGAGGGGTCCCACCCCCTCGGACTCCCCTGCCCTCTGGTTCACGGTGTCGATACGATAACGTGATGTCCGCTCCGTTTCTCCTCATCGACGGCTACAACCTGCTGCACGCCGCGGGGCTGGCGCGGCTGCGCTACGGTCCCGGCGATCTCGAACGGGCCCGGCACCGGATGGTCGGCATGCTCTGCGAAAAGCTGGACGTCGCCGAGCAGATGCGGTGCACCGTGGTGTACGACGCCCAGAACGCCCCGTCCGACGTGCATCGCGAAGGGAAGCAGAACGAGATCCGGATTCTGTTCGCCGCCCCCGGTCAGGACGCCGACAGCACGATCGAAGACCTGATCGCCCGGCATCCCGCGGCGAAGAATTTGATCGTCGTCTCCAGCGACCACCGCCTGCACAAGGCCGCGAAACGCCGCGGCGCACAACCGGTCGACAGCGAAATCTTCTGGGAGCGCTTGCAGATTCGCCCCGACGCCCGCACGGCCCTCGTCGAACCGGCCTCGGCAGCGCGGCCCCGCAAGCCGGCACCGACATCGAACTCCACCGACGCCTGGCTGAAGGAATTCGGCGAGTTCTCCGTGACCGACATCGCCGCCGAAGTTCAGGCCGAACAGCAAAACCGCGCGACCGCCGACCCGTGGCAGCAGAACCTCGCGTCGCTGGAGAACGTGCTCAAGGATGCCAGTTTGCTGGATCAATGGCTGGGGGATCACGGGCGCGGCAAACGACCACAGTCCAGGTAGACATCAAAGACAGAGAAGAGATTCTCACGCAAAGGCGCAAAGCTCGCAAAGGAAAAGAGCGTCAAAACGGTTGAGTGATGAAGCCATCACATATCATTTCAGGCTGGCATCTGTCGAGTATTTCCTTTGCGAGCTTTGCGCCTTTGCGTGAGCCACTTCTTCTCACAAGAAAAACTGAGGTTTGCAATCCGGAGAAACAATGTGGTTCGCAGCCGACGCATCCTGTATGGCGTGGGGATGCTTATCGCCGCGTACATCATGGCCACACTTGGAGAGTCTTTTTGGGTGACGCCAGAAGACAGATCCCGTCTGTTGCCTCCGCGGCCGACAGTGGTGTGGGATGAGTTGATCGCGTGCTTTTTGGCAGTCGCCGGCGCGCTGCTTCTCATCAGTTGCATCACCCCGTTAGAGACAAAATTGCCCCCCAAGAATTGAATTCCGGCCGATCAATCGAATCGCAGCCGCGGTTGACGCCGGTGCAGTGTCGCCGCAGAATGGCTCGGTCCAGAGGGAACTGTCGCCACCGATTGGCGTCTGTCGAGTGCGGCCGGATCGCGCTGTCGTCCTGCGA
>Ga0163151_10008776_pt1 | contig 11238 bp, 13 predicted proteins | sample OliLakLV19MP5IB2_FD_145596 | JGI IMG/M metagenome (GOLD analysis project Ga0163151, IMG submission 145596) | Freshwater microbial mat bacterial communities from Lake Vanda, McMurdo Dry Valleys, Antarctica - Oligotrophic Lake LV.19.MP5.IB-2 | ecosystem: Environmental > Aquatic > Freshwater >...
CTCGATCTCTGCGACCCGACGCTCGATCTCGCGATCCCAAGCGTTCTCAACTTCGGTATCGGACTCTCCTTGCAGCGAGTCCAACAGTTCCTCTACGAGGCGCGCTCGATCCTCCGCTGACAAGCTCTTGGCGCGAGCCGACAGTTCCTCAACTAAGGTGGACATAGAATCGACCCCCAATTGCTACCGGTACAGTTTACAGCCACAGCGTGCAAGACGGTTGATTGTGACGCATAACGTTTAGGTGAACGGCGGGCGCGCAAGATGATTGTCAAAATCTCCGCCGCTTTCGCCCGTCCGTTCCACCTAAAGTTAGAGGGCACGTTACGCGACGCCTGCGACGACAATGCTACCCGGTGAAACCTTTTGCGTAATGGAATAGGGCTTGAGTTCGAGATTCTCAAACCGCACTGTGACGTTTAAATTGAGCGCCGCGTATTTCGGGTCTATGTGCGCGGTGAAAACGTCACCGGCGTCTTTGTCATTCGTAGCTGGCATTTTTAGTTGCCAAATTTAGTCGACTGCATTTGTTGTCAACTACCCTGGTCCAAATCCAACTTGCGACTTTTCCCTATCCGGCAATCCATTTCGCCAAAACGCCGCACCACCATTGACTCTACAAAAACAAATGTCAACCTATATTACCCGCCCCCCGCCAGACAAGGTGCACCGGCAGGCAGCTCGGCGTCATCGTGAACGTGAAGAGCTCCTTCACCTCAGCCGGGTTCGCGTCCAGCTCGACCCTGAAATTCTTCGCGATCATCGACATCGCCATCTTGATCTCGGCCAGCGCCAGATAGCGCCCCGGGCAGAAGCGCGGGCCGCCGCCGAAGGGGAAGAGCTTTCTCGAAGGATCGTCGTTCACCGGGGGTCTCTCGCCCAGCCAGCGCTCCGGCCGGAACACTTCGGGCTCGGGGAAATCGGCCGGGTTCAGCCCGGCCAGGCGCGTCATGACGATCACCGGCGTGCGCTGCGGCACGAAGACGTCGCCGATGACGACGTCCCGATTCGTTTCCAGGCCGAGGAAGGGCGCGACCGGCTTGATGCGCATCGCTTCGTCGACCGCTGCGTCCAGGTACGGGAAGCGGTCGACCGCGCCGATCTCGCGCAGCACAGCGCCTTCTCCCAGCACGGCGTCGGCCTCCGCCGCGACCAGCCCGGCCACGCGCGGGTCGCGCGCGAGGAAGTTGAGCAGCCACGCGATCGTGTTCGAGGTGGTGTCTTCGCCCGCGAATACCATCGTCACCGCGTTGCCGATCACGTTCTCGTCGGTGAAGCCCGAGCCCGGCTCGTCGCGCGCGGCGACGAAAGCTTCGAGCAGGTTGGAGGGCTTGGTGCGCAGGGCCGGGTTGGCCTCGATGCGCGCGCGCGTCTGCGCGACGAAGCCTGTGACCGCAGCCTCGATGCGGGCCGATGCGGCATCGGCCGCCCGGTCCACCGGCAGCTTGAAGTAGCGCCAGTACGAGATCGGCGTGGTGAGCCTGCGCGCGACCCGGTGGAAGATCGTCTCGATGTCGCGCTGCAGTGAGCTGGTGTCCTCTTCGAGCGTGTTGAAGTCCTGGCCCATCGCGAGCCAGATCGTCACGTCGAGCGTCCACGCCTTGAGGTCGCGCAAAACATTGACGGTGCGCCCGGCTGCCGTCGCCGACTGCCAGCGGTTCAGCAGGCGCTCGGTAAGCAGCACCAGCGTCGGGAAGAAATTGCGGATCACCTCCGGCGTCAGCGCTTTCATCACGAGCTTGCGCTGGCGGCGCCATTCGTCGCCCTCGGCGTTGAACACGCCCGTCGTGCCGAGCTCCTGAAAGGCGCGCGCGGAGCGGTACGTGCGCCTGAAAGTATCCGGCCGGTCGCGCAGCAGCGTGCCGATGATCGCCGGGTCGGACAGCACCATGAGGTTGCGCGGGCCGCCCTTGAAGCGGTACATGGCCCCAAGCTCGCGGATCCAGTTCTCGAGCGTGACATGGAACTGCATCGAGTCGAGCTGGAACACGTTGCCGATCAGCGGCAGGCCCTTGGGGGCGGGCAGGTCGAGGAAGGTGCGTGTGGCCGTTGCCGGCTCGGGAATGGGTGCGCCCATGGTTGCTGTCCTCGCTGGTGTCAGGCCCAGCGCTTGAGCATCGCGATCATTTTCGCGGTGCGCGGGCCGTAGGGCGGGTTGAACAATGCGACGCCGTTGAAGCGCGACTGGCGGAACACCGGTTTCATCTTGGAGAACGCAAGGAATCCCTCGTAGCCGTGGTAGGCGCCCATGCCGCTCGGCCCCACACCGCCGAAGGGAAGCGACTCCTGCGCGATGTGCAGCAGCGTGTCGTTGATCGTTACGCCACCGGCCGTGGTTCGAGCGAGCACGCTGTCGATGCGCGCGTTGTCGTCGTCGAAAAGGTAGAGCGCGAGCGGCCGGGGCCGCGCATTCACATAGGCGATCGCGTCATCGATGGTTTCGTAACCGACGATGGGCAGCAGGGGGCCGAAGATTTCGTCCTGCATCAACCGCATGCTGTCCTTGACGCGGGTCAGCGCGATCGGCGGGATGCGTCGCGACGCCGCATTCGGCAGTTCGCCGTTGGCCGCGAGGCTCTGCGCCACGGCACCCTGGGCCGTTGCGTTTTCAAGGTAGCCCGTGATGCGCTGGTAGTGGCGCTCCGAGACGATGCTCGAATAGTCCGGTGTCCTCAGGATGTCGGGATACATCTTCCTCACGCAGGCGCGGGCCGCCGCAATGAAGGCGTCTTCGCTTCCCAGCGGCACGAGCACATAGTCGGGCGCGATGCAGGTCTGGCCCGCATTGAGGCATTTGCCAAGCAGGATCCTGCGCGTCGCACGCTTGATCGAATAGCCCGGCGCGACGATGGCCGGCGACTTGCCGCCGAGTTCCAGGGTGACCGGCGTGAGGTTGTCGGCCGCGGCGCGCATCACGTGCTTGCCCACCGAGGTCGAGCCGGTGAACAGCAGGTGATCGAACGGCAGCTTCGAGAACTCCACCCCCACGGACGCATCGCCATTGACCACGGCGATCTCCTCCACGGGGAACGCCTTGCCGCAGAGCTCCTCGAACAGCGCGCCGAACGCTGGAGTGATCTCCGAGAGCTTGAGCATCGCGCGGTTGCCGGCGGTCAGCGCTGCCGCCAGCGGACCGACCGCGAGGTAGAGCGGGTAGTTCCAGGGCACGATGATGCCGGCCACGCCGAGCGGCTGCGGGGTGACGCGCGAGCTGCCGGGCAGGAACCACTTGCCGGTCGCGCGGCGCTCGCCGCGCATCCATTTTTCGCCGTGCGAGAGGCAATGGGCGATGCCAGAGAGGCTTGGGAATACTTCGAGGAGATCGGTCTCGTGCGCCGAGCGGTGGCCGAAATCCGAGCTGATCGCCTCAGCGATCTTCGCTGCGTTCGTCTCCACGATCCGCGCCAAGCGCTTGAGGCGATCCTCACGCTGCACCCACGGCACTTCCGGCGCGGCCATGCACGCCCTTTTCTGCTGCTCGAAAATCAGGGACAGACCACGTTTATCGTCACTCGAAAACGTGGTCTGTCCCTGGTTTTGCAGTCGGTCCATGAATGGTCCCGGTTAGTTTTCCGCGCGGATCATGTCGGCGGCCTTCTCGCCGATCATCATCGCCGGCGCGTTGGTATTGCCGCCAATCAGCGTGGGCATTGCCGAACAGTCTACGACACGCAGGCTCTGCACGCCCCTCACGCACGACTGCGGATCGCGATGACGTAATCGAAGTCCATCTCAAGCCAAGGCCGCTGCGCTGATTTCTTCGCGCAGCGCCCGCAGCGTGCCGCCTTTCATGACCGAGCCGGGCAGCGGATGGCCGACCACGTCCTCGGCCAGACGCCCGCATGCGGCGAGCTTCGCAAGGTCGATGCCGGTCTCGATACCGACCTCTTCGCACAGGAACACGAGGTCTTCGGTGCACACGTTGCCCGCGGCGCCCGCGTGGCCGGCGAACGGACACCCGCCCAGTCCCGCCACCGAGGCATCGAAGCGCGCCACGCCCATCTCCATGCCGGCATACGCGTTGGCGATGCCCATGCCGCGCGTGTCGTGCAGGTGAAGCTCCAGCTCGAGGTCCGGATACTTTTCGCGCACCGCGCCGACGACGCGCTTGATCGCGTACGGCGTCGCCCAGGCCATGGTGTCGGCGAGCGATATGCGCTCGAGGGGAACGCCCTGCTCGGCGGCCAGCGCGAGCAGCCGGTCGACGTATTCGACGACACGCGAGACCGGCACGTCGCCCTCGAAATTGCAGCCGAAAGCCGCCATGACCGTCGCGCGCTCGATGTCGATGCCACGCTCCTTGTAGGTGCCGATCATGCCGCGCGTCACCGCGAGATGCTGTTCGGGCGTGCGGTTGAGGTTCTTCCTGAGGAATTCTGTCGAAGCCGTCATCGAGATCGACCCCTTGATCTCGAGCCGGCCAGTGGCGATCGCGCGGTCGAGCCCCTGATCGTTGAACCACAGCCCCGTGTATGAGACGCCCGGCTGCAGCGTCAGGCCCTTGACAACCTCCTCCGCGTCGACCATCGCCGGCACCGCCTTCGGGCTCACGAACGAGACGATCTGCATGTGTTTCACGCCGGTCTTCGACAATGCGTCGATGAGCTCGATCTTGCGCGCGGTCGGGATCGGGCCCTTCTCGATCTGGAAGCCTTCGCGCGGGCCTTCTTCCTTGATATGCACGGTCTTGGGCAAGTCAGACATGCCGGACTCCTGTCGAAGCTTCCTGTTTCTAGAGCTGCATCATGCCGCCCACCGCGACGATACGCGAGCGTTGGAGCCGGCCTATGCGCCATCGCGCCTGCCACGCTGATTGTGCACGGCAGACCGCGTAATAGCTATGCACGCAGTTGGACAGCATGTAGCCGGCGAGCGTCTTTCTGCCATCGGCATTCCGCGCCGCGACCCGGACCTGGTTGTGCGCGGAAAACCCGCCAAAACGGGGGGCCTGTCTTTCCTCCTGGCGCACGAGAAACTCCAGCACCGCGCGCCGAAACCCCTCGAGGAGACGCTCCTCGGGCACCGGCGGCAGGGGGACAAATGTTCCATCGGGAAGGAACGCCCCATCGGCGGCAAGCACGTGCACGTGCGGGTTGAAGTTGGCCAGGTCCCCGAAGGTCTGAATGGACCTCAAAGAGCAGCAGCAGCGCCAGAACCCTCACTCAACGTCGCCCCGCCGCCAGCACCATGTTCCGCAACCACTGATGCGCCGCGTCGCGATGCATGCGCTCATGCCACACCATCCGATAGGCAAAACCGGGGGCGCGCGCGCCGAGCGGCAGCACGGTCACACCCGCCAGCACTGCGAAGCGTTCGGCGACGCGGCGCGGCAGCACCATGACCATGTCGGATTCCGCCACAATCAGCGGTGCAGTCAAAAAGTAGGGCAGCGCCAGCGCGATGTGATGGGCCGGTGCGCCCAGCTTGGCGAGCACATCGTCAGAGCCAAAGGTGCGGCCCGATGGATAGCGCGCCACCACTTGCGGATAGCCCGCTGCCCGCGCAATCAGCGCGGTGCCGCGCAGCGGGCTGCGCGCCAGCGGATGGCCGCACCGCACGATCAGCGCATAACTTTCCCGAAACAAATCACGCGCATGAAAATCCGGCGGTAGCGCATCGTCGGCATACAGTGCGAGGTCGAGATCGCCGCGCTCCAGTCCGGTCAACGTGTTCTCGTTCCACGGGTCGATGGTGAGCGTGGTGTAGGGCGCAGCCGCCGCGAGCGCGGGCGCCAGCGCCACCACCACCGCCAGCGCACCATAGTCGGTGGACGCGATGCGGAACTCGCGCACTGCGCGCGCCGGGTCGAACACGGCCGGCATGAACACCTGCCCTGCGGCAGAAAGTGCGGCATCCACGCGCGCGCCCAACGACTCGGCAAACGGCGTCAGCCGGTAACCCTTGCTGGTACGCACCAGCAGCGCATCTCCCAAGTGCTTGCGCAGGCGCGCCACCGCGCGGCTGGCGGCCGGTTGCGACAGGCCGAGCAGTTCACCCGTGCGGGTGACGCTGGCGGTGTCGAGCAGGGCACGCAGAACCGGCAAAAGGTTGAAGTCGGCGGCGGGCGCAGCGGCGGCGGACGAGGCGGCAACGGTTGGCAGGCGCTTATTCATATCCACTTCGTGCATGTTGGATATCCACTTGAATGCCTTTCGCGCATTGTAGGACAAGCCCACAATCGCCTCCACTGCCCCCCCTGACTCTTCAACACTTCACATGACCCGACACTCAATCTCAAGGGGAACCGCCGTGAACCGCCGCCATTTTCTCGCCACCTCAACCCAATTTGCCGCTGTCGGCAGCGTTCTAGCCGCTGCCTCGGCGATCGCGCAAACAACCACCGCGCCCGCAGCCGCCGCACCTTCTGTTGCGCCAAGCCCCGTACCCGCCGCGGAACGCATCGTGTTTGGTCCGTTTGCCGTGCGCGATGGCTTGCTGATCAGCGGCCAACAGGTCTCCTCCGGCGCGCGCACCTCAGAGCTGGTCATTCAGGCGCTGGAAGCTTGAACGGATCGACCTCCATGTTCAACACACCCACCCGCGCCGCTCGCAGCCTCCTCGCACTGGCGCTTGTCACGGCAGCCACGGCAATTGCCGCGGTCAATGCCGCCGCACAAGCGCCTGCCATCATTCCGGTTGAACAGGAGCCACGCCACCGTACGGTGCATGAAGATGCGCAGGTGCGCGTGCTCGAAATCCGCATCCTGGCCGGCGACGAATCGTTGATGCACAACCATATGCACGACAGTGTGCACGTCACCGTGCAAGGCGCGCGCATCAGCGAGACCAAGCCGGGCGGCTGGTGGGCATCGACCCACGCGGCGTCCGAGCCGGGGCTGACCTACTACTCGGCGCTCAACGGAAAACAGTATGCGCACCAGATCAAGAACATCGACAAGGTGGCGACCCACATCATCGCGCTGGAATTGCTTGGCACAGCACCCGCAACGCCAAAGGCGACGGCAGCCCTCGGCTACAGCGAGCGCATCGCCAACAACGAGCGCGTCGAGGTCGGGCGCATCAAGGCGGCGGCCGGCGCGCGGATTGAACTGCCGGCATTGCCGCAGCGGACTCTGTTGGTCAGTCTTTCCAGCGGCGCTGCGACTGCTGGCGACACCGCGCTGGCGCTGCTGCCAGGTTCCCTGCACTGGCTCGCATCAGGCCCGGCGCGCGCGCTGACGGCGCCCGCTGGGCAAGCAATGGAACTGATTGCGATCCAGTTCAAATAGCCGGCAATCCATCCAATCACATCCGCTCCCATCATGAAACTGAAAAATACTCTCCTCAGCATGGCCATGACCGCGACACTCGCCCTGCCTGCAACCACGCCAGCGCAGACCATCGACACTGGCGTCCAAGCCAAAACCTTCCTCGACAAGAACCGCAACAACTGGACTTCGGGCATTAACTACTGGAACGTGCCGTATGAGGACGGGCAGATCCTGCACGACCTGATCGTCAAGGGCGGCTTCAAGAACATTCTCGAAATCGGCACCTCGACCGGACACTCCACCGTGTGGCTGGCGTGGGCGGCGGCCAAGACCGGCGGCAGAGTCACGACGATTGAAATCGACCAGCGCCGCCATCAGCAGGCGTTGCGCAATATCCGCGAAGCGGGGGTCGAAAAATATGTCGACGCGCGCCTCGCCAATGCGCACGATCTGGTCAAGCAACTGCCTGGACCATGGGATTTCGTGTTTCAGGATGCCGACAAGGACTGGTACCTCAACTACTGGCTCGACCTGGAAGCCAAAATCGCGCCGGGCGGCTGCTACACCGCGCACAACGTGCTTCGGCCCGATGGGCGTGCGGTGACCCAGTTTTTGGAACGCGCTAAAGCCAATCCACGCTTCACGACCCGCTTTGACGATGGTGGCAGCGGTGAAGGCATCTCGATTACCTGCCGCACGCCCTGAGCGCGGCACCCGTTTTGCGACATCCCGACATCACACCGTCAGATCCAAGCCTGCTCAGGATTCTGCTGCATCCCCCGACTTAACTCCACCTCTTGCCCGGAGCTTCAGAAAGGATAAAGGAAAGGATGTAGAGGCGGCGTGGAGGCGCGGTATCGCTCGGGTTTGGCGGCGCCTACTGCGATGACCCGCTTTCGCGGTGTCGATCTCGCCGAGTCGTACCCACGATCCGTTTCCCCCACGCCCTCATCGAACTGGACGTGCGGATTTCCCGCATCCAGCCCTGCGTGCCAATATGATCTGCGACACCTACCTTCAAGCATTTAGAGTGCAAAGGTAGGAACCCAATCATGGCAAATCCGATGAAAGCTGTTCTGAAATCTGCAAGCGAAGCCCCTGCGCTGGAAGACGTGTTGGAGGGAGCCCGTAGGGCGACTGGAAGCATGAGCTGATGGAGCTGCGCTCGAATCCCGGCATGCACCGGGTCATCGAACAGGTTCATCATTTCGCCCGGGTCCTCCCGCAGGTCGTACAACTCGCCTGCGCCGGAGATCAGCTCGCGCGCGAGCGAGCCAAGGCGACGCGAACCGAATCAAGGAGCGAAGGGCGGGGAATCACCCAGGCATCGCAACCAAAAAACCGGGAAATTCCAACACTTAGTGTGGGAATTTCCCGGTCAATGGCTGCACCAGCCCGCCCCATTCCCTGAGCAATGCGCCTTCCCGATGACTGGCGTGCGATATCCGCTGGCCTTCATGTTCGGTGTCATCGTATGTCCATGAATTCACGGGACCCCTTGTGTCGGCTATTCGATTGCCACATCGACGACCAGCCCTTGGCCGGAATAGGCGAACGGCGCACCGTATCGGTCGCTCACCGGACAGGCGCCGTCGTATCCGCAGGTAATGCCCGCCGTCACACCGTAGGTCGGCCACATCCTCTCGAGCCGGATCGCGCCGGCATGCGCGCCATCGACACGCATCGTCGCTGTCGCGCCTCCCGAGGGGTCGGGCACGACGCTCACGCCCATCGCGCGGCACCCGGTCGCAATGGGAATCGACGCGGTCAGGACTTGACGTTCCGTTTCGCTGTACACGTACTCGTACACCAGATATCCGCGATGAATATGGAGCACCAGCCCACCGAAGCGGCTGCCCCACGCAAGCAGGACACCCGCCTCACCGGCCTTGTACGGCGCGATGTGGGCACGAATCTCATGCGCACGGCCGATCAGCTCGGGAGCGCTCAATCGGTCAAGGCGCGCCATGCCCTGCGTAAAGCGGAGCGAGACGCCGTTCGGTCGCGCGCGTCTCGCCGCGGCACGCTCCATGTCACGGTCGTCCAGCGGCAACACATCCGCTGCCTGCGCCTCATGCCACCAGCGCGCCACCATCATGTCCAGACGCCCAGGCTCGGTTGCGGCGAGATCGTGCGTTTCGCTGAAGTCGCTGTCCAGGTGATACAGCTCCCAACGATCGTCAGCGTAGTCGACCCCTTTGCTATGGCGTGCAACGGCTTTCCATCCGTCCAGAAAAAGGCCTCGATCGCCCAGCCATTCGAATAGCTGGACGCTCCGGCGCGTGGCAGGCTCCAAATCCCGGCCGCGATGGCTGAGCAGGTACGCCATATCCATACCGTCCATCGGCGGCTGCGCGCGGCCGCGGAATTGGGTCGGCGCGACAAGGCCTGCGGCGCCCAGCAACGTCGGCACGATATCGACGACATGGTGGAACTGGGGGCGAATCGAACCAGCGTCAAGCCGCCCACCCCAGCGGAGGACGAGCGGCGCGCGCACACCGCCGCCATGCGTGTCCTGTTTGTACCACTTGAGCGGGGTGTTGCTGACCTGTGCCCATCCCATCGGGTAGTGGTTGTAAGCATGGGCGCTGCCGATCGCGTCGATGCGGGGAGCCATCGCCGCAGCCGTCTCCTTCTCGTACACAAGATGCTTGCGCATGCTGATCGCGCCGGTCGGCCCGCCCTCGGCGCTCGCGCCATTGTCTGACAACACTACGATGAGGGTTTCGTCGTACCCGGCTGGCACGTGATGCGGCCAGTGACATGCGCCGAACGCGAGGTACTGGAAAAACGGCCGTCCGCTGTCGCCTCCGACATGCGCGCCAATGTCGCGCAGCGCTCGCTGCACCAGGTCTTCGCTCAGGTGGTAACCCGACCCCGCAGTGTGCTCGATCGGACTATTGTCCTCCCACAACTCTGGATTCCATTGGTCGGAGAGCGCGCCGTGGAAGCCGTACCAGCGCGCGAACCCGCGTCCCAAGGGCCAGTCGTCGTGCGGGCCGTCGGGACCATAGTCGGCTGTATCGGTCAGGTGCCATTTGCCGACGGCATAAGTCCCGTAACCATTGTCGCGCAGGATCTCCGCAAGCGTCGCCAGATCGCGATGCATCCGGCCGGCGTAGCCACGATGGCCGTTGGCCCATTCGGCAATGACGCCGGCGCCGACGGAATGGGAGTTGCGACCGCTCAGCAGCGAAGCACGTGTCCCTATGCGGTCTGCCTGGGAGCGCGGGCGGGAGTCCCGCGGAGCATCCCCGCCGCGCTGATGTCTTCGTCCACGTCGGGCCAATGCACGCCCTGGCCCGATCCAATGATCTCGAAATGCTGCCTTTGGACCGGCGTTGCCTGCGATAGACGCCAGGACCATACCAGCGGAACGCTCACTGCGCGGCCGTCGGCAAGCCGCACGGAGATCGATTCGTCGTCGATGCTGACCGACACGATGCGAGGATCACTACTCGCCGCAGTGTTCATCCCACGCCTCCAGTATTCGCTGCAAATGTTCCAGGATGAGTGAACGAATCCGGTTCAACTCTCGCGGCGAGAAACCGTCGTTGTCCGCAAGCGCCACGGATTCGAGCCAGAACTTGCAAGTCATCCGTTCGCGTTGCACATGGACATGCTTCGGCTCGTCGCAGTCGAAGCTGAAGAAATAGACTCGATACGGCCCGGGAATATCCTTTACCGACGGCATATCGCGCCCAATCGTGCGGTTTTGGATCCATTCCGCGAATTATACGTTTCCATGGCCTGCGCTTCCTTGGACCTCGCGAACGGCCAGTTCCCCCGATTCGGCCCCCATTTTTGCGTACAGCGTGGCGCAGCAGGCGCTCATCCCACAGGAACTTCCTTCGGTCGTAGCGATCGGTGACCGTGATCTGCGAGCACTACGTTTTCGGGATCCCGATCGTCGCCGAGACGGACCTGGTGACGGTGGTTCCGCTCATCGAGGCAAACCGCCACTCGAACCGACTGGCGATCCTCAAGATGTCCGAACCGCTCGTCTCGCCACCGGTGGTGATCGCCA
>Ga0163151_10008777_pt1 | contig 11238 bp, 10 predicted proteins | sample OliLakLV19MP5IB2_FD_145596 | JGI IMG/M metagenome (GOLD analysis project Ga0163151, IMG submission 145596) | Freshwater microbial mat bacterial communities from Lake Vanda, McMurdo Dry Valleys, Antarctica - Oligotrophic Lake LV.19.MP5.IB-2 | ecosystem: Environmental > Aquatic > Freshwater >...
AATCGAAAATACACGTTCATTACATTGACACTGTAAAAATTGAAAATGACACTGTAAATGACACTGTATTTTACTTAATTAATCAAAACAACAAAATTACGGCAAACGAAATAGGGGAAAGATTAAATTTAAGCTTGAGTACAGTTAAACGGAGATTAAAAAGACTTAAAGATAATGAAATAATAAAACGCATCGGAAGCGATAAAACAGGTCATTGGAAAATATTAATATAAACGCCGGTATAAACACTTGTGTCACTTCAATATTCCCAATCCAAATGCGGCGGCCACCTAGGCCATGTCTTCGATGGTGGTCCCAAAATCAAAACCGACCTCCGTTACTGCGTAAATGGAAAGTGGCTCAACTTTCAAAAGAAGTAGGTAATCGGACTTTTATAAGCCTCATCTTTTTTGCATCTTTGCAGGCTCATTGAAAGAACATGATTAAATTTCTTTTTTACTTATTTTTGTTTTATGTGGTTTACCGATATGTTTTTGGGGGCTTTAAGGTGAAGGTATTCCATTACCACAAAAATGAGCCACAGCGCCCAAAAAACGCCCAAAACTACCAAGAAGAGGGAACAGTTACCATTGACCCAAAAGTTACGCAGCAGGCCAAGAAGCCAAAATCTGACCAGCTAGGCGAGTATGTTGATTATGAAGAGGTGAAATAAGATGGAAAAAATACTACGTTCACTTCTTTTAAAAACATTGGGCACAGAATCTTATTTGGGATTGGTGAGCAGTGCTTATATTAGACTCATATCTGCTGGCTTTTTAAAGTCGAAATATCCAGAATTATTCTATCTAAAAACGCTTGTAAAACCGGGAGATGTTTGTGTAGATATTGGGGCTAATGTGGGATATTACTCGGTATTTTTATCGAGGCATGCGGGCAGCAGCGGCAGGGTTTATGCCATAGAGCCTGTTCCTATGTTTGGCAATGTGTTTTTGCGCAATACGGCTCAATTTGCCTTAAACAACATCACTTTATATCGCTGCGCCCTTGGTTCAGACCGAAAAATGGTTACCCTTGGAACACCCATGATTGATGGTGTATTTAGGCATGGCCTCACCAAAATAATTGAGAACGATAACGTTTCCAACGCGCAAACATACCAAGCGCAAATGGAAATTGCCGATGAACTTTTTGCTCCTATAGAAAAAATTGATTTTCTAAAATGTGATGTAGAAGGCTATGAGGTAATTCTATTTCCTGATATGATTAAGACTTTGGCACGCTGCAAACCTTTGGTTCAAATAGAAATTTCTAGCGCAGATAACAGGAGAAAGATAGTGGAATTATTACAGCCATTGGGCTATAAGGCCTACAAGTTAGCCCAAAATAATTTAGTGGCCTTGAGCAGCACAGATGCCATTAAATACGAAGGCGGCGATTTCTACTTTAAGGTTGGGTAAGTGATTTGTAATGAATGAAACGCCGCTAATGTCTAAATATCCCTAAACTACCAATCGTCTTCGTCTACCACAATAGGCTCGCGCAAGGCCAATTTTAGACTTTCGATCAATTTCAACAAATCCTTATCGGCATTTCTTAATATGATATCGTTTTCTCTTACACGTGTAGTTGAGGTATAATAATACTCAAAGTAATTACGGCTGCCCTTGCCACCATCTGCTGGCTTAACACTCTCGTGCACCAAATTGGAAATTTGATAGCGGTAGCGACCTTCCTTAATAAATAAAGTTATCTTAAATTGAAAGCGACCTATTGAACGCTTTGAATATTTATTCATGTAAACGTAAGCAGAAATGCCGCCCACGTACGTTAGTTTCTGGTTGCGCTTATCCACTTCAACTTTTACCTCTTTGCCCAAGTTGGCATCCACCCACCTTTTTGCACGTAAATAAATTGAGTCGGAACCGCTCTCTTCTTGCTCAACCACGCCATAATAAGTAATTAAATTGGTGGCAGAATCTATTACCAACACAATGCGTTCGTAAGGCCTTAAAAGCGGATCAACTGGCCCGGCAGGCTCCAAACTAGCACCCTCACTGGTATCTAAGTTGGTTGAATCTGGCGTTTCAGAAAAATCATACCCTGGTGTATTCTCATCCTGAACTTGGGAAAAGGCAACATTAGAAAAAATTCCAAATAGTAACAAAAACCCAATCCCTATAATCTTCTTCATTTTCATAATTTCATTCACAATTTAAATAAAAGTTTAATGCTTGGCTTCTCTTTTAGGCACCAAATGATGCTCGTGCGCCGCCAATTGCTTTTCCTTTTCCTTTTTATCTAATCCAAACCCATTCACTCGCATGGCATCCCAATATTCTTTGCCATAAGAAACAAACACCTCCTCACCCGGCTTAATGTTTCTGGAAGCAATTATAAAAGGTTTTCCCCTAATAACCTCAAAACGCGAATTGTTTCTTATCCCATCTATACGAACGAAACCAGCAGCATCATTCGCATATCTTGCCAAAGAATCCAAACAATTTTGTGCATCCACACATTTTTTGGCCGAAACATAAAAATAGTAAGCACCCACACCATCTAGCGTTTCATTGCGCTTTTTACATTGCGCCCATGTAATAATGTCGCCAGTATATTCTATTACTCGATCGCCTCTCTTAAACAAAGCGCTTGCAAACAAACCTTTTCCGGCACCTGGTATATGCGACTTCTTAATTTCTAAATCCATGGGTTTACAAAAGTGAGAAAACTATATTACAAATCAACACACTAAAGCAAAAAAATAAATAATTTTATGTTAAATATTCCGTGCAATTAAAATGCGATTAATCAAGGTTTTGAATAGCAAAAACAATTGGGCATATTTGCGTTACATGAAAATAATAAGTTATAATGTAAATGGCATTAGATCGGCCATGAGCAAGGGTTTGGTTGATTTTATGCAATCGAGTGATGCCGATGTTTTTTGTTTTCAAGAAACCAAGGCCATGGAGAACCAAGTGGAACGCTACCTATTTGAGGTGGCTGGCTATCCGCATCAATATTGGTTCAGCGCAGAAAAAAAGGGCTATAGCGGCGTGGCAATCTATGCCAAACAAAAGCCCCAACAAGTTATTTTTGGCTTTAACGACCCTGCTTTCGATAACGAAGGTCGCATCATACGCGCAGATTTTGGCGATCTCAGTGTTATTAGTGTTTACATTCCAAGCGGCAGCAGTGGCGACCAAAGGCAGGCTTTTAAAATGGTTTGGCTCGATTATTTTGGACGCTATATTGAGAATTTGCGCAAGGAAAGGCCCAAGCTTATTGTGTGCGGCGATTATAATATTTGCCATAAACCCATAGATATTCACGACCCTGTGAGCAATAAAAATAGCAGTGGTTTTTTGCCAGAAGAGCGTGCCTGGATGGATACTTTTGTAAATACAGGCTTTGTAGATAGCTTTCGCAAGTTTAATGCGCAACCGCACGAGTATAGTTGGTGGAGCTACAGGGCCAATGCCAGAAACAACAACAAAGGTTGGCGCATCGATTATTGCATGGCTACCGCTGACTTAGAAAATCGAGTAAGCGGTGCGGGCATCTTGCAGCATATAAAGCACTCAGATCATTGTCCGGTTTGGATCGATTTAGCCTAATTGTTGTTCATGTTGGCTGCTGTTTTTTTGTAAGTTCATCATGCAGTTTCGGTTTGAACCCATTGCGCGTTTTACTTTTTATCTAGCGTTTTTTTGCAAGTTCATCAAGCAGTTTCGGTTTGAACCCACTGCGCGTTTTACTTTTTATCTAGCGTTATTTTGTAAGCTCAAGCAGCAGTTTCGGTTTGAACCCACTGCGCGTTTTACTTTTTATCTAGCGTTATTTTGTAAGCTCAAGCAGCAGTTTCGGTTTGAACCCATTGCGCGTTTTACTTTTTATCTAGCGTTATTTTGTAAGCTCAAGCAGCAGTTTCGGTTTGAACCCATTGCGCGTTTTACTTTTTATCTAGCGTTATTTTGTAAGCTCAAGCAGCAGTTTCGGTTTGAACCCATAAACAATTGAATTCTGTAACTTGTACCATTCAATAACACCATTACTTAAATTAATCCAAAGGGCAATTTATTCTAAGCAGGATAAATACCAACCAAAAAAGGTATTAAAGCAGGCTGTTTTATACAGAAAAACGAGTTTGGTTCAAACCAAAAAAAAACTAGACCAATAAGCCAATAATTTCGTATTTGTGGAATACATTTTCGTTGTGGGGTGCATCTTTTAACTCTGCTGTAAGATCTTGTCCGGCCCAATGTTCGTAATGCTGCCCTTTGCGCCAAAGTCGGCTGCGCGAAACATCATAAATATTGCCCATATAAGCAACCCAAATTTCATCGCGGTCTTGCCCATTTCGCAAGGCCAATTGCAATTTAGTATAGTGTGGCAAGCCCATGCTTAAACCAAGCCGTTTTGCAATAAGTACTCGGCAATTTGCACGGCATTGGTGGCAGCACCCTTTCTTAAATTATCGGATACAATCCAAAGATTAAGGGTATTGGCCTCGGTTTCGTCTCTCCTAATTCTGCCCACAAAAACTTCATTCTTATCGTGTGCCCAAAGCGGCATGGGATAAATTCCCTTGGCCGGATCGTCTTGCAATTCTAAGCCTGGAGTAGCGGCCAATAAGGCACGTATATCGCTCAACTCAAACGCCTTCTCAAGTCTTATATTCACACTCTCGCTATGGCCGCCCATCACCGGAATGCGCACGCAAGTTGCGGTAACGGCCACGTTTGGATCGCCCAAAATTTTCTTGGTTTCTTGCACCATTTTCATCTCTTCTTTGGTGTACCCATTATCGAGAAAAACATCTATTTGCGGAATGGCATTGCGGTCTATCTGGTATGGATAAGCCATCTCGCCTTGTATGTTGTTGCGTTCGTTTTCCATTTGCTTTACCGCCTTAACGCCCGTTCCTGTTACGCTCTGGTAGGTAGAAACCACCACGCGTTTAACGCCATATTTTTGGTGAAGCGGCTTTAATACCATCACCATTTGAATGGTAGAACAATTGGGATTGGCAATGATAAAATCTGCGGCTTCTAAGCTTGATCCATTAATTTCTGGCACCACCAATTTCTTGCTTGGATCCATGCGCCAAGCAGATGAATTATCGATTACCTTAATGCCCGCTGCGGCAAATTTGGGTGCCCATTCTAAAGATGTACCACCGCCTGCAGAGAACAATGCAATAGCAGGTTTTGCAGCAATGGCTTGCTCCATGGAGTGTATGGTATACGACTTTCCTTTAAACGTTATGCTTTTGCCTACCGATTTTTCACTGGCAACCGGAATCAATTCTGTAACAGGGAAATTTCTTTCGGCCAAAACCTTTAACATTACGCTTCCAACCATGCCTGTGGCTCCAACAACGGCTACTTTCATATTCAATTTATATTAAATAAACCCGCAAGGCAATATCCTATTTCTTGCATTTATTTATGGGTTTAAAGCAAAAATAAAACAATCTTTTGGGCAAACCTTGTTATTTTTGAATATGAACAAATTTATCTACCCCCTTATTTGTTCTCTGTGGCTATTTTTTATGGGCAATTGTTTGGCTCAAACCGCAGAGAATTTTAGCGATGGCAATATCGCTAACAATCCTACTTGGCTGGGCGATGATAGCTTGTTTAAGGTGAACGCGCTTTTGCAATTGCAATCTCAAAATATCAATGGACAAATTGGCGACAGGTACCTTTTTACCCAACAGAACCTCCTAGCAGAAATGGAGTGGCAGTTTTGGGTAAGAATGGCATTTAACCCAAGCAGCCAAAATCTGGCAAGGTGGATTTTGGCTGCCCATCAAAATAATTTTAAAGCAGATTTCGATGGGTATTATGTGCAGTTGGGAGGAAGCACAGGAAGTACAGATAGCATTAGTTTGTATGTGCAAAAAAATGGCGTAAAAACGTGCTTAATTAAAGGGCGACCAGCAACTTTAGGTAAAATCAATAACCTTTGTAATATTAAGGTAATTAGGAACAAACTTGGGCAATGGCAGTTGTTTAGTGATACCAGCAATACACAAACTTTTGCCTTGGAAGGAAGCTGTTTAGATACCACTTTGACATTGGGAAAATACACAGGATTTGTGTTTAAATGCACCATTGGAAATGTGCTTAATTTTTATGCAGATGACATATATTTTGGTGAGCCTATGGTAGATTTTACCGCACCTCGCTTAACAGATATCTATGTAAAAGATAGCCTCACTTTAATGGCGCAATTTTCTGAAAAAGTGAGCTCACCATTACAAGTTCATGTGAATAATTTAGCCATTATAAATAGCACAAGCATAGATGGAAAATTATGGGAATTAAAGCTAGGTGGTGCATTGCCTATAAACGTAGAATTTTCTGTTCTATTTAACCAAGTGCTCGATCTTAACAAGAATGCCTTGGATACGCTGGTGTATTTATTGCATCATCCGTTAGAAATAGGAGATTTATGGATAACAGAATTGCTGCCCGACCCAGATCCATCGGTGGGTTTGCCCAATGCAGAATTTATGGAAATCTATAACAACAGCGCTTATCCCATCTCATTAGAAGGCATGATTTTGGCCGATCCAAGCACCCAAACGCAATTGCCTAAATACGTGTTGCAAGCCAACTCTTATGTAATTGTTTGTGCTGCAAAAGACACCCAAGTTTTTCAATCGCATGGAGCAGTTTTAGGGTTGAACCCATGGCCATCGCTCAATAATACCAGTGATGTGATAAGCTTTATGGATACTAAGAAAAATTTGGTTCAGACCATTGACTATACCTTAGATTGGTATCAAAACAAACTAAAAGAAAATGGCGGTTATAGCCTAGAAATGATTCACCCTAAACAAACCTGCAAGGGACAAAAAAATTGGCAGGCCAGCATGTCACAAATTGGTGGCACACCGGGTAAGGTGAACGCTGTTTGGAAAAACAATACAGATAGTTTGCCTCCAAGCTGCATAGCGGTAAACATACTCAATGAACAAACGCTCTTATTGCAATATAACGAGGCGGCAATTTTGGAAGAAAACATGCTGGTGGATATGCAAAAGCAATGGCCGCAGATTGCTTCCATAAAAAGAGACCTAAGCAATGGCAACCAAATAAGGTTAGAATTAAACCAAGCCTTGCAACACCAAAAATCGTATGAAATAGACTTTGGGCCGGTACGGGATTGTATGGGAAATAAAGGTTCACAATTGCTTAAATTTTCCTATTTTCAAACAAAGGCTGCGCAGCAAAATGACGTGCTTATTAACGAAATTTATTACGATGAAAACCGCATAGGACAATTTCCCAATCAGGAGTATATTGAATTGTATAACCGCAGTGATTTTGCCATTAATTTGAGTAAAATGAAACTTTCTGATGCTGTATCTACGGTGTGGCTTAGCCAATATTTACTTCTACCCAAAAGTTATTTGATTGTTTGTCACCAAAGCCACACAGACCAATTTTTATTGCATGGCAGCACGCTTGGTTTAAGTAGTTTTCCTTCCTTGAGTTTGGGCGATAAAATTACCTTGAGAGATTCGATGGACTTTGTGATACACCAAGTGGTATATGAAGATGCATGGATTAAAAAAGCGGCACCGGTATATGCGTGTAGCATAGAACTCATAGACCCACAAAACCCTTGCGGAGGCAGCGCCAATTGGCAAGCTTCGCAAAGTACGGCGGGTGCTACACCAGGAAAAGTGAATAGCGTATATGGCAGTAATCCAGATAAAAACTTGCCGCAATTGTTTCGGGTTTATGCACCCAATAAGCATGTATTGCAATTGAGTTTTAACAAAGAATTAGACAGCCTTAGTTTAAGAGATTCCTTCAATTTCTGTCTGAACCAAACCCATTGCGCCAAAGACTATAGTATAATGCCCGAAGACAGGAAGCGTGTTTTGCTTTCCTTTCAAGAACCTTTAAACAGCCTATTGGATTATACTTTATCGATTAAACAAGCCAGGGATTGTGCGGGAAACCTTGCCCAAAATAGCTTGTCCGATGTGTTTCAACTACCTAAAAATGCTAGTCGAGGCGAAGTGGTTATCAACGAAATTTTGTTTAACCCCAAACCCAATGGGTACGATTTTATTGAGTTATACAATACAACAGATCACAGCATTGAATTGAGCAATTTGCACCTCATTAATATTGGTTCAGACCGAGAGAGAAATATGGATATACTGTTTGCAGAAACGGGCATACAAATACAAGGACACGAGTACCTTGCGGTGAGTGAAAATCCGGAAGAAACAAATGTCGGAAATGGCATATTTAACAAGGCTAAATGGGTTAAGCATACCATTCCAAGCATGGGCGATGATGGCGGAGAAATGGTACTGGTGAATGCAGAAAATGTGGGTATTGATTCTGTGGTATTCAACAAAGATTATCACCTAAATTTTATATACGATGAGGAGGGTGTGAGTTTAGAAAAAATCAATCCGATTTTACCCGGTTATTTGGCAAACAATTGGAGTTCTGCTTCTGAAAATTTTGCTTATGCAACCCCCACTTTAAAAAATTCTCAATACAGAATTTCGCAAAGTGCCGGTGCCTTTGGCATGGCAGAACCTTATTTTAGTCCGGATGGCGATGGCCTTAACGACGTGATGACATTTACCTACGAAACGCAAGCAGAAAAATGTGTGGGCGATTTAATTATTTATAACCTGCAAGGACAAGTAATTAAAGAAGTTTGCCGGAGTGCTATCCTAATGCAAAAAGGCGAATTTAATTGGTTTGGCGATACCGAAAATGGCAGCAAGGCAGGCATAGGCAATTACCTTGCCCTATGGAAAGTATATGACGCCGCAGGAGAAAAAGAAAGCAAAAAAGTAAGCTTTTCCTTGCTGGCAAAATAAGCTGGCAATAACTAATGAGCAAATTAAACAGACCCAGGCTTTCAAATCATTTTAGTGGCACAGTTCATTCCAGAATAATCACCGGTATCACAAAATAATCGTACAACGGGATGTTTGTTGACATTGGACTAGCTATTTTGTCACGGTGCTTACCCCCATTTTAGTACAAATCAAAAGTAAAATCACATAAACCACTAAAACAATTTATCTAAAGCCAACGCAAAATTATTGTCTTGGTTTTACAAATAAAGTAAGGCTATCTGCAATGGCCATAAAGACAAAGATATAGGCAATCCAATCGCCATATTGGGTATAAAAAGTTTGTTGGGTGTAAACAGGAACAGCGGCACGCACCACAGCTTTTTCCCACCAATTGGTTGCCATCATTACAGAGCCATCTTGGTCTATAAATCCGCTAATGCCTGTATTAGCGCACCTTGCAATGGCGCGCCTATTCTCTATGGCACGCAGTCTTCCGTAATCAAAATGTTGCAGGTAGCCGGGTGTATTTCCCCACCAACCATCGTTGGTAAGGATGCATAAAACATCTGCACCCTTGCGCACATACGAGGCCGTAAAATCGGCAAAAACACTCTCATAACAAATGATGGGTGCTAGGCTTATTTTTTGATAATTCTTAAACACTTTGCTTTCGCCATCGCTGCCCAAAGTACCCGAGGTGCCACCTAAATCGATGGCAAATTTTTCTATAAAACCAAACAAAGCAGGATAAGGCATTTTCTCTACGCCGGGCACCAATTTATTCTTGTGATACACCTGCAAAGAATCGTACGAATTTACTTGTATGGCCGCATTATAAGCATCATAATATTGATCGGCATTTCTAAATTTCCTAGCCGTTATGCTGCGCTTTTCATCTGCCGCATATTGATAATAAGAATCCATTCCGCTTAAGATGGTTATGCTTGGATGCTTAGATAAAAAGCCCTTCAAAACTTGGATCAGCCCTTCATTGCCCAATTCATTTTCCAACAAATTACCTTGCAAAGCCGTTTCTGGCAACAACACAAATTGCACCTTGGCATCCATTTTTTCTTCGGCTTGCTGCAACATACCCATCAATTGATCCGTTGGAGATACCCCACCAAACTTATCAGAGTAAGGGTCTAAATTAGGCTGAACCAACAACATTTCTACTTTATTTCGGTTTGGTTCAGACAGTTGTTGCAACAAGTAAAACGACAAAAATAGGGGTGCCAACAAATAGACAAACACCTTGTTTAACACCATCTTTCTTCTATGCTCTGCAGCCAAACTAGGCCATGCACGCCACAGTTGATCTGCTTGCACATTTACCATTAAAATCCACAACGAACCACCCAAGACCCCAGTAAACTCGTACCACTGCACCGTTTCTGGCAAATAGCTAAACACATTGCCCAACAACAACCAAGGAAAGGCAAAGTCCCAATGAAATTGCAAAAATTCAATAGACATCCAGCAGGCAATAAAAAACCAATAATTGTCTTTTACGGTAATTCTATTTCTTTTGTGAAACAACAAAATGGGCAATACCATGGGCAAACTATTAATGAAAAATGCTGCTATAGCCCCACCCTCGCTGGCATTCCAAATCCACCATACTGAGCCAATATTCCAAGCCATAAAAGCCAGCCAAGCATATAAAAATAACCAGGCTGTGGAGTGAATTTGCTCTGACCTAATTTTGCGCTCCAACATAAACAGCGGCACAAATCCAAAGAAGGCCAAGGGCAATAATTTAAAGGGCTGCCAGGCAAATGAAAACATCACTGCCGATAAAATACTGAGTCCTATATACGATAGGTGTTTACTTTTTGCCATCAACAACTAAAACAAATTCACCCTTAATTGGGTGGGTGGTAAAATAAGTATGCAAATCGAGCAAAGTGCCATTTTGCGTTTCCTCATAAATCTTGGTCAGCTCTCTACTCACACTCGCTTGTCGGTCTGAACCAAGGGTCTCTGCTAACTGCAAAAGGGTTTTGAGCAAGCGGTGCGGACTCTCATAAAAGATCATGGTTTGAGCTATATCGACCAAGCTTTTAAACGCTGTTTGTCGCCCTTTTTTCTCTGGCAAAAAGCCCAAGAAGATAAAGGCATCAGCCGGGAGGCCGCTTTTCACCAAAGCAGGCACAAAGGCCGTAGCACCCGGCAAACACTCAACAGCAATGCCCGCATGGTTACAAGCCCGCACCAAAAGAAAACCAGGGTCGCTAATGGCAGGCGTACCCGCATCACTTACCAAAGCCAAAACTTTACCCTCACTGAGCTCCTTAATGAGGTGATCAATTTGTTTATGCTCATTGTGGGCATGATAGCTCCACAAAGGTTTGCTAATTTGATAGTGGTTCAACAATTTGCCGGTTTGACGCGTATCCTCCGCTAAGATAGCATCTACCTCCTTTAGC
>Ga0163151_10008786_pt1 | contig 11231 bp, 13 predicted proteins | sample OliLakLV19MP5IB2_FD_145596 | JGI IMG/M metagenome (GOLD analysis project Ga0163151, IMG submission 145596) | Freshwater microbial mat bacterial communities from Lake Vanda, McMurdo Dry Valleys, Antarctica - Oligotrophic Lake LV.19.MP5.IB-2 | ecosystem: Environmental > Aquatic > Freshwater >...
ACCCGAGGCGATTCAGCCTGCTTCATTCGCTTCGGCTACGCCTCAGCGAACGAAGCAGGCTGGCGTTGGAACAGGTCCAACACTAACTTAAGGATTGGTTCCCTACCCGGGGGCAGGTCAGACCTTGCCATCGTGAGCGCCAACTACGGCATGACCGGTGCCGACTGGGAAGATGGCGATTTCAACGGCAACGGAGTGATTGACGATGCCGACCTCGACATCGCCTTCGGGCAGTTCGGGATTCAGCTCTACAACGTTGTGGCGTGAGTTGAAAACCGCACTGCTGGGCAAGCCGACAATTACACCCTTCGCGGACGGCCTACGATCTCGGCACGGAACGCCACGGAGGGTGTTCCCTACATTTTTTGAATTTCCGGCTAGCCGATCAGTTGTAGCCGCTGGGCGTGTCCAAATAGGGATTGTGCAATTGCTCTTGAATGAGATTGCCACATTTGGGGCACTCCAGATAAAATCGCCAACCGATTGTCGCGTGCGGCGGCACGGAGGGGCCGGCCGTCTCTTTGATGAGCCGTTCTTTGCGAAGGCATTCGGCATCTTCACCACATTTGTCACAAATAACTGTCTGCATTCTTCCTCCCTTTGGGTAAGTGCCTCATCCTACACTATTGCAGCCATGCCTGTTTGAAATGGTCCCGCCGGGGATTTTTTACCTTGATTACCCTAAAAAACTGCCAAGGTATGGGAATTGCCTTCGATGATCTTAAGCTCAATATCCTGGCAACCTGCTCGATTAACTGCCAAGTTGCTTCTGAAAAGGTCATCTCTTTTGTGTTTGGCTTCTACTCGAACAAATTGGGATGCCTTGGATCGTTGATGGTCTCGGTGATCCTCTCAGTAATTCTCATAATTCTCATGCGGTCTTGTTCGTCGTAATAGTTCCCAAAAAAGGATTCATTTCAACATGCGAGACGCAAGCTCCTCAACAGACAACTCGATTCAGGTACGCAATAACAAGGACGGCAGTCCCTACCTGATTATCGCGTCCATCCAAGTTCCGCAGGTCTGCGTTCTTCTCGACAGTGTGGGACTGAAATACACAGTTGAAGGGTATGAAGACACGACAGACGAGCAACAAAGTTTGTCTTCGATTGTCTTTCAAAGCGGAGCCAGTGTCGAAGAGATACAAGGGTTATTGGACGGACTAGATTAGAGCAGGTTTCAAAATCACAAATAGAACCGGACGCTAGCGCGTGGCGGCTGATTTGATCAGCCGCAGGGCGCTAGCACACTGTTTTTGAAACTGCCTCTAGTTCGACCAAACCATTCTGCTTTAGCAAGACGCGACCGGGTAATGACCATAAAATAAGCTCCACCCTCCCGGCATGTCATTGCGTTGTTTTCCTTTAGCGAACCACCGTTTCCGGATCGTGTCCTCGCATTTGCCAGCACTCGGCGACCGTAGCAAATCGACCTTTTGCCAGCTATACTTGTGAGGCTTTGGCTAACGTGGCGAGCATACCGAATCCCCCTCCCCACAACAAAATTTAATACTGGCCTCCCGGAGTACTCATCATTAACCACATTTTCTCGTCCCGGAGGGACGCCATGATAATAGCCCAGCAGTACACTGCTGGGAAAACTATGGTATCGATCGCAAGTCCCGTAGGGACGACTGAATCCCGATCCGTGCTTTCAATCGTCCCTACGGGACTCACTTGGCACGCTGTCTTCGGACCCAGCGATAAATCGCTGGGCTATTGTCGTGTGTCCCTCCGGGACAAGTGGCGGCGAGAACCCAAAATGTGGGTCATGATGAGCAGGAGTATCGGGAGGGGGATAACAAAATCATGATCCGCGTGGCGATACTTGGTGCGACCGGTTACACCGCTCGCGAATTGTTGGAGTTGTTGTTGCGTCATCCCGAAGTGGAGGTGACGGCGCTCGCCACGCGCTCGGAAGAAAATTTGCACGTTGCCGACGTGCATCCGTCGCTGCGGAGTCGGCTTGATTTGCGGCTGGAGAATCTCACGCCAACGGAAGTGGCCCAGCGGGCCGATTGCGTGTTCGGCTGTTTACCCCATGGGGCGAGCGCGGCGGTAATTAGCGAGTTGCTCGCTGCTGGTTGCCGCGTGATCGACTTTAGCGCCGACTATCGGCTCAACGATCCGGCTGTTTACGAAAAATGGTATCAGGTGGTGCATCCCGATCCGGCGCGGATGGGGAAGACGGTCTACGGCCTGCCGGAATTATTCCGCGAACAAATTCGTGGCGCGCAGTTGGTGGCGAATCCCGGCTGCTATCCGACGGCGGCGATTTTGGCGCTCGCACCGCTCTTGAAGGCCGGCGCGATTTCACCGCGCGGGATCATCATCGACGCCAAGAGCGGCATCACCGGGGCGGGGCGGACACCGAAACCGAACTTCCATTTTCCCGAAGCGAATGAAAACCTCACGCCCTACAACGTCGGCAAGCATCGGCACACACCCGAGATCGATCAAATTCTCAGCACTTGGGCCAAGGTGGAAACCAATGTCGTGTTCGCCCCGCACTTGATTCCGATGGATCGGGGTGAATTGGTGACGGCGTATGCGGATGTGCCGGCAAGAACGACGGGAGAAAGTTTGCAGGAAGTACTGCGAGCTTTCTACAAGAGCGAACCTTTCGTGCGGATTGTCGATCATTTGCCGGGAACGAAGGACGTGAGCCACACGAATTTTTGCGATGTGACAGCACGGGTCGTTGGCTCGAAGGCGGTGATAGTCAGCGTGATCGATAATTTAATCAAAGGAGCATCGGGAGCGGCGGTGCAGAATTTTAATGTGGTACACGGTTTCCCCGAGTCGACGGCATTACTTTAATCGGCAGCTTGGGTTAGATTAGCATAGGGTAGATTGGTAAGGGCGTCGGCTGGGCAGCCTCGGCGTCGGTAATTAATCGAACCACCGGCAGTCACACCATTGAATGTGGGGCGAGAGGCGATATGACGGAAAGGCTACCCCAGGGTTACAAGGCGGCGGGCGTCTACACGGGCGTCAAGCGAAACCCCACCAAAAAAGATCTCACGTTGTTCGTGTCCGAGACCCCCGCCGTCGCGGTGGGAGTCTTCACACAGAATCTGGTCGTTGCCGCGCCGGTCAAGTTGTGCCAGGCCCGCACGCCCTCCAGTTCGATCCGCGCCGTGGTGGCGAACTCAGGCTGTGCGAACGCCTGCACCGGGAGCCAGGGTGAAAAAGATGCCGCTCAGATGGCCGCTCAAACCGCGCAAGTTTGTGGGCTTGATGAGCACGACGTGCTCGTGATGTCGACCGGCGTGATCGGCGAGATGTTACCGCTGGAGAAAATCTCAGCGGGGATTGTCGACGCGGCTCACAAACTTCGTTCGGATACAGATTCGCTCATCGAAGCCGCGCAAGGAATTCTGACGACCGACACGGTTCACAAGGTGAAGACGCGCGAGATCGAGATCGATGGCGTGCCGATTTGCGTGACGGGAATCGCCAAAGGGGCCGCGATGATTGGGCCGAACTTGGCCACGATGTTGGCTCTGGTGCTGACCGATGCGAAGCTTAGCCTTGCTGATGCCGAGGCGGGCCTCAAAGACGCGGTGGACGAATCGTTCAATTGTATCAGCGTCGATGGCCACACCAGCACCAACGATACGGTGCTGTTCCTGGCCAACGGTGCCGCGGGCGGGCCAGAATTGTCGGGCAGTTCGCTGGCCAAGTTTCAGGCAACGCTTGTGGAAGTCTGCGAAGACCTGGCCCAGTCGATTCCCGCCGACGGCGAAGGGGCCACGCATTTGATCACGGTCGAGGTCCATGGCAGCCGGTCCCGCAAAGAGGCAGTGCAGGTGGCCAAGAACATCGCCGACAGTCCGCTCGTGAAGACGGCGATCGCGGGTTGCGATCCCAATTGGGGCCGCATTGTTTCGGCGGCCGGCTATTCGGGCGTACCGTTTGATCCGGCCAAGGTGAGCTTACTCGTGAATGGCATTCTGCTTTACGAACACGGCGCGCCGGTGAAGTTCGATCCCGACGTTGTTTCCGAATCAATGAAGGCCGATCGCAACACGTCAGTGGTTTTGTTGCTGGAAGAAGGGGATCAATCGGCGAGATTCTGGACGACCGATCTGACCGCCGAATACGTTCGGCTGAACGCGGATTATCATACGTAGGCCGCTTACGGCTGAGCGGGCCTGTGCTGGCGGCGAGTTTGCCGGAGCGTATAATTGAGAGGTCGGCATCCAATGTCCAGTACCGGAAAGGCAAACGATATGACCTATCAAGGCACAGTTCAAAACGGCGTCATTGTTTTTGAGCCCGGGATCCAACTGCCGGAGGGTTCGCCGGTGCGCGTGGAACTATTGACTGCGGAAGGTCCTCCAAACGATCGTTCACCCAAAGACGACATCTTGTTCCGGATGGGCGAACTTGCCATGGATACTGGCATACCCGACCTTGCAGTCAACATCGACCACTATCTCTACGGTCACCCAAAGGTAACCGATGCGCAATAGTAGAGTCTTTCTGGACACAAATGGTTGGCTAGCGCTCTTAAATGCTACGGAGGAATTGCATCAAGAGGCACTTGGCCTTTGGCTTGAATTGATGCATCAGCGCAACCGCGTGATATTAACGGACTGGGTTATCGCCGAAACTGGCAACGGCCTCGCGCGGACTCAAACAAAGAGTCGATTCGTCAATATTGTTGAAGAAATGTTGGGGGCTCCAAGCGTAGAAGTTATTCATGTTGATAACGATTTGATTCATCGCGCACTCACCGAATTCGGTCAATACGCTGACAAATCTTGGGGTCTCGTCGATTGCGCAAGCTTCCTTGTGATGCGCGATCGCGGTATCACCGAGGCCTTCACCAGCGACCGGCACTTTGAGCAGGCGGGATTCCAGTGCCTGCTGACAACCTAACTTAAACCTTCGCCGCGGCAATAATAAATGTCGGATGCAACGCTTCAAAACGCAGCCGTTCGAGCTGCGTTTTGCCTCGTGAGATGTTGATCATCCACACTTCGACTTGCGAAGTTTTTTTCGCGAGCGCTTCGGTGACTTCGTCGAGGCCTTGAATGCTCACGACATTGGCCACGAATCGGCCGCCGGGATTCAGACGGTCGAAAGCGAGTTCCGCGAGCCGCGCGATTTCGCGGCCGCTTCCTTCGATGAATACGGCATCAGGGTTTGGCAAATTGGCCCAGACTTCGGGGGCCGTGCCGAGGACCGGCGTGACATTCACCACGCCAAAGCGATCGGCATTTTGGCGGATGAGGGCTTCATCTTCTTTGTCACGCTCGATGGCAAACACCTGCCCTCCCGGAGCAAGCTGTGCCGCTTCGACGCTCACTGAACCAGAACCCGCACCGACATCCCAGACAACGCTGTTGTGATGAAGTGCCATCTGCGCGAGTGCCACGGCCCGCACTTCGGCTGGCGTGAGCAACCCATGTTTGGGGGTGGACTGCACGAATTCTTCGTCGGGATTGCCGAACATGCTGCGAATGCGCGACTGACGCGGTCGATCGGGGATGTCGCCCTCGCGCACGAGCACCATCACGTTGAGCGGCTCGAACGATTGCTCAGCGATTTCGGCGACCGTGCCGCGAGTGACACGCTCGTTGCGGGCACCCAGGTTTTCGCAGACATAGATGGTGAAATAATCGATGCGGCGGGCTAGCAGCTTTTTCGCGACTTGCGCGGGTGTGATTTGCTCGGTGGTGAACAGGCCGACTTTCGAGGCCACGCGGATTTTCTCGACGACGGTGTCGAGATTGTGATTTGCTAGATTGGTGAGATAGGCTTCGTCCCAGCTTTCTTTCACGCGGGCAAAAGCCATTTGCATGCTGCTCACATGCGGAATAATTTCGCAACGGTCCGTACCCAACCGATCGCAAAGAAAACGCGCGAGGCCATAAAACAGGGGATCGCCCGTCACGAGTACGGCGACCTTGGCGTCGCCAGCGGCATTGATTTCGCTCACCACGGCGTCGAGATCCGCACCGACGGCGATCCGCTTTCCCGGGGCTTCGGGGACGAGCGCGAGCGTGCGCTCGTTGCCGGCAAGAATATCCGCTGACAAAATCAACTGACGAACGGAGTTCGCCACGGCTTCCAGGCCGTCATCACCGATGCCAATGATCGAAACCGAATTTTTGGTCACGAAAGTTCCTCCTGCAGGGTTCGCTGTGCTGCCCTACAGATTAACGCTTTCGCGTCACTCGCTCCACCCCTACGCCACGTAACACTGCAAAGTGTGGTGGATCAGTTGCAATTCGCCCTTGGCCGCAAGCGGCGGGCCATCAGCGTTGGGGTAGATGTCGCGCGGAGTTTCCGCCGAGGTGTCGATGAACGTCTTCCACGGGAGCTTGCGGAGGTCAGTCGGGATCACGAATTTTTGCGTGGCGTGGCCAGGGTGCAACAGCAGCATGACATATTTCGCGGCGGGTGTTTCCAGGCCTGTCGTGCCGAACACGCAGACGAAGCTTTGCGAAGCGCGGCTCCAGTCCATCGGCAGGCCATCCGGGCTGTACCAACTCACATCCGCCAAGTCGCCGGGCTTATGCGGATGCCCCGTGAGGAACGTCTCGCGGCGGACCGTCGGTTGCGACTTGCGGAAGGCGATCACGGCCTGGCAGAACCGCAGCATTTCTTCGTTACGTTCGACTAATTTCCAGTCGAACCAACTCATCGAGTTGTCCTGACAATACGCATTGTTGTTGCCCCGTTGAGTCCGCAGCACTTCGTCGCCCGAGGCAATCATCGGCGTGCCGTGACTCAAGAGCAGCGAGACCATCAAGTTCTTGGCTTGTCGCATGCGGAGATCGACGATGGTCTTGCGTCGTGTGGGGCCCTCGACGCCGTAGTTCGCGCTGTAATTGTTATTGTCACCATCACAATTGTTCTCAAGGTTGTCTTGGTTGTGCTTCTGTTCGTAGCTCACCAAATCGTTGAGCGTGTAACCATCGTGTGAAGTCACAAAGTTGATGCTGTGATACGGATCACGTCCGCTGTGTTGGTACAGATCGCTGGAACCGGAAAGCCGCGTGGCAAAACGGCCAGTCATTCCCGCGTCGCCGCGCCAATAGCGGCGGATGTCGTCGCGGTAATGGCCATTCCACTCGGCCCAGCGACTTTTGGCGAACGAACCGACCTGATAGGCCCCTGCCGCATCCCAGGCCTCGGCGATGATTTTGGTGTCAGCTAACATCGGGTCTTCGGCGATGATTTCCACGATTGGTGTATTGGGCATGAGCTCGCCGTTCCGATCCCGGCTCAAGATCGAAGCCAGATCGAAGCGGAAGCCGTCGATGTGGTAGTTGTAAACCCAGTAGCGCAGGCAGTGGAAAATCATCTCGCGGCAGATCGGGTGATTGCCGTTCACGGTGTTGCCGCAACCCGAGTAATTCTTGTACGTGCCATCCTCGTTGAGCATGTAATACACATTGTTCTGCAGACCCTTGAAGCTCAGCGTCGGCCCCATGTGATTGCCTTCGGCCGTGTGGTTGAACACGACGTCGAGAATCACTTCCATGCCCGCGGCATGGAGCGCGCGAACCATTTCCTTAAACTGGCGCACTTGATCGCCCGGTTTATCGCCCTGCATGTAACCGCGATGGGGCGAGAAAAACGCGATGGAATCGTAGCCCCAATAGTTCTGTCGTTCCGGCTTGGCACCGAACGGATCGAGAATGGGGAATTCATGCACGGGCATTAACTCGACGGCTGTTACACCAAGTGATTTCAAATAGGGAATTTTTTCAATCACGCCTTCATACGTGCCGGCACTCTTGGCACCACTGGAACTGGCTTTGGTAAAGCCTTTCACGTGCATTTCGTAGATGACGGTCTCGGAGAACGGCCTGCGCAGATGGCGATCTCCTTGCCAGTCGAACATATCATCGACCACCACGCAGCGTGGCGGACGCACAATGCCGTCCGTGGCGGGCATGAATTCGCCGGCCAGCGCGCGGGCATACGGATCGATCAAACGAGCCCGCGGATCGAAACGATAACCCTCTTCAGGAGCGAAGGGGCCGTCGGCCTGGAAATGGTAAAGCTGTCCCGCTTTGAGCCCTGGCACAAAGACGCTCCAAATGTCGCCCCAGCGGTCGTTCGAGGGATTAAACTCAACAACCCGATACGGCTCGCGATCGGTCACGCGGCGATAGAGCAACACGCGCATCGCAGTGGCTGAGCGGCTGTAAACGACGAACTGCACCCCCGCTTCCTGGAGGATGGCTCCATAGGGGAGCGGGTAGTGAAACTGCATGTAGTTGTGCGTGGTGGGCATAACGAACCGCGAAGCACCTGGGGTGGAAAACGTGGGCGTCGAAAGACTAAGCATGGATGAAGGCTCTCAGTTGAGAATCAATGGCGAAACGACCTGATCCCAGGCGTGCGGACAAGTGGCGATTCACATCGCACCCGACTACGCAACTTTCATTCGACATTTGCCTTCAGCTTGCTTGATCTTGGAGTTGGCCCACTGCAGAGCTTCGTTGCTTCCTATGTTTGTTGTCACCCTCGCCTTCCGGCGAGGTCGTGTGAGTGGATTAAGTCGGGCGAGCGCTTCGCTAACGCAAGCTTCGCCACATGGGACAGCCGTTACAGCGTGAGCGTTTAACGGCCATTTTGACGTGGTCTTGTCGGCACAATTGGCGCGGCTGGCATCGTCCGGAAACTCGTCCGCGCGCCACTCGGCTAGTCGTTGACACCCGCCAACAGCCAACCGTAGAATTGCCCGTTCTTGCCGCAGGAGAGTGTGCAATTCCATGTCAAAAATAACCTACCGCGATTCAGGCGTCGACCTCGAAACTTATCGAGAGTCTATGTCGCGCCTGCCCGCTTTGATGCGGCGTACTCATTGTCCGCGGGTTTTGCCCTGGAATAACGGCTTTGCCGGGTTGTTCTCGCTCGATTTTTCCGGCGGATTGTTTTCACGCAATTACAAAGAACCAGTCCTTGTGTCCTGCACCGACGGCGTCGGCACAAAGCTCAAGGTCGCCCAAATGGCCGGTCGGCACGACACGGTCGGCATCGACTTGGTGGGGATGTGCGTCAACGATGCCCTCTGCTGCGGAGCCGAACCGCTGTTCTTTCTGGACTACGTGGCGATGGCCGAGGACGATCCGCAACTGCTCGAGGACATCGTTCGTGGGATCAGCGGGGGGTGTCTGGAAAGCGACATGGCACTCGTGGGGGGCGAGACGGCGATCATGCCCGATCTCTACCAACGCGACGACTATGATCTCGCGGGTTTCTGCGTCGGGATCGTCGAGCGTTCGCGACTGCTCGATGGCAAGGCGATTGTGCCGGGTGATGTGGTGCTAGGGATCGCCTCCACAGGCGTCCATTCCAACGGCTTTAGTTTGGTGCGAAAAATTGTGTTCGACCACGCAGGACTGGGGATCGATGACGAAGCCGAGGGCTGTGGTGGCACGGTCGCGGATGTGCTGCTCAAGCCAACGCAACTCTACGCCCGCGCGATCCGTGACGTGCTCAATCACTACAAAGTGAAATCCGTGGTCCACGGCATCGCCCACATCACCGGCGGCGGGCTGCACGAAAACCTTTCGCGTGTTTTTCCAGCCAACGTCGACGCCGAAATCACCCGCGACAGTTGGCCGCTGCCGCCGGTCTTTACATGGCTACAACGCTTGGGCGAAGTCGACGACGACGAAATGTTCCGCGTCTTCAACATGGGCATCGGCCTGTGCCTAGTCGTGAGCGAGTACTACGCCGAGAGTATCCAGCAGCAACTCGCGGGTCATGGCCTCGCGAGTTGGGCCATCGGTCGGATTGTGGATGGATGCGGTGAGAGTCGGTGGGCCTAGCGAGTCGAAGAACGAATTCCTACTTCGTAGCGGACGATTTCTTCCGTGAATTGGTTGATCAATTTCTTGAGGGACTGCATCGTGATGGTACGCAATTCTTCATCGCCGCCAATCTCTTGGCGAAGATTCTCATAGCTGGATTCTAGTAATGCAAGCTTAGCGCGTGTATTATCGACTTCAACCTGACTCATAAGGATCATGGTATAACCTCAATCATGCCTTTCGCAATGTCGAATCGATCGGTTCCAAATACATCATTTACAAACTCATCAAATTGAGCCTGAGTAACAATCGCAATTTCTAGAAAAGGTAAACCTGTTCGTAGCTCTCGAAGTGCTTGGCGGTGTCTCCGCGCACATGGTAAGAACAGCAAAACGCAATCCACGTCATTCGGTTCCATTATATCCGTGACGAAGCTGCCGTTCAAAACGATTCTCTCGACGCCAGCACGGACGGCCAAGTCGATCATCCAGCGCACGGATTCCATCTGAACCCGCCGCAGTTCCGATTCTTGGCCGAATCTCAGGGCAACTTCCTCGATTGTCGCGGGATGTAAACCCGGTGGGAGGTAGCCATTTTCTAGGAAGGGTGGGATCATTGGGGTTCTTATAAACGAAGAGGTCAGGCTGTAGCGAGCGACAGCCTGTTTATGTGAACATCTCCACTTCGATTAGCCTCATATATCGATTGGCATAAAACAAGTCGGGTTGTTGGTATCGCGGTCGCGATCTGATCGTGAAATCTGGGTCTTTGGGGTTCTCTGAATCGAATAAAACAAATCCGATACCGAATACTTGGCAAAGAGCGTCTAGTCTTGCCACTTCATCGTCAGGAGCCTTGTTCGAGACGACCAAGTAAGTCTTGTGGCTGAAAAGGCAATATGCGCACGCTTGACCAAATGCAGTGACAAGCTGTGACACATCGGGCTTGATTTCCGCAGAAATAATTTCCACGGGCGCTTGAATAATGTCACTCCGTTTGGACTCGCGTTTACCGATAACATCTGGTGTTCCCCATTTGTCCCGAAAGCGATTGCCGCCCAGAGCAATAGCTTTCGTGCATTCTTCCATCTCATTGACCAGCCAATCCGCAAATGGTTTGTAGAACTCTTCCTCTTTGAATTTCTTCACTTGTTTTGGGAGTAGCTCTTCGTCAAGCTGATCAGAGTCAGGTGCGCGGAATTTCGTCAGCCGGAATAGGCCCCGAGAAGGCATGTAAATACGGTAGGGGAAGCGTTCGTCGAGGTTCCAAACATTGCCGTGGACGGTGTTTGTTTTGAAAGAACTGTCCAATTCCATGACGCGGAGAATGTCCCTCCGTTAGTTGAAAAGCCGGTTCCACCGACGTTCACAATATCACGCGGACTTCTGCTCGGCGTCAATGGTCTTCGTATCGAGCACGTCGAGTTGGCTCACCAACAGGTGCAGCT
>Ga0163151_10008793_pt1 | contig 11226 bp, 14 predicted proteins | sample OliLakLV19MP5IB2_FD_145596 | JGI IMG/M metagenome (GOLD analysis project Ga0163151, IMG submission 145596) | Freshwater microbial mat bacterial communities from Lake Vanda, McMurdo Dry Valleys, Antarctica - Oligotrophic Lake LV.19.MP5.IB-2 | ecosystem: Environmental > Aquatic > Freshwater >...
CGCCGAGTGGCTGCGGGAGCGGCTCTCCGAGCAGCCGGAAGAGCTCGACCTCCTCCCTGGTCGGGAGCAGGAGCGTGCCTCGCTCGACGTGGGCCGCCTCCCACCCAGCCCGCTCCGACTCGGGCAGGATCATCTCCCGGTCGAGCACCCGGTCGACGACGCCCTCGAACGAGTCCGACATCGCCGACCTCTTGAAGTACCACCTCTTCCGCAAGGGCCGACCATAGGACATCGCCAACCTCTCGAAGTTCCAAATCGCCCGCCAGGTCTGACCATAGCCGAGGTCCACGTGGTTGGCGATGTGCAGGCACCGTACCTCTCCGAGGTAGCGGGCGGCGGCGCTGGCGGCGCGGTGCTGGTCCACGGCCACGGCGGGACCGTCGCCGGGCTCTTGGAGCTTCTCGAAGTCCGAGATCACCAACCGGGCCTCCTCGTGGCGCCTCGCCCACAGATCGTCGGGAATGAAGCGCGGACAGGGGACGGACGGCTCGCTCCCGACCTGGGTCGACACGAGGTCGGGACTGCTGCAGGGCCGGTCGACGCCCAGGTCCAGAAACAGCCCCAGGAGCTTCTTCCGGAGCGCCGTCGGGAAGGACTGGGCGTGGTGGTTGGCCAAGATCTGCCTAACCCGCATCTCGCCCGGTTCGTCGCGGTTCTCGAAGGGGTCGAACGCGAAGATGGGGTCGTAGTTCTGCCCGTTCACCGGATCAACCTCGAGGCCTCGCCAGCGGACCACGAGGTCGGCGTCGCCGACGGCCCCCTGAAAATTTTCGAGGCGGACGACGGCGTCGCTGCCGTCCGCCCACTCGTAGATCTTCCGCTCGTAGTGCCGAAGCCTCCAGCCTCGGCCACCGGGCATGAACGTGTTGTACGCGGGGTCGAACCAGCGCGGGTCGTCCTTGATTGGCGGCAGCGTCCGCAGCTTGGTCAATCGAGCCTCTTGCCGGAGAGCACGCTGTCCTCCCGATCTATCACCCACCGGGCGAACATCGTCGGATCCCAGAACAGCGGGATCTGAGCACGTCGACGGTCTCGGCCCCGAGGTGGAGCACTGGAGCTCGCCCGGGTGCCGATCCTGCCGCCGGAGGGCGAGGCGCTCGATCCGGAGGTGCTCCGGGGCCAGACAGATCCGCGGCTGATGGGACAGTTGCGGTGGGTCGTGGAGACCGTCGTCGGTGCCGTCGTCGATCCTTGTGCGGACACGTGGAGGAAGCCCTCGAACTCGGCTGTGACGCGGCCCTTGAGCAGGTTGGAGTTCGTCCTGGTCGACAGGCTGGTCTCGACCGTCCCGGTGCCGGGGACCCTGGCTCGTCGAGTGCCAGACGATCCCCGCAAGGAGGGGGCACCCCTCGGACATTGACCTGGGCGTGGCAGACGAGGAGCGGGGCGGCCTTCTCCGACAACAGCGGCAGACCGACGGTGACGAGTTCGAAGTAGAGAAGCTCTGACCCGATGTGGTTCCGGCGCAGGACGGAGTTCCCGAACCGGGACAGGCGTCCGAGCGGGGACCCGGACAAGCGTCCGAGCGGGTCGAACGTCGCCACCTCCGAGACCATCAGCACGTCGCGGAGCGCGTCCGTGAGGAGGTCGCTGTCGTTGCGCCAGTACCTCACGGGGCACCGGCCGCGGCTCGGCGCTCGGAGACCCACTCGTACAGCTGGTCGCTGGCCCAGAACAGGGGAAGGGGCTCGTCGAGCATCCGGAACAGCTCGACCTCGTCGGCCGCGGGGCACACCCAGGTGCCGTACTCGACGTGGGCCGCGTCCCAGGCTTCCTTCTCTGACTGAGGCAGCACGAGGCGGGTCCGGAGGAACTGGTCCACGGCCTCCTCTAAGGTCGGGGCATTCTCGTAATAGTGTAAACTGTTCGAGACGCCGGGCAGGATCCATCGGACCGACCAGAACTCTTCTCGCGACAGTGCATGCGACCTCTTCCCGGTGAGGATCGGTGGGACCACGTGCACGTCGAAGAACGGGACCACGCCGAGGTAGTCGGGCAAGGACGACGAATGGACCCCTTCCGGTGGACCGAAGCTGCGCGCCCGAGTTCCGTAGAGGCGTTCGCGAGAAGTTGGATCCATCCTTTCCCAGTCGGACACCCGCAGCGCCGCCTCGTCGTAGCGGGTTGCCCAGACCTGGTCGGGCACGAAGAACGGCTCCTCGGCGAGTGCGGGCTCGGCACCCCCAGAGACGAGGTCGAGGGCGTGGACCGTCTTACGCCCGACGCCCGCGTCGCGGAGGAAGCCGCGGAGCTGGTGGGCTGCGGGGCCGTGCGCAGCCTCGAGGACGTAGTCGGACTTCCTCAGGGACTGCCCGAGCTGGCGCCGCTGGTGAAGGATGTTGAAGAACACGCCGGCCCGGTGGTCGCTGCCCGAGCCGGCGGGGCTGTTCTCTGAGAAGGTCGGCTCGAGGCGCAGCGAGAACGACCGGTCGTCCCCCGGGTCGAACCGAGTAAACTCGAACTCGAGCTGCCAGATGTCGTTGTGGTCCCGGAGGAGGTCCACCCAGCCGCCGCCGGGCCACTCGTAGATCCGCAGGCGGCACGCATCGCCGTGGTCTCGGTACAGCTCACCGGCGCTCACGGGCCCCCCTCCTGATCTCGGAGCCAGGCACGTACGTTTTGGCGGCCGGCCAAGAAGAACGGCAGGAGGTCGCCGAGGAGCCGGAACAGCTCCGCCTCGTCTTCGGAGGGTAGCACGAAGGTCCCTCGCTCGACGTTCTCCGCCTCACGATGAGCCGGACGACCGACCCGTCCGGCCACAGGTAGACCTCGGTCCCGTTGCTCTAATCGGTAGTGATCAGACAAGCTGACCTCTACCTTCAGATTCACGTTTCACCGAGGCGCGCGCCAGAGCCCGAAGGCTCGGACGACTGACCGCCTCTCCACGACCCGCGGCTCGCGCTCCACGACCCAGGCCCGCAGCGCCGGGTAGGGCCAGAAGAACGGCAGCATCTCCCCGAGGAGGTTGAACAACTCCGCCTCCTCGGCCGTCGGCAGCACGAACTCTCCCCGGTCCACGTGCTCCGCCTCCCAGGCATCCTTCCTCGAGGCTGGGAGTACGAGCTCGGAGCGAAGGAGCTCGTCGACGACGGCCTCGAAGGTCGGCGCCCAGTACGTCGCGGTACCGTCTCGACTGCTGATCGAGGTGAAGCCGCCGGACCAGCCGAGCCACCTCTTCCTGCCTCCGTCCGAGAAGTGGACCTTGCCCGTCATCACCTGGAAGTGCTTGATCCATCCGAGGAAGGGAGGGAGGCCCAGCGCGTCGTGCTCCTCAGCCGAGAACCCGAGGCTCGGGGCGTAGTATCGGCGCGCCATCTCGTGCCGGCCCGCCCAGACCTCTTCGGGGACGAACCGGGGATAGCTGGCCTCGGACGGTTTCCGGATGTGGGTCGTGACGAGTCCGTGGAAGAACGGGTAGAAGCGGTCGACACCCAGATCTAGGCACAGGCCCACGATCTTCGACTCGCACATCTGGAGGCTATGGATGTCGGAGGCCCCGACGTAGAGGGCCGGCCGGCCGTCCGAGGCCACGTGGGTCGTTGGCGAAAGCGTGATCTCCACGCCATTCTCCACGTCGACGACCCGCAGGATGGCATGCTCGACATCGTCGGAGAGCAGGACCCTCACCGTCGACCCGCACGGCCAGCGGTAGACGACCGGGCCCTGCCCATCGTACCTCTTCATGGGAGCACGCCATCGATCTGCGGCTCGCGCTCCACGACCCAGGCCCGCAGCGCCGGGTAGGGCCAGAAGAACGGCAGCATCTCCCCGAGGAGGTTGAACAACTCCGCCTCCTCGGCCGTCGGCAGCACGAACTCTCCCCGGTCCACGTGCTCCGCCTCCCAGGCATCCTTCCTCGAGGCTGGGAGTACGAGCTCGGAGCGAAGGAGCTCGTCGACGACGGCCTCGAAGGTCGGCGCCCAGTACGTCGGGACGATCTTCCGAACGTCGACCCGAGGTCGACCCGCGGTACCGTCTCGACTACTGATCGAGGTGAAGCCGTCGGACCGGCCGAGCCACCGGGATCCATACGAGAAGTGGACCTTGCCCGTCATCACCTCGAAGTGCCTGATCCATCCGAGGAAGGGAGGAAGGCCCAGCGCGTCGTGCTCGTCAGCCGAGAACCCGAGGTTCGGGGCGTAGTATCGGCGCGCCATCTCGTGCCGGCCCGCCCAGACCTCTTCGGGGACGAACCGGGGATAGCTGGCCTCGGACGGTTTCAGGAGGTTGGTCGTGACGAGTCCGCGGAAGAACGGGTAGAAGCGGTCGACCCCCAGATCTAGGCACAGGCCCACGATCTTCGGCTCGCACATCCGGAGGCTATGGATGTCGGAGGCCCCGCCGACGTAGAGCGCCGGCCGGCCGTCCTCGGTGAACACCCCCGACTCGTCGTTCACGTAGTCGTCGTTCACGTAGAGCCGGTGCGGATCGGAGGCCGGGCCGCTGATCATTGGCGAAAGCGTGAGCGCCACGCAGGCACCCTCGGAAAAGTCGTGCTCGATCCGGACGCCTGGGTTCTCCACGTCGACGACCCGCAGGATGGCATACTCGAGATCGTCGGAGAGCAGGACCCTCACCGTCGACCCGCACGGCCAGCGGTAGACGACCGGGCCCTGCCCATCGTACCACTTCATGGGAGCACGCCATCGATCCGCCTGCCGGACGCGAGGCGGAGCGTGAACGTCCGGACCGGCGCCCCGTCGCGGAACGCCCAGGCGTTCGACGGCTCCTTGCGTAGGATGGCCCTCGACCGGATCCACAGCTCGGCGGTGCCCGTGCCGCGGGCGGTCGAGGACTCGTCGACAAGGAACCGGACCCAGTCGGTCGACAGCGCCCGGAGCACGTCGCCGACCAGCATCGGCACGAGGCGGATCCGCCTCGGTCCCTCGAGGACGCTCTTGCCTTCCGGTTCGGCCCAGAGAAGCTCGAAGTCGAGCTCCTCGGACGGCTCGATCGGCCGCAGCGGGCCGAGCGAGTGGGAGACCTGCGCCTGCCCACCGCCGAGCGAACGGAGGAGCGCTAGGCCCGTCAGGGCAGCCGCCACGAACTTGACGCCGTCGTCCACGGCGGAACCTATCTCGGAGTCGGCCCGAGTACAGACGGGGTGTGTTCCGCCGTCCCCCCACACCTCAATCAGCCAGTCGCCCACGTGCTTCCTCCTCGGTCAGGAACCACTGGATCCCGAGACCGCACAACTTGAGCGCGAGGGCCCCTGCAAACATGCACCCCTGCTCGAACGGCAGCACCGACATGCCGATCACGTCGGACACCGCCGCCGCGAGCAGTAGTCCAAGCCAGATACGCCGCATCATGCCGGCGACCATGTCTGCGAGGAACAGGAGGAGGAACTTCGTGTAGGCGTCCATGACGGGGCTACGACGGCTCGCAGAGCCGGCTGCAGCGTTTGAGGTGCTCGCGGACGGCCCGGTAGCCCTCCGTGTGCGGTGGAAAGAACTGGCGGGCGTACTGCAGCGCCGCGGCCCGGCTCACCCGCAGCGGGACGGCGTCGCACACGAGCGCCGACCACGCCTGGACCTCGGCAAGCTCCGTGCCGGAGAGCGTCACGGGGCAGGCACCCGAGGGGACGAGCAAGATCTCCCGGCCGTCCCCCCGCTCCGCCTTCTCGACCGGGGCCGACTCGGCCTCGACCGCCGGGGCCGCCGCCGTCCGCTGCTCCTTCTGCCTGGCAAGGCGCTGCTCCTCGGCGATCCGCGACACGAAGACGCGCCCGCACTTCGGGCACAGGCTGCACCTGGCCGGGACGTAGACCCCGCACCCGCACTTCTTCCGACCGCGCCCTCCCTCATCAAACGTTACCGACGACACGACCGCCTCCGCGCTCTCCCCCTAGGCTACCACGTTGTCACTGGGAGTAGCAACGTCCGAGAGTGAACCCAGCCAATCTAGGAAGTGGTCCATGGACAGAACCCACGGCATGGCCAGGGACAGGTCGCGGCGGATCTGCAGGTCATCGTCGTGGAGGAGGAACTCCGGCCCGAGCCGTTCTCCCAGGTCCTGCTGCAGCTCGACGAAGTTGGCGGCGGCCCAGTCCGGACGGACGATGGATCCGGTAGCGTCCTGCCGGAACGGGAGGAACTCGCACAGGACGAACCACAGCTCGTAGAGCATCTGCGGCTCGAGGAAGCTATCGAACATGAACCACCGGAAGGCGTCGAGCGTCTGCTGGGGGTCGTGGCCGCCCGGCAAGATGGGGTGTAGGTTCACGATCTCCGTATCGATCTCCGTATCGATAGAGAGGAAGCGCAGCGGCCGTCCACCGGCGTCGACGAGGCAGAACAGGCCGTTGGCGTACTGGTAGGTCCGCAGGTACGAGGACCAGCCCATGTTGAACGGAGGCTCGTCGGTCGGCAACGTGATGCCGTGGGCCGCGCACCGCTCCAAGATCCAGGCCTGGTCCAGCACCCGGTGCACCTCGAGGCCCGAGGCGAACCGGAAGACCGGCACCCCGGACCGGGTCACTGGGGGTCGACGACGTCGAACAGCCGGCCGAGGCCAGAGGCCCGGTAGGTCCTATCGGGCTCGACGCGCGCCCGGCTCGGGGGACGGCCGGGGACGTGCAGCTCGTACTCGCCGGCCGGCACGAGGCCGGGTCCCCACTCCCGTCCGGACGGGTCGACGAGCACGGCATCGACGCCCTGGGCCGCCTCCCACCGTCCGATGGGCTGCTGGCCCGACCGATCTGCGCCTCCGCCCTGCTGGGGCGCGACCGGGGAGAACAGATCGCGGACCCACTCGCCGAACTGCTCGAAGAACCCAGGGTCGCGGGCGCCGTTCGGACCTGCCTCCTGCTGCGGCGGAGGCTGCTGACGTCCGTCCGGCCCGCGCCACTCCGGCGGGGAAGGCCGGACCGCGGGCAGCTGCCGGCCGTCGCCCTCGTGCTCGTGTCGGCGCTCCTGACGGGGCGGGGGACCGGTGAATCGGGGAGTCTGCTCCTCCCGGCGCAGGCCGCGACCCTCCGGCCCCGGCCTCCCCGAGGCGGAGGCAGGGCGGCGGTTCTCGGGAGGTGGACGGCCGGAACCCTCCCGACGCGGCGCCGGACCGACGGGCTGGCGACCCGAGGGCTTGTTCGCGGGGGCAGGCTGGACGGGCCGGCGGTTCTCCGATCCGGGGCGACCCCGGGAACGGACCGGCGCACCCGCCGAACGGGTCTCGGCGGCCGGGGCCGGCGGATCGAGGGGCCGGACGAGGACCGACACGTCGACCTCGATCTCGTCGATCGACGCCGGGTCTGCGAAGTCGGCGAACGGGAGCTCGGTCGGGGCGGGAGCCCGCCGGGTCGACCTCGGGTCGACGTTCGGAAGATCGTCCTGGGGACGACGCCTGCGGCCCCCCGCCTCCGGCCGGGGCTGGGGACGGCGCGGTTTCGGGTCGGTCTGCGTCGGGTCCGGCGGATCTCCGGCGTCGGGACGACCGAGGAGGGCGTTCATGGACGGGTGCCACCAGTCGTGCGCGAGGACCAGGTGGATCACCTGGCCTGGCAGCATCTCGCTCCGGCCCCCCGGCACGTCGACCGCGACGAGGCGGACGTCGAGCGAGGTGCCGCAGACCGGGCACGGTGCGGTCTGTGGCCGGGTCTCAGGATCCGACCCCTCGACGGGACGGGCGCTCCTGAACGACTGCCGGACGACCTCGAGCGTCCGGCCGTCGAGCTTCTTCGCCTTGCCGATGAACGGCCGGATCTCCTCGAGATTTCCACCATCCACCACGGGAGCCTCGTTCTGCATGTTTCCGTCGTACCTCATGTCACCAGCAGTGTCAACATGGGGAAGGAGCTTCTCGCCCCCCGTCCCGCCCGCGACGTGTTGCTACACATAGTGACAACGTGGCGCCGCGTTAGGGTGCTCCATGCTGCCACTGATCGCCGGATCTCTCCTCGCGGCGTCCCTGTTCGCCTCCCGGGTCGAAGAGGATGAGGATGGGGACGAGGACGAGGTCCGGCGGAAGCTCCTCGGCCTCGGCCGGGAGCCCAACCACAGGCGACCCCGGGACGGCCCGACGGTGCTCGAGTCCCTCGGCGTCCTGGCGCCGGGCAGCCTCTTCACCGTGAACACCGGGGAGGACATGGTCCTGCGCGCCTTCGCCGACAAGGACGATGCCATCTGCTGGGCGAACCGGCAGCGGAAGTGCGACCCGCACACGGAAGAGATCCAGGTGGTCGAGCACGTCCGGGTCCCGGTCGAGATCTACGACGAACTCCTGAGCTGCTTCGGCGACTACCCCCTCGACGGCTACGAGGCCTTCCGGGCCGTCGGACCCTACGTCTCGAAGGTGAAGACGCAGCCCTACTGGGACTACGGCGTAGTCTGGCAGTGGGTCCTGCACGAGGAGGACTTCAACGACTGGCCCTACGAGAAGCAGGTCGAGTACCGGAAGGATCGGTTCGAAGATATGAGGCCCGAGGCGCCGCTTCCGGCCGGGACGAGGCTCTACGCATACGTCGAGGACCCCGACGACTACCTCGAGGAGATCGAGCTGCAGGAGGCCGACGAGAACGAGACGGTGCTCGAGGGCCCGATCGCGGTCGGCGACTCCGAGGAGGGGGCCCCCGGAGAGGGAGCCTGGCTCGTGACCTTCGTGGTCGAGAAAGATGTGCCGGTCCGGAAGATCGTGTCCGTCGACTGGTCGAGTAACCCCGTAAGGAACCTCGAGACGCTCTCCGAGATCTTGGGCGCCGCCGCCGACCCGCGCAGCCCCGAGTTCGACGCCGACGAGCTGGCCGCCGCGTTCGCGAACCACCGGGGGGAAAACCGGGGGAGGGACGAACGGACGGTCGACGGCCCGGAGGTCCTCTCGATCGGGACGGGGCCCCACGACGAGGCCGGCGGCCCGCCGCGCTACCTGTTCGTCCACCCCTTCCGGTCCCGCTACGTGTCCCTGAAGGTAGACTCCGTCAGGAAGGGTCCCTGACATGGCAAGGAGACTGCATCGCACCGGCGGAGACGCCCAGGTCACCCCGGACGCCCTGCTCGCCCGCCGCGGCGGGGCGCCGTGCTCGGTCGACGTTCCGGTCAGCGTCGCGAAGGCTCAGGACAGGGAGCTTCGAACGCTTTTCGGCGGGAAGGGCACCCGGTCGGTGTTCGACGATCTGGACCTCGAGCTGGGCCTGTGCGGGCCCGGCGACGGCCGGCGGAGCGCGCCGCGGATCGAGTGGGGCCGGAAGCTCTACACGGTCACGACGGCGGGCGAGGACTACCCGAAGAACGGCCTCGACAGCACGTCGCTGTTCACCGAGACGAGGAAGATGGCCTGTCCCTCGTTCTCGATCCCGGCGGGTCCGACGTACGAGATGGGGACGTGCCCGGCGGCGAACCACTCGAAGAAGGGCGGCATGCGGAAGAAGGGCTCCACCTACGTCTGCGACGGCTGCTACTCTCTCGAGGGCAACTACACCTACCCGAACGTGGCGGTCGCCCAGGCGGCCAGGCTCATGTGGGTGCGTCGCCAGCTGCAGGCAGATCCGACCGGCGATGGCCTCGGCGCCTCCCTCGCCGCGGCGGTCGAGGACTACGCCCGGAACGCGACGCTGTCCTCGTCGCCGGCCGGCATCGGCACCCGACTCGTCATCGAGCTCGGCATCCAGCAGCGGGGACAGCTCGTCGTCCCGATCTGCCTCCCTTCCGTTTCCGGCCGGCGGCTGATGCCGGTCACGACGCTGCTCCCGACCGAGTCCGGGTTCGCGGACACCGACGCCTACCGGGTCTCGGAGAACGTTCCGGACGGGGCCGTGTGCGGGTTCTTCCGCATCCACGACTCGGGCGACTTCGGGGTGCTCGCGGACCCCGGCGCCTGGAAGGCCTACGTGCTTGCCTGGGTCCGGGTCGCCGAGCGACTGCCCCACGTCCGCTTCTGGGCCCCGACCCGGATGTGGATGTGGAAGGACCTGTTCAAGCTGCAGATCCCGCCGAACCTCGTGATCCGCGCCTCGGGCCTGTCCGTCGGCGACCCCGCCCCGTCGGTCGGCGAGATGGGCTCGGGCTCTGTGGTCCTCACGAAGTCCCAGATGGAGGAGGTCGTAGGCGGCTGGACCGGCGCCGCGGGCGAGACCTGGGCATGCCCCGTGTACGTCAAGGAAGAAAAGAAGAGCTGCATCGGGGCGGGCTGCCGGGCCTGCTGGATCTGGAAGAAGACTCCCATCGCGTACCGCTGGCACTAAGGACGGCCGATGTTCGAGGACATGCACCGGATGTACGTCGAGTGGTCGAGCCAGACGGGCCTGTCGTCCGTGCTCGACTTCGCCGACCACGTGTTCAAGGAGACCGGCGTGGTCCTCTCGGAAGTGCTGACGGACGCCGAGCGGCAGCGCCTCGTCGCCGACTTCGGGGCGGACTCGATCCTCGAAGGTATGGACGACGGCCCGTGATACGGACCGGGTAGCAGGCGGGAGGACAGGCATGGATCCGCAGATCGACTGGAGGCGCCCCGACGGCGTGCCGCACGATTTGGTCGCCCTCTGGGAGGACCCCACCTGGCGCGACCTCGACTCCGCCACGGTGCTCATGCTGCGGCAGCAGGTCCTGCAGCGGCTCGAGGACGGAGGCGCGCCCTCCTCGTCCGGACCCAGCTTCGGCAGCGTCGTGCTCGACGCCGCGGCCTTCGGCCTCGGCGTCGCGGCAGCCATGGTCGCGGTCGGGGTCGGAAGAGCCGCTAGCCAGCGACCGCGAGTGGCCCCAGCACCATCACGAGGCCGTACGCGAGGAGGGCGAGGGTGATGGCCACCCACCCGCCGGTCTTCTGCTGCAGGGCGAGGAAGTAGGCGCCTCCGTTGCTCTAATCGGTAGTGATCAGACAAGCTGACCTCTACCTTCAGATTCACGTTTCACCGAGGCGTGCGCCAGAGCCCGAAGGCTCGGACGACTGACCGCCTCTCCACGCGCGTTTAACGACTCGGGCCAACTGGCCGCGTCGACCTCGCCCCGAGACAGGGCGAGAATGTTTCGCGCGGCGTTCGCGTCCCGGTCCACGACCGAGCCACACGCCGCACAGGTGAAGGTCTGGGGCGACTGCGCGCGGGGCCGGATGACCTACAGTTGGAGCGCACTCTGAAGTACCCGGCCGAGCGCCCCCTCGAGCGGCCCCCACTGGACGCGGACTGGGACGCCGTCCACCTGCGACGGCAGGTCGGAGAAGGCGTCGAGGGAGGTCACGGTGGCATGGATGATGGGGCCGCCGTCCACGGTGCGGATGCCGAGCCAGACGAGCTTGCCG
>Ga0163151_10008795_pt1 | contig 11223 bp, 3 predicted proteins | sample OliLakLV19MP5IB2_FD_145596 | JGI IMG/M metagenome (GOLD analysis project Ga0163151, IMG submission 145596) | Freshwater microbial mat bacterial communities from Lake Vanda, McMurdo Dry Valleys, Antarctica - Oligotrophic Lake LV.19.MP5.IB-2 | ecosystem: Environmental > Aquatic > Freshwater > Lake...
ATGCCCGAACACCGTCCGTTGATCCATTGCGGGCCGGCGTGATCTTCGGGCATATCGTGCTGCCGACGGAGTCCACATCGGCGCTCGCGCGGGACGTGTTGTTGCGCGGTTTCGCGCGGCAGGTGTTACTGGCCCCCGAAGCGGGGGAGAAGGGACAAAGCGAATGGTCCGGCCGGAACTGGACCGCAGCCGCATTGCCCGCGGGGATCATTGCGAATGCGCTCGGTTGGCAGGGGACGGCGTACACACTCGATGCCGCCTGTGCGTCGTCGCTGTATGCGCTCAAGCTGGCCAGCGATGAGTTGCTGAGTCATCGGGCCGACGTGATGCTCGCCGGCGGGTTGTCGCGGCCCGATTGCCAGTACACGCAGATGGGGTTCGCCGCGTTGCAGGCGCTCTCGAAGCGCGGCCGCTGTGCGCCCTTGTCGGCAGAGGCGGACGGCCTGATCGTCGGCGAAGGGGCCGGGCTGTTCGTGCTGAAGCGGTTGAGCGACGCCGTTCGCGATGGCGATCGCATCTACGCCACGATCGCCGGCATCGGCCTGTCCAACGATCGCGGCGCGAACCTGCTGGCCCCGCGCTCCGAAGGGCAACTCCGGGCGATGCAGTCCGCGTATCATCTGGCCGGTTGGCGGCCCGGGGATGTGGACCTCATCGAATGCCACGCCACCGGAACGCCGGTGGGCGACGCGGTCGAACTCGACAGTCTGCACACGTTGTGGCGCGAAGAACCGGGGTCGTCACGACGCTGCGTCCTCGGTTCGGTGAAGTCCAACGTCGGCCATTTGTTGACAGCGGCCGGCGGCGCGAGCCTGATGAAGCTGCTGTTCGCGCTGCAGACGAAGACGCTGCCCCCGACGGCGAACTTCGTCGAACCCGCGCCAGCGCTGAACCGTGTGGATTCGCCGTTCCGCGTCCTGTCGCAGGCCGAGAGTTGGCCGCAGCGCGACTCGGCGACACCGCGCCGCGCGGCGATCAACGCCTTCGGCTTCGGCGGCATCAACGCGCACGTGCTGCTGGAGGAATGGACCAGTGATCTCGTCGCCGCCGACGATATTCTTGCCCCCTCTCCCCCGTCTTCGGGGGAGAGGGCCGGGGTGAGGGGGCGAGCGCTTGAGCGGCCACCAATCCCAACCCGAAGCGTGAGCGAGGGCGAGCGCTCCCTGCCGCCGATGTCGAATGAGCGCTCCCCCTCGCTGACGCTTCGGGCTAGTGTTGAGACGCCAACGTCGTTGGAAGCGCCCGGCCCCCTCACTCTAACCCTCTCCCCCGAAGCGGGGGCGAGGGGACCGAGCGAAGAAGCCTCCGCCGACGCTGTTGCGATTATCGGCCTGGGCACGCACGTCGGACCGTGGTCGTCTCTGCGCGACGTGCAGGAACGCTTGTTCGGCGCACGGAAGGATGTCGTCCAGCATCGCACGACGGGTTGGGGGATCGCCGCGACACCATCGGCACGCGCGGGTTTCGCCATCGACGAAGTCCGCACTCCGCTCGGCGCGTTTCGCATCCCGCCGGTGGAGCTGGAAGAGATGCTGCCGCAACAGCAGTTGATGCTGCTCGTGACCGCCGCCGCTTTGGACGACGCCGGATTGCCGCGCGACCTCGGCGACCGAACCGGCGTGTTCGTGGGGATCGGCCTCGACCCGAACACCACCAACTTTCATTGCCGCTGGTCCATTGCCGAGTCCGCGCCGGCTTGGGCGAAACAACTCGGCTTGTCGCTCGACGGCGAACAACTCGACGACTGGGTGCGCGAACTCCGCGACGCCTTCGGGCCGCCGCTCACCGCGAACCGCGTGATGGGCAACCTCGGCGGCATCGTCGCCAGTCGGCTGGCGCGCGAGTTCGACGTCGGTGGCCCGAGCTTCACGGTGTCGAGCGACGCCGCGTCCGGCGTGCATGCCTTGCAGATTGCGATGCGGGCCTTGCAGCGCGGTGAATTGGATCGGGCCATCGTCGGCGCGGTCGATTTGCCCAGCGACATCCGCCGGCAGTTGCAACCCGCCGGCGATGAGGACACCGCACAACCGTTCGCCGACGCCGCCGTGGCGGTGATCGTGAAGCGTCACGCCGACGCCGTCCGCGACGGCGACCGCATCTATGCGGTGCTTCACGATTTCTCCCAGGCGAGCCGGGAGCATCAGCGACCGGAGTCTGAAACCGTATTGATCGTCGGTGACAGCCTCCTGGCCCCCTCGCCCCCGTCTTCGGGGGAGAGGGTCGGGGTGAGGGGGCGAGCGCTTGATCGGCCATCAATACCAACCCGAAGCGTGAGCGAGGGCGAGCGCTCCCTGCCGCCGGCGTCGAATGAGCGCCCGTCCTCGCTGACGCTTCGGGCTGGTGTCCCGACGCCGACACCGCGGGTAGCGTCCGACCCCCTCACCCTAACCCTCTCCCCCGAAGCGGGGGCGAGGGGACCGGAAAAGACGACCGCTGGCCTGGTCGCAGAACCGGTCGCGGAGTGCGGAGCGGCGACGGGGTTGCTCAACGTCGTGCAGGCGGCGCTGGCGTTGCATCAACAGGTCTTGCCGCCGGGGCAATCGGTCGCGGCGGATGCAGATCGCGCTACCGAGCATCAGTTCTGGCTGCGCGACCGCTGTCACGGCCCGCGTCGCGCTGTGGTGGAAATGGCGACGGCATCGGGAAGCGTCGCCAGCCTCGCGCTGGAGGAGGCCTCAGCGCCGGAAGCCGCCCGCGCGACCATTGAACGCCGGCAACCGTTGGGCGAATTCCCCGCGGCGTTGTTCGTCTTCGACGGGAACGATGCCGACGAACTCCGCGCGGCGATGCGCGACTGCCGCACGATGTTGCCGGATCGTGGTTTGATCGAACGCGCGGCGCGCGAATGGTTCCGACACCGTCCGTTGGATGCCAGCCGCCGGTTGGCCGCGGCGGTGTTGGCGAGCGATCTCGACGAACTGCGAGCGACACTGGACAACTTGCCGCAGCGCATCGCCGAAGCGAACACCCTCAATGAACCGCGTGTGTGGTTCGATCCGCAGCCGCTCGGTCGCGACGGCCGGTTGGCGTTCGTGTTTCCGGGGTCGGGGAATCATTTCCTCGGCATGGGTCGCGAGTTGCTCACTGCCTGGCCGGAGATGCTGCGGCGGCAGGACGCCGAGAACGAACGCCTCCGCAGCCAGTACGGCCCCGATCTCATTTGGAACGGCCCGTCGACGGAAGCCCTCGGTCGCGATCACAAGCGGATGATCTTCGGCCAGGTCGCGCTCGGCACCGCGGTCTGCGACTGGCTGTCGCTGTTCGGCATCCGTCCGCACTCCGCGATCGGTTACAGCCTCGGCGAATCGGCGGCCCTGTTCGGCCTGCGGGCCTGGACCGACCGCGATGAAATGCTGGCCCGGATGGAACAGTCAGCGCTGTTCGGCGGCGATCTCACGTTTCCGTTCGATGCCGCGCGACAGGCGTGGGATATTCCCGCCGATGAAGCCGTGCCGTGGCTGTCGGGCGTGATCGACCGTTCGGCCGATGTCGTGCGGCCAGCGTTGGGACAGCATCCGCAAGCGTATTTGCTGATCGTGAACACGCCGGCGCAGTGCGTCATCGGCGGGCGACGCAATCAGGTCGAACAGTTGGTCCGCGAACTCGATGCGCAATTCGTTCCGTTTCCTGCGCCGAGCACCGTGCATTGCGAAGTCCTGAAAGAGGTCGCGAAGGCGTACACGGAACTGCATCGAATGACGACGCAGGTGCCCGAGGGCGTCACCGTCTACAGCTCGGCCACCGGCCGACCGTATGGACTGAGCCGCGAAGCGTGTGCGGAGGCGATTCTGGCGCAAGCCGTGGGGACGGTCGATTTCCCGCAGGTGATCGAGAAAGCCTATGCCGACGGCGTGCGGTTGTTCGTCGAGATCGGACCGGGGTCGTCCTGCACGAAGATGATCGACGAGATTCTGGGCGACCGCCCGCATTGGGTTCGCCCCGTCACCCCGGCGACGGCCGATCCGGTGACGCACGCGCTCCGCGTGCTGGGCGAACTGATCGTGCAGCGCGTGCCGGTGGATCTGACGGTGTTGTACGGCGGGGAGACGGCGCTGCCGTCGCACCGTCCCGAGACCGCACCGCCGACGTGCGTGGTGACGCCGACGCAGGGCGCGCGGTGGCAGATCCCCAGAAGCCCAGGGATCGCCATCCCTGGGCGTCGCACCCCAGCGCCCACAACCGCGCCGCAACCGGCCCCCGCGCCGCTGCCGCCGTCCGCACCGCGACGTTCCTCCCATGCTGCTCCCGTTGTTGAAGCAATGCCCATGTCTGCCCGCACGTCCGTTGCGCAGCCGGTCTCAGCCTCCGCTCCCAGCGCCGTCGCCGACTGGGACGAATGGATGACCGAGCGCATTGCCGCCCACGAGGCGTTCCTGCGGTTCTCGGAACAGGTGCAATCGCTCGCGGGGGATATGGTGTTGCGCGGCGACGTTGTGGTCTCCGCACCCACAGTTCCGAAGACCGCTAAGCCGGCAAGCGGTCCACCACCCGCGGTGATACGCCCGGAACCGATCTCGGTGCGCGCGAGTAAGTCTTCTCTGGCCCTCAACCCTCAACTCTCAACCCTCGACTACTCCCAGTGCCTCGAATTCGCCATCGGGTCCATCGGCAACGTGCTCGGGCCGAAGTTCGCCGAGATCGACTCGTTCCTCACGCGCGTGCGGCTGCCCGATGTGCCGTTGATGCTCGTCGACCGCATTCTCGAAATCGAAGGCGAGCCGCTGTCGATGACGCACGGCCGCGTCGTCACCGAGCACGACATCCACGCCGACGACTGGTATCTCGACTGCGGCCGGATTCCGACGTGCCTGGCCGTGGAGTCGGGGCAGGCGGATCTGTTTCTGTCGGGGTGGCTGGGGATCGACTTCCAGACCCGCGGTCTGGCGTCGTACCGGCTGCTCGACGCCGTCGTCACGTTTCACGATGCGCTGCCGGGGCCGGGGAACACGATTCATTACGACATCCGCATCAACGGCTTCTTCCGGCAGGGAGAGACGTACCTGTTCCGGTTCGAGTTCGACGCCACCGTCAACGGCAACCCGCTGCTGACGATGCGCGACGGTTGCGCCGGGTTCTTCACGATGGCGGAACTCGCCGCGGGACAGGGGATTGTTCACACCGCCATCGACAAGCAGCCGCGGCCGGGTGTGCGACCGGACGATTGGGACGATCCGGTGCCGATGACGGTCGAATCGTACAACGACGATCAACTCGCCGCCCTCCGTGCGGGTGATCTCGTCGCGTGTTTCGGTCCGGCATTCTCACGCTTGCGGCTTCGCGCTCCCGTCACGTTGCCATCGGGCCGATTGAACCTCGTCCACCGCGTGTTGCAGCTCGATCCGTCGGCAGGCAAGTACGGTCTCGGTCAGATCCGCGCCGAGGCGGACATCCATCCCGACGACTGGTTCCTGACGTGCCACTTCTGCGACGACCAGGTGATGCCGGGCACGCTGATGTACGAGTGCTGCCTGCATACGCTCCGCATCTATCTGCTCCGCATGGGTTGGATCGGCGACGCGGGCCAAGTCGCGTACGAACCAGTCCCCGGCGTCAAAAGCCGGCTCAAGTGCCGCGGTCAGGTGCTGGCCTCGACGCAAAAGGTGTGGTACGAAGTGACGCTGAAGGAAATCGGCTACGGAAGCCCAGGGATTGCCATCCCTGGGCGTCGCGCGGACAGCGCCCCCTACTGCCTCGCCGATGCGCTGATGTACGCCGACGGCAAACCGATTGTTGAGATTACCGACATGTCCGTGCGGCTGTCGAGCCTCACGCGCGATGACATCGACCGATTGTGGTCCGGGGATCATGCGTGCGCAGCCCCAGACGCCCAGGGATTGCTATCCCTGGGCTTCCCACCCTCAACCATCGACGCTCAACCCCTCTTTGATACGGCACGCATCACCGAGTTCGCGATCGGCAAACCGTCGCGGGCGTTCGGCGACCGCTATCGCATCTTCGATGAGGGCCGCGTCATCGCCCGGTTGCCGGGACCGCCGTTTCAGTTTCTGGACCGGATCACGTCGATCAAAGATTGCGAGCCGTGGCAACTCGCCGCGGGGGGCGTGATCGAGGCCCAATACGACGTCCCGCCCGAGGCCTGGTACTTCGCCGCGAACCGTCAGCGGCGGATGCCGTACGCGGTCCTGCTGGAGGCTGCGCTGCAGCCGTGCGGCTGGCTGGCGGGATACCTTGGCTCGGCGCTGACCAGCGATGTGGACCTGTCGTTCCGCAACCTCGGCGGCAAGGCGACGCAGTTCCGCGACGTCACGCCGGACTCCGGCACGTTGACGACGACCGTCAAGATCACGCGCGTGTCGCAATCGGCCGGCATGATCATCCAGCACTACGACTTCGACCTGCGGCAGAACGGCGAGCCGGTCTACGTCGGCAACACCTACTTCGGATTCTTCGCGAAGGCGGCCCTCGCCAACCAGGTCGGCATCCGCGACGCCGGCGTCTATCAGCCGACGCCGGACGAACTGGCCCGCGCCCAATCGTTCCCTGTGCCGACCGATCCGCCGTTCCCCAACGAGCGTTTCCGCATGGTCGCAAATGTCGACGCCCTGATCCTCGACGGCGGCCCGCACGGCCTCGGTTACATCCGCGGCAGCGTGGCGGTCGATCCGTCGGCGTGGTTCTTCCAGGCCCACTTCTTCCAAGACCCCGTCTGGCCCGGTTCGCTGGGGCTGGAATCGTTCCTGCAACTGCTGAAGGTGCTGGCGGGGGAGCGGTGGGGCTTAGGGCTAAGGGCTGAGGGCTTAGGGCCAGAAAAGCCGGCGAGCGACTTGGCTTCTTCTCCGGCCCTTAGCTCTCAGCCCTTAGCCCTTAGCCGCGTCTTCGCGGCGCTCGCCCTGCACCGTCCCCACGAATGGATCTACCGCGGTCAGGTGATTCCGCGGGACAAAACGGTTACGGTGGACGTGGTGGTGACCGCCGTGGATGACGCATCCCGCACCGTCACCGCGGGCGGGTTCCTGACGGTCGACGGCCGCGTGATTTACCAGATGGTCGATTTCACAGTGCAAATCAATGATGAGTGATGAATATACGAGTATACGAATGGAAGAACTGCATTCCTGCCTTTCAGTCGTATATTCGTATACTCATCATTCATCACTCCGAGTCTTCCCATGTCCATGAAATACAACCGCGTGTTCCTCGATGCCATCGGATATGAACTTGCGCCCGTCGTCGTGACGTCCGTCGACATCGAGACCCGGCTGGAACCGCTGTATACGAAGCTGCGGATCGCGCCGGGGCAACTCGAAGCGTGGACCGGGATCGCCGAACGCCGCTGGTGGGAGGCCGGGCATCGGCTGAGCGACGGGGCGACCGAGGCGGCCCGGCGGGCGCTCGAGCAGTCCAACGTCGCGGCCCGCGATCTCGATGTGCTGGTGTATGCGGGCGTCTGCCGCGAACAATTTGAACCAGCGACGGCGTGCAACGTCGCGGCGAACCTCGGCATCAGTCCCGACGCCGCGGTGTTCGATGTCAGCAACGCCTGCCTGGGCGTCCTCAACGGCATGGTGGACATCGCCAACCGCATCGAACTCGGCCAGATCAAGGCGGGGATGGTGGTCTCGTGTGAGACCGCGCGGGAGATCATCGACTACACCATTCAACGCCTGCTCGAAGAGCCGAGCATGGACGCGCTCACGAAGTCGCTGGCGACGCTGACCGGCGGCTCGGGGGCGGTCGCCGTGCTGCTGACCGACGGCTCGTTCAGCCGGCAGCATCAGCATCGGCTGCTCGGCGGGGTGACGAAAGCCGCGCCGGAGCATCACGCGCTCTGCCGCTGGGGCTTCGAATCGCTGATCCCCGCGGCGGTGGACCGGGTCGGTGCGATCCTGCCGCACGCCGTCACGCAGACCAAGTTCGGCGCGTTCATGCCGCAGCTCATCCAGCAGAAAATGGGCGGCATCCTGCCCGCGAAGCTGTCGCACGCGTTCAACCAGTTCATGCAGACCGACAGCATCTCGGTGCTGCGGTTCGGCGTCGATCTGGGCCTCAAGACGTGGCAGTCGTTCCTGGCGAAAGTCGGGCTAAGGGCCGACCAGATCGACAAGGTGATCTGCCACCAGGTCGGCAAGGGGCACCGCGAACAGGTGCTCAGTGCGCTGGGCATCGCGGCCGAGAAGGACTTCTGCACGTTCCCGTACCTGGGGAACATCGGCACGGTCAGCCTGCCGCTCACCGCCGCCATCGCCGACGAGCGGGGCTTCCTCGAAAAGGGGGACCGCGTCGGCTTCCTGGGCATCGGCAGCGGCCTCAACTGCCTGATGCTGGCGCTGGATTGGTAAGCAGAGGGGTTGGCCGCAAAGAGGCGCAAAAGACGCAAAAAAGGAAGTCAAGTTGGATCGGAAAGGGCGTATTTCTTGATCTGCAATCGCGAGGATCCAAAGTTGATGAGCAGACCGTGTTCGATCCGACAGCCTCGCAGATAGCCGAGAAGCTGTGCGATATGCGAATCGTCGAGCGCGCGACACGCCTTCAGCTCGACAATCAGAACGCCCGAAACCATCAGATCAGCAAAGTATTCTCCCAGCGGTGTTCCATCTTCGTCCAAGACAGCTAATGGAAATTGCGGTTGCACATTCAAGCCAATCTTCCGCAGACGATGCAACATCCCATTCTCATAAACCTTTTCCAGATGACCGTGATGCAGGTATTTGTGAAGCGCGAATGCCGTCTCCCGAATCGTGTCGCAGAGTTGAAAGATCGCTTGATCTGACATTTGGCTTTCCTCCCTTTTTGCGTGTTTTGCGCCTTTTTGCGGCCAATCCTTCTTCGGGCTGACGACAGCGTGACATATCCCGGATTTCCGTTCCAGAGCCATTTCGCCACCGTCGGCGGGCACCGGTTGCATTATCTCGACGAAGGCCGCGGCTCGCCGGTGGTGATGGTGCATGGCAATCCGAACTGGTCGTACTACTGGCGGAAGCTGATTCCCGCGTTGTCCGACCGGTTCCGTTGCCTCGCGTGCGATCACATCGGGTGCGGGTTGTCCGACAAGCCCGGCGATGACCGGTACGACTACACGCTGTCGCAGCGCGTCGCCGATCTGAATGCGTGGCTGGATGGGCTGGGAGTCCGCGACGACATCTCGCTGGTCGTTCACGACTGGGGCGGGATGATCGGCTTCGCCTATGCGGCCCGGCATCCTGAGCGGATTCGGAAGCTGGTCGTGCTCAACACCGGCGCGTTCCGCTTGTCGGCGACGAAACCGGTGCCCTGGCAGTTGCGGCTCGCGCGGACGCCACTGCTGGGGGCATTGCTCGTGCGCGGGTTCAACGCCTTCAGCCGCGGGGCCGTCCGGTCGTGCGTGACGCGGCGACCGATGCCGGGCGAAGTCGCCGCGGCGTATTGCGCGCCGTACGATTCGTGGGCGCACCGCATCGCCGTGCATCGGTTCGTGCAGGATATTCCCCTCAAAGCCGGCGATCGCGCATTGTCGACCGTGGTGCAGACGGAGGGGCGGTTGCAAGCGCTCACCGACAAGCCGATGTTTATCGGCTGGGGTGACCGCGACTTCGTGTTCGATCACCACTTCCTCGCCGAATGGCAACGCCGGTTTCCGCACGCGGAGCTGCACCGCTATCCGGACTGCGGCCATTACATTCTGGAAGACGCGGCGGATGAGTTGATTCCCGTTATTCGCGAGTTTCTGGTGCGCGGAGAGCCCCAGGAAGGGAGGTAACCACGAAACACACGAACGACACGAAATGGGGACAAGAACAAGGTGAGTTGAGTGACAAGCCCTTGGTTCTATCGGCCCCGGACTGGCTTCTGGTTTGCTTTTCGTGCCCTTTCGTGTGTTTCGTGGTTAATCACAATCATGAACATCGCGGACGCCCTTCAACGACAGGCGCAGGCACGGCCCGAGCAGGTCGCAATTCGCGAACCCGACGGCGGGGGGTATCGTTCGCTGATGTTCGGCGAATTGTGGGACCGCGTGACGCGCATCGCGCACGGGCTGCCGTCGCACGGCATCGCGCCGGGGACGCGGACGGTTCTGATGGTGCCGCCGTCGATCGCGTTCGTCGAGCTGACGTTCGCTCTGTTCGCCGCCGGGGCGGTGCCGGTGTTCGTCGATCCGGGCATTGGGCTCAAGAACATCAAGCAGTGTCTCGCCGGGGCGGAGCCGGCGGCGTTCGTCGGCATCACGAAGGCGCACGTCGCGCGGGTGCTGTTCGGCTGGGCGAAGGGGTCGATCACATCGCTCGTCACGGTCGGTCCCCGATTGCTATGGGGCGGGACGACGCTGAAGGATATGGTCCGCGAAGCCGCAAGCGTGGCGAGGGTGTCAACGGGAGCGACCGCGGCGGATGATGTTGCGGCAATTCTCTTCACGAGCGGCAGCACGGGGGTGCCCAAGGGGGCGGTCTACACGCACGGCATGTTCACCGCGCAGTTGGAAGCGCTCCGCGACGTCTTTCAGATCGAGCCGGGCGAAGTCGATCTCTGCACGTTTCCACTGTTCGCGCTGTTCGGGCCGGCGTTGGGGATGACGTCGATCATTCCGGTGATGGATTCGACGAAACCGGCCGCCGTGGTGCCGTCGAACATCGTCCGCCCCGTGCAGCAGTTTGCGGCGACGAATCTGTTCGGTTCGCCGGCGCTGCTCAATCGCGTCGGCCGTCACGCATCCGGCGATGCAAATGCTGCGATGCCGTCGCTGAAGCGCGTCCTCTCCGCGGGCGCGCCGGTGTCCCCGGCGATTCTCGAACGCTTCTCGAAGCTCATGTCGCCGGGGACGCAGATTTACACGCCCTACGGTGCGACGGAATCGCTGCCCGTCGCGGTGATCGGCAGTGCGGAAGTCCTCGGGGAGACGCAGCATCTCACGGCGAAGGGAGCCGGGACGTGCGTCGGCCGGCCGGTGCCAGGGTTGGAGGTGCGGATCATCTGCATCAGTGACGGACCGATTGCGACGATGACGCCGGACCTGGTGTTGCCTGCGGGCGAGATCGGCGAGATTGCGGTGTACGGGCCGCAGGTGACGCAGGAGTATTTCCGGCGGCCGGATTTGACAGCGCTCGCGAAGATTGCCGACTCGGAGCGCGGGCGGATGTGGCATCGGATGGGGGACGTTGGCTACTTCGACGACCGGGGCCGATTGTGGTTCTGCGGACGGAAGTCGCAACGGGTCATCTCGCCGGAACGGACACACTTCACGGAACCGGTGGAGGGGGTGTTCAATGCGCACCCGGCGGTGTTCCGGAC
>Ga0163151_10008796_pt1 | contig 11221 bp, 12 predicted proteins | sample OliLakLV19MP5IB2_FD_145596 | JGI IMG/M metagenome (GOLD analysis project Ga0163151, IMG submission 145596) | Freshwater microbial mat bacterial communities from Lake Vanda, McMurdo Dry Valleys, Antarctica - Oligotrophic Lake LV.19.MP5.IB-2 | ecosystem: Environmental > Aquatic > Freshwater >...
GTGTACAAGACCACGTAGCGAATCCACGACTTGAGGAGCCGGATGCGGGAGTTCCGCACGTCCGGATCTGTGGGAGCCCTGGGGGAGCAATCCCCTGGGGCCACCTAACAATCAGTCGGCAAACGAAGCTGGACGCTCACCTCACGGCGTTACGTGAACTCGAGGCTAAGCTGCAAACGGCGAGTCCAGGCATGGTGGGTGGCGGCGGTGGTGTTGTCGGTGGCGGGCCTCCGGCGAATCCGAGTGCTGGCTGTGCGCTGCCTGCGGGTAACGGCGGCAACAATGGCACCGTGGAGACGGTGAGCCCAGCGTTCAACGAAATCGCCTATCAAGCGGTTAACTGCGATCTTTCTCGCATCATTGCCCTGCAGTGGCTTTCATCTGGCGACCATATCCCGCGCTTCGGGTTCCTTGGCTGCTCCGGTGATCACCACGGAATGGAGCACAGCTCCAACGGTGGCGAGTACATCAAGGCGCAGACCTGGATTTTCGAGCAAATGGCCGTCTTCATCAATAAGCTGAAGAGCACTCCCGAGGGGAATGGCAATATGCTCGACAATTCAATTGTCTATCTGGCTTCCGAGATGGGGAACGGCGGGCACGCCCTCACCCCAGCGCTCTCATCCATCTTTGGTAAGGCGACGGGGGTTTCCGCACCGGCAGGCGCGTGGATGCCATGAACAGAAACATCAACGATGTGCTGCTCACCGTGGTAAATACCATGGGCTTGAATGCAACAATTGTTGGCGACGCGGAGTTCAATAAAGGGGCGCTCAGCCTGAGTTAGAGAGTGAAAGATAGCCTACGCCTGGCGCTGTTGATGTTGCTACCCGCGTGTGGGGTAGCCTGCAGTGGCACACGCAAGGAGGCTGTTGGGAGCATCGCCTATGCAACTCACGAGGACAATTGCCCGTCATCACCGATATGATTACAATGCGGTGAATACCATGCTGATTCACCTTGATCACGGCGTTATTGAACTTCACTTGTCGGCAACAACGCTACTCACGTATACGCTAAATGATGGAGCTGTTGTGCGCCTTGCGCCACCATGTTTTCCACTGGCTGGTGCGAAAGGGTCTCAGTCTTTACCAGAGAGCGAATGTCGCTCAGTCACTCAGGGGGTGGCGGGTGCCGTCTCCGACCCCCAATGCCGTGCCGAGCCACGTCATCTGGCTAACGGCACTATCGAAATTGCCTACGGTGGGCCATTGATGGCGATGCCGAATGTGCTTTTCACGGTGGTGCTGCGCTATGCCCCTGATGATCCGGTGGTGCGCTTTCACTATCGCCTGACGGGTGCAGGGGTGTGGCCGGCCGTGTGTGATCAGTCCACATTGCACTATGTCCATGCCGATGTGATGACACTGCCCGATGTGCGCGTCATCGAGCTGTCGGCGTTTAATGAACTGACCCACAGCCATCTGCCGGCAGAGCGTGAACTCGTCACCAACGACACGGCGATGGGGCCGTTGATTGTCGCCAGCGATGGTCGGCGCAGCGTGATGTTGGGTTATGAGCACGGCTCGGCGGCGACGGATCCGTTTTTGCAGTTTGCGTTATCCGCTACGAAGCAGCTCGGCTTGCAGGCCGTAAAGGGCAATGTCGCCGCGGGCGACGCCTTACCGTGGACCTCGGTGTGGTTGCAGGTGGCGCATCTAGCAGCGCCGCCGCTGGGCATGGCGCAGACTTATCGGCGCTTTGTCTTGGATCACCTCGCGCTGTTGCCCGCCACACGTGAACCACTGATTTTCTACAATTCATGGAATCACCAAGAACGCGTGAAAGAGCGCACCGGCAGTTGTCTTGGCGAGATGAACGAAGCGCGGATGTTGGCCGAAATCGATGTCGCCGCGCGCATGGGGATCGAGGTTTTTGTGGTTGATACCGGGTGGTTTTCCAGCACCGGCGATTGGCAGGTTTCATCGGAGCGTTTTCCACGCGGCCTGGCGCCCCTGCGCGAACGCCTCACGGCGCACAGCATGCGCCTGGGCTTGTGGTTTGGCCCACAGCATGTGGCAGTTGCGTCACCGCAACATCATACGCACGCCGATTGCTTGATGAGTATGCATGGCGAGGAAGGTGGCAGTTGGCCAGTGTGGGAAACTGCCCTCAGTCAAAATCTGTGCCTTGCGACGCGCTGGTGCGATGCCTTTGCGGATGAGTTGATCCGCTGCGCACACGAACACGGCGTCGATTATTTCAAATGGGATGCGATCAGCCAATACGGTTGCGATGCCGCCAATCATGGGCATGGGTCGGCCAACCTCAGTGCAGTTGAGCGCGCTGATCGTCACGCCTTTTTGTTGCCGTTATTACTGGTGCGCATCGTCGAACGTCTGGCGGCCGCCTGTCCGCAGGCGATTGTTGATTTTGATGTCACCGAAAACGGCCGAGCTTTCGGTTTGGCATTCATCACCGTTGGCAAGTATTTCCTGGTCAACAACGGCCCCTATTTTGCCAATTATGATTTGCAGCCAACGCGTGACACCAACGTCAATCTGTTTTTCCAGCCCGGCGAAGCACGCGGATGGATTCTGCGCCAAACATTGGCATTTGATGCGTGGATCCCGGCGATTGTGACTTTGTGTCATTACCTGGCCGATGATCCGCCGCCACCTGCCGCGCAGTGGCTACGGCCACACGGCTTTGCCGATAGTCTTGAGGTGAATCTTGCAGCGCTGCTCTTGGGGCATAACGGCATCTGGGGTGATCTACTGGCCGTCAGCGCTCTCGGTGTGCAGCGCATCGCCACGGTGTTGCAACATTATCGCTCCGTGCGCCACGCCGTAACGCGGGCGTATCCCCGCGTGGTGGGCCGCCCAGGCGGCAGCCCTGAAATCCACGAAAAGTTGCACGATGGAAGGGGGCTCATCGCCATTTTTGCCACTCTTCCAGGCACCTGGCAGCACACCACGGCGCACCCTGTGTCATCCCATTGGTGGAGCGCCCCGGCAACTGCCGGCAACGTGGAGGTGATTTGCTTGGCCGATGGCCGAGCGCGACTGACGGCGGTATTCAAACGTCCGGGAGCGCACCTCGTGCTGTTTGGTGCATGACATCTGACATGGCAAGCGTTTCTGGCGATTGTCGATAAGCATGTAAGGTACATCCCTCAACAACGTCAGGCATCGTTATGCGCCACATGCTCGTTATCGCTTCACTCACTGCGGCCTTTGCAGGCTTGCCCGTCACCAGCATCGGTGCGGTCGAGGCCCCAATGGTTGCTCTACCAGCGGTGAACGTGCCTTTTCTGAGCAACCTCGGCGGCCTGTCTGCGTATTCCGACCAAGCCGATCAGCCGTTCCGGGCGCACCCGATCGCAAATCGGAGCGAAGCGACGGTTGAGTTTTCAGGAGGAAGGGCCGCGGAGGCTCAAGCAGGATAGCGCGGGTGCCGTCTTTCCCACGTTTTTGAGAGTGAGCTCGAGCTTGCCGTCGGGGCGGAGTTCCAGGCGGTCCTGAGCAAGGGGAGGGCGGGTAATATACCTGCAGCGGCGTGCACTAGCGCCTTCGGCGCTTCGGCTCGCAGGGGCTCGCCGACCGTGGTCCTCCGTTGACTCGTGCAGCACGCTGCACGCTGGTGCGGGGGAGACGAGCAAGCGGAGTGGGGGCAGACCGGCGCGGTCCCCAGAGGCTGCTACTCCGCGAGTCGCAGCGGCATAGCAGGCGGCGAGGCCGGGCTCATCGGAACAGAGCTTGGGTGGGTCGTCGTGTTGCATCGCTCGGTCGAGGGAGTGGCCGTGGGCTCGGAGGATTTTCTCGGATGGCTAGGGCGGTGGGATTACGCATGATCTTTTTGGGAAAGCAGGAAGAACTGCTCGGGTGGCCCGGCTAGTCTTACACCACAGGTTGAACTGCACCAGCCGTTCATAGGGTCAGGCAGCGCTCCACTGGTGCGCGCACCTGTACCCACGTGCACGAAGGAAGAGAAGTATGCCGTTGCAAAGTCGACACCCTTCATGGTCCTGCCTTCCACTGGCCCTCGGAGCGTTGCTCCTGTGCGTCACAGGTTGCGAAGGTTCCGTCGGCTCTACTAACGGGCATGGCCCGGGCGGCGGCTCCTCTGCCGGGCGCGACGAATCCTGACGGCACCCTGGTTACTCCGAATCCGAATGCGGGAACGGGGGGACAGACTGGAGGATTGCCGACGACGATGCCCACCACCTCGGGACCTCCCGCCGTGCCTCCGCCGGCAAGTGTCTGCGCAACTGCGGCTCCAAACCCCGGTCCTTCCCCCATGCGTCGACTCACGCACACGGAATACGACAACACTGTTCGCGATCTTTTAAACACCACCACGACGCCGGCCCGGGCATTTGTGGCGGAAGAACGCTCGCTCGGCTTTGACAACGGCGCGACCGTCAGAACAGTCAGTCAGCTTTTGGCGGAACAATATGCCGCTGCCGCGCGACAATTGTCGACGGCCGCTGGCGCCAATCTTCCAACACTTTTGGGCTGTGATCCCGTCGCTACAGGAGAAGACGCGTGCGCCACGAGCTTCATTGATAGTTTCGGCAGCCGCTCCTATCGCCGTCCACTCAGCGTTAACGAAAAAGCGCGCCTTTTGGCTTTCTATCAAGCTTCGAAGACGGAGTTTGGCTTCCAGCAAGCGTCAGAGATGCTGGGGCAAGCCATGCTGCAGACAGCGCAATTTCTGTATCGAATGGAAGTTGCTGACACAAGTGGTCCGGCTGTGGCGGCGGCGCCGGGTGTGGTGCAAGCGGGCGGTTACGAGTTAGCGTCTAGGCTTTCGTACTTCCTCTGGCAAAGCATGCCCGATTCGGCACTCCTTGATGCTGCGAAGAACAATCAGCTGGGCACTCCCGCGGAAGTGACTGCACAAGCTCGACGCTTGCTCCTGGATCCGCGAGCGCGCGGTGCGGTGGTGAATCGAACTGAGCCTCAAGTTCTCGATGATGACCCTTCAGAAAGTTAACGGCGTCCATGAAGGGAAGGCTACAAAGTTTTCCGGCGAAGGGCATCCACGAAGTCTGAACCTCAACGCGAATCGTGAATCGTTTGACGAAACATGATGGCTATTCTCGGGCCCGCTTGTGATTGTTTGGGAATACCGTGGAGCCACGTGCGCTGGCAGCTTCCGCCCATGACCACGAGATCACCAAAGCCTGGCTTCAAATACAGATATTTTTGACCTTGAGCCTGACGCATCACGAAACGCCGGGGCTCCCCAACTGAAAGGATCGCCACCACGGTGTTATCTCGCAGCGGCCCCATCTTATCGCCGTGCATCGCCACGCTATCGTGCCCATCCCGGTACCATGCCAACGAGATTTGATTGAGCTCCAGCTTATATCTTTCTGATAGAGCGACCGACATCGCGCGGAGCAAAGGAGAAACGCCTGAATTGAACGGCGCCGTTGCAGTGAGCCGTGGTACATCAACCATACGCTGATACATCACACGCCGTTCAGCATTCCAAACCGCGCACTGGGCGAGATCTTCAAAAAATTGAGCATGCCCGGAGAGCCACCCAGGCAGGTATTCCAACCACGCGCCCTCGCTCAGCTCCACCCGATCTGGGCAGTTAGATAGTGAGCCGAACCGGGGCGGCACACGGCCGAATAGACCTAACTGCATGGTGCGACGTTATACTGACCTAATGTTCAGTTTCCAGCATGTTTTGGCCTTTGTGCGTCACCGCGTTGGGCCGGCGCGACGAGGACGCCGGCCGCCATCAATCCGAGACCGAATAAAATGAATCCGAGATCCCATGCGAGCTCGTGCGCTCCCGGATGAACGTGGTGCAACTGCAGCAGCTGATGATCGATGACGCCTTCGATGGCGTTGAACAGCCCCCAACCACCGAGCATGCCGCCCGCGAGAGAGCGCCAGTTGCGGTCGACCGCCCTGAACAACGCGATCACACCCGCGAACGTGAACACCCACGTCGCGGTGTGAAACACCCCGTCCCAAATCATGTTGTACTTCGCGGTGATGAGTGCTGTCGGCTCGACGAGGCTGGAGAGCATGTTGTGCCATTGCAACATCTGGTGCAGCAAAATGCCGTCGATGAAGCCACCGAGCCCCGTCCCGAGCAGCACGCCCGCGGTGGTGAGCGGCGAAAGAACGAAGCGTTTGAGGAGCAGGATCGCAAGCGCAACGCAGACCACCGGCGCGGCCACCAAGAATGCGCGCGACCAAAATTCGGCATTGAAAAACATGGTGCGCGCTGCGACCGCAGGTTCGCAATTGGGGCAAGCGATGAGCAAATGCGACGGAAACATACGCGCACCAGGAGCACGTGTCGTGCCACTCCGAGCCGGCCGTCGGAGCGCCGGACCGAGCGCCGTCGCGGTAAAGCCATCCACCCCAAGCAGCGAATCGCCACGCCGCACGGAAAGGTGCAGTTTTACATTATTTTTCCTCGACGCTGCATTGACCACCGGTGGTCCGGAGTGCGAGTTTGGCACATGCTGTCTATATTCAAAGGGAGAGGGTTGACGATGCATAGTTTTTTGATGGGATTGTTGCTCGCCGCTGTTATGGCGCTGACGGGTTGCGCTGCCACCGCAGACTTCGACAGCGATGCCGAAGCGGGTCTGGGCACTGACGGCGCGAGGCTCACGCAGACGCTCACGCGATCGGCAAAGCGGCTTTGCGGACTGCCGAGCGTCTCTCGACTGCTTGAGCACGCGACGGAAACGGAAGGTGGGTACTGGGACTTTCAAACCTGGATCGCCTCGTCAGCTGCCCAGGCCGAGCTCTCGAAGTTGGACGTGGCGCTCCAGCCGTTTCGAACGCAGAGCCTGGGCGTCGCGTTCGACGACGTGAACCAACGCGCGATCGTCGTTGTCGATCCAGATCGTTTTGACGCCCTGGAACTTCGGCTTTCGCGCGCGATCGCGTCCGCGGGCGTCGCGCTACAGATACACCTCCAACCCGGTTGCAACTCGAGATCGGCGCTGGATGAGGCCTCGTCGATCATCAACGCTCGCTCGTGGCACGCGGATGCGGCGTCAGCGACATTTGCGACGTTTCTAGACCCGGGGTCTGGTCGGCACGTTATGACCTTCGACCGCTGGCTCTCGGACGCGCCCACGGAAGTCACTAGTGATGCCGCGTCCCCGCCCGCGCAAGCGTCCAGGCGACGCCGCCCAGCGGCGCCGGTGAATCGCGTCGCTCATGTCTCAGTTCCGAGGGCTGGTGCAAGCTGAGTTCGGCAGCCCCGCACGCTTGGCCCGGCTGGACGACGGCGAGCCGCACTTCGGCGGTGCCGGAATTGACAGCACGCCGAACTCAGTGCGGTGCACTTCGGGCCCAATCGTCTGGAGGAGCGGCCTCCTCGGTTCGGTATCGGTAGCGCATTGCTTTTCGAATGGCAGTTTTATCTTTTCTGGACCGAAGGATTACGGCGTAGCTGCTGGCGCTGCTCCTTACCCCAGCTCGGACCTGATCCGGATCGAGCCGGGCGGGCAACAGTTCGTCGATACGATCCACACCGATCCGTGTTGCCCGAACGCGCGCGACCAGTCGGGAAAGGCCGACCCGCTCCAGGGGTCAGACGTCTGCTTCAGCGGCATGGTAACCAAGGCGAAGTGCGGAATTCGAGTCGTGGCATTGAACCAGTCTTTCTGTGACTCGGTGGGGTGCACGACCGGGCTCGCCGTAGGAGAACGTGTCGGTGTGACTATTGCCGTGCAGGGCGATTCCGGCGCACCCGTTTACTCGGCTGCGGGAACGGCCGGCGCGACGATTCGCGGCATGGTGGTTGCCGGGTCTGGACCATCCCGTACGTTCTTCCACACGGTCAGTCAAATCGAATCGCAACTGGGAGTTACGATTGCTTTATAAGCCGTACGCCGAGACCGCAATACTGCTGTTTGCGTTCGTGGCTTGCCGGGCGTCATCGACGTCGGACTCAGCCGCCCAGCGTGCGGTAGAGACGGTGACGGCAAATACAGCTCGCAGCTCGCAGGCGGCGCCGGAAGGAGCGGGGGCGTCCGCTGCGGCAGCCCTCTCATCCAGTGCGGGCAGCGTGCAGGTGCCTCCGACCGTGGAGCCCGAACGGGTATTTTCCGACGTGGCGCCGCTCTGCGGCTTCGCAAGCGATGTCCCAGGAGCGAAGGGTGCAGCAGGCGCCCGCCCGAAGACCGATTGGCTCAACACCCCGGTGGCTCAGGAGCGGTTGCATCGGGTGCACGCGGCGCTCGAGGGGCTCAGGCCCGCGCCGATCGGGGTCACGTTCGACGACTCGCGGAGAACGGTGGTCGTCGTGCTACCCGGCGCCTTCGCTACCTACGTGGGGCTCGCAGCAAACCTCTCTCGGGTGGCGGCGCCGCTCCGGGTGGCGCTGCGGCATAGCTGTCACTCCCCGGCGGAAATCGCTCGAGCGCAAACGCTGCTTGAGAAGCGGAACTGGCACCCCCAGGCGTCGTCGACCCCTACCGCCTGGTACCTTGACCCATCGTTTGCAGGCTTCCGCGTCACAATCGACGACAGCGCCCCAGAAGTTCGCGCAGCCCTCGAGCAGAAGCTCGGGACGCTGGTCCGAGCCGAGCTCGGTAAGCCGCGCCGGCTCTGAGGGAATTCGGCGGCATCCCGCCCGGCAATTTTTCGCTATTTGCCTCGACGCTCAATCGGAAGCAGGTCGCCGGTCGCCGGCCCCGTGATGACCTTTCCAAACGCGTCGAAACGAGATCCATGGCACGGGCAATCCCAGGTTTTCTCGACCGTGTTCCAGTGCACTACACCTCCCAGATGGGGGCATGTCGCAGAACACACATGACATTCCCCGTTCTCGTCCCGATACACCGCGCGGAGGCTGAGGCCTTCGCGGAGAAGCGCCCCTTCATCGGGCTCTATTTGAGCCACTGAGTCCACATCTCCAGGACGTAGGTAGTCAAAATACTGCGCTGCTACGTTGGTAGTTTCGGAGATGAGCGTGGCAAAAGCAGGCAGCATGCTTCGACCTGGTTCGTAAACCTGAGACCATTCATTGGCCCGCCCAGCGATGGCGTCGGCTAGGATCTTGGCTCCGAGAGTACCCAGCGTGAGCCCGTTCCCAGAATCCCCTGTGATCACGTAGACGTTGTCGCCGAGACCTGGGCTCCGCCCAACGAAGCCCACGCGGTCCATCGGCTCCAGGATTTGCCCCGACCATTGGTAACCAGGCTCCTTGACAAACGGGTAACGCTTCCGTGCCCAAGCTGTGAGCCGAGCGAAACATTCCTCCGGGGCATTATCTTGGCCGGTTTTGTGGTCCTCACCACCTACCAGGAGGAACTCATGACCCGGCGTAGTGCACGCAGCAAGCCGAACATAGTGATAGGGGTCCTCATCATCCCAATGGAGCCCCCGGGCAACACGCCCTGCGGGAATCATGAATGCGCAAACATAAGATCTGTAGGCCGCTTGTTTAAGAGGGAGCGAGACGGTGCTCGTGATCGGCATCCCCGTCGCGACCACCACGTGGCCTGCCGTCACACTGTGCCCAGTGCCCAGTTGGACGCGTGCGCGGTCCCCAGGAATCACCTCCGAGACGCGGCTACTCGTGTGGATGCGACCACCTTTCTGAAGCACGATCCGTGCAAGACCCGAAAGATACTCACCCATGTCGCACGCTCCTTGGTGAGCGAAGCGGAGCGCCGGGGTTTTCTCCCCGAAACCAAAACGTGGTACCTCGACGAGCTCGGCAAAGAGACCGGCCCGCACCGCCGCTTCACATTCCTGGCTTAAGAATCCTGCAGCCCCATCCGCCTCCGCAGGATAAAGGTATCCGGAGAGACGCTCGAATCCGCATTCAATGCCGTGCTCGGCGCACAGGCTCTCAATCGTGTCGATCGCAGCCGCATGGCTTTCGGCTAAAAGCCGAGCCCCCGTCCGACCATGACGCCGCTCGAGGTAGGTGAACCGATCGTCCAGCGCGCTCGCGAGGTGCGCAGAAGTTCTCAATGTTTCGCCACCTCCAACCTCTCCTTGGTCAAGGACCACGACTTTCCGGCCCTCCTGGAGGCATTGGTACGCTGTCGTGAGGCCCGCGATGCCGGCGCCTATGACACAGACCTCCGTCTCCAGATCACTCGTCAGCGCACCGTGGGTAGGCGGCAATTCAGAGAGCGACCAAAACGGGGTGGAGCCGCCATCCCAGGTTTTAGCTTCGAGTTTGGGAGAGGTTTGAGGCAATTGCATGTGGGCACCTTCAATGTCGAGTGATAGGGGTGGTCGAGGTCTCCGCCGAGCCTAACGTGCCGACAGCGCATTGCCCCGCATTGACGCGCTCAACTTCGGACTCGAGCGCCGTTCGAAGCGCTTTGGATTTGCCGGGCTTCGGCGTAAAAAGGAGCCGTACGCCATCGTTGATATCCTGAAGTGAAACATGAGCCACCGAGGCTTCCACTTCGGCAATCCCCTCGGGGCGGCTTGCGCGAGTCACGAAATCTTCCGCGACAGCTCTGACTTTACTCCGCAGGCTCCCAACGTCCTTTTTCGTAGTGACATCCACTGCGAGCTTTTCCCCAATGCCTTTCACGTCTGCGTCAGCCTCCTGGAGCTCATCAGGACACCGGCTCTGCGAGACGTCGTCTTTTTCAACCCCAACCAAATCTCCTCCCCCACTGGGTGCTTTCACCTGAAGACCCTCGTCGGGAGCTTCGCGCTTCGCGAACTGCTGCCCGTCGCGTTCCGTATCATTCCGCCGCACGTCAGCGTGGGTTGGCGGCGGTTGGTTTGCACGCTCGGACCCACAGGCGAAGGCCGCCCCCAAAAGAATATTTATGCAGAGAACACGTGAGTGTTTCATCAGGCCTCCACTAATCCAGGGCGTTTTCATGGTGTTTCCTGAGGTCGAACCGAGGTGCCAAGTGAGGGAGCTGACGTGTTGGCGTGCGATGCCACTTGCTGCGAATGTCGGATGCAATGCCCGTGCCGGCACGGGCAGCGCTGATCAAGGGGTCAGAATGTCTGGGTGGCTCGGCCTTGGCGACGGCATGAAACGTGCTTACTACTGGCGGTATGGCGAACTCGACGTCTACCGCCCCAGAGGCTCCGCCGCCGGCTCACGAAGGTGCGCACTACGACAACCCTTCGAGCAAATCGGTTCGAGGCCCCGTCAACCCAACCGACCGAGACGGCATGCAGCGGCTCGTGTGGGCGCTGTTCTTCGTGCTGATGGCATGCATCGCTGGGGCGGGTGAGGTGGACCCCATTGTCTGGACCAAAAGCTGGGTGGCCTAAGGTGGAAGCTGCTCTCCGTTTCTTGT
>Ga0163151_10008803_pt1 | contig 11216 bp, 7 predicted proteins | sample OliLakLV19MP5IB2_FD_145596 | JGI IMG/M metagenome (GOLD analysis project Ga0163151, IMG submission 145596) | Freshwater microbial mat bacterial communities from Lake Vanda, McMurdo Dry Valleys, Antarctica - Oligotrophic Lake LV.19.MP5.IB-2 | ecosystem: Environmental > Aquatic > Freshwater > Lake...
ACTCATAATTAATAATTCATAATTCATAACTCATAATTCATAATTCACACCTCATAATTCTTTTAAAAATTTGGAATTGTGGTCCTAAGTCCATAATTTTATCATATGAAAAAAATCTACTCGGTAATTTTAGGTTGTGCTATGGTGGCTTCGGCGGGTGCACAAAACTTCTCTGATAATTTTGATAGCTATACCGCTAACGCGTTTTTGGCTCAGACCAACAGTGCTTGGAAAACTTGGGCCAATAAGCCAGGTACCACCGAGGATGTAAGGGTTACGGATGCCAAGGCCAAGAGTGGCAGCAATGCTTTGTATTTTTCTTCGTCGGCTGCAACGGGTGGTCCCACAGATATTCTCTTGCCTTTTGGTGGCGAGTATAACACGGGCACGTTTTCTTTGAACCTGTGGTTGTTTGTGGATGCACAGAAAAAAGCATATTTCAATTTGCAGGAAAAATCGGTTGCTGGGCAGGCTTGGAGCGTGGATGTGAATTTTGATTCTTTGGGCCAATTTAATTTGGTGAATACCACGGCGGGCACTTTGTTAACGGGCTCTTATACACCAGGTGCTTGGAATAAAATTACTTTGAACATTAATTTAAATACCAATACGTGGGATTTTTTATTGAATGATGTGAGCAAGGGTTCGTTTCAAAATACGTACCGTCAAATTGCGTCGATGAATATTTATGCGGTGCAAAATAGTTCGTTTTATGTAGACGATGTGAGCTATGCCTATACGGCTTATACACCAACGGCTTTAAATGCTGCGGTGACTTTAATTGACAAGGTTCAGGGTAAATTAGCTGGAGGAAAAGTGGTGCCAGAAATTGAGGTAAAAAACTTGGGTACAGGCGCAGTTACGGCGGTGAATTTAGAGGTAACTTATAATGGTGCTACATTAAGCAAAAATGTTATCGGTCTGAACCTAGCCAAAAATGCAAGCACTTTGGTGAAAATGGATGGTTCGTTTACACTTGTGGCGGGCTCTAATATAATGAAGGCTACGCTTACAGGCGTAAATGGTGCATCTTCTGACGATAATGCGGGTGATAATTCAAAGGAAATTTCGTTAAATCCAGTGGTGCCTGCTGCCGGAAAAGTAGTGGTAGCCGAGGAAGCAACGGGTACCTGGTGTACTTGGTGTCCGCGTGGTGCTGTGTTTTTACGCAAAATGGATGAGAAGTATGAGAAGAATTTCATTGGCATTGCGGTGCATAACAACGACCCTATGATGAATGTAAATTATAACGGCGGCCTGGGTTCTTTAATTAATGGTTACCCAAGTGTGGTGGTGGATAGGGGTAACGATATTGACCCGTCTGCTATGGAGGCCGATGTGGTTGCGCGTTTGATGGTTGCGCCTAAGGGTGGCATCAAAAGTGGTGCTACATTTAATACCACTAGCCGCGAATTAAAAGTGAGTTTAACCACCAAGTTTAATGCAACAGTAAGTGGCTATAAATTGGCTTTTGTGTTGGTAGAAGACAGTGTAACCGGCTCTGGTGCGGGATGGGATCAGGTAAATGCTTATGCAGGCGGTTCACGTGGGGAGATGGGTGGCTTTGAAAAATTGCCTAACCCAGTGCCGGCGGCTTTAATGGTTTACGACCATGTGGGCAGGGTAATTTATCCGAACTTTAATGGCTTAAATAATGCGTTTGGTACTTCGCCAAATATGGGCGATAGCTTTACGCATAATTTTATGGTTGGGGTTGATCCTTCTTGGAAGGTGGAGAAGTTGCATATTGTGGGCTTGTTGATAGATGCTTCTGGTAAAATTGACAATGGAAGCAGTACTTCATTGAGTGATGCCATTGCCAATGGCTATGTTGCAGGAACAGCCGTAACGGGCTTAATTGGAGCACCTCTTTTAGCGAATGGTTTGGTGGTTTATCCCAACCCAAGTGCAGGCCGTTTTGCAATGCGTGGCGAGGCCATGTCGGGAGCCTCGGTGCTGGTAACAAACATGGAGGGTAAAGTAGTTTATACTGGAACTTCTTCGGATGCTTCTCATGAGATTGATGGCGCTCTTTGGCCTTCTGGAGTATACATAGCACGCATATCAAACGCCGATGGCGTAATGGTAGTGAAGTTGGTGAGGGAATAGCTGTTGGGCTTTGGGCTTTGGTCTTTGGTCTTTGGGTTTTAGGCTTTGGGCTTTAGGTTTTGGTCTTTGGGGTTTGGGGTTTGGTTGTTGGGTTTTGGGTGTTCTTGCTCTATTTGTGCACTCCGTGCTGATGTGCTATTGCTGCAAATCATCGTTTAACTTTTGTAATGCGCTTCCTTTCGTTTGTTTTCATCTTTGTTGCTTAGATAATAAAACAATTAACAATTTAAAAAAGCGAAATGAAAAAATTAGTAATGATTATAATATTTGCTGTAGCAGCAAGTTTGACTACAGCAAGTGCTCAGCAACCGAAAGTTGTGATGAACGACAAAGCGGGATGGCACAAAATTGGCGAAACTACGGTTGACTTTACGAGGGAAAGTGATGTTATTACGGTAATGGGTGCAGACCGATTTGCTTCACTTCAATTTAAAGTAACAGAGGCTCCTATTCACTTGGTAAGTATTGTGGTTTTCTATGAAAGTGGAGATTCACAAAAAATTAAAGCTAACAAGAACATTAAAGCGCCAGGCCAGAGTAACTTTATTACTTTAAATGGGGGTGAACGCAATTTAAAGAAAATTGAATTTGTTTATAAAACACTGCCTAACCGCAAGGATGTAAAATCGCAAGTCGAAATATGGGGTTTAAAAACAAATGCCAATAAGAAATAAGAATTTCAATAGGTTGATAACAATGCCAATTGTAATTATTTAATTAGTAAAAACGACAAGATGTTTAGTCCAAATATTTTAGGACTATTCCATATTGTGTATCGGTAAAAGCTGCCTTACAATTGTTGTAAGGCAGCTTTTTTATGTGGAAATGTTGTAATAATTAAGAAGAGTTGTGTAATACATTATTTCTTATAAGTAACCAACTTTGCTATAACTAAATTACACAAAGTTTAAGCGAAAACGCGTGAAGTTTAGTCAGGCAAATTTTAAAAAGCAAACAAAAAAATTTGAAATGGGAAACATAGCATATGCATTTGCATTAATTCTTATAATCATTTGGGCTATTGGCTTTTTAGCATATAGCATAGGGTCAATCATTCATATTTTGTTGCTGATAGCTTTTATTTCAATTATTTTGAGGCTTATACGAGGCAACAAATAATACCAATTGTCATTCTCAAATAGCCCAAAGCTACCCGAGAATTTTACTAGGGTAAATGCCGATATAACAAAATAATAGTATAAACAGATATTTGTCGAAATTGGACTGTGTATTTTGTATAATCGGTATAAGTTTAAACTAACATGAATTTTAAAGTACTGCAGCCTAAAAACAAGTGGCTGAAACTTTTATTTAGCATTCTACTTATAATAACCATATTGGTGGCATTGGTGATTGTTTTTATTTCGCCCATTGCTAAATACTTGGTTCAGAAATACGATACCAAATACTTGGGCAGGGAGATAAAGGTTGATTGGGTGTATGTTAACCCCTTTACCGGATATATACACCTCGATAATTTGGAAATTTATGAGGCAGAAAGCGATACAGTATTTTTGTATGCCAGTGGCTTGAGTGTTAACTTTTCGATGCTTAAATTGCTCGCTAAAACGTATGAAATTAGCGCTCTTAAAATAAGTAATCCCAGAGGATTTATTATTCGCAACAACAATGTTTTTAATTTTAACGATATCATTCAAAAGTTTTCGGATAAGGATACCTTAGATACGCTCACTGCAAAGGATCCGCTGCATTTCAATCTCTTAAATTGCGAAATAAGTGAGGGTGCATTTTATATGTCTGAACCCAATACGCCTATCAACTATTCGTTCTTACATGTAAACTTTAATTCGGATGGAAAATATTGGGATCGCGATACCATCAATGGAAATTTATCGCTTCAATCTGGCATAGGAAGTGGGGATGTAAAGCTTGATTTTTCAATCAATATAAAAACGCTTGATTATAGATTTGGAGCTGTAGTCACAAATTTTAATTTGGGCGTGATGAACCAATATTTGCAAGACCTTGCCAGCTATGGAAGCTTGTCGGGTTTTATCAATGGCAACATTAAAGCAAAGGGGAATTTTAATAGCAAGGAGAACATTGATGGGCACGGCCGTATTGTGATCAATGATTTTCATTTTGGCAAAGATTCGCTCACCGATTATGTTTCTTATAAGCAATTGGCGCTTGCAATTATTCGGCTTGCCCCGGCTCATAAGAAGTATTTGTTTGATACAATTAGGCTCGAAGAACCCTATTTTAAGTATGAGAAATACGATGAATTAGACAACCTGCAAAACATGTTTGGAGAAAAGGGTGCCAAGGTAAAAGAAGTTAAAAATAACCCCGAAAAATTCAACCTAATTATTACGGTATCGCAATATATTCAAACACTTTTCAAAAACTTCTTTAAAAGCGATTATAAAATCAATAGCCTTGCAGTGGTGGATGCCAATTTGGTTTTTAACGACTTTTCTGTGAGCGAGAAATTCTCTACCAGTCTTAATCCGCTTAACATTAAATCGGATTCGGTTAGCAATAAAAATAAATTGGTGCGGGTGTATCTTAAAAGTGGCATTAAGCCTTATGGGTTTCTTACGGTAAATATAAGTGTTGATCCAAGTACCAATAAAGATTTCGACTTGCATTATAAGTTACAAAAGGTTTCTGCTTCGCAATTTAATCCCTATGTGATTAGTTATACTTCTTTTCCGTTAGATAGAGGTACACTGGAGTTGTTTGGAAACTGGCAGGTGCGAAATGATTTGATTAAAAGCAACAACCATTTAATTGTGGTTGACCCAAGATTATCAAAGAGAATTAGAAAGCAAGACGCACAGTGGTTGCCTGTTCCATTGGCTTTTTTGTTTGTGCGAGAGAGGGGAAATGTAATAGATTACGAAATACCCATTTCGGGTAATTTAAAAGATCCAAAATTTCATTATATGGACCCTATTATGGATGCGCTTAAAAATATTTTTGTTAAGCCAGCAACCACGCCCTATCGTTTTGAGGTAAAGAATCTGGAGACAGAAATAGAAAAATCACAAGCATTGGCTTGGTTCAGACGGCAAGCACAACTAAATATTGGACAAGAGAATTTTTTGAATAAAATTTCAGATTTTTTAAAGGAAAATCCAAGCGCAAGCATATTGGTTCAGCCCGTAACATATGCTGAAAAAGAAAAGGAGTATATTTTGTTTTTTGAGGCCAAGAAAAAGTACTATTTGTTGCGCAAAGGAAAGACTGAAAAATTCCTCACTAAGCAAGATTCCTTGGCCGTTGAAAGGTTGTCGGTAAAGGACCCTTCCTTTATAAAATACTTAAACAAGCACTTAACAGATAGCTTGTTGTTTACGGTGCAAGAAAAGTGCTATAGCCTAGTTGGGGAGGCGTTTATAAATGGCGAATTTAATAAGTTAAAAAACAGTAGAACGCAGGCATTTAAGGCGTATTTTGATGAAGCTGGAACGGGTAAGCAAATTAAAATTGTGAGCAATAAAAATGGGATTCCTTTTAATGGATTGTCTAGTTTTGAGTTGCATTACAAGGGGAAAATTCCAGAGGCACTTTTAGAGGCATATCAGCAATTAAACGCGTATAATTTGGTTGCGCCGAGGGATAAATATAGGGCATTTAGAAAGAAATAGTAATGGGGTTTTATCACAAGAACATTTTTGGGACTTGCGTTAATTGTGTAACATTTTCTGTTCATTCTTTAACAATACCTATTTTTAAATTGCCAATCTTGCCAAGCAAATGCGTGCAATTAAATTTGGTTCAAATGAGGCAGCCAAGCAAATGAGTGCAATTAAATTTGGTTCAAAACAGCCAAGCAAATGAGTGAAATTAAATTCGGTTCAAATCAGCCAAGCAAATGAGTGAAATTAAATTCGGTTCAAACGAGCCAGCCAAGCAAATGCGTGCAATTAAATTCGGTTCAAATCAGCCAGGCAAGCAAATGAGTGAAATTAAATTCGGTTCAAACGAGCCAAGCAAATGCGTGAAATTAAATTCGGTTCAAACGAGGCAAGCAAATGAGTGCAATTAAATTTGGTTTAAACCAGTCAGGCAAGCAAATGCGTGCAATTAAATTCGGTTCAAACCAGCCAGGCAAGCAAATGAGTGCAATTAAATTTGGTTCAAACCAGCCAGCCAAGCAAATGTGTGCAATTAAATTCGGTTCAAACGAGGTAAGTAAATGCGTGCAATTAAATTCGGTTCAAACGAGCCAAGCAAATGCGTGCAATTAAATTTGGTTCAAACCAGTCAGGCAAGCAAATGAGTGCAATTAAATTAGGTTCAAACGAGGCAAGCAAATGAGTGCAATTAAATTAGGTTCAAACCAGTCAGGCAAGCAAATGCGTGAAATTAAATTCGGTTCAAACCAGCCAAGCAAATGCGTGCAATTAAATTCGGTTCAAATCAGCCAAGCAAATGAGTGAAATTAAATTTGGTTCAAACGAGGCAAGCAAATGTGTGCAATTAAATTTGGTTCAAACCAGGCAGCCAAGCAAATGCGTGCAATTAAATTCGGTTCAAACGAGGCAAGCAAATGCGTGCAATTAAATTCGGTTCAAATCAGCCAAGCAAATGAGTGAAACTAAATTTGGTTCAAACCAGCCAGGCAAGCAAATGAGTGCAATTAAATTTGGTAAAATAGGGTTGCTTTTTAAAATTACTTTTAAAAAATGGTATAACCGCGATCCTTATAAAGAGAGCGCTGTGATTGCTTATAGTGCCATATTTTCTTTGCCTGGATTAATGGTGGTAGTAATTACTTTGGCTGGATATTTTTTTGGCGAGGAGGCTGTAAGTGGTCGACTGCAAAGTCAAATTGCTGGTGCCATGGGGGAGGATACTGCCAAGCAAATTCAAGAAATGATTGTGGCGGCCAATAGGAGTCGCGATTCTTGGTGGGCAACAGTATTGGGTATTGCAACGATACTCATAGGTGCAACGGGCGTTTTTGCGCAAATTCAAGCCTCTTTAAATACCATCTGGGAAGTAAAGGCAGCCCCCACCAAATCTGGACTTTGGGTATTTTTAAAAACCCGACTCTTTTCGTTTGGCTTAATTCTGTCGATTGCTTTTTTATTGCTTGTTTCTTTAATTTTGTCGTCCTTGTTATCGGCCTTAGGCACCTGGACTATTAGTCGCACTTCTGAATCTTGGTTAATGGTATTTCAAGTATTAAACTTTGTATTTTCGTTGGGCATTATTACGGTATTATTTGCCTTTATGTTTAAAATATTGCCCGATGCCAAAATTAAATGGAACTTGGTTTGGATAGGGGCATTTATAACGGCTTTGTTGTTTGTATTGGGCAAATCGGCTTTGGGATTTTACTTTGGTAGGGCAAATCCAGGGTCGGGTTATGGCGCCGCAGGTTCAATTATCCTAATTTTGATATGGACTACTTTTTCATCTATGATAGCCTTGCTTGGGGCCGAGTTTACCAAGGTTTATGCCGATTATTACTCAGGCGATATTGCTGCTTCCGAAACGGCGGTTAAAGAAACTTCCTTTAAGGAAGTTACTGTTTCGCAAACGGCAACTAACTAACACTGCCAAATAGACGGGTTGCAAAGGAAGTTACTGTTTCGCAAACGGCAATTAACTAGCACGTCTAAAATAGGCGGGTTGCAAGGGAAGTTACTGTTTCGCAAACGGCAACTAACTAGCACGTCTAAATAGGCGGGTTGCAAAGGAAGTTACTGTTTCGCAAACGGCAATTAACTAACACGTCTAAAATAGGCAGGTTGCAAAGGAAGTTACTGTTTCGCAAACGGCAATTAACTAGCACGTCTAAATAGGCGGGTTGCAAAGGAAGTTACTGTTTCGCAAACGGCAACTAACTAGCACGTCTAAAATTAGGCGGGTTGCAAATACTATTGCCCTTATTAGGTTATACTAATAGGACTTCCATAAAATTTTTGTTATAGAGAGGCTGCTTTTGCTCCTTAAAATTTGGGTGTGAATTATATAACTTGTGGTAGTTGGCTTGTAAAGGAATTGCCTTTGCCGGGCTCATCTTTGTAGGGTATTAATTAAAGTACATTTTAAACACGCAAACATGAAAAAGCAATTATTTTTATACTCGGCTATTGCCATTCTATTATTCACCCTTAATGGGTGTAAAAAATATCCTGATGGACCAGTTATTAGTCTTCGTTCAAAAGCAGAACGTGTTGCCAATAATTGGAAAGTTTCAAAAGTTTTAGACGATGGAAAAGATGTTACATCCGATTATAACAAATACGAATTAACCTTAACAAAGGGTAGCGAGGCAAACCTTACCGCCAAATATGTGGTTTTTGGCAATACGTTCGAATTTTCGACCGATGGAACTTGGGCATTTGTGAGCAACAATGAAAAACTATCTTTCAACTTTGATAACAATGCTGCCGATGGTGTTTACCAAATATTGAAATTAGAAGAAGAGGAAATGTGGTTAAAAGAAGATGCAGGCTCTAGGGTATATCATTTCGTTCCAAGATAGCATTTGGGGAAGGAAATCAAAAGCCACAATGTAGGCGTAATTATGAATTATGAATTTTGAATTATGAATTAAGAAATCAAAAGCCACAATGTAGGGGTAATTATGAATTATGAATTATGAATTATGAATTAAGAAATCAAAAGCCACAACGCAGGGGGTAATTCATAATTCAAAATTCATAATTCATAATTACTCAAAATACCTCATTATCGCATGCCCCGAGTCCTTCAAGAACTTATCTTTTTTCATAAGTGCAAGGTCAGAACGCATCATATCCTCCACCAAAGTATGCACATTATATTTCGGTATCCAACCCAATTGCTCATTCGCTTTGGTAGGGTCGCCAATCAATAAATCAACCTCTGTAGGGCGATAATATCTTGGGTCGACAGCCACTACTTCTTCGCCAATTTTAAGCGAATTTTCCAAGCCCAAAAACTTCATTTTTTCTATATCGAGCGCATCCACAATGCCCACTTCATCTGCTTCGGCACCCTCAAAACGAAGCGTGATGCCAGCTTCGGCGAAGGCCATTTTTACAAAATCTCTTACATAAGTTGTTTGTCCGGTAGCAATCACAAAATCTTCTGGTTTTTCTTGCTGTAGGATCAGCCACATGGCCTCAACATAATCTTTTGCATGTCCCCAATCCCTTTGTGCATTAAGGTTTCCAAGGAATAATTTGTCTTGTAAACCCAAGGCAATTTTGGCTGCGGCGCGGGTTATTTTGCGTGTTACAAAGGTCTCGCCGCGTACCGGACTTTCGTGGTTAAACAAGATGCCGTTGCAGGCATACATGCCATAAGCCTCGCGGTAGTTTACAGTAATCCAGTAGCCGTATAATTTTGCCACGGCATAAGGAGAGCGCGGGTAGAAAGGCGTTGTTTCGCTTTGTGGCACGGCCTGAACCAATCCGTATAATTCTGAAGTGGAGGCTTGGTACACTTTTGTTTTATGTGTTAAGCCCAACATGCGCACTGCTTCTAAGATGCGCAAGGCGCCTATACCATCTGCATTGGCCGTGTATTCGGGCGTTTCAAAACTCACGTGCACATGACTCATTGCCGCCAAGTTGTATATTTCGTGGGGTTGTGTTTCCTGTATTATTCTGATGAGGTTGGTTGAATCGGTTAGGTCGCCATAATGCAATTTGAGGTTTACATTTTTTTCGTGCGGATCTTGGTAAAGGTGGTCAATTCTATCGGTATTAAACATAGAACTGCGGCGCTTAATGCCATGCACCATGTATCCTTTTTTAAGTAAAAATTCTGCTAAATAGGCGCCATCCTGACCCGTAATTCCAGTAATTAATGCAACTTTCATATAAATGCGAATATAGGAAAGAAATATTTGTTTGCCCGCAGGATTCTGCTTTTGCTTGCGAAATTTATCTAAATTATATGGGCAGTTTAATTATTCTTTGCTCAATATTAAGGCTTAGTGATAACCCATAAGCAATCTTCTAAATCATTCCATTATCACGTATTATGTCATTTGGTTCAGACCGTTTATTTAAAAGAGATTTGGCTATTTTTATTAAATGATTTGGGATACAGATTATATATTTTGTTGCCTGTTTTGGACTAAAAGTTATTAGACTTCATTTGAGTGATTATTGAAAATAAAATCTTCAAGATTAGACTTCATTTGAATAATTATTGAAAATAAATACCCAATTGGAATCACACTACTTTTTCTTCTTTTTTACTTTGGGTGATTTTTTTCTTTTGGTGTTTTCTTTGGCCAGATTGTCAGGCATTTCCAAGGATTCTTCTGTTTCGTTGCAAAATAAATGAGACGATGAAATTACGCCGTTGGAAAGGGCATAAGCAACTAATTGTTGTGCATTATGTAGGTGGAGATTTTTTAGGATGATGCCTCTATATTTTTCTATGCTCGAAGTTTCGTAGCCCAGTTTAATGGCAATGTTTTCTGAGTTATGGCCTTTGGCTAATAGGCAAACAATTTTTTTCTCCAAGGGGCTAATTTGGTAAACCCAAGCGCTTTCGTCCTTTTGTTTTAGAGAATCCTGAATGGAAGTGGTTTCCCAATCCGCGCTGTTAACGTCACCAGTCGACCAAATAGGGGTTCCCGCCATAATTAAAGGGATAATATGAAGGATGGTTTCGCTTGTTTTGCGGCAATAATTTTGCGTACCTAAAGACATCAATTCTTTAATTACTTGCGAATAAAATCCATGCGAAACCAGTAGTAATTTTATTTTTTGATTTTTGGCATTCATGCTTCTAAAGGCATCCATTCCGTTTAGCACTGGCATGCGGTAATCAATGATGGCAAGTTCAAAATCTATGTCGTTATCGTTATAATAGGTGAGGAAATCGGCGCCCGTCATAAACGAATTCACCAATTCTAACCAATTCGTTTCTTGGAACGATTTAGTTAAAATCGCTCTGTCAATTGGGCAATCTTCAACCAAGACGATTTTAATGGCTCTCATAAATTTTTTTCAGTTAAGGGGTTTCAATTTGAACGACTAAAAATTATTTTCTTGAATCAACAAGGTAAAAAATTTGTTTGAATTTGCAAAAGATTAATTTTCAGGTCATGATAAATTAATGGGTGAAAACGGGAAATTTTTAATAATATGTAAAAAGCCGTTGAAAAGGCATTTGTTTTATGA
>Ga0163151_10008806_pt1 | contig 11212 bp, 6 predicted proteins | sample OliLakLV19MP5IB2_FD_145596 | JGI IMG/M metagenome (GOLD analysis project Ga0163151, IMG submission 145596) | Freshwater microbial mat bacterial communities from Lake Vanda, McMurdo Dry Valleys, Antarctica - Oligotrophic Lake LV.19.MP5.IB-2 | ecosystem: Environmental > Aquatic > Freshwater > Lake...
ACGAAATCCTGGCCGCAGTGATGCGGCGGATGGAGCGCGAACGGCTGCCGACGGCCACGTACCGCATTCAGTTCCATGCGGGCTGCACGTTCCGCGAGATTGCCGCGGTGGTGCCGTATCTGCACGCGCTCGGCATCAGCGACCTGTATGCTTCGCCGTTCCTGCAGGCCCGGCCCGGCAGCGTGCATGGGTACGACATCGTCAACCACGCGGCGATCAATCCGGAGATCGGCACGCTCGAGGACCTGCACGCGCTGCGGGCTGCGCTCCGCGACCGGGGCATGGGACTGATCGCCGACGTCGTTCCCAATCACATGGCCGCCGTCCCACAACTCAACGGCTGGTGGCAGGACGTGCTGGAGAACGGTCCCGGTTCGGCGTTCGCAGGGCATTTCGACATCGACTGGATGCCGCTCAAGCCCGACTTGGCGAACAAGGTGCTGCTGCCGGTGTTGGGGGACCAGTTCGGCAAAGTTCTGGAAGACGGGCAGTTGTCGGTCTGCTACGGCGAAGGCTCGTTTTGGATCGCGTACTTCGAGCAGCAATTTCCCCTCGCGCCGGGGACGTACTCGATGATCCTCGCGCCGTGGCTGGAGGAATTGCAGGAACGGCTGGGAACCGAGGACGCGGACGTGCTCGAGCTGTTCAGCATTCTGACGGCGATCCGCAACCTGCCGCCGCGCACCGAGACCGACGCCGAACGCCTGGCCGAGCGCCGTCGTGAAGCGGCGATCATCAAGCGGCGGCTGCACGAGCTGGTCGGCCGTTCGGAGAAGATCGCGGAGTTCGTCACCGGGAACCTCCGGGAGATGAACGGGCGCGTGGGCGATCCGCGGAGCTTCGACCGATTGGACGAACTGCTCGGGGATCAGGCGTACCGGCTGGCCTACTGGCGGGTGGCGTCGGACGAGATCAACTATCGCCGGTTCTTCGACATCAACGAGCTGGCCGCGATCTGCACCGAGTCGCCGCCGGTCTTTGCGGAGACGCACCGGCTGGTGTTCGACTGGCTCGACGAGGGAACCGTCACCGGCCTGCGGATCGACCATCCCGACGGCCTGTACGACCCGAGAATGTATCTGCTGCAATTGCAGGAAGCACAGTTCCTGAGATTGTGCCGGGAGGAGAGTCGCGCTCGCGCCGATGGCGGCTCCGCAGACCCGCTCCCGGAAGAGAAGCTCGTCGAGTTCTGGCGAGCCTCGTCGCTCATTCCCGGCTCGCCGCTCGCCCGGCCTCTCTATCTCGTGGTGGAAAAGATCCTCGCGCCCGACGAGGCGCTCCCCGAGAACTGGCCGGTTCATGGAACCGTCGGTTACGAGTTTCTCAACGCGGTGAACGGACTGTTCGTCGATCCCGCGGGGCAACGGCCGCTGACCGCGCTGTACGAACGGTTCACCGGACAGCCGACCGACTTCGCGGAACTGGCGTATCAATGCAAGCGGTTGATCGTGCGGATGAGCATGGCCGGCGAGCTGAACGTGCTCAGCAACCGGCTGGACCGCATCTCGGAACGGAACCGCCGCACGCGCGACTTCACGCTCAGCAGCCTGACGCGGGCGCTCCAGGAGGTGGTGGCGTGCTTCAGCGTCTATCGCACCTACGTCCATCCCGGTCACGTGCTGGAGCGCGACACGCATTACATCGAGCGCGCGGTGGCCCGCGCCAAGCGCCGCAATCCCGCGATGAGCGGCGAAATCTTTGATTTCCTCCGCGACGTGCTGCTGCTCCGCGACCGCGACGTCGCCGACGAGCGGGAACGCGAGGCGATCCAGCGGTTCACCGGCAAGTTTCAGCAGTTGACCGGCCCGATCATGGCCAAAGCCGTCGAAGACACGGCGTTCTATCGCTTCAACCGCCTCGTCTCGCTCAACGAAGTGGGCGGCGAGCCGGCGGCATTTGGCACGTCGGTCGCCGGGTTTCATCGGTTCCAGCAGGCGCGGCTGCCCCGGTTGTCGCATTCGCTGAATGCGAGTTCCACGCACGACACCAAGCGGAGCGAAGACGTCCGGGCGCGCATCAGCGTGCTCAGCGAGATTCCCCGCGAGTGGCGGAGCAAAGTGCAGGCGTGGAGCCGCTGGCATCGCCGGCTGAAGGCGGAAGTCGACGGCGGCGAAGTGCCGAGTCGGAATGCGGAGTACCTGCTGTATCAGACGCTGATCGGCGTCTGGCCGGACGCCATTCCGGATGGGGCCGACCGCGAGCGATTGGTCGCCCGGATGCAGCAGTACATGCTGAAGGTCGAACGCGAGGCGAAAGTCCACACGAGCTGGATCAGCCCCCACGAGGCTTACGAAACCGCCGTCAGCCGTTTCGTCGCCGATTTGTTCGCGACCAATCGTCGCCGCCCGTTTCTCGCCGATCTGCACGAGTTCGCCGGCCGCATTGCCGCGCACGGGCGCTGGAATTCGCTGTCGCAGTTGCTGTTGAAGTTGACCGCTCCGGGCGTGCCCGATTTCTTTCAGGGGATGGAGGCGTGGAACCTCACGCTAGTCGATCCCGACAATCGACAGCCGGTCGATTTCGCCGCCCGGGACCAAACACTGAGCGAGTTGCGAACGCTGCTGTCCAGCGAACTGCCCGGTACAACGCCGGAGGATGTGATCGATTCCTGGCTGGCGCGGGAGACCGAATCTGTCCCGACGGCCTCGCAACGGTTGTTGGAGACCTGCGCCGACGGCCGCATCAAGCTCTTCGTCACGCTGCTCGGCCTGCACGCGCGGCGGCATTGCGGCGAACTGTTCGCGACCGGCGAGTACCTGCCGCTCGAAACCACGGGACGATTCGCCGACTGCGTCGTCGCCTTCGCCCGGCGGCACGGTGACCAATGCGCAATCATCGTCGCCCCGCGGTTGACGGTGAAGGTGGCCGGGTTCGGGGGACCGCCCGCTATCGGCGATCTTTGGCAGGACACAGCGATTCGCTTGCCGGACACGCTCGACACCCGGCCGTTCCGTGAACTGTTCACGCGGCGCACGTGGCCCTCTTTAACGACTGACGACGTCGGGTCCGGGTGCTTCCCGGTGGCCGAAGCGCTGCACAGCTTTCCGCTGGGGCTGTGGTGGACGACGCAGCCCTGACGTGGTGGCGTGGAAAAATTGCTCAATCAGACGGGCCGTTGAGCATCCCAGCCGAGAGCGTCAGCGAACGGCGACCGGAAGCGGGTCAGGCTCCGGACGCCGTTCGCTGGCGCTCTCGGCTGGGATGAGTCGTCGCCGGGCCTTCGCTCATTGCGCTTCGTCGGTCGCGAAACCGTGCTGCTTGCGATGCACGGGGCCGTCGAATGTCTTGGATGTCTTGAACAGCTCGTATCGGCCGTCGCCCGCCATCGGCAATGTGCGGGCCTCGAGTTGTTGCCGTTCGGCGTCCGACATCGGCTGAAAGTTGCGCACGATCTTGAGATTCTGATCGAGGATCTGCTCCGAGTCGATGCCGCTGACAAGGCTGGCAATCGGCAGCGACAACACGTATCGGATCGCGTCCTGCGGCGAAAGGCCCGCCTTGGCGACGATGGCCCCGTTGCCCCCGAGGCTCTTCATGCCCAGCGGGGCAATGCCGCGCCGCAGCAGTTCCGGCAGCACCAGTTTCTGGAAGCTGCGGAAATGGACGTCCATGACATTGAGCGGCATCAGCACGCTGGCCCACTCGAAGGGCATGCCCAGCATCTTCAGGTGAATGCTGGGATCCTTGTGCCCGGTGAAGCCGAGATACCGCACCTTTCCCTGCTCGAGCGCCTTGAGGCCGGTCTGAATGGCGCCGTCGTTGGCGAACACCCAGTCGGGGTCGTTGTCGTAGACGATCTCGTGGAACTGCCACAGGTCGATCCGGTCGGTCTGCAACCGCCGCAGGCTGTCGTCCAGATTCGATTGCGCCTCGCGGGCTGTCCGGCCGCAGACCTTCGTCATCAGGAACGCCTTGTCGCGACGGCCCCCCTCGGCGAGCGCCTTGCCCATCCGCTCTTCGGCGACGCCGTCGTGGTAGTCCCAGCAGTTGTCCATGAAGGTCAGGCCCTCGTCGACCGCCCGCTGGATCAGCCGCACGCTGGCCGCCTCTTCCAGCTTCTCCGGGTTGGTGCTGGCATGACCGCCGAGGCACATGATGCTGACGAGTTCCTTGGTGTGACCGAAGCGCCGCCGCGGCACACCAGTGTCATCCACAACCTGCGACATGGCCGTTCCCCCCGCTGACAGCACAGCCAGCCCGGCCGCCGTCTGCTGCAAAAAAACGCGACGATTACCGGCCGGCACGTTCGACATGATGATTTTCTCCCCGAACGGGGCGGTCAGCAAGCGGCATACCGTTTGCGTTCCCGTTGTGATGGGACGCATCCGCCTGTTTCCGCCGAAGGGTTGACCGTGAAGCCACAAATGGAACAAACGACATCTGTGTGGATGGCGACCAGTCAGATTCCCCAGCGACCAGCGTTGGAGGGGGATCTGACGGTCGATGTCTGCATCGTGGGGGCGGGCATTGCCGGTCTCTCCACGGCCTACATGCTCGCGCGGGAAGGCCGTTCAGTCGCGGTGCTCGACAGCCGCCGCGTCGCCGCCGGGCAAACCCAGCGGACCACCGCTCACCTGACGAACGCCCACGACAATTACTACCACGAGGTCGAGAAGATTCACGGCGTCGAGGGCATCCGCATCGCCGCGGAAAGCCATACGGCGGCCATCGACCGCATCGAACGCATCGTGCAGGAAGAACAGATCGACTGCGATTTCTTCCGCGTGCCCGGTTACCTGTTCTGCGCCCCCGACCATTCGCAGGACGTGCTGGATCGCGAGTTTGCAGCGGCACGGCGCGCGGGTTTGCAGGGTTTGGAGTTTTGCGGCCGCGCCCCGTTGATCGGTTTCGATACCGGGCGCTGTCTGTGCTATCCGCGTCAGGCGCAGTTTCATCCGTTGAAATACATGAAGCACCTGATGGACGAGATCCAGCAGGCCGGCGGGCAGATCTTCCACGGCACCGCGGTCGAGCAGGTCGCGGGCGCGCGGCGCGCGCTGGTCACCATGGCGCATGGCCCGTCGGTCTCTGCCGAGGCGGTCGTCGTCGCGACCAATACGCCCATCAACGACATCCTCGCGATTCACACCAAGCAGGCGCCCTATCTCACCTACGCCATCGGCATCAAGGTGCCACACGGGTCCGTCACACGGGCCTTGTTCTGGGACACGCTGGAGAATTACCACTACGTCCGTCTGCAACCGCACGATGCGCAAACCGACATTCTGATCGTCGGCGGCGAGGACCACAAAGCCGGGCAGGCCACCGATCAGAACGAACGGCATTCGCACCTGGAAGCTTGGGCCCGGCAGCGTTTCCAGTCCTTGGGCGAGATCGCGTACAAGTGGTCCGGCATGGTGATGGAAACGGTGGACGGTGGCGCGTTCATCGGCCGCAACCCCGGCGATGAAGACAACGTCTACATCGCCACCGGCGATTCCGGAATGGGCATGACGCACGGCACCATCGCCGGGATGCTGCTCACCGACCTCATTCAAGGCCGCAAGAATCCGTGGACGGAGTTCTACGATCCGTCGCGGAAGCCCGTCGCCGGCATGGCCTGGCGGAACTTCCTGTCGGAGAACGCGAACGTCGGCAAGGAGTACCTGCAGGACTGGCTGCTCGGCGGCGACCGGCCCGACATCGGCCGTCTCGATCCGGACGAAGGGACGGTCGTGCGGCACGGGCTCACCAAGGAGGCTGTGTACCGCGATCAGCAGGGGGCGTTGCATCGTTGCTCGGCGGTCTGCCCGCATCTCGGCTGCATCGTGCATTGGAACAATCTCGAAAAGGTCTGGGACTGTCCCTGCCACGGCTCGCGGTTCGACGCCCACGGGCACGTCATCAACGGTCCGGCGATTTCCGATCTGCAAGCCGTCGACAGCGCGACCCAAACCGTCGGAGCCGGCAGCGGGAGCCATTGACCATGCACGCGCAGGAACTGAGCCACGACAATGCGGCGAAGACGTTCGTCGTCGTCTTCGATGCCGGCGAGGAAGTCGCCTCGGGATTGCTGGCCTTCGCCCGCGAACAGAATCTGACGGCGGCCCGGTTCTCCGCCATCGGGGCGTTAAGCTCGGCGATGCTGGGCTGGTTCAACCCGCAGTCCAAGGTCTACGAGAACATCCCGATTCGTGAGCAGGTGGAAGTCTTGTCGCTGGTCGGCAACATGGCGATGCAGGACGACGAACACAAGATGCACGCGCATCTCGTGGTCGGCAAACGGAATGGCCAGGCGTTTGGCGGGCATCTCCTGGAGGCGATCGTCCGACCGACGCTGGAAGTCATGCTCATCGAGACGCCGGCGCACCTGCACCGCGTGATCGATACCGAGACGCGATTGCCCTTGCTGAATCTCGATTGATCCGCCGCACAACCGGCCCACAGAGGATGCTGATGCGTTACTTCGTCCTGGCCTGCGACTACGACGGCACGATCGCCCACAATGGCCGCGTGTCGGCGGACACGGTTGCCGCGTTGCAGCGGTTCATCGACACGGGACGTCGCTTGGTGCTCGTCACGGGCCGCGAACTCGACGAGTTGCTGGAGATCTTCCCGGAGGTCGGCCTGTTCGAGTGGGTCGTCGCGGAGAACGGCGGGTTGCTGTACCGGCCCTCCAATCGCGAGGAAAAGATCCTCGCTGAGCCGCCGTTGGAAGACTTCGTGCAGGCCCTGCACAAGCGCGGCGTGGGGCCGATCTCCGTCGGCCGGGTGATCGTCGCCACGTGGGAGCCGCACGAGACGACGGTGCTCGACACGATTCGCGAGCAGGGTCTGGAATTGCAGGTGATCTTCAACAAGGGCGCGGTGATGATCCTGCCGGCCGGCGTCAACAAGGCCACCGGGCTGCTGACCGCCCTGAAGCAGATGAACCTGTCGCAGCACGAAACGGCCGGCGTGGGGGACGCCGAAAACGACCACGCCTTTCTCAGCCTCTGTGAATGCTCGGCCGCCGTGGCGAACGCGCTGCCGGCGCTCAAGGAGCGGGCGAATCTGGTGACGCATGGCGACCACGGCGTCGGCGTCGCCGAGTTCATCGATCGGATCATCGCGAACGAACTCGCCGATTGCGGACCGCAACTCACCGGACACGACCTGCTGATCGGCGCGGACGACGAAGGCCGCGAGATCACCGTGCCCGCCTATGGCCTCAGCGTGCTGATCGCCGGACCGTCCGGCAGCGGCAAATCGACGACGACCACGAGCCTTCTGGAGCGGCTGGTCGAGCGCCGCTACCAGTTCTGCGTCATCGATCCGGAAGGGGATTACGAATCGCTGGAGTTCGCGATCGCCGTTGGCACCGGCGATCGCGGGCCAAGCGTCGACGAAGTCCTGCAAGTGCTCGCCCAGCCCGAACAGAACGTCGTGGTGAATCTGATCGGCCTGCGGCTGTCCGATCGTCCCGAATTCTTCTCGAAGCTGCTGCCGCAGTTGCTGGAGCTGCGCCAGCGATCGGGCCGGCCGCACTGGCTGATCGTCGATGAAGCCCACCATCTGCTGCCGCCGGCGTGGGAGTTGGGGACGGTGTTCGCCACCGACGTCAACCGGACGGTGTTCATCACGGTTCACCCCGATCAAGTGCATCCCGCCGTTTTGTCATCCGTAGGGACAGTGATCGCCGTCGGGGCGAACCCGCAGGACACCATCGGGCTGTTCTGCCAGTCGCAGAACGAGCGGCCGCCGCGCATCAAGCAGTCGGAACTGGAGTCGGGCCATGTGCTCGTCTGGCCCAGGCACGCCGGTCAACCTCCGACCCGCGTGCGCGTGGCGCCCAACACCGTCGAGCGGCGACGCCACATCCGCAAATACTCGGAAGGGGAGCTGCCCCCGGATCGCAGCTTCTATTTTCAGGGCCCGGAAAAGAAACTGAATCTGCGGGCCCAGAATCTTATCCTGTTCCTGCAACTGGCCGAGGGGGTCGACGACGACACCTGGCTGCACCATCTGAAGCAGGGCGACTATTCGGACTGGTTCCGCACGTGCATCAAAGACGACGTTTTGGCCGGCGAGGCGGAAGCCATCGAGCGTCAGCCGCAACCGACGGCTGACGCCACGCGCGACTCCATTCGGAAAGCGGTGGAACGCCGTTATACTTTGCCGACCACTGCGTCCCGAATGACCGAGGAAAAGACCGCCGCTGCGACCCCCGCGTCGTGAGTCGGAATGTCGCCACGAGGCTGTGAAGAGGAAACGAACGTGCAAACCGAGCGCGAGAAAATGCTGGCCGGCGAGATGTACGACGCGCTCGATCCGGAACTGGCCCGCGCCCGCGAACGCGCCCGCAACTTGTGCTGGGCCCTCAATGCCACGCTCGATGCCCATGCGGACGAGCGTCGCACCCTGTTGAAGCAGCTCTTCGGCGCCGGGGGCGACGACGTCTGGATGCAGCCGCCGTTTTTCTGCGACTACGGCTCGAACATCCTTCTCGGCAAGCGGTGCTTCTTCAATTTCAATTGCGTCGTGCTCGATGTGTGTCTCGTGACGATCGGCGATCACACGCTGATGGGCCCCGCGGTGCAGATCTATACGGCGACGCATCCGTTGGACGCCACGTTGCGGCGCAAAGTGGAATACGGCCGCCCGGTGGAGATCGGCGCGGACGTCTGGATCGGCGGCGGCGGCATCATTTGCCCCGGCGTGAAGATCGGCCCGCGGTCGGTCATCGGCGCGGGGAGCGTGGTGACGCGCGATATTCCGCCCGACGTCTTCGCCGCCGGGAACCCGTGCCGCGTGCTGCGCGAACTGGGCGACGCCGGCGAACACCTGAAGTCCGCGTATTCCGTCTGATCTGTGGGAGCGTCCTTTCGATGCGTTCGAGCAGCTTCGATTGACGGAACTCAGACAGCGCTGCGCGGAATGCGATCACTCTGTGTCCTGCATCGTCATGATCTCCTGTGACGACTGACCTGCGTTACAAGTTGAGTCAGCTCGCGCGCGTTTCTCCGCCCAGGATTGTGAAGACTTCGCCGCTGATGTAGCTGGAATCCGCTTCCGACGCGAAGAAGACGAACGCCGGGGCGACTTCCTCCGGCTGGCCCGGCCGTTGCATCGGCGTCTTGGCCCCGTGCTCCGCCACCTGCTCCGGCGGCTTGGAGACCGGTTGCAGGGGCGTCCAGATCGGCCCCGGAGCCACGCAGTTGACCCGAATCTGGCGATCCGCCAGATTCAGTGCAAGCGATTTCGTGAAGGCATGGATCGCCCCCTTGGTGCTCGCGTAATCGATCAACGTCTTGTTTCCTTCCAGGCCGGTGATCGACCCGCAGTTGATGATCACGCCTCCCGCTTTCAGATGCCGCAGCGCTGCCCGAGCCAGGTAGAAGTAGCCATAGATGTTCGTGCGGAACGTCAGATCCCAGTCGTCATCGGTGATCTCCTCCAGCCGTTCACGCGTCTCCTGATAAGCCGCATTGTTGACCAGGATGTCCAGTCGGCCGAATCTCTCGACAGTTTGGTCCACAGCCCGATCGCAGAAACCACGATCGGTGACGTCGCCGGAGATCAACAGCGCCTGGCGGCCTTCCTTCACGACGGCCCGCTGGGTCTCGTCCGCGTCGGATTGCTCGGGGGGCAGATAGACGATCGCGACGTCCGCTCCTTCGCGGGCATAGAGCACGGCCACAGCCCGACCGATGCCGGAATCGCCGCCGGTGATGAGCGCGACCTTGCCTTGCAGCTTGCCCGAGCCGCGATACAACGGGGCCTGGTATTCGGGCCGCGGGGTCATGGCGGAATCCAACCCCGGCTTGGGCTGGGTTTGAGCGGGCAGGGGCGACTTCGGTTGCTGTTGCTGGGGCATCGCATCAACTCCCGCACGAACAATATCGGAAACGGCGCACGAACGACCGCCGAGTGCTCGTGTCTTCAACCATTCTTCAGCGACTTCAACTCTCGATCCCAGTTGCGGTGTTGACTGATCGCCTTGACGAAAGCGGCGGCCACATTTTTGGCGGCTCCGTCCTCGCCGATGGCAACGGCGGGGTCACGATCGTTCAGACCCACGCTCACGCGCGTGGTTTTCAGGAACTCGACGCCAGCTCCGGTCGCGGCGATCGCCTTGCAGTGCTTGAACGCCTCCTCGACAAATTCAACCGCCCGCATTTCTGAAGCCAGCGTCGCCACGCAGGCCTTTCCCCCCGCCACGTAAACGGCGTCGAACAGCACTGAGGCCACCGTGGGCAGGCTGAAATCGACGGGCAACGACTTTCCCTGCTCGTCGGTGACTGTGCCGCCGTGAGGCGCGACGATCTTCGTCATCCCGCCGGCAGCCGCGACCGCTTTTTTGATCGCAGCCAGGCTCGCCGCCTGGAAGCCGTCCGCAAGCAGCACCGCCACCTTGGCCGTCTCCATGCCCGGTTTCGCCGAACGGACGATGCTCAAGGGGGGAGAATCGACGGGTGTTCCCGAGAATTTTCGGGGCTGGAGCGACTTCGCATCAGCGTCGGCGCCAACGTGGGCGTTGAGGTCACCATCGATCTTCTTCGGCACGACCATGCCGAGCCCCTCGGCCACGGCGCCGGCCAAGCCGATGTCGATCTGCGAAAGCAGATACAACACCCGTTCGCGAACCGGTGGCATCTGGCATTTGCCGAGTTCGAATCGCAAGGCGTTGACCATGTGCCGCTGCTCGATTTCGGACTGGCTGTGAAAGAACATGGCGGCTTGACTGAAGTGGTCCGTGAAACTCGGACTGCGTCCCCGAATCTTGGCGGCGTCGATGCGCTCCGCGAAAGAGGCGAACCCGCCGTCCGCCATACGGGCCTGGTGCGGATCGCCGTTCGCCAGCGTGTTCGGGTCGTAGGCCGTTGGCCCCCGATTGATCGTTTGCCGCATGTGGCCGTCGCGTTGATTGTTGTGCATGGGGCTGACCGGGCGATTGATGGGGATCTCGTGGAAGTTGGGGCCGCCCAGACGGATGAGTTGGGTGTCGGTGTACGAAAAGAGGCGGCCCTGCAACAGCGGGTCGTTAGTGAAGTCGATGCCGGGAACGACATGCCCCGTGTGAAACGCGACCTGTTCGACTTCCGCAAAGAAGTTGTCGGGATTGCGATCCAGCACGAGTTTCCCGATCGGCGTGATCGGCACCTGTTCCTCGGGGATGAGCTTCGTCGGGTCGAGCAGGTCGAAGTCGAATTTGTGTTCGTCCTTCTCGGGGACGATCTGCACGCCCAAGGTCCATTCCGGAAAGTGGCCCGCCTCGAGGGCTTCCCACAGA
>Ga0163151_10008808_pt1 | contig 11211 bp, 7 predicted proteins | sample OliLakLV19MP5IB2_FD_145596 | JGI IMG/M metagenome (GOLD analysis project Ga0163151, IMG submission 145596) | Freshwater microbial mat bacterial communities from Lake Vanda, McMurdo Dry Valleys, Antarctica - Oligotrophic Lake LV.19.MP5.IB-2 | ecosystem: Environmental > Aquatic > Freshwater > Lake...
AAATATGGCTACGACGGATTAGCTAACAAACCTTGCGTTCGTAAGCAATACTGGAATCAAATCCCTGACCAAGAAAAGCAAGCCATTGTTGAGTTGGCTCTTGAATACACTGATCGTTCGCCAAGAGAAGTAGCGTGTTTGTTTACCGATATTCATAAGCGTTTTGTGTCGGAAAGCTCGGTATATCGAATCTTAAAAGAAAAAGGTTTAATAACTACGCCGGCATTTATGCTAATGAGCGCGGGACCAGAGTTTAAAGATAAAACACATCGCATAAACGAAATGTGGCAAACCGATTTTACTTACTTTAAAATCCCTGGATGGGGTTGGTATTATCTGAGCACGGTGCTTGATGATTATTCTCGTTTTATTGTTCATTGGCAGCTTTGTAAATCAATGAAAACAACTGATGTTGAGGATACCATCAACCAAGCGATGCTAAAATCAAATCTTAAACCGGGTGAAAAGCCGAAGCTTTTGAGTGATAACGGCTCTTGTTACATCGCAAACGATTTTAAAGACTATGTAAAATCACAAGAGATAAAACACATCAGGGGTCGTGTTCGTCATCCGCAAACGCAAGGCAAAATTGAACGCTATCACCGAAGTATGAAAAACGTAATTAAACTGGATGTGTATTACAGTCCAATGGAGCTTGAACACGCATTAAGACAGTTTGTACATTATTACAATTACCAACGCTATCACGAATCATTAAACAATGTTACGCCCGCTGATAAATATTACGGCAGAGCGGCAAGAACATTAGAAAGGAGGAGAAAAATAAAATTAAAAACCCTAAAAGAAAGAAAACAGAATTATTTTAGAAATTTAAGTTATGGGCTTACTAAAAGAAAATTCTTAATGGAAACAAAAAATTAACTATCTTTAATTATCAGAAAATGTCTAAATAAATTTAACTATGAAAGTTCAGATTGGTTTGACTACATACAATTTGCCTTGCATTTTACGATTAATGGTGTACGCATCTTTCATAGTTTGCTCACTTACACCACTCGCTTTTAAAGCGTTAATGATTCGTGTAGTAAGTTTTTTAATAGGCAAGAATGCGATCTCCCTGTCGTTAGTAGCATTTTTAAACGCGTTAAACGTTGTAACAACGTTTGCTATTGCAGCATCGGCGTTTGTTTTTAAAGTTGTTAAGTTCGCTAATGTTATAGGAACTTGACTTGGATTGTAGGCTACACCGTATCCGGTGCAATAGCTAATAAGATCTTCTAAATTAGCCACATTCTTTGCATGACCTACTTCTGAGAAATTGTTCATGATATATTTTTTTTGTAGTATAAAGTGAAACGTGTTCAACTTTATACATTGTTATATTAATTGTTTTTATTTTTTGGTGATTCTGTTATTTAGTGTACACTAAATAATTTTCGGTGAGGAAGAGAATCTTTAAAGAGAAACCTCAGTAAAAGCGATAACCTTGTTAAAGCTTTGTTGTGGACTATTTTCTATTAGGTGGTGTCATACTTTACCTCCTTGTTGGGGTATTTATATACTATAACGTACAACTTTGCGCAATAGATACATGTACAAATCGAAAATCTGTTAAAACAAAGGTTTAATCTCATAAGTGGTAATCTAAACCGTATCAGCGTACCGAATAAATTTATCGTCAGCAAGAAATTTTATGGGTAAAATTAGTATTCCAGCTTGTGCAAAGAGTGTTCTTGCTACTGCAAAAGGTATTCTCGTTTGTGCAAAGAGTATTCTTGCTTGTGCAGGGAGTGTTCTTGCTTGTGCCAAAAGAAATCTCGCTTGTGCAATTAGTATTCTCGCTTGTGCAAAAGGTATTCTTGCTTGTGCCAAAAGAAATCCCGCGTGTGCAAGTAGTGTTCTTGCTTGTGCAAAGAGTATTCCCGCGTGTGCGAAAAGAATTCCCGCTTGTGCAGTGCAATTTTTTTTAACTTCTCTTTTGCCACCAACATTATTTATAACGTGGCGCCTTACGGCGGACTTTTTTTAAACGGACGCCAATTAGTGTAAATTGGCGCCATTGGGTTAGCGCATCTGTGTGTTTTCTTTTCTGTGTGTATAGACCTGTGTGTTATCAACCGCAATGTATCGACCTGTATGTATCGACCATAATCCGACAACTATACCCATTGCACTGTGTGTAAGCCCGCGCACTTTTGCAAGCACATTTGGTCGCTTTCTTTCAGCGGTATTAATTTTTTTTGGCGCCAAATAAGCTTGCAAAAGCTCTGCAACCTGTGTGGCTATAGAACGGGCAATTTTTCAAATTGCTTTGCTATCCCTTCTAATAACAAACCCAAAAGTGTTGCCCCAAACTTGCATCTCGGCTAGACAGAGGCAAAATACCCCAAAAGGGCAGACACGGCCAAATACTGTGTGGGGGGCACTAACACCTAACAGCGCCTAAGCCCAATTTTTTGCGTGTTAACGCTCAAATGCATAACTTGGACAAGCAAAAAACTGTGCCTAGGCGCAAAACGTTATAAGTAATGCGTCAGGACAGACGTCGGAAAAAAAATCATCTCGGTCGACAAGACTTCGGCAGACTTAGAACATCTCTGGAAGCACTTTTTTAGGGTTTGGCTTTCCTTCCCTCACCCGGCTGACACAGCCGTAGTAAAGCTATCGCCAATTGTATCATATTCACTTGCCACACATGCCGAAACCAGACCAAAGCAAGTAAATATCATACAATTCCCACCGCACTTTTTGCCCGACACGGGCATTTTGGCTATCCCAAGCAAAGCACACTTGTGTTTTTTCGCTTCGCGCCTCAGCTATAAAACCCAAGTAAGCTTTGCGCTCACGCACAAAAAAATGGCGTGCTTCGCACAATTTATCCGCGTGCGCTCCGCACCATAAAGCGGGGCCTATCGGCAATTGGGCATTTTGAATTTATATTTGTAGTTTATCTTTGCACAACAATTTTTTTCTGTACAATAGTTGATCTAGTGACGACAGATACACTGTATATTGAAGATGGTAATTGAGTTAAATTTATCATATTCTCATTAGAATATAATTCCTGCGATAAGACTATTTCACCTAAAGAATTTAAAATTGTTAAACTGGCTAAATTATTTCCTTTCACGGTTATAAAATTATTTGTCGGGTTTGGATACAAATCCACTAGCGGAGCATTTAAGTAATTACTCTCTATTCCAACAAACTGATCATTCTTCCACGTTTCTTTAATTCGAGCCGGAGAGGAATCAACCCCGGTAGTTATATAAAATATATTGTTAAGTGAAAAAGCCATGCCTCCTTTTCTTCCCAAAGTAGGAATTCCAGAATAAGTTATTACACTATTGTTTGTTGGATCGAACAAACTCATGTCATTTGTAATATTATATACAGAATCTTGTCCGCCATATAAAAATGCTTTGTTGCTTGTTACTGCACATGCAACATAATTTTTTGCAGGTAAATTAATGGCGGTTATCATTTGCCAAGCATCGTTCAAATGATCATATTTATAAATATAACGATTGAAGTTATTATTGTTGGTTAAACCATAGCACACATAACCAATTCCGTTTATTTGAAAGGCTGTACCGCGAAACATGCCTGCAAAAGGTAAGTTATTCTTTTGAGTCCAAGTAGACCCGGTTATATTATATTCCCAAACATCATTAAAAACATTTCCGCTACTGTTACGCCCACTAATAATATAAGCCTTATCTCCAATCACAAAATTGCATGCTCCTTGCCTTACTTGTCCCGGAAAGTTTGGCATTGCCGCCCAAGTATTTGTTCCTTCCTCATACTTATACATATCATTTAAGCAAACACCTGGGCAAGTGATTCCTGTAAGCATGTAACCATTGTTTGAATAGGAGAATGCCGTTGCATACTGCCTCTCTTTCCCAATTGGTAAATTTGCCATATTTCCCCAAGTGTTACTTACGCCATCATAAACAAAACCATTTAACTCGCAGGCACTTCCATTATTTCCGGTAAAACAATAAGCTTTATTCCCAATAGTGAAAACACAACCGTCATCTCTTTGGCTCCCTGGGAAATCAGGAATTTGAACCCATGATTGCGAGTGAAGCAATGAGGTAAGAAAAATAAATATTAAAGTTTGAAACTTAATGCTGTATAATTACTTTCTTGGTTATTGATGATCCACCGTGTTTTAAATTCACAAAATAAATTCCATTAGGTACAGCGCTGATATCAAACTTACTCTGTTTGCTTTCTATTTTGCCGTTTGAAATGATCTGTCCTATTGAGTTCGTAAGAATAACATTAGTATTTCCACCTACTTCAAAGTTTAATTCAATATTAAGAAGGTCATTGGCAGGATTTGGATATACTTTTAAATTAGTTTCATTTAAAGTTGATTCTTTAACACTAGAGACAATGTTTTGCGGACAATTACTTGCACCAAAACAACCATTGCTATCCACTTTTAAGATCCAAGTTTGTTGAACTAAGCTATTAAAACCACTAGCTCCTGCCCATCCAACACAAGCTATATCTTTATTTGGCAGCTCCAAAATATCATGAAGTTCATTTTGTGTTGTAGTATCCTTAATAGGGTTTTCAGGAATGTAAGTTCGCCACCATTTTAAATTGCCCATACTGTCCGTTCTCATAATCCAACCCATGTATTGATTCACAGACGCTGTATAATTCACGTATTTTTCGCCACACAAAATATAATCTCCATTCGAACATTCCTTAATTTTGGAAACTCCCGGAGAATTCTCTGTCCCACCATATGTTTTTCTCCAAATAATGTTCCCTGAAATATCCAGTTTTGTTAATACAATTCTTTCCCCCAAGTAAGTATTTGATGCATTAAAATCACTGTGGTTATGTGCATAAATAAGTTGGCCTGATTTTAAACTGATAATGCTACTATAAAACGAATTGCTGGTGTCAATGTATTTATACCAAACCTGATTTAAATTGCTATCAATCTTTATAACATAATTCTTTGCAGTTCCACTGCTTGTAAAATTTATTACCTCTGTCCCACAAAGTACATATCCTTTTTTTATAGTTGTATCTACATCTGACAGCGTTCGATAAAAATTCGTATTTGTATAAATGCGTGTTTGGTATAGAACACCATTTGTGTCCACTAGTCGAACTAATGGCTTATAAAACCCTGGATGGTTAATGCCACACGTGCTATCCGTACTTCCAAAAAGAACAAGTTTACTTTTATCCTTCAAAAAAGGCCTGACCTCTGTGGTCAAATTATAAAACGTAGTATCCCCGTAAGATCGCGTAAACACTGTGTCGCAATATTGATCAAAAGTATATAGTCCATTCTGAAGCTGAAGCCCCCAATCCGTAATGCCCGTTGTATAGTATTTTTTATTGATTTTACAAATACCTCCAGCACCTGTGTAACTTCTGTTTGACGGCTTAAAGCGTTTCGCCAAAAACAAGGAACCAAATTTGTCGATTTTTAGCAATGAGGCGCTAATCTGGCTAAAAGCTACTTCATTAACCAAGGCAGTAGCAACGAAAGTATCATTAACAAAAAGCAGCCTTCTCGCCTGATTATATTTACCGGAAATATTAATCCGATTACTAAAATAGTTCTGTGCACATGCAATTTGAGCACACAGAACTATCAATAATAATATCCTCATTGAAAAAATCAACATTACTTGATGTTTATCAGCTTGTAATAAACTGGCGCCTGGCCTATCTTTAAAAAACTGATCAAATAAACCCCGCTAGTCAAATTTTCCGATGCGAGTTTTATTTCAGTCTCTTTGGCGTATACTTCCTTTGTTAAAATGATTCTTCCGGTTCCAATTTCTGTCAGTTGAATTTTAACGAATTCTCCATCAACGAGCTGACACTTTATGTTCAATTCATTGGTAAAAGGATTTGGAAAAACCTTGTATAAGTTAGACTGACTAGAACTTACTGAACCGATTGCCTCTGTAATCGAGCTTCTCGCTCCTGTTCCGTCATTAAAATTCTCTATGGCGTCATATAAGCTCTCTTCAATATATGTATTTCTAACAGCTTGTGCTAAGGCACTTCCTTTGGAGTTCACATTAAACGCATAGCTGAACAACTGGTTAGTTATAGTTGGATTTTGTATCATGTTTTCCCATGTCCCTTCTTGCTCTGCCAATTTCGAAAGATTCAGAAACGAAACCAAGTTTCTATTCTCTAACTTCTTGTTCAAACTGTCAATATATGCTTGAGCGTTAGAAAACTGTTTGGTGATCAAATAAAGATCAACAAGGTCATCGTAATACTCTCCAGTGTTATCCAACTTTAATATACTTTCTACTTGAGAGTAATCTGTTAAGGTATCTTCGGGGTTTAAAGCCAACAGTAATGCTTCATTAATATAAAACTGCTTATCAACTATAAGCTGATTGATGTTTTCGATCAAAGCTTGCCTTGCATTAATTCCAACTTGCCTACTTTGTAACTGTGTAAGAATATTACCAGGTAAATTTAAAGCTAAAATTGCCTGCCAAACTGCGTTGCTAACCGGCTGATTCGCTTCAATAACGTTTTTTAAAATTCCATTTGAAAATTCCGGTGGTGTATTGATAAATTCCAAAAGAATCTCATCGCTCAAATAAGGACTGTGGGTCAAAAGTATATTTTTTACATTTCCTGAAGACTCAGAATTAATAGCTGCAACTAATGAAGGTGCTGCTGCCGCGGCAAGAATCGCATTGTTTTGTGCAATTGAGTTACTTATGTTATTTACTTGAATGAGATTACATGGAATATTGCAGTTTGAGTTAAGTTCAACCGGGCAAACTTGAGAGAAAACAAATGGATTCAAGTTTGAACAAGGGCTATTAACAACTCCCGTTGATACATAGAACGGAACTTGAAATCCGGCTGTTGGGTTGCTATTAAACCTATACTGAAAAGTCGTTGTACTTTTAATATCGCTTTCTGCTGGTCCAAGATGTGATAACAAATTATTAGCGGGATCAGTCGCCGAATTGCAATTACCTTGTGTGCTTACAGCTCCGCTTGTAACAGCAATATCATTTAGCTTAGTTGTCGAATTAACATTACATTTTATCTGCAAATTGGTATTACCTGCTTGCAATTGATGGCCTCGATACATTGAATTGTATGTGTTTCGATAACTATACTTAGTAGATCCATTACATAAATTATATACCGTTCCAAGCGAGTTTTGTGGCCCTAGAGTTCTATATAAATTATTTGAGTGTTTAGCTACATCACATTGATTCAGGTAATATTGTGCCGGATAACATAACAATGCCTGGTTTGGATTTCCTACGTTAATTCCTTTTACACAAACTTTCTCAGTAGGCGGAACAATAGCATTAACTAAAAAAGTATTTGTTTGAACCGTACTATAGTTAACGCCGCTTTGTTGAATTCCTTTAAAACAATTTAAAAAAGTAGTGTTTTCAACTCTATAGTTCTTCAGAATATTTGACGAACTGGCAACTATTCCCGATTGCAGATTTTCGAACTTTGCCGTTCCAGCAAACTGAACGCAACCATTACTTGTTGCTAATGCGCAATTATCATTTATAAAAAAAGTAGAATTAAATGATTTAATCCCAATTCCTCTGTCATCAGTAACAATAACGTTTGCAAGGTTAGTCATATCCGTTTTAAACGTACAGCCTTTAATATTTATTCCTTTAACATCATTTAAAACTATGTGAGCCTTGGTGGGAATTCGATTATTTGTTGCATTCACAAAACTTTTGTCATTAAGAAGATTATCAGCTAAGAATGTACAATTATTGAAAAAACTGGCATCAGCAATCGAAGAATTAAAGTTGTTGCTGTTATTGTAATGAATAAACTCAACATCTATATAATTATTTTTAAATGTACAATTTGAAGCCTTAACGATACCACCTCCTGACGCAATTGTATTATACATTCCTGTTAGCACACCACGTTTAGCATTAAATAGTTTAGCATTGTTCATTATGAGTGAAGGTTGTCCAATGGGAAAAGTTTGGTTTTGATTAAACTGAATATTACTTTGCATAATAATCCCGCACCACATCCCAGGCTGAACACATCCTTGAAGAGATGTTAGTGTAGCATCATTTATAATCATTTTGCCCCCCAAACTAATTATAATCCCACTAAACTCACCTGTTTTTGAACTGTCGGAAAATTCTATGATCGTATTTATTCCAGTTATGATGAGGGTTCCGTAAACCACAATGCTTTGTTTTATTTTCTTGCTCGAATTAATTGTCATTGTTGTATTTGGCTGAACAACAAGACTTAAATAGTCGAAATTACTGTTGCTGTTGTAACAGTCGTTTCTAAGTTTAACCATATAGTTGTCGTCATAATTAAAACTATTGTTTCCTGAGATTGTGAGACCTCCATCTTCAGCTTCAGTAATTTTATACATACACTCGGCGCGTTTCAAATCACCTGGAACCGGTTGCCTATTTCTGCCCGTAACTACATCCTCACTCCAAACCCATTTTGTTGAACCATTTGGGTTAAATTTTACAACTAAAGGATCGCTATCCCATGATTGGAAAGGACCTTGAGTATAATTTGTATTGGACGGGTTTGCAAATTCCGGGCATCCGCTTAAAGGACCAAGCTCAGTGGCAGTTGGAGGTGTAAGATTTAGATTTCTTCTAGCACTCACCGCGGCAAATCCGCCGTCTGAGGTTTCTATGACACCTATTCTTAAATCCCCAGCTAATATTATTCCCAAAGGTGAAGGATTAACACCAGAGTTAATCATTTGACCCGAATTATCAAGTCTATATATAAATCCATTATTTTCAATTGAACCTACCGCAGAACAAGGACTGCAATCGGTAAACACTCCAATCATAATTTGATTTAGTGTCTTATGGTAATTCACCTCCCACGTCCTCGCATACTTAATAGGCGTGCTGCTATTTACCAACACAATAGGATTACTTGACCATGATGAATTGTTAACAAGATTCTGATCAATGGAATATACTACTACACTTTTCTGAGACGTTCCAACATTTGGGGGATTAAAGAACGCAGCAGTGGAAGCTACAACCATTTTCCCGGTATTTCCAATTTCACAAATAGAGGCGTTTTCATAATTGGCAACGGGCGCATTGATTGAGTTTACAACACCGGTGTTACTAAGCGAGTTCTTCGCAATAAGATAACCAGTGCTCGGATCAATCTTAACTACAAATATATTTCCATTTACTCCCACCTCTGTGAATCCCGAAGCGTAGATCATTCCATCAACGCTATTTTTGATCAAATCAAAACCAAAGGATGTAGTTTTAAGTGCTGCATTTTTATCGGTATTGTAATCAGGCGCTCCATACAAGTGTTGCCACAAAACTGTTCCGGAGTAATCAAGTTTTGCAATATACATGTGAGGTTTATGCGTTTGATCGTTAATAATAGCAGGGGGCGTTGAAAGGTCGAAATTATTATTTGGCGTAGCAGACGTCGGGTTGTATGAAAGAAATATAGATTTATCATACGACTTAACCCCCTCATGCGTACCAATGACGTAAATTCCAGTTGCATCCGTTATTACTTCTTGCAAATCTATAAAAGTTAGCATTTTATAGAACGTCAAATTACCATTCAAATCAGTAAATCCTATTTTCCCACGATACTGAGTTCGGTCAGTGGTAGTTTCCAATTCCTCACATTTTATATCAATCACTGAAGTAGCAGTAATAGGATTATGTGGAGAGTTTGGGCCCTCATTATAAATAGCTGCCCACGTTGGTATGTCGGCCTGAGTAATCATATATGCAGCGTAACCAACGCCAACATAACCCCATTGAATTCCTGGTGTAGTAGGATCGTTCAAGTTTTTGTGTGAATACCACCATTCATCACCGCTCTGATTCTGAACGGTTATGGGATTGCCATTGATGTCTTTTCCTGCCCATGTAGATTTTTTCCACTCAGCAGACGGAGCGGATTGTGTTTGTGCAATTAATAAATTGAAAGTAAATAGAACGCCAAGAAAACTGAGGTTAATTAATTTTTTCATAATATTTATAACGTTTATATTATAAAAGTAATATAAATATCCTAATATCAAAATTTACCTGTTAATAATGATCTGTTACCTGCAAGTAAAGGTATCTATAATGTTATAAATAATACCCTTAACAATAAGTTAAGGTTTTGGGCGTTTTAACCCGTTTTTCGTTTCAATCTTCTTGCTCATAGAGGCAGAGCAAGAAGGATTTTCACTACAATCGGTAACGCAAGAACATTAGCTGATCTTTCTCAAAGTAAATTTTATTCTGCTCACTTCTTTAAATTCCGCGCTTTTGCTTCCAAAAACACTTTTTACATAAAATTTCACCTCATTGGCAATAGTAACAAGCCCGGTTTGCTTTTGGTAAAGTAATTCATTTCTTGCTATGATCGAATTTAGAAGATCAGTCGTGGTATTTATTACAGCCGTGTTCACGGCTTTCATGGTGATAAGCAAATTGTTCAATCCTGCAATACTTAATTCAGCTTCGTTTGGCTGATATGTTTAACGTCAAACCAAACAAGACCGGTTTAGTATAAAAGTTATTGGACATTTTCTTAAGTTTAACTATTATAAAAATACTAAAGAAAATGGAAGAAAACAATAATGAACCAAAGAAACGTGGAAGAAAACCACACAGTTTAATAAAGGATATTAAACGAAGAACAAATAAAACATACAGCGCAGAAGAAAAGATAAGGATAGTGTTGGAGGGATTGCGTGGAGAAGACTCTATAGCCAATATTAGTAGGAAGTATGGGATTAACGACAGCGTGTATTATAAATGGAGTAAAGATTTCTTAGAAGCCGGGAAAAAGAGATTAAGCGGTGATACAGAAAGAAACGCTAACGCATCCGAGGTTTCTGATTTAAAAAGGGAAAATGATAATTTAAAGAAAGCTCTCGCTGATTTATATCTGCACAATGATTTACTAAAAAAAAGTTTAACCGGGCTGGATTAAATCCTAAAATGGAAAAACACATGCGATTAAGTCAAACTGAGAAATTCGAAATCATTCAGCTCGTTGAAAAATCTGAACTTGGTGTTAATGCTACGTTAAAGGAATTTGGCATTCACAAAAGCACGTTTTACGAATGGTATAATGCTTATTTAAAATATGGCTACGACGGATTAGCTAACAAACCTTGCGTTCGTAAGCAATACTGGAATCAAATCCCTGACCAAGAAAAGCAAGCCATTGTTGAGTTGGCTCTTGAATACACTGATCGTTCGCCAAGAG
>Ga0163151_10008809_pt1 | contig 11211 bp, 8 predicted proteins | sample OliLakLV19MP5IB2_FD_145596 | JGI IMG/M metagenome (GOLD analysis project Ga0163151, IMG submission 145596) | Freshwater microbial mat bacterial communities from Lake Vanda, McMurdo Dry Valleys, Antarctica - Oligotrophic Lake LV.19.MP5.IB-2 | ecosystem: Environmental > Aquatic > Freshwater > Lake...
ACCCATAGCGCAGCCATGATCGGTCCGACGAACCAGAGATAGTAAAGGTAACATTCTTGCGCGGCGCATAAAATTGTCCACGCACAGGTGAAGGCTGCGTTGACCTGGTTGAAAGCCATACGCTCTTCGTTTACGAGGTACGGCACAATTTCATCGGAACGATCTTCAGGGACGATATAAATTCCGGCGCATGGATCTTCGTACTTGATCGCCAGAGTGCGCCCTTCCAGCCGGGCTAGAGGCGAGGTGCCGAAGTAGTTGAACATCTTCGTTTCGACGTTGACGATCATACCGTAGTTTTCTTCCGGCAAGCGAATTGGGAACGCGCGAATATGACCGCAGAAAGCGTCTGCGTACATACTTGTCCCAAATATTTTTCGATACTCCTGGGCGATACTTAAAGTGATTGAGTTGGCTGTATCGATACTGTAATTGACTATTAAATACGTCGCCGGTATGAGGAAGATGGCAATAATTGAGCGGAAGATGCCTTCAAATGGGCTGATTTCGCCCAATACCGCAAAGCCTTGCGAAACGGTAGATTTCAGTTGACAGAGAACGGCGCCAGGAAGAAGCAATAGCAGAGCCATTGGCAGGAATAGCTGGTTGCGGATCTTATTCCACTTGTTACCGCCTTCGGTAGTAAAGTTTGGCACAAAGCTCCGAACAAATTCGATTGCAGCTGCTGCGTGATAACGCTCCATCGCAGCCAGGTTGTCTGCTCCTTGCTCTTTCTGTGCATTCTGGTTTGTTTTCTCTTGACCGGAACTTTGCCCCGGCGTGTTCTCCATTTTCTGCTGGCTGCTTTGTGCCTTACTTTGGATAACGTGCTCCGATGACATGCTCGGATGTTTTCGTTTGACATTAGGTTTGGTTGCCCCAGTTGCCTCGCCGTCCCGTTGAATCACTGCCGCTGTCACAGGATCCGTGGTAACTGAGGCGTCCGGCATTTCTACGGAGTCACCTCCTGGGGCCTCTTGCAACCCTTCTATCGTCATCGAACTACCCTGGGTAATACCGCCAGATGAAGCCTCACCACCGCCTCCGGTAGAGGGTCCAGAGAAGGCGACGCTGTTGGAGGGGTTTGTTAATCCTGACGATAGGGATGTTGAAGATGAGTTCACACCACCGGCAAAACTGTTGTGCACCCAAGGCGGCGCGCCGTTGGGATCCTTAGCTATATCTTGGTTGTATTGGGAAAGCGTGATTCGCGGAGTGTTGGGTTGGCTGCTGGTACTTGCGGCGCCACCTGAGGTGCTTTGATTCTTTCCTCCCGCGAAACTGTTATCCGCAACCGGCTCTGAATTCGGAGAACCAGTGGGTTCAGCTGGACGAAAAGCGGCTTGTCTGTGCATGAAATGAGGTTGTCCCCATTTACCACTGGTTGGGACGTTGCTGCCGAGATCAGGGCTGGACAGGCATGGGCTAGCTATAGCCGCTGCAGCGCATGCCGCAAGCAGCGACAAAACTATTGGTTTGGAACGATGGCTGATACTACGCATACAATCTCCCGATACCAAACGTGTTCAAATCTCAACCACAACTCTTACCGGCCGGCTTACCACCACTGCCGCCGCCTTTGCCGCCTTGGGCAACTTTGGCAGCTACGCCTTCCGCTTTCATTAGAACCATGGTCACGAGCTCACCAGCCTTAAAGTCAAACGGATTGAAAGGCACCACCAGTAAAATACACATGAACGCGATGAAGTAGTAAACTTCGAACGGATCAAATGGATTTATAAAACCGGCTTGCAGTCTAGCTGTCATACAACACAAGACAATCGTCCACCAAAATTTCCATAGGGATAAAACGACCATTCCATCCAGCCACGTGCTGAAGGCTTTTCGAAATAGATCTCGCCCCACAGACGGCCAAGCGAAGAACGCTGCAGCCAGTGGCCCCATCAAGAACAGGTAGCAGGCCATAACTAACTGGAAGGCGCTTATCACGCAAAGTCCTATGCTCAACATGTGCATCATTTCGTTGCACAGCTCTGCCAGTGCTATGTGCATTCCTCCAAGCTGTTCCAGCATGGCGCCAGCCACAGGCATTCCCGCGAATTTCCCTAAGTATGGCGCGCCCGATACTACCGGCAAGTTCTTAATTAACTGTCCCTGTTGTTCTGGTGTGAACGTTTGGGCTTGCTCGTGAGCCCACAGTAGAATCAGGGGCAGGCTTACATAGTCTTTCGTGCAATCTTGCAACGAGTTCCCGACATCAATCAAATAGCTGACAGCTAACTGTGTGGCCGGGATCAAGAAAATCGCTATCATCGCCCTCATGATGCCTGCGAACGGAGAAGACCCGTCTTCGTCTTTACTGCCTATGATTCCGAAACTCACAAGTGTTTTGGTATTAGTAATTAGGGCACCAGGCAGCAAAAATAGGATAGCCATTGGGATGTAGCAGTTTTTGTACATTTGCTGCACCATGTAAATAACGTTGGCGTAGCTTTTGGTTGGTGCGCTGGACGTGGTCTTGGCGGCCGCGTTCTCGTTGGCGACATTGATTAGCGGCAGCCCAAATACATCGAAAGCACAAAATGCATTCAACAACGCATCTTCAGCTGCTGCCGATGCTTGGCTGCCGCTACATTCTCCCTTGCTGCAGCTTGAAGCGTTACCATTGCCTTGCGGATCTGCAGCGTTCGAAGCAGCAGCCTTGGCGTTGATCGACTTACTGGCCGACATCTGGCCTATAGAGGGAAGGCCTCCAGGCATCCCGGGTTTACTCCCTCCGCCCTTGCAAGGTTCGAATCCACCGGCACCGCCTTCGCAGCCGCCTGGACTTGCCGGATCGACGCCACCAGGCAAGCATCCGCCACCACCCGTAATGCTCATCAGTATCGCCACTGGCGTACTAGAGTCCGACCAGCTCACACCCGGAGAAATTTGGCCAGTCTGAGCTCCGTTACCTTCTCTGTCAAGAGACTGTTCCATGAAATCGCCGTTAAGCTCCGCATCGACTTGCTGAGCCTGTAAGGCGATGGATGGCTGTTTGACAATTGTCTGACCGGTGGTTCCTGTGTTAGCTACCTCTCTGTTCTGTCCAATGACTTCCCGGTTGTTAGTGAGTTCGTTTGTCGCCTTTTGTTGCATGGGAGCTGTCTGTAGAGCTTGGGTGCTGGCGCCTTGTCCGCCTCCGCCAGAGTCAAAGGTGCCATTACTTGCCTGCCCAACAGCCGGACCGATGGCCGAATTGGTAGTAGCTCCTTGCTTTGCATATCCGCCCGCTACATGAGCCATACCATTGTTATTTAGTGTTGTTTCCATCGTCTGCGCCGGGCCGGCCTTAGATTCTGTATCGGCTGATACCCCTACAGGCGAAAACACGACAGCGATGAGCGCAATAATTGCGAGGATGAGCCTAGTATTCATTAGTAATACCGTACCGGTAGGGCGGTTGCGAGGGGCGCTTAATTTTTCTTGCCCAGTGCACAATACATCTAATATGAATGTTGTGGAATATTTGTGGAATGTGGGACTAACGCGACTATTTCTCTGCCTTCGTCCCTTTGTCGATTGCCTTCCAGATGGAGGCTGTAAACTCCGTTTGACAGGCAAACCAGTCCTTAGGTCTGGTATTGAAGACGAACGACCAAACCACGCCATCACCACGACGAACAACTACGGCCATGCAGCCGGGCAGCGAGCCGTGCCGGAATACGATAACCTTGGACGGATCTTTGTTTGGGGCAACCTCCCATCCCATACCGAAATACACGCCCTTGGATTTCCATTCAGGAACATCTGGACGTTCCTGGATTAATGCTTTCATCTTCGGAGACAAGAGCGGTGGAATTTTTCCGTCCGCGAATACTGCTGCTGTGAATGTGCACAGATCTTGCGCGGAAGCCAGCCAACCACAGTCGGACTGCATCGCCTCCAAGGCAAAGTCGCCGCCGTAGCAGAGGGGCACCATTCCGCGAAAGTTCGGAAACAGGCTGCGATTTAGTTCCTGCCCGGGAAATGGGTAGTAAGTTACTTCGTTTGTTGCTGCCTTGAGTGTTTTCCCAAGCTGCATATTGGTGATTCCCAGTGGCTTCAACAATTGTTCGCGCACGACGCTCTGATAGGGCGCTTTTGCTACTTTCGCAGTAACCAGTCCGAGCAGACCATAGCCGACGTTGCTGTAGGAATAATGGCTTCCCGGCTCATAAGTTGTCGGAGTCCGAAGAGCATATCTCAATGCGCTATCGACATCCGGGCGAAGTGTTTTGCTGAACTCGTCGGCAGCCGTGCGGACCATTGGAGCAAACATGGGATCGCCGCTTGAACGATCCCAGCCGCCAGTACATTGGAGCAAATTCTTAACTGTAATCTCGTCCAGGCGTTCGTCATAGTTGCGATCGCCTCGCTTGAAGTCTGGAAACTTGAGGATATCCATGACTTTGGTGTCTAGCTTAAGCTGCTGTTGGTCGACCATTTTCAACAGGCACACAGCGGTGAGCGCTTTCGATACACTGGCTATTCGAAACAGCGAATTAACACCGACCGGCTTTTGCGCCGCAATGTTGGACCAACCATAGGCTTTCGAGTAAATCAACTTGCCGTCTTTCATGATTGCTAACTGCGCGCCTGGTATTTGCCATTTGCGCATCAACTTGACGAAATTTACGTCATGCTCACTCATTGCGTTGAAAGTGGTACCCGTTGTTGGCACCGCCACGGTATCTAGGAACAAAACGCTGTTCCCATTCCGTTTATATTTTGGAAAGACGTCTGGTATCAGGGCCCCTGTATACAATCTATTTCCTTCCAGGTACTCATTTGCCTGAATGTTATCTGCAGTTACTGCCACGGGAAAAAGCAACTGGCAGAACGAGACAAGGGCGAAAACTTGAAGCTGGAAAGGATTAGAATTGGACATGCTACGCATTTAGTTCCCTGGATTATTATGTGGCATTCTATCTGTTCAAGAGGTCCGCGAATTGAAACCCCGAGCTTCAATTTTGACGTCTTTATTGTCAACATTGTTTGCCGTATGTTTGCTTTGCACAAATTGTGCCGGTGACGACGATGAATTGCAGTTGGCCCAAAACCAAGATCGGAATCGCCAATTGCGGCAGAATATGCGAACAGTCCAGATTGCGGCAGAGCGTTATGCCGCGGACCGAGACGGCGTTCGGTACCCAAAGGAGATAGATTCCGACCTCAAGACCTATTTCCCCGGTGGTATTGATGGAAAGCGTGCTTCGCCGGTTGGTCCGGTCAACCCTTTTTCAGGAGTCAATGAATTTCCAGTGCTCGGATCTCAATCCGATTTAGACGTCGTGCGCACTGGACGCAAAGCTAGCCTTGGGCCTGGGACGATCAAATACATACCACTGGAAGGTGGCGCGTCCTATGCAATTATTGGTGCAGCGCATAATGGTAAATTGCTCATGGATGAGCATAACCCTGACCAGATCTTGGTCCTGAGCAATCGCTAGGTCTTCTTTCCGTTAATCGCGGGCGGCAGTCGCTTTTCTTGCATCGGCCCATACATTAACTGAAGGTTTTTATTGCCTCTGGGATCTGGTGAGATACGCACTTCGATTTCATATCCGTCTTTTTGCCAGATCGTACTGGAATAAATGGACGTTTCGTATTTATGTATGAAGCGCCAACCATCCGTGCTTAGTTGTTTTATGTAGAAGTTTCGTACAGCGGGGATATTGTCTCTCGTTTGTTGCATCACCTGGTTTTTCATCCCAGGGCGCAAGTTTGGCTTTACCCAGGCATAGGTGACTTTGGCGTGCGGGTACTCCTTCAACGGATACTTTGAGGGGAATTGCTGCGGAGTTCCTTGAAGGTTTTCCATCGACGGTTCAGTGAATTGCGGTGCTGTCGATTCTCCATACTGACCGCTGATTGCTGGAATGTCTGCTGGTTCTTCGCTACCGCATCCTGTTAATGCTACGGCACAGATTAAGACGCTGAAGTAACCTACAAAAGATGTTTTCATATCAGCCTTTCCTGTTGCATCAGCCGTTTTTATGTAGTTCATGATAATGCCTGGATTATTTTGATGCCGGCTTTTCCAGTGCTTTCAACATAGCCTCGATCTTTGTTTTGGCAGGTTCGGGCGGTTTTGTGGCAAGTGCGTGTTTATAGCTTTCCTTTGCTTGAGCAGTTTTGCCTTGCCATTGTTGTGCTCCCGCCAGAAAAACCCATGTTTGAAATGTGTTTGCCTGTTCGGGTTCGGCAACATAAACAGTGAGCACCTTTTCTGCCTCAGCGAACTTATTTTGAGACATCAGTGAATTCACCAATGCGATCCTATAGTCACTGTGTTTCGGCTTCACTAAGAGTAAGCCTTCGAGCAGCGGCTGCGCAAGATCATATTTTCTGTCGTTGTAATAGGAAAGAGCCAGTTTTTCTTTGTAGGTTACATTGTCCTTGTCGCCATCAATTGCGTTCAGGAAGGAGATGGCTGCTTTATCGTAGCGCTTCATTCGGAGGTGGCAATCTCCCAGATTCTCCCAGTAGCTCACGGGATTCGGGTCCAGTTTAGTGGCCCGATCCAGCCAGCTAAGTGCCTCTTCAATTTGTCCGGACGAATATAGCGACATCCCTAGCCATTCACTAAAGTCTGGCTCTTCCGGATTTTTTTGTGCGGCCTGGCGAAATGCCGCGGTCGCTTCTTGATTTTTGTGGCTTCGTCGATAATACTGACCAGCCAAGAACCAGTATTCAGCATCGTCGCGTTCTAATTGTCTTGTGCCGTCAAAAACTTTCTCGGCTTGGTCCGGAAGTCCTTGGCTCGCCAGCAATAGGGCGAGCTGCGCCTGCAGAGCCGCATCGTCAGGGTCGACTTTCAACCCGGTGCGCGTGGCGTCGAGGCCTTCATTAACCTTGTTCTGATAGGACAGTACCTTGCCCAGTCGAAACCAGCCCTGTATATAGTTCTTATTCAGCGCTACTGCTCTGTTGTATGCAGCCTCTGCTTCTGGATACTTTCGCTGCCGCTCAAGTACCTGGCCTAGGGCAAATTGGAAATTGGGGTCATTGGGGTACAGAGCGTTTGCTTTAGTAAACCTGGCCAGCGCCTCTGTTGTGTTAGATCGCTTGCTCGCCTGCACGCCATTTGAGAAGTGCTCCTTCGCTTGAAGCCAGATCGCTGGATTGCCATTGAAGGGAAATTCCTGCAGCAGCTGGAAACCGGCACCACCTAGCAATATCACAAACAATCCAATCATGAACAGAAGCCCGTTCGATGACACTTGTGGGCGTTTAATTTCAAAACTGGGAAGCTTTTTCACGTTACCGCACTTGAGGTTAACTCAAATTCTAACCGCATTGCGCAGACATGAGCTTATCTGATTGTCGTTCGGGCAGATTTCGCGTGCTCGATAGCCTGACTTCTATTTGCCAACCATGGTTGGAGTGCTGGCGTGGAGCCTCCTGACCGCCTGATTAAACGCGGCATGATTCGTTTTATTCATTTTTGCAGCTTCTGCTTGAGCCTTCTCTATGTAAGGTAGGGCGCGTTTGTCCCCCTGGATGAAGTAAATCGAGCCTATATGCAACAAGACTCTGGCCCGTTCTCTCTGAATCGCTTCATCTACCGAATGCCGTCCAACATTGCCACTTTTCCTTTCCCAAAGCTCCTTTTCCAGCGGGATCAGAATTTGCATTGCCCTGGTGTGATTTTTCAAGGTGATATAGATTTCTGCACGGGTTAAAGCGGCTTCGGCACGCGCTGCTATGTCTGCTGTTTGTCCGTGGCTCTTGTCCCATTGGTCGAGGGTGTGAAGGGCCTTGGCTGATTGACTGTTCAACTCGTAACAGCGCGCCGACTCGCACACTGCTAATGCATCGGCCAGCGTGCCTGAGTGTGTAAATACTTTGCGTATCTGATCTTGCAATACCACGGCCTTCAGCGGGAACTGGTTCTCTTTGTATAACTTTGAAAGGATGTGGTAGACATTGATTTTGTCATGCCTGTCCATCTGCGGATGATTCTGCACAAAGGCAAGTTCCTGCTCGGCAAGTGCAATTGCCTCGGGCACTCGGTTATCGTTCACCATGTTGTTTGTGAGGTGGCCCAGCGCGAGGGGGCTGGAAAAGCCAGCTTGGCGAGAAGCGACTATCGCCTGTTGGTAGCAACTATTGGCCTCTGGCAGTCTCTCCAAATATTGATGTCGTAGTCCTTGAAACCCGAGCAAATCTGCCTTTTGGCGCTCGTTGAGGTCTCGGTTAGACAGTTCGAGCAGTTGCTCATCGATATTCTTCCAATTCCATTTCCAATCGTGTCTCGAGGCTTCGTAGAATGGCACCAGCAGTTCCATGTGACTTTTTTTGTGTGTGTCGTTTGTCTCTGCTGGATTTTGTCTGGTAAGTTGGAAGGTGGCGCCCATAAGTACCATTATGAGTAACGCTGTAGTTACCAAGGGTGCTCGGCGTCCGCGTTTTATGGCAGACCTGCGTCTTTTAAGACTGGCCTGGAAAGGAGCAGATAGGGCGGCAAGAAACTCATCGACTGATTGAAACCTGTCGATTGGATCTTTCTCCATCGCTCGCACCGCAACAGGTCCGAGCCTTGTACTGCCTAGTTGTGGCACCGTATCATTAAGGTGCTTGTACATTACGTCCAGCGGAGTTTCACCGGAAAACGGTGGACTGCCGGAAAGTGTTTCATAGAGCATGCAGCCGAGCGAGTAGATATCACTTCTGGCGTCAACTGCATCACCGCGGCACTGCTCAGGGCTCATGTACAGCGGCGTTCCGACCATGGCTCCGGTTCTAGTCAGGCGTTGAAATGTATCTGCATCCAAGACTTTGGCCACGCCGAAGTCCAAAATCTTGACGGATTCTGCACCGCTGGTGGTGCTCACTAGAAAATTACTGGGCTTGATGTCTCGATGAATTACGCCACGGGAATGCGCATATTTAAGGGCCTGACCGATTTGCCGGTACAACGTCGTTATGCGCTCATCATCTAGCTTGCCTGGCTGGGCCAGAATCTCACTCAGGCTCCGCCCGTCGATAAACTCAGTGACGATGAAAATTTGCTGATCATCTCGGTCCAGCGCGAAAACGCGCAGAATGTTTGGATGGTCCATGGTAGCCAGCGTCTTCGCTTCCTGTTTCAGTCGGCGCAGTGCACCCGGTTCATCGAAGATTTGTTGCTGGAGTAACTTGACCGAGACAATGGTCCCAAGGGCGATATTTCTAGCTTTATAGACAACGCCCATACCGCCTGAACCGACGTGCTCCAGCAGTTCGTATTTGTTCGCAAGTAGTTTACCGACCATATCTTTAGGGTCGGCTGAATTGTGTCCTGGCTCGTCCGATCCCGTCATTTAGTGAATATTCCCTCGGTAAACCTCATCAGACAGGTGATCTTTGGGTGAACCGGTTGGGCGGCAGCAATCGATCCGCAAATGGAGGCTCAAGGCGTCCCCCGCAGCGGAACACAAAGGGTAGAAAGGATCATGCAGGGAATAAGAGTTCATACTACAAATCCGGGTGACTATGAGCTACAAGCGCGGACTGGTTTACGTTTTGGCTGCCTTTTCGCTGATTATCGACGGATTTTGCTGCGCCCCTGGTCTGGCGGCGCAGAAACGACAAATCCTCGACAAACCAGGTGCAAGCGCGTAGCAACTGAGCGCCTGCATGAAGTTAGTCAAGGCGAAGTTAGGACATCACTTTTCACCTTGCGTCTCTCTTGGCGTGGAGTGTTAATGTACTACAGCATATCAAAGAAGGCGAAAAAGAAGAAATGAGGCGCGGAACGCACCCCATTTCCGCAGTTGACCGTTGCGCGTCCGTCAGGCAGAGAGCCGCTCCACAAGCTTCACATTCAGTGATTCCTTCACGACGATCCAGTCGTATGGTGTTTCGCTTGCTGAGAGGCACGCAGAAGTGACCAGCGTAATCGGCGTTGTCGGATAGAGATGCCGCAGATCCTGCAGCGTCTCCAGAACGCATTCGTGGGCGACGGCGCCACAGACAACGAATTCGCTGGGCGCTATCTTGCGACGCTCCAGCATCTCTTGCACCACTGCCGAGGCGGACCAGGTGTCCTTCATCAGGCGCTCCCAGAGCGCGGATGTGGCGACAACGTTAGCCACCGCGCCGTGTGTTGGTTGCACAGGGCGCGACGATCGGTGCTCAACCAGGCAGATGAAGTCACCGCTGTCGTGGGAATGTCGCACTGCATCGGCGACGTTCTGAATCAGCTCACCGTCCGCCTCCAGGACGTAAGGAACATGCACATCAATTACTACAAGGACTTTCATTATAGATTCCCTCCGTTGGGAGTAAGTTTGAACAGCGCCGGCCCAAGCTCCAGGAAGCTTGAGCCGACGAAATGTAGAGCAGGGTTAGCTGCGGCTTCGAAACTTGCGTCGAGCGCGGTTTAAGCGGCTAGAGACCTTTTTTTGCAACGACTCCAGCGTTCCGGAATTGTCGATTACTCGGTCGGATGCCTTGGCCTTTTGCGTTTGCGGCATCTGTGCGCCAATGCGGGCAAGTGCTTGCTCGCGGGTGAGATGCTGGTTGCGCTTCATCAGCCGGGCAATCTGCGTTTCCTCATTGACGGTGACGCACCACACCTCATCAAACCGGTTTTGCCAGCCACACTCAAACAGCAGCGGCACCATTATTGCAATCAGCGAGGTGCCTCTGACTTGAGCCAATCGTTCATCGAACAATTTGGCAATTGCCGGATGCATGATCGCATCGAGGTCCCTTAGAGCGGCCTTGTCGCTGAAGACATGGGCTCCGAGTTTGGGACGGTCGATTGGACCACCTTCGCTCTTGGCGAAGTGTCGGCCAAAGCGCTCCAGGATTGCGTTGTATGCCGGATTGGGCCCGAGCAGCAGCTCGTGAGCCAAATCATCGGTGTCGATGACAACTGCCCCGCGTAAACGGAGCACGTCAGCAACAGCATTCTTGCCGCAGGCGATACCGCCTGTGATACCGATGACCAGTCGTGGCTGTGGCTCAGGTCCGGTCATGGTGGCTGCATCCAGCAGTCTATTGAGCTGCTCGGTCGGCAGCCCGCTCTCTTCGACGGCGACCTCTCGGATGGTGCGACCGGATTTAGCGGCCTCCTTGGAGATCGCAGCGGCCGCGTCGTACCCGATTGCCGGCACGAGCGGTGTGCACAGTGCCAATCCGCGTTCAACCAACTCCGGCCCGCGGCTGGTCGCTTTCAGTCCGTCAATGCACTGCAAGCGGAAGTTATCGCAAGCATTTGTCAAAAGCGAGATGGACTCA
>Ga0163151_10008811_pt1 | contig 11210 bp, 6 predicted proteins | sample OliLakLV19MP5IB2_FD_145596 | JGI IMG/M metagenome (GOLD analysis project Ga0163151, IMG submission 145596) | Freshwater microbial mat bacterial communities from Lake Vanda, McMurdo Dry Valleys, Antarctica - Oligotrophic Lake LV.19.MP5.IB-2 | ecosystem: Environmental > Aquatic > Freshwater > Lake...
ATATAACATATTTTAATATATATGTAAGGTCTTATGGTTTAAATGTTCGCAACTTTGTTGCTTAATTATTCAATTAATATTTACCGTGAAAATAAATCTATATACTTTAATAATATCGCTGGTTTTATTTCTAATTCCGACAATTATATTTGCTCAAACCTCACCTAATCTTGGCACTACCGCCAAGTTTGTGATATTCTCATCGAGCGGAGCAGTGAGCAATACAGGCACTTCTTATCTTACTGGCGATGTGGGTACCAATAGTGGATCCGCTACTGGTTTCAGTTCGCAATATGTTACAGGCACAATACATGCTACTCCCGATTCGACAACAGATGCAGCAGCAAATGATTTAGATATATTATATAATTATCTCGACAGTCTTACGGCTGATTCGCAGTTAGCTGAACCTGCCCAATTTGGTAAAGGCATGGTGCTAAAACCTTATATCTATTATTTGAATGCAGCTACCACATTTACAGATTCAATTTATTTAGATGCAAAGGGTAATGCAAATGCAATGTTTATATTTAAAATTGATGGTGCATTTACAACAAGTACCTATTCGCACGTATTTTTACTCAATGGAGCGAAAGCAAAGAATGTTTTTTGGAGAATAAATGGTGCTGTCTATATAGATGAGTATTCTATTTTTAAAGGAACAATAGTAGCAAAGACAGGAGCAATCACGTTAAGTACAGGTGTTGTCCTCGACGGAAGAGCACTAACTACTAACGGGGCAATTGGTCTCACATCAAATGAAGCTAATATCCCCTTGCCTATTCAATTATTAAATTTTACTGCGATAGCAAATAATGGGGCTATTGAAATTAAATGGATAACTGCTTCCGAAATCAATAATGATTATTATACTGTTGAAAAATCTATTGATGGCCTTTATTTTGAAACTCTTGCCATCATACCTTCCTTTGGTAATAGTAATCAAATACAAAATTATTCAGCCATGGACATAGATCCTTGTTTAGGCATTTCATATTATCGTCTTAAACAAACCGATTTTAATGAAGACTATAAATATTCAAAAATTATATCGATTAATTTTTCTTCAGCTTTTGACATTGGATTAAATGTATTTCCAAATCCAGTTCTGTCTGATAATATAAATGTGATAATTACAGGTGTAAAGGCGACTGAATACCTAGTAGTTTTGACAGATATGATTGGAAGAACCCATTACTCGGCAATGGTAATAGCAGATAAGGAAAGCTATTATTTTACGCTTAATAATAACCTTACTAGCGGAATGTATATACTTACTGCCTCGAGCAGTAATAAGCATTATAGTAAGAAGATTGTTATTCAATAGTTTTTCAGCCCACCTTTAGGTTTTATTGTAGTCAATCTGCTATATGATTATTATAGGGCTAGAATCACGACTCCGTTGGTTTCTTAGTCCATTTTATAGTGAGTATTGTTATCATGCATTTTTCAAAACTGTGAATTATGTAACATATTCCCGTCAGTATGTAACGCCCCCCCTATTGTAACAAACTAATCTTGTACCGAGATTAAAAAACCATAATAATTAATAACAATATCATGAAAAACTTTCTTCGCTGTGGCGAACACAAACTTCTAAAAAAGCAAAAGCTTATGAGTAAAAAAAACTTATATAATGCAGTAATCGCACTGTCATTATTTTTAACGCCAACATTTATGTTTGGTCAAACTCCCCCCAATCTAGGCGTAGCTGGTAGCTTTGTCCTTTTCACAGGCAGCGGTGCAATAGGTAATACTGGCTTATCGCAGATTACAGGAAATGTGGGAACAAATTCTGGGGCTACTACAGGTTTTGGGAATGTGAACGGACAGATGCATAATGGCAATGCCATTACCGATTCTGCCGATTATTATACCACGCTTGCCTATAATAATTTAGGAGCTCAATCGCCAACGGATTCTATCGCAGTTGGAATGGGGGGTGGCCAATCACTCACTCCAGGTGTATATTATGTGCCAGCAGCTTCAACGCTAACTGGTATTCTTATATTAGATGCTCAGAACAATTCTAGTGCCTGTTGGGTATTTCAAATGAGTGGTGCATTTTCTGCTGCTGCAAGTTCCAGTGTCCAATTAAAAAATGGTGCAAAAGCATGTAATATATTTTGGCAAATTACTGGTGCCGTTGGTATTGCAACGGGTTCATCATTTAGTGGTAGTATTGTAGCTACAGGTGCAATCACACTTGGTTCAGGAGTTTTACTTAATGGAAGAGCTCTAACTACTATTGGTGCAGTTACAGTAACAAGTGTTACAGCAGGTATTCCTATTGGTTGTGGAAGCAAAGTGCTCACAGGACCTACAGCACCTAATATGGGTACCACTGCATGTTATGCGTTATATACTGAAGATGGAGCAATGACAAATACAGGTACTACTTATATAGTAGGCGATGTGGGAACAAACAACGGGTCAATTACGGGTTTTGATACCTCTAAAATAACAGGTAAATTACATTCAACACCAGATACGTCCACTGCTCAAGCAAAAACAGATTTGAATATATTATATGATTCACTCAATGCATTACCTTATGATATTGAATTATTAAAACCAGCTCTGTTCGGAAATAGCCAAGTGTTAACACCCCATGTATATCGTTTAAAAGCCGCAACACACCTTAATGATACTATATTTTTAGATGCACAAGGAAATTCGGATGCTGTATTTGTTATACAAATAGATGGAGCACTTACTACTACATCTTATAGTTGTGTGTCATTAATAGGTGGAACAAAATCGAGTAATGTGTTTTGGAAAATAGAAGGTGCAGTTGATATTAGTGATCACTCTGTTTTTAAAGGAACTATTGTAGCCAATAATGGTGCGATATCCTTTCTTACGCCTGGTGATTCGCTTGATGGAAGAGCACTTTCAACCACGGGTGCTATCAATACCAACGATGCAGTTATTACAATTAATTCTGCTCCTACAAGTATAACACCTAGTGGCCCTACCGCTTTTTGTCAAGGTGATTCTGTAAAGCTAACTGCAAGTAGCAGTACATCCTATTTATGGTCGAATGGTGATACTACACAAAGTATTACAGTTAAAACGTCAGGCAAGTATGCAGTTACCGTTGCCAATGTGTGCGGAACAGGTGGAACAAGTACTTCAGATTCTATTACCATAAAAGTTAACTCAAAATATTCAAAAAATATTAGCACTTCTATCTGTAGTGGCGACAGTATTTTAATAGCCGGTTCCTACAGAAAAAATTCTGGAACCTACAATGATTCGCTATCTAGTAGTAGTGGATGTGATAGTATTATAGCCACGGTGCTTACGGTTAACCCAAAATATTCAACAAGCAAATTGGCAGCCATCTGCAACGGTGATAGTATATTGTTAGCTGGTTCTTATAGAAAAGCATCAGGTACTTTTAATGACACCTTAAACACAACAAAAGGTTGCGACAGTATTATAGTTACCGTCCTTACGGTTAACCCCAAATATTCAACCAACAAAACCGCAGCTATTTGCAGTGGAGACAGTATATCAATTGCAGGAACCTACAGAAAAACTTCGGGTACTTATAATGATACCTTGAGCACCACAAAAGGTTGCGACAGTATTATAGTTACCGTACTTACGGTTAACCCCAAGTATTCAACCAACAAAACCGCAGCAATTTGCAGTGGCGACAGTATATCGATTGCAGGAACCTATAGAAAAACCTCGGGTACTTATAATGATACCTTGAACACCACAAAAGGTTGCGATAGTATTATAGTAACTGTTCTCACGGTCAATCCTAAATATACTACCAACAAAACTGCAGCTATTTGCAGCGGTGATAGTATATTCATTGTAGGTGCATACAGAAAAACATCAGGTACTTATAATGATACTTTTAGCACTGTTAAAGGATGCGATAGTATTATATCTACCGTTCTCACGGTTAATCCAAAATATACATCAAACAGAACCGCAACTATTTGTAGCGGCGATAGTATATCCATTGTAGGAACCTACAGAAAAACATCAGGTACTTATAATGACACCTTGAGCACCACAAAAGGTTGCGATAGTATTATAGTTACTGTTTTAACGGTTAACCCCAAATATAACACCAACAAAACCGCAGCTATTTGCAGTGGAGACAGTATATCAATTGCAGGAACCTACAGAAAAACGTCGGGTACTTATAATGATACTTTGAGCACCACAAAAGGTTGTGACAGTATTATAGTTACCATGCTTACAGTGCATCCTTCTTATAAAACAAATTTAGCTACCTCAATTTGTATGGGAGATAGTTTATTCATTGCTGGATTCTACAGGACTATATCTGGAACTTATTCTGATTCATTTACTACAATTAAAGGATGTGATAGTATAATATCGACATCACTATTCATAAATCCTACCTATACTAAAAATGTATCTGCCACAATCTGTAAAGGTGATAGCTTATACATAGCTGGATTATACAGGACTGCATCAGGAACTTTTGCTGATACCTTTACTACCATAAAAGGTTGTGACAGTATTATAGTTACCATGCTTAATGTGAATCCTGTTTATATCTTAAATTATGCTGTTTCTATTTGTAATGGCGACAGTATGTTTATTGCAGGTAAATATAGATCTTTCACTGGCATGTATGCAGACTCGTTGAAAACAACGAAAGGATGTGATAGTATATCTTATACTGCACTAACTGTGTATCTTTCTTATACAAAGAGTGCAACCGTATCTACCTGTAATGGCGATAGCTTATTTATAGCTGGGAAATATAGAACTATACCAGGCACTTATACCGATTCGCTATATACAATTCATGGATGCGACAGTGTAGTAGCTACGGTGTTTACTCTATTCCCTAGTATTATAAATAATTTAACTGCTTCTACTTGTAGTGGTGATAGCTTAATGATAGCAGGAAAATATAGAACCATACAAGGCACCTATACCGATTCACTTATTACCACACGTGGATGTGATAGTATTATAGTAACTGTATTTACGGTGTATCCTGTATATTCAAATAATACCGCACTAGCAATTTGTAATGGCGACAGTGTTGTAATTGGAGGAATATATAGAACCACTTCTGGTAATTATAGTAATACTTATAAAACTGTGAATGGCTGCGATAGTATTATAGTAACTGTGCTTACGGTGAATCCGCTGCCTGCTGCTAATGCTGGAGTTGGACAAACTATATTGTTGGGTGCAAGTACCGTTATCGGAGCACCTGCCATTGCAGGGAATACTTATAGCTGGACGCCTTCAGTAGGTTTAAGTTCAACTACAGTTGCTGAGCCACAAGCCAGCCCGATTGTGACTACCACTTATTATTTAACAGAAACAAATACATCAACGGGATGTTCAAAAACTAGTACTGTAGTAATAACTGTAGTACCTGTATTAGACTTCTTCAATGGTTTCTCTCCAAACGGCGATGGGTATAATGATTATTGGAAAATACCAGTACTTGATTTCTATCCTGTAAACAAAGTACAAATAATAAACCGTTGGGGCAATGAAGTTTGGGTAGGAGATAACTATGATAATAAAACCATTCTATGGACTGGTAAAAACATGAACGGGGACGATTTACCCGATGGCACTTATTATTATATCGTCACTTATGGCAATGTAGATAAACGTGGTTGGGTTATTATAAAAAGATAATTATTAAAATTAATATATATATAAAACATTTAAAAAATTAAAACAATGAATAAGATAATTTCAACAATCGTTTTGGGACTACTCTCCTTCGGTGCATTTGCACAACAGGATCCAGGATATTCCATGTATTTCTTCAACCCGGTTAATATAAATCCAGCCTATGCTGGAAGCCGGGAAGTGTTCTCAGGCAGCTTGGTTCATCGCAGTCAGTGGGCTAAGATGGAAGGTGCACCTACTAGTCAATCGTTGAGCATTCACAGTGCATTGCCCAATAGTAAAGTGGGTTTAGGCTTGCAAATAAATAACGACAAAGCAGGCCCGTTAAAAAATACAGGTGTAAATTTCACCTATGCTTATCATGCCAAAGTTAGTGAAAAAGCTAAATTAGCATTTGGAGTAACAGGAATGGTAAACAATGTAAGTGTAGGTTGGGACAAAATAAATATTGATGATAATAATGATCCCGCATTTGCAGCAAACGCAAACTCAAATTGGGTTGCCGATGCCGCTGCAGGATTATATCTTTACAAACCACGTTTTTATTGTGGACTGAGTGCCAATCACCTATTGCAATCAAGATTTGGTTTAACTGATGCCTCGGGTGCCGATAAGGCAAAGTTTTACAGACAATATTATTTAACCACAGGTGTAGTTTTACCTTTAACCAAATCAGTTGATTTTAGACCTTCAATTTTGATGAAGTATGTTCAGTCGGCACCGGTGGTTGGTGAAATTGACGCTTCGTTTATCTTCTTCGAAAAGTTATTTCTTGGAGCGGGTTACAGAGTCGGCAAAAGAATCAATATGACTGGTACAGATAATATGCTGATAGGTATTTTGCAATTCCAAATGTCCAATGCGTTCAGTTTCGGTTATTCTTACGATTACTATTTGAACCGCAATGGTCAATATAATAGTGGCACGCACGAGTTCATGATTGGATGGGACCTTAGCCGCACTAAAACTAAAATGACGAGTCCTAGATTCTTTTAAATACACACAAATTACTAAATAAATACGAAAATGAAAAACATATATACCATCATCATTGCCGCTCTGTTTTGTATAACAGTGAATGCTCAAACAAAAAAAGCCGATAGACTTTATAATAATTGGGAATATTATGAAGCCGCAAAACTTTATCAAAAAGCAATTGATAAAAATCCAACTACCGACCTATATTATAAACTAGGCGAATGCTACCGTAAAATGAACTGTTATAAGAAGTCGGAACAAGAAGCTTATGATAAAGTAAATGCAGCAGGCACTTATAGCAAACCTGAGTTTTATTTAAACTATGGACAAGTATTAAAAAGTAATGGAAGATATTCAGAGTCAAAAATTGCTTTCAATAAGTATACAGAGTTGGTACCCTCCGATCCTCGTGGAAAATTCTATAGTGAATCAATTGATACTGTCGTATACGACCACCAATGGGATGAGCAGATTACCATCAGTAATGTTGCCAAGCTCAATTCGAAAGAAGCCGATTTCTCTCCAGTATTATATAAAGACGGAATTGTGTTCGCATCTTCCAGAAAAACTGCAGGACATGGTAAAGTATACCCATGGACTGGTTCAAATTATTTAGATTTATATTATGCTAAAAGCATGACTAATAATGACACAAACTATACAGATTTAGCACCCTTGGGCGGAAAGCATATTGATAATAAATACCATGATGGTCCAGCTTGTTTCTCGAAAAACTATGATACTATATATACAACTCGTGTTGAGAAATATTTGAAAGGTGATGAAAAGAAAACATTAGGCATCGAACGTAATAAGATATTTATGCTAACAAAGAAAGATGGAGAATGGACAAAAGCAGTTGCGTTCCCGCATAATAGTAATAATTATTCGGTGGCCAATCCCTTCCTTTCTCCTGATGGATCACGACTTTATTTTGTTTCCGACATGGCAGGTGGCTATGGTGAAACAGATTTATATTATTGCAACCGTGTAGGAGATACTTGGGGCAGCCCCATCAATATGGGTTCCAATATTAATACTTTCAACAGAGAGAAATATCCGAGTATGGACAGTGCAGGTAATTTCTATTTTGCTTCAAATGGTTATCAAGGTTTGGGAGGTATGGACGTTTGTGTAGCATTAAACAATAATGGTCGCTTGGAGAAAGCTAAACCTATGAAATATCCTTTTAATTCTACAGCCGATGATAATGGAATTATATTCCTAAAAAGCGGTAAAACAGGTTATATAACTTCAAACAGAAATACAAGTGGAAATGGCGAAGATGATATTTTATATTTTGACTTGAATCGTGAGGATTTGGATAGCGACTTTGTCACCTCTATATATACTATTGGGTACAGACCAAAACCTCCAGTAGAAGTATTGGCAGTAGTGCCTGTAGAAGAACCTATTATTGTAAAAGCCAATTTGGATCAAATTGTAAAAGTAAAAGCACCCATGCCTATTAACGGAATTATATACTTCGATTTTGATAAATATGATATACGTCCCGATGCGATTTCATACTTAGACAGCGTGGTTAACTATATGAAAGAATTCCCTGATATGAAATTGATAGTTGGTGGTCACTGCGACAGCAGAGGCACACCTGAATATAATATAGTATTGAGCAATGACCGTCATGCCGCAGCAGTTCGCTATCTTAACAAAAAAGGTGTTGGCAAAAAGCGTATGGTTGCCACAGGTTATGGTTTATCGCAAGTTGTTAACCGCTGTGTGCAAGGCGTAGAATGTAGCGATGCAGAAGACCAGATGAACCGTAGGGTCGAGTTTCATTTCGAAGGGAAAAAAGTCGCAAACGCGAACTAATCAGATGGATAAAAAACAAAATAAGAAACTCACTACTACATCGGGTAAGCCCTATGTGGAAAATGAAAATAGTATGAGTATTGGGCCGAGAGGCCCTTTACTTTTGCAAGATTATATATTACATGAAAAAATGGCTCACTTCAATAGGGAAAGAATTCCTGAAAGAGTGGTGCATGCTAAAGGTAGCGGAGCATTCGGAACCTTCACGGTTACCCATGATATAAGCCAGTATACTAAAGCAAAAATATTTAATAAGATAGGCAAGGAAACTAAAATGTTTGTTCGCTTCTCGCAAGTAGGTGGCGACAAAGGCAGTGCCGATACCGAAAGAGACCCACGTGGTTTTGCGATGAAATATTATACTGAAGATGGAAACTGGGATTTGGTAGGAAACAATACTCCTATATTTTTCATTAAAGATCCTAAGAAATTTTCCGATTTCATACATACACAAAAACGTGACCCACGAACCAATTGCAAAAGCCCTACAATGATGTGGGATTTTTTTAGCTTGAATCCAGAAAGTTTGCACCAGGTTATGATACTGATGAGCGATAGAGGAACACCCTATGGCCATAGGCACATGGATGGTTTTGGCTCGCACACCTTTAGTATGTTTAATGCAAAGAATGAAAAAGTATGGGTAAAATTTCATTTCAAAAACCTGCAGGGAATAAAGAATTTTAACAATGATGAAGCTGTAGAAATGAAAGGCAAAGACCCCGATTTTGCCCAACGCGATTTGGTAGATGCTATTGATAAAAAAGATTTTCCGAAATGGAAAATGCAAATACAAGTAATGACCCTCGAGCAAGCTAAAGAATTCCCTTTCAATCCTTTTGATATAACCAAAGTATGGTACCATCACGATTTCCCCCTTATTGATGTGGGTGTGATGGAGCTGAATCAAATTCCCAAGAATTATTTTGCCGAGGTTGAACAAAGTGCATTTGCACCGGCCAATGTTGTGGATGGTATTTCCTATTCGCCCGATAAATTATTACAGGGCCGTTTGCTCTCCTATCCCGATGCACACCGCTATCGTTTGGGTGTGAATTATGAGTTACTATCAGTAAACAAATGTCCCTATATGGTTGCAAATTACCAACGTGATGGCTTTATGCGTACGGATGAAAACGGAGCCGAATCGCCTAATTATTCACCTAACAGTTTTGATGATATATATGCAGATGAAAATTACAAAGAACCTGCAATGCCTTTAGAAAGCAACGTTGCCGACTGGTATGATAGAAACGGTGAAAACGATAACGACCATTATACGCAACCTGGTTTATTGTATAATAAAGCCATGAATGATTATGATAGACATAATTTAGTTTCAAATATTGTGGGTTCCATGATGGGCATTGTGGGTGAAAAAAGAGATATAATTATCAACCGACAGCTTTGTCATTTCTTTCGTGCCGAGGCGAAATTGGGAATAGCTATTGCAAAAGGATTGGGTACGGATATGTTGATGGCTGAAATACAGTCCCACAGTGCAAATAAGAAAAACATGGGATATATGTAAATTTTTTTCATAAATATATAAGTATGAGTAGGCAAAATACTCACACCTTTGTCCTATAATCATCTATATCAATAAAATTTATTTGTGTAGATTAATTTCATAGAATCCTAAACCATAAATTAAAAAAAAACTTACAATTATGAACAGATATGCATCCTTAGCCATTTATGGTATTTTAATAATTATAACTGGAATCGTGGTTTTGACTGTGGCATATAACCCAACTTATTCAATTCAATATATTGTTGGTATTGGAATGTTGTTAAGTGCTACTTTTGCCTTTGTTACCGCTTACCAGAGCAGGCACATACGCGTACCTTTAAATTATCACGCCTTACATGCAGTAGGTATGGTTGTTTATGGTTTTGCGATTTTATTTTTTGCCAACAACATTGAAAGTTTTTTTAATATCACAACTTTCTTTCTATTATATTATGGTATTACCGAAGTTATTTTCTGTTTGCAAATATTAATGCTGAAAGATAATGTAAGTTTACAGACAGATATTATAAGATTAATCTTAGGGGTCTTTGTAGCTCTTGGTGCTGTATTTATTATCTCAACTACTTATTTTGACTATAGCAAAGCACTTACAGTGTCGGGAATTGTATTTATTATTAGTGGAATAAATTTAATTCTTTTCAAAACGGTGGTCAAGAAATTGGATAAATCAAAAATTGCCCCAGAACTTTCTCAGGGGGTATAATAAATTACCTACTTCTTAATTTTACAGAACGGTTTTCTGTACACGATGGTGTCGTCCACATCCATAATTTGTGGATGTATTATACCGAAATTCAATATATAATACCATTTCTTCAACTAAAATAGTCCAAAAGACTATTTTAGTTGAAGAATGGTAATGCCGAACTACATCCCGAAAGCTTTCGGGATTAGTCCCCCTTTTTTTGTACTATTTTATATTGAGTTTCGGTATAATAGTCCGAAAAAATTGACTAATCTCCCGCAACGGGATGTAGCTTGTATTGCAATTTTAAAAACCAATCCGCCTCAAGCGGAGAACTATTATAGTATAAGAATTGATATAATACAAAATCTAAAATTTCAAGATTTTATTAGGTTCTCTCTCTCTCTCTCTCTCTCTCTCTCTCTCTATATATATATATAAATGGATAAAAAATTTCATTTATTGATTTCTGTAATATATATAATATATTTAGACAATTGTGTAATTCACCAAAACACGATT
>Ga0163151_10008813_pt1 | contig 11209 bp, 8 predicted proteins | sample OliLakLV19MP5IB2_FD_145596 | JGI IMG/M metagenome (GOLD analysis project Ga0163151, IMG submission 145596) | Freshwater microbial mat bacterial communities from Lake Vanda, McMurdo Dry Valleys, Antarctica - Oligotrophic Lake LV.19.MP5.IB-2 | ecosystem: Environmental > Aquatic > Freshwater > Lake...
TCCTAATCCATACTCTGCTGAGATAATAGATTTTTTATAGATGAAATCATTTTTATTGATTGAATTTTGTTTATCTAAATACGGACTGACATTTGTTCTTAGGCTGATGAATGTTAGGTTGATTCTAGATGTTTTCCAGAAGCGAGCAGTAGTTCCATAACCAATTTCGAGATTCATTGGGTTTCCAAACCCTCCCGACCAACGTGTTGAAGATGTGCCGTCATCGGTGTAATAATTATCGTAGTTTGATAAGAATTGCGAATTGAAATAGAAAGTAAAAATATTGGTAAGGGTTTTATTTTTTGTTTTTACAATTTCTGTACTCAGGTCTAGGTAGTCGGTGTTTTTGTACCAAGTGCTATCTGCAAATTTCATGTATCCCAGCTCTCCATTAAACCGAAGATGTGTTTCCCAATCTTTCCCTAGTGTGTCATAGTTTAAGTTTTGACGAATAAGAAATGTATAATTGCTATATCCATTGTATTTCCAGTTTTTGTAATTTACATAGGAGGCAGAAAAGTTACTTATATAGGTTATTGTGGGTGGCAGTTTTTTGTGAGTATTGTTTTTTGTGGAGTCGTGTTGGGAATAAATAGCCGAAGAGTGAAAAGAAAATAAGGTAGTGATAAAAACAGTGAAGTTATTTATATGATTAAATGGTAGCTTAGACATCTACTTTTTGTTTGCTTTTAAACGAATTTTTGGCAATGATTTTTTAGTAATGCCCCAAGATTCAAGATAGTCGAGGTTGACGTAAATAATTTTTGCATTGCAATTTCCTAAATGATTATTAAGTTCTTTGTTCCATGCAGGCAAATGTGTCGAATTTACTTTTGGCACATATTTAACAAAGTTTGCAAAAACGATAAAATCAATATTTGCATTTTTTATTATACCTAGCGCGTTGCTGTGATCATCCAGAAGGGAAATAAAGTGATTAAAATTAATTTCTTTTTTTATAGGAGCATGTGTTGTTTCTATATCGCAAATATTTTTTAAAAAAATATCGATAGGAGCATTGCATGCTACCGAGTCGTTTTTATATGGAAGAAACATTTTTGATTTATTAAAAATTAAAACTTCAGGATTTCCCATAAAAATTTTATTGAGTTCAGTCATGCTTGCTGAATCTTTTGCAAAAACTAAATTTTTGGGGTCGATGTTTAATGTTTTAGCATATTCGTTTATAGAAGAATAGCTCTCCATTTTTGGATTTTTAATTCCTAAAACTACTCTGTAAAACACAGAACAGGATGTAAGAAAGGAAGAGATTAGAATCAGCAGTATATATTTCATGGGCATGCTTGGTGTTATTTGAAAAAATCGTTTGTTATAGATTCGCCATATTTTATTTTTATAATTTCGCCTTCTTCATCTAATAATAGATTAATAGGTGTTGAAATAATTATTTGAGATTCGTTTATTTTTAATTCTTGTAAAAAACTTTTAACTTTTGTTTTTTCATCGGTTCCGTATTTTATGCTGTTGATCAAATAAAGAGGTCCTTTGTAATGAATTTTTTTAAAAATATTTAGTTGGTAATCTAAGTTGATGTTTTGTGCAATAAGTACAATAGAAATCTCATTTTTTAGACTATCGGCATAATGTAAATATTTAGTCTCAAGTAGATTGACGCTGTGCGGGCACCAACTAGCCCAGATTATGACCCAAGATTTTTTCTTTTTAGAATGCATCCTTATGTTTTCAGCATTAATCCATTGAATATTATTAATTAAAGTATCATTATTAAAGTTCTCAGATGGGGGTTTTATTCTGTTTTTTTCTTCAATAGATAAACTAAAATAACCATCATCATTTTTTCTTGATGGTGCTTTTTCAATATGGATACAGGAAGAAATTAATAAAATGGTGAATGATACAAGAATTAATTTTTTCATTTATTCTCTTCAGCTCTTTCTTTCTTCTTATCAACAAGTTTAGTTCTTGGGCTATATATCTTTGCCATATCCTTTTTTCGGATATCCCAAAAGTTCATGTAATCAGTTGTTACCTTAATTGTTTTTATTTTCAAATCATTTTTAGCAGCGAGGCTTTTTTCCCAGTCTAGCATTTTTATACTATTTACTTTTCCAACCCATTTTGCCCAATACATAATTAAATAGAAATCATAGTCTTTAAATTCACTTGAATCTACAGGATTTCCATCTAATTTTCTTAGTTGAATTATGTATTGAAAGATATTTTGTGTAGAGTCTATTTTTATAATATTAGTAGGGTCTAAGAATGTAATGAGGCTATCATTTTGTCCATTACATTTTTTATTATCTCGATAAAGCATTAAATATCCATTTTTGTCGTAGAATCTAATTTCTGGCATTCCGATGTTGCTTTCATTAAATTTTTGTAAAGCAACTGTGTCTTTTAACGAAAAGAGATTTTGATTGTTTAATTTCTCTTTTTCTAAGTAAGTTTCAATTGTTTCTTTCTTTTCTATTTTTGGGTTTCTTACTCCGTATGAGTATAGTAAAATCTTTGTGCAACTTGACAACATCAGAATGGAGAGGGACAGAGGGAGGATATGTTTTTTCATATATATTATAATTATAAAGCAAATGCTACTTTTTTTAGTAGCATTTGCTTTAATTTATTATTGGAAAATTATTTTGTATTGATTGTTGGTTTCTACTACTTTATATTTACCAGCTTTTATTGTGTATTTTTCAACTCCAAGTTTGGCGCAGATTTCCTTGCTCAAAGTATAAGCGACTGGAACTTCAAAAAGGCCATTTACAAATTGAGTTTGATAAATACTTAATTGTGAAGCACTTTTAATTATTGTAATTTCTAATACGCCAGTATTATCATTGATTGTTCCTGTCATACCTCTAGAAACTCCAATTGTAATATCACAAAGCCCTCTTTCGATACAATTTTTGTTAGCATCTCTATGACCAAACTCAATTGAAAAAGTAATAATCGGCCCAGCCAACATTTGTGTACTCATTGATATTAGCATTACAGCTGCTATAATTAATTTTTTCATAATTTTTATAAGAATTTAAATTGTTTTTATTAATAAATTGTTTAATTTCATGCTTGCATTGAAGCTGCAAAGTTTCTCTGCTAACGGCTCTTCAGAAGAGCGGTCTACAATTAATGTTTAAATACTTTTTTTGTTTACCTCCTTTTCAGTATAAGTTAGTGTCAAGCCAACTTGTTATAAATGAAGAGCCGTTATTTTAGCTCAGTAATGCGCTTAATCTGCTTTCTGATTCGACTAAGCGGGTGCAAATATAGACGATGCTAAAAACTACCGAATTACAATTTCATGAAAACTAAGGTTTCGAACGAACTAAATTTTTTCTAATTATCTGAGTATAAGACAGAAAAAAAATTTATGCTTTTGTTCCGAATGAAAAGGATATAGTTGTGAGCTATAATCTGTTGTTAACTAAGCGTTTAATTTAGGAAACTAAGTACTTAATATTTGGTTTTCAAAATGCTTTTCTTTATGGGATGATTGATAGAGTCTCTAAAAACCCACTGTTTAAAGCTGTTTTAGCTATCTTTTTTTTTCGTATCTTTGTCCCAGTTCTTTTTATATTCCGCAATAGCGGGAACATATTCCGAGATAATTCGGGATTTTAAAATCTAAATTTTAAGAAAAATAAAAATTTAGATTTTAATAACTTATCAAGAAAGGCGGAGGGACAGACCCTTTGATGCCTTAGCAACCTTCAGTAATGAAACGGTGCTAATTCCTGTCTCGCTAAATGCGGGAACAGATAAGTCAGAGTAATTTTTTTGAAACAACATGAAATCAAAATACTTAACTCCTCTGACTGTAAAAAGTGAGAGGAGTTTTTTTGTGGCATTTCCTCAGCCCTCTCCAAAAGAGAAGAAGCAGATTTAAGCTGAGATTGCCAGGGGCGAAAAGCTATTGTAATAACGGTAAAGAAAGATTTAAAGAAGAAATTTTATAATGACAAAAATGATAAATACAGAGAACACTCCCTTCCCTTTGGGAAGGGTTGGGGATGGGTCCATAAGAACAGAATTAGAAAAACGAATCCTTGTAATTGATGGTGCCATGGGCACCATGATTCAACAATACAAACTGGAAGAAAAAGATTTCAGAAGTAAACGCTTTGCAGATTTTCATAAAGATTTGAAAGGCAACAATGATTTATTGTCCCTTACTCAACCGCAAATCATAAAAGCCATTCACAAAGAATATTTAAAAGCAGGAGCTGATATTATCGAAACCAATACGTTTAGTGCCACTACTATTGCAATGGCCGATTACGATATGCAAGAATTGGCATACGAGTTAAATTATGAATCAGCAAAAATTGCAAAAGAAGCGGTTCTTGAATTTCAAAAAGAATCTGGAGATAACAGCCCACGTTTTGTGGCAGGAGCATTTGGTCCAACTAACCGTACACTTTCATTATCGCCCAATGTAAACGACCCAGGATTTAGAGCAACCACATTTGATGAATTGGTAGTTGCTTATACCGAACAAGCAAACGGCCTGATTGATGGAGGGGCAGATTTATTATTGGTAGAAACTATTTTTGATACCCTCAATGCAAAAGCGGCTTTGTTCGCCATACAAAATGTTTGCAAAGAAAGAAGTATAAAAATGCCGGTAATGGTGTCGGGAACAATAACTGATGCTAGCGGCAGAACTTTATCAGGACAAACAACAGAAGCATTTTTAAATTCCATTTCACATGTTGATTTATTAAGTGTTGGTTTAAATTGCGCTTTGGGAGCAAAAGACATGCGTCCGTATTTAGAAGAACTTTCAGATAAAGCTCCGTTTTATGTAAGTGCTTATCCCAATGCCGGATTGCCAAATCAGTTTGGTGAATACGATCAGGATGCTCATGAAATGGGTCACCAGATAGAAGATTTTTTACGAGCAGGATTTTTAAACATTGTGGGTGGATGTTGTGGAACAACTCCAGCACACATTAAGCGAATTGCGGAACTTGCAAAAGTTTCCAAGCCACGTAAAATACCTGTAGCAGATACTTTGATGCACTTATCAGGATTGGAACCCTTAACACTTCGCCCCGAAAGTAATTTTTTGAATGTAGGTGAACGGACGAATGTAACAGGTTCTAAAAAATTCTTGCGTTTAATCAATGAAGGAAATTACGAAGAAGCATTGTCGATTGCAAAAGACCAAGTAGATGGTGGAGCGCAGGTGATTGATGTAAACATGGATGAAGGGATGTTGGATTCGGAAGCAGCAATGACTAAGTTTTTAAACCTCATTGCATCGGAGCCAGACATAAGTAAAGTTCCGATTATGATTGACTCTTCTAAATGGACTGTGATTGAAGCGGGATTAAAATGCGTGCAAGGAAAAGCAATTGTAAATTCTATTTCCTTAAAAGAAGGCGAAGAAAAGTTTATTGAACAAGCGAATAAAGTAAAACAATACGGAGCCGCTGTGATTGTGATGGCCTTTGATGAACAAGGACAAGCAGATACATTGCAACGAAGAATAGATATTTGCAAACGTGCGTACGATGTGTTGGTAAACAAAGTAAATTTTACACCACAAGATATTATTTTCGACCCGAATATTTTTCCTGTAGCAACAGGAATGGAAGAGCATCGTTTGAATGCACTCGATTTTTTTAATGCAACAAAATGGATCAAAGAAAATTTACCCTATGCAAAAGTAAGCGGTGGAGTTAGTAATGTTTCATTTTCGTTCAGAGGAAATGATCATGTGCGTGAAGCGATTCATAGTTCGTTTTTATATCATGCTGTAAAGCATGGAATGGATATGGGAATTGTGAATCCAGCACAATTGGTGGTGTACGATGATATTGATAAAGTGTTGTTAGAATTAGTAGAAGATGTTTTGTTGAACAGACGAGATGATGCTACGGAGCGATTGGTGGATCATGCCGAATCGTTAAAAGGTGTTACAAGAGAGAAAACAGAAAAAGACGAAGCTTGGAGAAAAGGACCAGTTGAAGAACGCTTGAGTTATGCTTTGGTAAAAGGATTGGTAGAATACATTGATGTGGATACCGAAGAAGCAAGATTAAAATTGGGAAGACCATTGCACGTAATTGAAGGACCGTTAATGGATGGAATGAATGTGGTAGGTGATTTATTCGGTAGCGGAAAAATGTTTTTGCCTCAAGTGGTGAAGAGCGCCAGAGTAATGAAAAAGGCGGTTGCCTATCTAGAACCATACTTGCAAGCAGAAAAAGAGGCGAACCGTATAGCAGGAATTGTTGGAAATGGAAGATCGAATGCTGGAAAGATTTTAATGGCAACAGTAAAAGGTGATGTGCATGATATTGGAAAAAATATTGTTGGAGTTGTATTGGCTTGTAACAATTATGAAATCATCGATTTAGGTGTAATGGTTTCTGCGGATAAAATTTTAGAAGAAGCAATAAAACAAGAAGTAGATATCATTGGCTTAAGTGGATTGATTACTCCTTCTCTTGATGAAATGGTTCACGTTGCAAAAGAGATGGAACGCTTAGGATTTAAAACTCCTTTGTTAATTGGAGGTGCAACAACTTCTAAAGTACACACGGCTGTAAAAATTGCACAAAATTATTCTGGTCCAGTTGTGCATGTGAACGATGCAAGTAAGTCGGTGCCTGTAGCAAGCAGTTTAATTTCGGATGAATTACGTGATGCTTTTATGGTTGAAATAACAAAAGATTATGACCGTGTTCGCGAGCAAAATAAAAATGCTCAATCGCAAAATAAATTTATTTCGATTGAAGAAGCTCGCGAAAATAAATTTCCTATCGATTGGAATAAAAGTGAAATTGTAAAACCAACATTTATAGGTAATAAAGTCATTAACGATTATTCTTTAGCTGAGATAGCTGAATACATTGATTGGACACCATTCTTCATCTCTTGGGAAATGAAAGGTTCGTATCCTAAAATATTAAAAGACCCAACACGTGGAGAAGAAGCACGTAAATTATTTGACGATGCACAAGCGATGTTGAAAAAGATCATTGATGAAAAATGGCTTCGTGCAAATGCAGTGATTGGAATTTATCCTGCAAAAGCAGTTGGCGATGATATTGAAGTTTACGAAGATGAAGCTGGAACAAAAACAAAAACAGTGTTTCATTCCTTGCGTCAGCAAACAAAAAAACCAGCAGGACAATATAATGTTGCGCTTTCAGATTTTGTTCTGCCCCAAGACCTCACCCCTAAACCCTCTCCGCAGGATAGGGGAATGGCTCCGCGATATCATACTGCTGATTGGATAAATTGGAGCCAAAATATTCTTCATGCGAAAAGTATGCGTAAGTCACCGACCCCAGCTGAAGAAAAATTATGGCAAGAGTTGAGAAATCGTAAATTAGAATCGAAGTTCAGAAGACAGCATCCAATTGGACAATTCATTGCGGATTTTGTTTGTATAGAGGAAAAACTAATTGTAGAAGTGGATGGAGAAATTCATGATCATCAAAAAGAATATGATGATGGAAGAACTTATATGTTAGAAGATATTGGATACAGAGTCATTCGTTTTTCAAACGATTCTGTTTTAAACGATATAAATAATGTAATTGAAAAAATAAAAACGGAGCTCACACCCCTCTCCTTCGGAGAGGGGCTGGGGTCTGATTACATTGGGGCATTCGCTTTGACTACTGGAATTGGAATTGATGAACACGTAGCACGTTTTGAAAAAGACCATGACGATTATTCTGCAATTATGTTAAAAGCATTGGCAGATAGATTAGCCGAAGCATTTGCCGAATTGATGCACAAAAAAGTTCGTAAAGAATTTTGGGGATATGCAAAGGATGAAAATTTATTGAATGAAGATTTAATAAAGGAAGAGTATGCAGGAATTCGTCCAGCTCCTGGTTACCCGGCACAACCCGATCATACCGAAAAACCAACTATTTGGAAATTGTTAGATGTGGAAAAAAATACAGGAATGATTTTAACTGAAAGCATGGCAATGTTTCCAACAGCTGCTGTCAGCGGTTTGTATTTCGCTCATCCGCAAGCGCATTATTTTGGAATTGGAAAAATTAAAAAGGACCAGGTAGAAGATTACGCTAAACGCAAAGGAATGAGTTTGGATAAAGCAGAACGTTGGTTAGGACCGAATTTAGCTTACTAAATGTGATTTATTAACTGTATCAACATTGGAGCTGTCAACCTGAGCGGAGTCGAAGGGCGGGATCTCACATTCGAAAAAACGGATCATTTTCATAATTGCAAACCCATATTTAATTTCGTAAATTTGAATAATGAAATCAGCCACTAAATATTTCTTCTTACTACTTGCTTTCTTGTTTGTTGCGAATTCTACTTTCGCTCAAAAAGGAAAATCAAAATCAAAAACGAAACCAAAATCTTCCACCTACGATTATCAAGGTCCGTATTACGAAGGGTTGGCTAGAGTCAAGATTAAACTAAAATGGGGTTTTATTGATACAACAGGAAATGTAGTTGTTCCTCTTAAATATAATGAAGTAACCAATTTTGATGGCGGCATTGCAAAAGTGAGAGTAGGAACCAAGTGGGGTTTGGTTGACAACAAAGGAACTGTGCTTATTAAACCTACTTTTGATGCCATCTTTGAATTTATTGATGGCAAGGCAAAAGTGCTGATTGAAGGCGAAGAATATTACACCAACAAACAAGGTGTGCGTGTCCCCAAATAGGTCTGTTTTAAAATGTTTACTTCCCTTAGTGTGTTTCTGCGTAATAATGAGTACAATTGTATGAAACATTATGTCACTACTACTTCAAATCGGGAATTTTTTTTTAAATCCAAAGGCAAAAGCAGCAAAAAATATTGCTGAAGCCAAAAGAATCAAACTAACCAGTCAGATTGCGACTGTCTCCCTTGTTATTGCAGTTTTTTATCATTTTGTATTCTTAAGCTTTAATGACATAAGGCTCACGCTATCTGAACTTGTTTTTATTTTTTGCTATTTTCTGGTTTTAGTTTTAAACTTTGTCGGGTACTCTTCTTTTTCGAAATTCTTTCTGATAGCTACATTTTATGTAAATTTTTTCGTTATTAGTGCCATTTGTGGCGAGGAAGCTTGTGTTCATCTCCTTTATATTCCAGCACTTACAGCGCCTTTGATTTTATTAGATTTTGCAGAAATAAAATTGATTGTACTCCTTGTCATTATTGCTTTTTTGTGCTTGATTACTTTATATATTTTGAATTTTGTACCATCACTCACAATTCAAATTTCTGCTAAGCAAATGTATAATCTAAAATTTTCTTTTATTTTAACTTCAATGGTCGGGCAGTTTATTGTTATCTATTCAATGATTTTTAAGTTTACAAAGACCGAAAAAAAGTTAGATATGAACAATGTTATGCTGGAGGAACAATTTAAATCAATTTTTGATACTTCTTTTGATGCCTTGTTTATAGTGGAATACAAAGAGAGACGAATTATCAAAGCGAATAGCAGGGCTGTTGAATTATTTGAAATGGAAAACGAATATGATTTTTATCTTCAAAATGGCTTAGATTTGAGAAAAGAACCAATAGGAAAAAAAGAACATCTTTCAATAAAAGGAGATATAGCTGTAAAAGGATTTCATGAAAATGAAGTGCTTTATAAAACCAAAAAAGGAAACGAATTTTGGGGCGCTTTGGCTATTCGATTGGTTTTTATGAATGGAATGCCTTACCAGTCTGTTCGGATTACTGATATAACCGATCAAAAGAAAATCGAAAAACAAATACAAACGTCTCTTAATGAAAAAGAAATTTTATTGGCAGAAATTCATCATCGAGTTAAAAATAATTTAGCAGTAATTAGTGGATTGTTGGGCTTGCAAGCAAATTATGTAGAAGATGAAAAAGCAAAAGTGTTGTTTGAAGAAAGTAGGAATCGGATCCATTCGATGGCGCTCATTCACGATAAATTGTATCAGAATGAAACATTGGCTACAATTAATTTCTCGGAATACATACACGATTTGGTAGAACACATAAAGAAGTCGTATATCCCAGATACATGGAGTGTAAAGTTTAACATCACTTGTAATGAAATATTTTTGGATATAAGAAATGCCGTTCCTTGCGGATTAATTTTGAACGAATTAATTTCCAATTCCTGCAAGCATGCTTTTAAAGACATTCAGAATCCTGAAATTAAAATTGTTTGCAGTAAAATGGGTGAAAAGTTTACGATGATGGTGAGCGACAACGGCATTGGATTCGATATTGAAAATGGTTTCAAAAGAGCTAATTCATTAGGCTTAACACTTATCCAGGCATTGTCGGAACAACTTGGTGGAAAAGTAAACACCACTTTTGTAAATGGAACTCAATTCTATATCTCATTTGAAGTATAAATGGCAAACATAATAATTGTAGAAGATGAAGCCATTGTGGCCATGGAAAGTAAAATGAATTTACATTTTGCCGGTCACCATATTGTTGCAATTGTTTCCTCTGCTGAAGCAGCTTTAAAAGCATTTGATTTAGAAAAACCAGATTTGTTTTTAATGGATATTAAATTGAGAGGAGAAATGGATGGAATTGAGGCAATGATTATTATCCGCCAACAATCCAATGTTCCAGTTGTTTTCTTAACTGGAAATTCTGATGCTAGAACAAGAGCAAGAGTGGGAGATATCACCAATGCCAGCTTTCTTCAGAAACCCATATTAACAGCTGAAATAGTTGATGAAATAAACAAAGTACTTTCTAAGAATTAATGCCAAGAATTTATTTGTGGAACCAAACTTCGACCGAATAGAGAAATTACGAAAGCTGCTTAAAATTGAGCGTGACGAAGATTTTGCTCAATACAAACAACACTTTTCTCGTAACAATATCAATCACCGAAAAGAAAACGGTGTTACCTGGTATCCCATCGTTATTACAAATACAGAAATTGGTTTGGGTGAATACATTTTCATTGATGTTGAACGCACCACCAATCACAACGAACCACATCAGTTTTCGGGTGGAAAAGTAGCTTCTCTTTTTTCAAATAACACAACAGAGTCGGGAACACTAAATGGAACTATAAAAGTATTAGGTCCCAACAAAGTTAGGCTATCATTAAATGTGGATGAGCTTCCCGATTGGTGCGATGATGGAAAACTCGGAATCAATTTGCTATTTGATGAAAGCAGTTACAGGGAAATGGACATTGCTTTGGAAAAAGTAATAAATGCATCAAATAATCGCCTTGCACATTTGCGAGATGTGATGTATAAACTAAAGGAGCCACAAATG
>Ga0163151_10008818_pt1 | contig 11205 bp, 10 predicted proteins | sample OliLakLV19MP5IB2_FD_145596 | JGI IMG/M metagenome (GOLD analysis project Ga0163151, IMG submission 145596) | Freshwater microbial mat bacterial communities from Lake Vanda, McMurdo Dry Valleys, Antarctica - Oligotrophic Lake LV.19.MP5.IB-2 | ecosystem: Environmental > Aquatic > Freshwater >...
CCATCGGAATCTTCGGTAGAGGCGGAAGAGCTTTTCTTCGGTCGCGTTTCGGCGTGGCATCGTGCGGCCATAGAGCCTCTGCGCTGCGCGGGAGTATCGGTGAAGATACGTCGCCGCGCTCATGTGCCCATGGACTTGGGCAATCGCGTTCTCGTCGGTCGGTAGTCCGGCCATGACCCTGTGCATCAGGCCGCGCACTTTTCGTACCTTTTCTCGCGGTACGAAGATGCGTCCCTCGTTCGTAACACCAATCCCGGTGATGACCACCGGCCCCTTTCGGATATCCCGCAGGGTTGTCTTGTGATGGCTGACGGTCAGATTGGCCCGTGCGATCGCTTGCCGCACGCCTTCCCGGAGGCTTTCCGGGATAGGACGCTTCGAGGAGATCGTCAGGTCATCCATGTAGCGGGTGTACACGGGGTCCGAAGCAACGATCGCATTACTGCGCATTAGTGCTCCCTGCTGAGGACTTGCATGTGAGGCGACGACCTCCTTGACTGCCCGATCCAGATGAGCCCCGGCGAAGAGGTTGAATAGCAGCGGAGATGCCGGGGCGCCTGTTCGCAGTCCGCCCTCTTCTGTTAAGAAGTAGCGGCGCAGAAAGGTGAGCAAGCTGTCCGTTTGCTCGAACTGCTCCATCATGCTTTTCGCCTCAAATTTGCCTTCGGGCAGACCGAGTTCTCGGTCTACAATCAGTAGCGCCCGAGCAAGTAGCTCTGCATCGACTGAGTCGTAGGCGGCTCTGATGTCGGTCTGGTAGACGTACCGATTACCCAGGTGTTGCTGGACGTTGTAGAAGGGGGAGTCTCCCACTTCGCCACAGGTGGAGAAGGTGAATAAGTCTTTCCCGGGCCAGTACGCGAGCTGTTCACGTAGGTGAGCCAGGAAGTTTGCGTGCACTGTGTGCATCGCTTCGTTGGGAACCGAGATGACGCGCGTCTTCTTACCTTGCTGGATCGTCTGCATGTGGAATTGGGCCTCGCCCAACGACACGAAGTTGTTAAGGTTCAAGGCCCACTTCCTTTCTGCAGAATGCGCCCGTCGGCTATGACGGGCTGGGATAGGGAGCTTTACCCTCACCCTACCTTGTTTTGAAAATGAATTGCGAGCTTTTTAAAAACGAACGACCTCCTGCACAGAGTGTGGAGGAGGTCCGCGTGGCATCGGGATAAGCGATGCCAGAGGTAATTCAGCGACCCCGGGGTAAGGGCATGAGACTGTGTCTTTGCGGTATTCGCGCAGACGAAAACGGTTCAGAGAACTGAATCTCGAGAGGTTCGGTCGCTCCGGGTGACGGCGATCCATCCGTTGCGCGTCGCCAGCGACGTGCCGTGAACAGGATCACGATACGTGCCGATCGGCGAGCGCCGGCGGTCGTACATCAGAAGGCAGTGCCGGCCGAGTCATCGCCCAAGAGTAGTGGCGCGCGGTCGACCGACGACCGGGCCACAGGGGAGAGCAGCCCAAGAGCAGCGGCTCGCTTCGTCACATGAGTGGCGAAGTTACTACAGTCGTTCGCGATCTCTCGCTCACGACTTGTCCACACGTTACTCGCGCAGCACAGCAGTCCTTAATCTTCCCTATGCCCCGGGTACCAGCTCGGCATTCCAGCCGAGACAACTGAACCTGTCTTCGGTGTCTCAGTACCCATTCGTAATAGCAAGGAATAACATGTGGAGAAGCTCCTAAGCCTTGTCAGCAGCCCTACTTTTAGGCATTATTAAGCGACATCAGCACGCCGATGTAGCTCAGCTGGTAGAGCAACGCTTTCGTAAAGCGTGGGTCGTCGGTTCAACTCCGACCATCGGCTCATTGAAAAACGAAAACCGCCCGTTCTTGCGTTGGGGCGGTTTTGCGATGGTATCCCTCGCGGGAGTTCCATGGGTGATCGGCCTATTCTTTGAACTGGGCAGGGAGGCTCTCGACCGATCGTCGCTTCTTGTTGTCGGCGCGTGTGTGCCAGTGGAGCACAGTTGGTTCGCCAATCTTCCAACAAAGGACGACTCCTTCTTTGTGAGTCGGAAAGTCGATGATGCCCTCTGCACAGCTATGTTCTGTTACGTGGAGATGTTCCAGCTCAAGTTCGTAGGCTTCGACCTTTTCGACGATGGTAGCCATTTCTTCCCCAATTGCATCGTGGGAAGCACTGCCATCGCGGAATTTCTTCATCGAATCGCTGAGCCTTGAGAGCTCTTCCCATGAGCGAACGATGTCTTCGGCAATTCGGCGCACCAAAGGAAGTGTCCGATTTGCCGCCTCTACCGTGTAGTCTCTGACACGAGTTGCGGGCATGCGTACCTCCGGGTTGATGCCGATTCTGATTATGACAATTCCGTAGGCGAATAGTCAAATTCCTTTTTGATAACTCATCAATCAGTGATACATTATCCATATGACTGAACTTCCCTTAAAGCCACTTGTTGGGCGGTATGATAAGGGTTCTGCGCACATCACGTTTCACCCTGGGGTGGGCGGCGATGACGCTAAAGACTGGGCGAGTATGCTTGAGGAGATGTATATCAAGTACGCTACGAAGCGCGGTTGGAAGCCGGCGCGTCTTGATGACCGCGCCATAGAGATTAAGGGTGATTTTGTATATGGAACGCTTAAGAAGGAGTCGGGTGTGCACCGGCTCGTGCGCATTTCACCATTTGATTCGAAGAAGCTGCGACACACTGCTTTCGCGCTTGTTGAGGTAGTGCCTATTTTGCCGCCGCTCGAATATGCGAAATTAAACATTCCCCTCGAGGATTTAGATCTCGGATTTGCGCGCGCCGGCGGGCCGGGAGGGCAGAACGTGAACAAGCGAGAGACGGCGGTTCGCATCGTGCATATTCCGACGGGCATCGTGGTGACCTGTCGCGAGGAGCGCGGGCAGGGATCGAATCGTGAGAAGGCGATGGTCCTTTTGAAATCGAAACTGCTCCACCTCATGCAGGTGCACCAGATGCAGACATTGTCAGATCTGCGCAGTAAGGCGAGGCCGGAGTGGGGGAGTCAGATCCGTTCGTACGTATTGCACCCATATAAGATGGTCAAAGACCACCGGACGAAGACGGAGAGTCATCAGCCGGAGAAGGTACTCGCCGGCGACCTCGATAAGTTCATCGAGGCAGAACTCCAACTGCCTTAAGGCTTGCCGTGTAGTATACTTAGCTATAACGCTGCAAGGGTAGCGGGTGACCATGTTGATATTCAAAAAGCATCCGGTTCTCATGATGGTGCTCGCAATGCTCGCCATTGAGGTGATGGTCGGTTTTTTCGCATTCCACCAGTCCATCCAGCAACAACAGCAATCTCTTATCGAGCGCGCGAAAACGCTCGCCGCGTCCATTGATAGTACCGAGATCTTGCCGCTTACCGGCAGTGAGGCAGACAATAATCTGCCCGCCTATCAAGCCCTGAAACGGAAGCTCATCCGAATCGGCGAGGTCAATACTGATGTCACGTCTGTTTATCTTAACGGCTATCGAAATGGTGCCGTTTTCTTTTTTGCCGATTCAGTTGCCTTTGGAGAGGTTGATGAGGCGACCCCGGGGCTGATATACGATGAGGCGACCCCGCTTTTTATCAGTGTCTTTACGGAAGGAAAAACGATCTTCGAGGGGCCGGTCTCGGATCGCTGGGGGAGTTGGGTTTCCGGTATTGCTCCAATCTTCGACCCGGCGACCGCCAACGTCCTTGCGTCGGTGGGCCTTGATGTGGATGGCGCGGTCTACGCGCACACTGTCATCTTGCTCACGGCGATTCCGGTTCTCAGCCTCGGCACACTCTTTTTGCTCATCCTCGTTCTCTTTGTTCGCTATCTTAAAAATAAGCAGTTCGTTACTCTTCGCTCAAAGTTTGTCTCGATCGCCTCGCACGAGCTTCGCTCGCCGGTCGCCGGTATCGTGTGGGCGGTCCAGTCACTCCTCAAGCGTTCCGACGTCACGATGGACGCGGAGACTCAGCACACGATGAGCCTCATCGAGCAATCCGGGCAGCAGGTGCTTGGTACGGTTCGGGAGATCCTAGAACTTTCAAAGCTGCAGGGCGCCGAGGATAGCAAGTTGGTCATGATGCCGGTAGATATACGCGCCCTTATCGGCGAGGTTATCCAAAGCATGGCGCTTGTTGCGCAGCAGGCGCGCGTCACCATGGATACTGACGATACTTTCCCGGCGAAGCTTGTCATCGTTTGCGACCGCGATAAGACCAAGCGCGTCTTCTCGAATATCATCACCAATGCCCTGAAATATGCCTATTGCGACAGCGAGGTGCACCTCGGGTACCAGAAGGAGAAGGGGATGCATATCGTCTCGGTTGAAAACCACGGCGTCGGTATTCCGGCGGCGGAGCAGGGTGAGATTTTCAAGACGAACTTTAGGGCGAGTAATGCCGAACGGTCGCTGATCGCCGGGACGGGGATGGGCCTGCGCCTCGTCAAAGAGCTTATGGAGATGCAGGGCGGCGAGGCCTCGTTTCGCTCAACCCCGAATCTTGTCACTGTTTTTTATATATTATTTAAGGATCGATAAACGCGGTATACTGAACCTATATGGATAAGACGCACACGATTTTGATCGTTGAGGATGACGCGCTCATGCGCGCGTCGGTGGCAGGTGCGTTGCGCGGTTCACGAGTTTCGATTATTGAATCAGAGAACGGGCAGGAGGGGCTCGCGATAGCTCTCGCGAAGCACCCTGATTTAATTATGCTCGATCTCGCCATGCCTCAGCTTGATGGAATAAGTGTTATACGTCGTTTACGCGAGGATGCGTGGGGAAAGAAGGCGAATATTATTCTCCTTACGAGTATCGACGGTTCTGATGCGGTCATGCGGGAAGTTTCCAAACACAATCCGGCATATTGTTTTGTAAAAGACCGGGTGAGTATGGATGAGGTTGCCGCAAAGGCGTATCAACTTCTTGGTATCAGCAAGTAGGGTTAAAAGGGCTATGAAAGTAGGGGAGAGCCTATGGTATAATCAGAGGGTTGGCTGCTTCTATTTTTCGGGACGCCAACCACTACTTCTATGATCCAATTCATTAACGTTACTAAGGTATACGACAAGGCGCACAAAGAGGCGGTCGGTGTTGAAGATATCAATTTCAAAATAGAGCCCGGTGAGTTCATCTCGCTTGTCGGGAAGTCCGGCGCGGGCAAATCAACCATCATCAAATTGCTCATTGGAGAGGAGCGCCCCACCAAGGGCCGCGTTATGTTTGGGGACTACGAAGTGAACAAGATCAAGAGCGCCGATATCAGCAAGCTGCGCCGGCAGATCGGCATCGTTTTCCAGGACTTTAAACTACTCATGGGTAAGACCGCCTATGAGAACGTCGCTTTCGCCCTGGAGGCGGCGGGACGGCCGCAGTCGGAGATTGAAGAGTTCGTTCCCCAGGTGCTCGACATGGTCGGCCTTTCTCACAAAAAGTTCAACTTTCCGCACGAGCTGTCGGGAGGCGAAAAGCAGCGCGTCGCCATCGCGCGCGCGATGGTGCATAATCCGGCTGTTATCGTTGCTGATGAGCCAACCGGGAACCTCGATGACATCAACACCGATGAGATCATTAAATTGCTGATGCGCATCAACGAGCTCGGTACGACCGTTATCCTCGCGACTCATAACAAGAATGTGGTCAACAACATCGGCAAGCGCGTCATTAGCCTCGTTGACGGGCGTGTTGTCCGCGATGAGCCGAAGGGGAAGTATATAATCATGTAAAGGAATTTCTTAAAAATTTTAAATTACTATGCAAAAATTTTTATCAGAAAACCTTTATCCCGCCATCGGCGTGGATGATGTCGGAAAGCACCCGCGCCGTTGGCGGGGTGATGATTTTTTAAATAAATTTCACTTCGCCTTCAGCTCGTATAATTTATAAAAAATCATCATGTCCACCACCCTTGCTAGAATTTTCAAATATGGCCTTCAGCTTTTTTACCGCCACGGATGGCTGACTGTCGCGACCATAACAGTCATGGTCATAGCTCTTATTATGTATCAGGTGCTTATTCTATTCGGGGTCATCACCGATACGGCGACAACATCGCTGCGCGACAAAATAGATATCGCGGTCTACTTCAAAACGAGCGCGGTCGAGGATGACATCCTCAATATTGAGAAGTCGCTCAAGGGCTTGCCGGAGGTGAAGGAGGTGGAATATATCTCCCGCGATAAGGCGCTCGAGATATTCAAAGAGGCTCACAAAGATGACGCGAACATCAATCAGGCGCTTGCCGAGCTTGATAGTAATCCGCTGCGCGCTTCGCTCAATATCAAAGCGAAGGATACCAATGACTACCCGACCATCGCCGCGTACCTTGAAAATGAAGGGTTCAAGACTGTCGTTGAAAAGGTGACCTATACGCAGAATAAGGTGGCTATTGACCGACTCAACAAGTTGATTGATACGATGCGCAAAATCGGCCTTGCCGTAACGATCTTCCTCGCCTTTGCGGCGAGCCTGGTCGCCTTTAATACGATTCGCCTTGCCATTTACAGCAACCGGGAAGAGATAGGTATTATGCGCCTGGTCGGCGCGGCCAATAACTTCATCAAGGGGCCGTATCTTTTTAGCGGCATTTTGTACGGGGTGACCGGGGCGGTGCTCACCACCATCATTATGATTCCGGCTGTTAATTTCGCTTCACCCTATTTTCAAACCTTCATCCCAGAGATGAATCTCGCTAATTACTTCTATAGCAATATCATCTCGCTCTTCTTGTACCTTGTTCTTTTCGGGGCAGGGCTCGGCATCGTCAGCAGCTGGATCGCTATCCGCAGATATTTGAAGCTCTAGTTGACTTTATACGATAAGTTGAGGAAAGTAGGGATTGGCAATAGTGAGCGATAGTCGCTCTCTGCCTACGAGGAGGAGTCATGATTACTTTCCGAGTTGGCTGGAACGACGCTCGTCGGGTTGGGGTTGTCGAAGTTCTGCGTGACGGTCAACTGATGGCGGTCATCTATCCGCACGAAGACGGCATCCACTTGGTCAGCAAGTATCTGCCCTCTAGCGACCCGCGGGCGGCCGTCGAAGTCCCTTCTGAGTCGCTCATTCCCATTCCTTCCTTGCTCATCCGTCTTCTTCCTTGAGAAGAGATGGGGAGCTAATCGCCCGGCACTCTGTGTCCGGGCGATCTATTTTATTCCAGCGGAGCGAGCTCGGTCTTTTCACGGCGGCTGAAGAGGAAGGCGAAGGCGATGAACAGGGAGAAGACGACGCCCATAAGGTACCAGAACCAGAAGAGGGGACTGCGAGCTTTTTGAGCTTCAAATAATGTCGGCGCGGCGACTTTTTCAAATACGCCGTCACGATCGGCATAAACAATCACTTCGTACTCTCCCGCCGGCAGAATGGCGATGGCGCGGCTAGTGGCGTCGGTGGGTGCGTGCAGCTGGCGGACCAGGCGGTGTTCTTGGTCAAAAACATCAATACGATAGCCGCCGTTCGGAGCTCCGCCGGCTGGCGTCTGCCAGTTCACTGTAAAGCTGTCTGCTCCGCTTCCGGGGCCAAAAGTGGCCGCCGGGAGCGTCGCGACCGTGCTTGAGGCCGGCACTACTACCGGCGTAGCGCTTGGAATCGTTGAGGTTGCTGGTGAGCTGGACGCTGGTGTGGGAGCGGGGGCGGGGGCTGCCGCGGCTGCGATCGCCGCTAACTCCGCTGCGGAAGCCTGGCCGGTGGTAAACGATACTGTATAGGTCGTCAGGATTGGCTCATCCGCCCGTTGTTGGGAAAAGAAGTCGACAAAGTATCCCGTTTCCGGAACGAGGTTGCCTATAGTAAGCGCGTGTTCGAGCTCGAGCGTGTCGTCATAGGCCGTCGCGTAGACATAGAGGGGATTGATCTGGCTCCGGACCGTGACACGGCTGTCCGCGGCAAGATTGCTGGTCCAGGCGGCTCGGGCCGATGTCCCGGTGATATCAGTGATGCGGGCGTTGCTGATGACGGTCACGATTGGAGAGGTGGAGCTGGCCACCGGCTCTTCGACTGCAGGTTCTTCGCCAGACTCCTGCCCTTGCGAGCTTGAGTCATCGGTCGGATCTTCTAGGAGAAACTTGAAAGTGTAATTTTGCGGCTCGTTCCCTAGATGGGCAACGCCCATTGCATACTCGGTCGTGTACTGAAGGTTGTGCTCCAGGATATTGATGCGATTTGCATAATACAATCCGAGGCCAAGCATTGTACTGCTTATCTGGATGGAATAGGCTCGGTAGTGCGATATCGCGACCGGGGTTGGAAGAGTTACGTGCAGCCTGGTGCCGCCAGGGATGGCCGGACTGCTCCCGAGGGTGATCGTTTTCTCGGCAAGCGTGGTGTTCTCGTCATCAAGGAGTGTGAAGGTGATGCTGCCGGAGCTGCCGGTGTTATCCACCCAAAAGCTGAAGCCGGTGAGGGTGAAATCAGACGCGCTCTGAAAGAACTGGTAGGGTGTGGCGACGGTTGAAACGGCGAGACGGAAGGAGCGCCAAGGGTCGGGGGCGTACTCAAAATACGTTCCGGCGTGCGCAACTGGTGCACAGGAGAGGACGAGCAGAGAGAGGGTGGCGATGATCCGCTTCATGAGAGGCATTACCTTTTATTGTAGCGCACTTGGGTTGACGGGTGTATAATGGGGCTATTCATTATTAACCTAACTAATGCTATTTAACGCACATGGATGCACTTATTAATCAGCTTAACGTCTGGTTCGGAGAGAAGGCGCCGGCTTTACCAACCAAGTTTAAGGAGATACTGGTGAAAATCGCTCCGTGGCTCTCTCTTATTAGTATCGCCTTCTCCGTACCGGCTATTTTGGCTCTTATCGGGATCAGCGCTTCGTTCAGCCGCTACGGCATGTACGGCTACGGTGTCACCTCCAGTTGGTTCTGGATATTTAGCGCAGCGATCATCGTCCTCAACATCCTCGCCCTCCCAGGACTCTTCAAGCCCTCTAAATCGGGCTGGATGTTCTCATTCTATGCGGTGCTTGTCAGTGGGCTCTCGAACCTCGTTATGATGAACATTGGTGGACTCATCATTGGTCTCGCGATCGGCTTCTACATCTTGTTCCAGATAAAGCCGTATTACTTTGGTGGTGCTCAAGTGATGCCGCCAACTACGCCAGCTGCTCCAATGCAATAAGTATTTAATAAAACATCCGTCAGCTGGCGGATGTTTTATTTTTGGATCAGTGATAGTTTTTTACTCCGCGGCCACTTTTTTATTTCGACTTCGCGCTTGCTGGCCGTGCTCCGGGTTTTAAATTTTTCGGTGTGGAGAATCTTCACTGCGCCCTTCGCGCGTGTATATTTCGCGCCTGTCTTTTTTGTTTGGTGCTCAATAAGTCGGCGGGCGACGTCGGTGGTGATGCCGGTATAGATACTTTTATCGGCGCATTGTAAAAGGTAGACGAAGTACATAGCTGTTTTAAAAAAGTAGGTCCGGAGCGGCGACGAGGTTGTCGTCGCCGCTCCGCGCTATTGCATTGGCGGTTCAACTTAATCCATCCGGTGAGCGATAGAGGCCAGAGAAAGACGTCATGGGTGAGGTCAATCTCGTACCACCGTTCGCCTTGCCGGGGATTTCCGGGGTGGCGATGGTGATTGTTGTGCCACTGTTCTCCAGGGAGGAAGAGGCTGAGCCACCCGCAGTTTCGACTCGTGTCGGGGGTCTGGTATCGTCGCGAGCCAGAGAGGTGCGCGAACGAGTTGATGAACCACGTTGTGTTGTACAGCACGAACGTAGACAGGAAGAAGCCGATGAGCAGGCCCGCCATCCCGCCGTACAAGAGACAAAAGGCGGCGAGAGTAACGGGCGAGAGCATGTGCCATCGGTTGAGCCAGACGAGTTCGGGGTAGATGCGGAAGGCAGTAAGCGTGCCCTTGGGCTTTGGCCGGGGAACCAAGAGCCAGACGATGTGGGACCACCAGAATCCACCAAGTTTCGGCGAGTGTGGGTCGCCCTGCTTGTCTGTTTCGTCGTGATGGTCGATGTGCTGTTCGCCCCAGTCCAAGACGCCCCCTTGCGCGCACGTCTGGGCGAGGAAGCCCAAAACAAATTGTGAGATGCGCTTGAGGTAGACGAATCGGTACGTCCGGTGACTGAAGTAGCGGTGGTGCACACCCGCTACTAGGAAACTTCGGGCGGCCCACAGAATCAGTGCGAGCCACCAGGCTCGTGCAGGAACTTCGAGAATCCCGCCAACCCAAAGCCCGAAGCTGCCGAGCCCGGTGCTGAGAATGGCGAGCAGCCCGAGGACCGCGGGGGAGCGCCACGCGATCGCGGGCCGAGGTGCGCTATATGACCACATGGTGCAGTCCTTCTTGCCCCGTTAGGGCATTACAGGTTGCGGTTGAGAAAAAGAAAGAACCTCTTTGAGTATACTGGTTTGGGAGCGATAAAAATACGAATTATTGCCTAAAATGGCTATTTATGACGCTTTCTGCTATCATAAGCACTCAATGGATACTGCAGAACAGGGCTTTAATGGACTCGGCATCGCGCCGGGTATTTTAACAATTCTTGAAAAGATCGGGTACAAGACTCCGACCCCTATTCAAAAGCAGTCGATCCCAATCGCCGTTGAAGGAAAAGATCTTATGGGTATTGCCCAGACCGGTACCGGCAAGACGCTCGCGTTTGGCGTGCCGCTTATCCAGTCGATGCTCAAAGGGGGGGCGCTCGGCCTGGTTATCGCTCCAACCCGCGAACTCGCGCTCCAAATTGAAGAGACCTTAGGTAAAGTCGGTACGCCGCTTGGCATTAAGACCGCATGCCTTATTGGTGGTGAGCCGATTTATAAGCAGTTCCAACGTCTTGCTCGTAACCCGCACATCATCATCGCGACTCCGGGCCGCCTGCTCGACCACATGACGCAGCGCTCCGTGAACCTTTCGAAGGTGCGCGCGCTCGTTTTGGACGAGGCTGACCGCATGCTCGACATGGGTTTTGAAGTGCAGCTGCGCAAGATTCTTGCCGCCGTGCCGCCAGTGCGCCAGACGATGCTTTTTTCTGCCACCATGCCAGAGGAGATAGTGAAGATCGCCAACACCTATTTGAAGCTTCCAATCCGCGTTGAAATTGCCCGCCCCGGAACGACCGCGAAGGATGTCACTCAGGAGGTCTTCTTTGTTTCGAAAGATGACAAGCTCCGGTTGCTTGAAAAAGTTTTGGGCGAGTATCGCGGCTCGGCGCTCGTTTTTTGTCGCATGAAGTTCGGTGCGAAGAAGGTCGCCGC